>ERZ808049.33-NODE-33-length-170935-cov-7.183351_pt1 | contig 170935 bp, 121 predicted proteins | sample MGYA00380198_ERZ808049 | MGnify/ENA primary metagenome ERZ808049 (study PRJEB31490, sample SAMN06133414) | mouse gut metagenome | isolation source: Z2_2 | host: mice | place: China: Chengdu | collected 2015-05 ...
ACGACACCGTCCAAAACAAGCGCCGACACCGTCCAGAAAAAGTGACGACGCCGTACAACCCAACTTGACAAAATACATGCCGTCGGCGCGCGGGGTCAGGTCGACGATCACGGTCACGTACCGGTCGCCGGATGCGCCGTGGCGCCACACGTGCTCGTCCACGCCGATGCGCGTCACCGCCCCGTACGGGTCGGATTCGGACAGGATCCGCATGCCGGCCGCGCGCACCGCCCGGTCCAGCGCGTTCCACGAGCAGCCCAGCGTGCGCGCGCATGCCGCCACCGACGCCGACTCCAACGCGATGCGGCGAGGCGCCCAGTCCACCGCGGCCCGCGACAGCAGCGTGCGTCCCGACGCCAGCGCCCCCAGGTCGTCGTGCCACATACGCGCGCACGCGACGCACTCATAGGAGCGCACCCGCACCTTCAGATGGATCGCGTCCGATCCCAGGGGCACGTGCACGACGGTGCGTTCACGCGAGGTGCGCACCCGGCACATGCAGCCGCACGAGACACACGTCCGCGCCGATTCGTCCCCCGTGTCGCAGCGGATCTGCCACACGCCCGAACCGTCCCCGCGACCAAGGAACCGCATGGACCGGGCGCGAAGACCCAACCGATCCAGCCCCAACAGGCGCTGACCATCGAACACGCTAAAATCAGGGACAGGCCGTGCCCCATTCTTTTTATCATTCACACAACAAATGATGGAGCACGGCCCTTACACACTAAAAAGGGAAGAGCCAGTTTTCGACCGAACACCATGAGGAACGTCATTATGAGTACCGTGTGTATTCAGGGGAGGTCGCAGCACTGCCGAAGGATTGGTCGTTGGAAGGCGAATTCGAGGTCGGTGGGCATCGATGCAAGTGGATGACCATTGAGGACATGCTTGCGGATGAACGCATTCGCGAAGTGAATTACGATGTGGTGACTGCGGTGCGCGACATGCTGGACAAGTAGTGCTGCGCTACGAGGTGACGCAAAACCTCTTACGAGGTGACGCGAACCGCGCTACGAGGTGACGGTTGCGGCATCGGCAATCCAAAACCAATATGCCCGCTGAGGAGCTGACCGTCACCTCGTAGCGCGGTTCGCGTCACCTCGTAGGCCCATTCACGTCACCTCGTAAGAATATGAAGTAAGGGATGGGGAGTAGGGGTGTAAATCCGGGAGGAAGGGCAGATGGAATAGGGGATCAGCGCGTGTAGATGCCGGTGGCGATCTGCTTGGCGAACACTTCGTTCACCTTGGGGCGCACGACCTTCATGGACGGTGTCAGGCATTTGTTCTCCTGCGTGAACTGCACGGGTAGCACGATGAACTTGCGCACCGATTCGGCTCGCGAGACATCGGCGTTGGCGCGGTCCACATAGCGTTGGATCTCGGCGTGCACCTCGGGGGAGTCGGCGGCCTCCTTGAGGCTCAGGCCCGACGGAGGCTTGCGTGTCGGCAGCCATTGTGCAAGCCCCTCGGGGTCGAGCGTCACCACTGCGCCGACGAACGGACGGTTGTCACCGACGACCACGGCATGTTCGACAATCGGGCATTTCGCGATCTCCTGCTCCATCGGGATCGGAGCCACGTTCTTGCCGCCCGCTGTGATGATGATGTCCTTGGCGCGCCCGGTGAGCGTGATATGCCCCTCATCGTCGATCGACGCCAGATCGCCGGTGCGCAGCCAGCCGTCTTCGGTGAACACCTCGGCGGTTTTCTCGGGCAGATGGTGGTAGCCCACGAACACGTTCTGCCCGCGCACCTCCAGCTCGCCACTCGGTGCGATACGCACCGATGACCCCGGCACGGGCTGCCCCACGGTGCCAATCTTGTTGTCGGTCACGCGCGTGAACGTGAACGGTGCCGCCGTTTCGGTCAGGCCATACCCCTGGATCATCGTCAATCCGATGCCGTTGAAGAAATGCAGCAGGTCAAGCGTGATCGGCGCACCACCTGAAGCGAGGTACTTGATCTTCGGGCCGAACGCGCTGCGGATTGTGCGGTACACGCTCGTCTCGTACATCGCGTGTTCGGCGCGCTGCTTCGCGGTCGGGCGTTCCCCCGCCTGCTGCATCGTCGACCATTCGATCGCGGCCTGCGCTGCCTTGGCGAACATGCGCCCCTTCCAGTCGGTGCCGGCTTTGCGCGACGCCGCGTTGTACACCTTTTCGAACACACGGGGCACGCCGAGCAGGAACGTCGGCTGGAACACCTGCATGTCGCGCGGCAGTGTCTTCGTATTGGGCAGGTAGCCCACCACACCTTCCGCAGAGCCGATCGTGAAGTACTGGATCATACGCGCGAAGCAGTGGGCGAGCGGCAGGAACAGCAGCAGGCGCGCCTCGCCGGTGATCACCTCGGGCACGCAGTTCTGGGCCGCGCGCGTGATGCTCGTGAAGTTGCGGTGGGTGAGCTCGGTACCCTTCGGTGTGCCGGTCGAACCAGACGTGTAGACGATCGTCGCCAGGTCATCGGCGCGCACGGAGCCGATCCGCTCGTCGAGCTCTTCGTCCGAGACCATGACACCGAGCCCCTCAAGCGCATTGACGGCGTGCGCATCAAGCATGAGGATGCGCTCAAGCGCCGGGCACGCGTCAAGCACGGAATCGAGCCGGTCGAAGCGCTCCTGATTGTCGGCGATCGCCAGTTTGACCGCCGAATCATTGAGGATGCGCTGGGCCTGCGCCGCCGAATCGGTGTCGTAGATCGGCACAGACACCGCGCCGATGGCGGCCAATGCGAAGTCGAGCAGACCCCATTCGATGCGCGTCGCCGAGAAGATGCTGACGGCGTCGCCCTTGCCGATGCCAAACTGGATGAGACCTTTGGCGATCGCGCGCACATGGTCGTTGAATTCCACGGCGGTCATGGTGCTCCACGAACCGTCGGCCTCCTTGTTCTGTGCAAGTGGCGCGTTCTCCGCGCTGGATTCCAGACGTGTGGTGAGCAGCGAGTAGATGGTGGCGCCGTCGTCCACGGTGAGTGCGGGACCGGGCGTGGTGAATTCAGTGAGCATGAGCGGGTGTCCTGTCGGTATATACGAGTGCGTAGCCTACGCCATCGTAACTGTGCGCGCGGGGGAGCGCGTTGTGCAAAGGGACAAGACACTCGAAGAGCGCTTTGTAGTTCCATACAACACAGAGGGCCTTTGTGCCTAATGCTGTGGTTTTCCCCACAGGGGTCTGTTGCTCGCGCAGGATTCCTGCTAGATTGGCCGCTGGATTCATGCTCATTGACAGGTCCAATATATGGACTGTAAGAAAGGGGCGCAATGGTAGACAAACGGCTGTTCTCGCTCGTGCCCGGCGTACGCGGGCTCGTGATGGGCAAGATCATCTGCCTGTGGATTGGGCTTGTGGCGGACATCGCGCTCGCCGGCACCGTGACCGTGCTCGTCGCCTCGCTCTTCCCGCAGACGAGCGTGCACGGCGCGATGCAGTCCATCGGCATCTCGGGGCCGTCCGGATTCATGCTGATCGCCATTGCGGCGATCGCTATCGCCGCAGTGCGGTTCCTCGCGCACCACTTCGCCACCAGACTTGGTACCGAAGCCGCCGAACGTGTGAAGCTCGGGCTGCGTTCGGAGCTCTACCGCAAGATGCTGCGCCTCGGCCCGTCGTATGCACAGCGCACGCGCACCGCCGACGTGGTGCAGCTCACCGGCGAAGGCGTGGACCAGATCCAGAGTTTCTTCGAACTGTTCCTGCCGCAACTCGGTTTCGCGATCCTCGCACCGCTCACCCTGTTTGCGGCGATCGCCCCGCTCAACATGCCCACCGCTATGGTGCTGCTCGTCTGCGCGCCACTCATCATCGTGATCGTCGGCGCCATCGCCATGACCACGGCGAAGACGTTCAAAAAGTACTGGGGCAAGTACACCGACATGGGATCGGTGTTCCTCGACAACCTGCAGGGGCTCGAAACGCTGAAGACGTTTGACGCCGACGCGCGCGCCGCCGAGCAGATGGACAGGAACGCCGAGGACTTCCGTGTGATGACGATGCGCGTGCTGCAGATCCAGCTGCGCTCGCTTACCGCGATGGATGTGGTGGCGTACGGCGGCGCCGCGGCCGGCATTGGCACCGCACTCTGGCAGTATGTGCACCAAGGGCACACCGCATTCACCTCGTCGGCGCCGTTCCTGCATGTGTTCAACGGGCCGACGCTTGGTGTAGCGGCCGTGTTGTTCGTGATCCTCGTCTCCGTGGATTTCTTCCTGCCATTGCGCCAGCTCGGCTCGTATTTCCATGTGGCGATGAACGGCATGACCTCCACCAAACGCATCTTCGCGCTGCTTGACGAGCCGGATCGCGCCTATGGCGATCGCCAACTGCCGCAGGGCGCGCTCGATGTGACAACGTGCGATCTGGGCTTCGCGTATGCCGAATCCGCGCGTCCGGCGCTGCATGATGTCACGTTGACGATGCCGGCGCGCTCGCTCACCGCGATCGTCGGTGAATCCGGCTCCGGCAAATCCACACTCGCCGCGCTCATCGCCGGCGAGCTCGAAGGGTACGATGGCGCACTGCGCATCGGGAATGTGGAACTGCGCGAGCTGAGCGAGCGTGCGCTGACCGCCGCCATATCAATCGTCGGCGCGCGCAGCCACCTCTTCGCCGGCACGTTGCGCGACAATCTGCTGATGGCGCGTCCTGATGCCTCCGACGCTGAACTGCGCGATGCGCTCGCGCGCGCCCATGTGCTCGATATGGTGGACGTGCATCCGCAGGGGCTCGACATGCGCATCGAGCAGGATGCGGCGAATCTTTCGGGAGGCCAGCGCCAGCGCGTCGCCGTGGCGCGCGCATTGCTGCATGATGCGCCAATCATGATCTTCGACGAGGCCACGAGCAGTGTGGACGCGGAAAGCGAGCGGCTCATCATGCGCACCGTGCATGAACTGGCCGAACGCAAAACCGTCATTCTGGTGACGCACCGACTTGCCGATGCCGTGGACGCCAACGCCATTGCCGTGTTCGACCACGGTGCGTGTGTGGAAACCGGCACGCATGCCGAACTCATGGCGCAAGGCGGCCAATACGCCACGATGTTCCGTGCGCAGGCGTCGGTGGAGCAGGTGGGGCAGCGTGCGCGCAACTGCGGCATTGCGTATGCGGCGGCACCTGCATCAAACACTGTGGAACACAATGTGAAACAACCAGAGAGTGCGCACACACAGTGCACGCCGATGACGACCTTCCAGCTCGTGCGCCGACTGCTGGGGCAGATGGGCGATCTGCGGCCGCTCATGGTGCTGGCGTGCTGCTTCGGCACACTCGGGCATCTTGCCGCGACCTTCCTGCCGGTGTTCGGTGTCATGGCGCTGTGCGCGGCGGCTGAGCGGCCCGTCTGGGGTCTGTCCGTGGGCTGGGCTGTCGCGTTCATGGTGGTGTGCGCGCTGATCCGTGGTGCCATGCGGTATTGCGAACAGTACATGAACCATAATCTGGCGTTCCGTTTGCTCGCGTTGTTCCGCGGGCAGATGTTCGCGGCGCTGCGCCGGCTTGCCCCCGCTAAACTGACCGGCAAAGGCAAAGGCGACCTCATCTCCATGGTCACCACAGACGTGGAACTGCTCGAGATCTTCTTCGCGCACACCATCTCGCCGATGGTGATCGCGCTGACCACTACGGCTGTGTATGCCATCGCGCTGCTGTTCTTAAGCCCGTGGTTCGCGGTGCTGCTTGTGGTGGCGCATCTGCTCATCGGCGTGGCCGTGCCGGCGTGGTTCGCGCGGGCATTGCACGGGGTCGGCGCGCGTATCCGCAAGCAGAGTGCAAGCCTTGACGACGACGTGCTCGACGACATGCGCGGCCTTGAGCAGATCATTCGCTTTGGGCAAGGTCGTGCGCGTCTTGCGCGCATCGACCGGCAGTCGCGTGCGCTATGGGGACAGCGCGTGGAATTGAGCGCACGCAATGGTGTGTTCGGTGGATTCGACCATGTGATCATCGTGCTGGTCACCGTATGCGCGGCGTTGCTCGCCGTGTTCACGAGCCGCGGCGATATGGCGATGGCCGCGCGCAATGTGACGGCGATGGTGCTCGTCGTCAGTTCATTCGGCCCCACGCTCGCGCTGAGCGCACTGCCGGCGAGCCTGACGCAGACATTCGCATCGGCGCGGCGTCTCTTCGCGCTGATGGACGAAGAGCCCGCGGTCGAGGAGTTCGGCACGCTCGAACCGGAATATCACGGCATGCGCATGGAGCAGGTCACGTTCGCATACGGCGCGCGCACGCCTGTGCTGCGCGACATGACGCTCGACGTGCCGGTCTCTGGCATCCTCGGATTGCAGGGGCCGTCTGGGCGCGGCAAGTCGACGCTGCTCAAGCTGCTCATGCGGTACTGGGATCCGCAGCAGGGCGCGGTGGCGCTGTCCGGCGACGTGCTGCCGGGCGTGGACGCGCACACGCGCCGCCGGTTGCAGACGATGATGAGTCAGGAAACGTACCTGTTCGACGGCACGATTGCGAGCAATCTGCGCATCGCCAATGCGCAGGCGAGTGACGATGAACTGCGTGAGGCGCTGCGCAAGGCGTCGATTTTGCCGCTCGTCGAAGGCCTGCCGCAGGGCATGGAGACGCCGGTGGGCGAGCTCGGCGGACGGCTCTCGGAAGGCGAGCGGCAGCGCATCGGCTTGGCACGCATGTTCCTGCGGCATGCGGGCCTGTATCTGTTCGATGAGCCGACGAGCCGCTTGGACGCGCTCAACGAGGCGTACATCCTGCAGTCGATCAATGAGCTGGTGTCGGAGCGCGATGCCGCCGTCGTGCTTGTCTCACACCGCGCCTCCACAATGAAAATCGCCGACGAGGTGCTGCATATGTAGTCATGTAGCATAAAGGGTGGGGGTTGTACGCAGCTGCGTACAACCCCCACCCTTTATGCCTGCGTGCGCTGTCTACAGACTGAGGAAATATTCGTGGATGCGCGGGTCGTCGGTGATTTCCGGATGGAACGCCGTGGCGATGATGTTGCCCTGCTGCAGGGCCACCGCGTTGCCGCGGGTCGAGGCCATCACACGCGCGTTTGGACCGACCTCGGCCACGAATGGGCCGCGGATGAACACAAGCGGGAAATCGGCGATCTCACCGCTCGGTTCGCCCTGCGCATCGAACGTGTGTACGGTTTCTTCCGCGGCGAACGACCCAAGCTGACGGCCGTACGCATTGCGGCGCACGGTGGCGTCAAGCGCGCCGAAATACACATTGGCGTCATTCTCGAGTCTGCGGGCAAGCAAAATCATGCCGGCGCACGTGCCGAAGACCGGTTTGCCGGCGGCGATATGCGCGGCGATCGGCTCGAACAGGCTGGTGGAGCGCAGCAGTTTGCCTTGCGTCGTGCTTTCGCCGCCGGGCAGGATCACACGGCCGATCGACTTATCGAAATCGTCCGCCGCGCGCAATAGGCGCCACGGGGAGCCGAGTCGGTCAAGCATCGCGGCGTGTTCGGCGAATGCGCCCTGCACGGCGAGGATGCCGGTGACTGAGCCGGGGGCATTGCCAGCGTCGTCGGAACGCTCTTTCGAGATATATGCAACGTCAACAACCATGGGTCACTCGCCGCGCTGGGCCATGATGATGTCGATCTCTTCCTCGTTGATGCCCACCATCGCCTCGCCGAGGTCGGCGGACAGACGGGCGAGCAGATCGGCGTCCTGCCAATTGGCGGTCGCCTGCACGATTGCGGCGGCGCGCTTGGCCGGGTCGCCGGACTTGAAGATGCCCGAGCCGACGAACACGCCTTCAGCACCGAGTTCCATCATGAGTGCCGCGTCGGCGGGCGTGGCGACGCCGCCGGCGGCGAAGTTGACGACCGGCAGACGGCCGTTGTCGTGCACATACTTCGCGAGCTCGTACGGCACGGCGAGTTGCTTGGCCGCCTCATACACCTCGTCGTCGCGCAGGGAGACGAGTTCGCGGATCTGGCGGTTCATCGTGCGCATGTGACGCACGGCCTGGATCACGTCGCCGGTGCCCGGTTCGCCCTTCGTGCGGATCATTGAGGCGCCCTCTTCGATGCGGCGCAGTGCTTCGCCCAGGTTCTTCGCGCCGCAGACGAACGGCACATCGAACTGGGTTTTGTCGATGTGGTAGACGTCATCGGCGGGGGAGAGCACTTCGGACTCGTCGATGTAATCGATCTCGATCGCCTGCAGGATGCGCGCCTCGGCGATGTGGCCGATGCGCACCTTCGCCATGACCGGGATGGAGACGGCCTCCTGGATGCCGCGGATCATGGCGGGGTCGCTCATGCGGCTCACACCACCGGCCGCGCGGATGTCTGCGGGGATGCGCTCGAGCGCCATGACGGCGCAAGCGCCCGCGTCTTCCGCGATGCGCGCCTGCTCGGGCGTGGTGACATCCATGATGACGCCGCCCTTGAGCATCTGGGCGAGATTCTTGTTGAGTTCGTTACGGGTAGTCTCCATGAGCTTTTCTCTCTGGTTCCTTCTGTGCGCCTATGTGAACTTACATGCCGCGCGGTGCGTGGCACTGTTTCGAGAGATACCACAACGGTGCTGCGCCGCATGTTTCATGTTCTGATACTGAACGGGGAATGTACGTGGACGCACACTATTCGGGAGACTGGTAATAGTATCTATGTGAAGTGAAGAAACAATGTGAGAGAAGGTGCATCAGTGCTGGAGTGGTTCTCGAATTTGGACAGTGTATGGAAATACTGCATCGCGGGGGTCGGCATTATTGCCGTGTTGGCCTTGGCGATATGGGTGGTGGATGCCATCCGCCAAATGGTGTTTCGTTCGAAGTTCCATAAGCAATATGGTGTGAATCTACCGCATAGTGTGCGTATCAAGCGGTATCACCATGAAGACGACCCAATAGGCACGTTGGTGCTGCGTTTCCCGTATTGGTCCGCTGCCAAACGAGACGGCACACGTGACCAACGTACGAAGAATACGACCATTTGCTACCAGAAATCCTTGATTGACATTGGGCCATGGGGGCTGAGCGATAAGAACCCGTTGGTGATGTATCGCATTGCGCTTGACTTGCGCGCTCAGGGCCATGCCGTTGGATACTGCCAGGAAGAGAAAATCAAGCGCCAGAGTGTAATGGAGCAGGTAAATGCGCAACGCTCCGCCACCAGCGTCGCTAACATTGTGGCTCAATTCAGAAGTCAGCCCACGGATTTCGAGCCGTTCTGCGCTGATGTGTTCCGGAATCTCGGCTGGAGCGCGGAAGTGACCCCTCCAGTGCGGGATGGCGGTTTTGATCTTAAACTCTATGATCCCCAAGGCGTGAGTTTCATCGCGGAATGCAAATGCTATGAACCCAAGCATCGTGTAGGGCGCCCGATTATCCAGAAATTGCAGGGCGCAAACACCACTGTGGGAGCGCAGGGCATGATGGTGATCACGACCAGCGGATTCTCGCGTGATGCCGTGACGTATGCGAATCAAGTGGGTGTGCAGCTGATTGACGGCGATATGCTCGTTCGTTTATGCGCGCAGGCGTTTGGGGAATCTGATGCGCAGCCGGTGCCGGCGTCGGCTTTTGCTTTGACGCGTAATGACATCATGCAGTATATTCCGGCGGACATGTGGAACATGTTTTAGCGGAAAAGCAGCTGTTGAATTCCGCATAGCCGGATAATCCCCTGTTAGGTGGGTGGTTTTGGCACTGAGGCTGCCGCACAAATCGATTGTTGGGGTGGAAAATCGATTTGTGCGACGGCTCGGAGAGGACACTTGCACGGTATGTGCAGAAGTGTCTGTGTTTGATTGAAATTATGAGATTCTAGAGCCTATTTGGGCGAAAAGTGTGGGTGGGTGGAATCAGGAGCGGCATAGCTATCCGTGCCGCCGGACCCAACCTGCACAAATCGAAATGTTGGGTGAAAAATCGATTTGTGTGGGGTGCTGAGAGCTTGATGCTCGCTGCGGATCCGCTTGAATCCTTGGGGAGAATGCTGGTTTTTCGTTTCGGCATGCGGTGGATTTGACATATTGGTATACCGCTGTATCATCTGTATTAGGTACACAGATGTACCAATTGGAAAAAGGAAAGTAGGCCTTCGAAAAGTCGCGGAAGACTGTATCGATGGTTATTGGAAGCAAAAGAGGTCATCATGACGACACGTCGATTCACCCGCATATTGGCTTCAGCCGCGGCGCTTGCCACCATAATAGGTGTCTCTGCTTGCGGCGAGTCAGATGGCAACAAAGGCGCTTTGGGAGACGCCGACAAGGCGGAACTGGTGTTCTGGGGATGGGACGCTGGCAATACGATGAAGGAGCTCATCGCCGATTTCCAGAAGGACAATCCGGGCATTACCGTGAAATTCAATTCCACCGGTACCGCTTCCAACACCCAGACAGCTTTGTCGAATGCAATCGCAGCAGGCAAAGGCGCGCCGGACGTTGTGATGCTGGAGGACCCAACGGTCACACAGTTCGCCGTGACGGAAGACCTTGTGGATCTGTCAAGCTTCGGCGCTGCTGATGAGGCGTCAAAGTTCGTGGCCGGCCCTTGGAACAAGCTGCAGTACGACGGCAAACCCTACGCCATGCCGATCGATTCTGGCCCGGAAATGCTGTTCTATAACAAGGCTGTCTTCGATAAGGCGGGGGTGGATGGCGAAAGCATCAAAACCTGGGATGACTATTACGAGGCTGCGAAGAAGGTACGTGCCACTGGCTCGTATATGACCAACAACTCCGGCAGCGCCATGGAGTATCAGCCATTCACGGCCCAGGCATGGCAGGCCGGTGCCCACCCGTGGAAGGTCGATGGAGAGAAAATCACCATCGACATGACCAAAGACGCTGGCATGAAACGCTACATTGATTTCCAGCAGAAGCTCATCGACGAGGACCTAATCAATACACAGGTTTCGAATTGGTCCGACGAATGGAACCGCTCGCTCAATGATGGCTCAATCGCATCGCTGACAATCGGCGCGTGGATGCCGGTCAATCTTATGAACGGCGCTCCCGACCAGACCGGCAACTGGCGCGTGGCCCAACTTCCGCAATGGAAGGAGGGTGAAGAAGTATTTTCCGACGACGGTGGCTCGGCGCTTGCAATCACGGCTCAGTCGCATAATCAGGCCGCCGCATACAAGTTCATCGAATACATGACACTTGGCAAGGGTGCGGTCACCATGTCTCAGACCGGCAATTTCCCCTGCCTCAAGTCGATTCTCGATGATCCGGACTTCACCAATCCTGAGAGTGAGGCGAACAAGAAAGTGAATGCGTTCTTTGGCGGGCAGAATGTGAGTGCCGTACTCGCTGAAGCGGCGAAACGGCCGGTGGGGGAGTTTCAGTATCTGCCATACAATGCCTTCGCGCAGACACAGTTCGGCGATGACATCTCGCCCGCTTACAACAAGAAGATCAAGCTCGAGGACGCGTTCCGCGCCTATGGCAAGAGCCTGGCCGAGCACGGCACACAGCAGGGTTACGACGTAACCAACGAAGGCTGAGAACCAGAGAGAAGAAAGGTGAGAAAATGAGCGCTGCAACTACCCGAATGGGAGCGTCTGAGATCCAGGTGAATCGCAGACGACGCGATTGGAGAGGGTGGAAGTTCATGTGGCCATTCGCCGCGGTCTTCATCTTCGTGTTCATCATCCCCGTGCTTTACGCGATTTACATCTCGTTCTTCCAGAACCGTATGGTCGGCGGCAACCGTTTCGTCGGATTCGCGAATTACACGCGTCTGTTCCACGATCCGCTGTTCTGGAGCTCGGTGGGAAGGGTTGTGATCTTCACGCTGGTGCAGGTGCCGATCATGCTCGGACTCGCCGCATTGATGGCGCTCGCGCTTGATTCGATGAAGCTGCACGGCATGAAGTTCTTCCGCATCTCCTCATTCTTGCCGTATGCGGTTCCGGCGGTGGTCTCCACGCTGATATGGGCGTTCATGTACGGCACGAAGTACGGCCTTGTCGGTTCGCTCAACGACTGGCTCGGCACGCACATCAACGTGCTGTCCCCGAACGTGCTGCTCGCTGCGATCGGCAACATCAATACGTGGGAATTCACCGGCTACAACATGCTGATCTTCTACAGTGCGCTGTCCACGATCCCGCACTCGCTGTATGAGGCAGCTGCAATCGATGGGGCGAGCGAATGGCAGACGGTCAAGAGCATCAAGCTGCCGGAACTCAAGGGCTCGCTTGCGATTACCGTCATCTTCTCGATCATCGGTTCGTTCCAGCTGTTCAACGAACCGTCCGTCATGCAGAACATGGTGCCTGGCAACTCCATCTCCAGTTCCTACACACCGAACATGTACGCCTACACCCTGAGCTTCTCCGGAGGCCAGTCCAATTATGCGGCCGCACTCGCCATCGTCATGGCGGTCATCACGATGATCATCGCCTACGCGGTGCAGCTCAAGAGCATGAAGGAGCAGATGAAATGAGCGCTTTGACAACTGAATCCACTTCGCCTCGCCGTCTTCGCAAGCTCGAAAAGGAGCGTGAGCGCCGTGTGGCTCGTGATGAGAAGGCGGAACGCCAGCGGGCTAGGGAACATGGATTTGCGAATGTCGCAAACCCGCGAAAATCGACATTGCTGACAGTGGTGTGCGCGATCTTCGCGATCTACTGCCTGTTCCCGTTTGTATATCTGCTGATTAACTCGACAAAGACGCAGGCTGATTTCACATCCACGTTCGGTCTCGGTTTTGGCCACTCTTTCGCGTTGTGGGACAACATCAAGACGGTGTTCACCTATCAGGACGGCATCTTCGCACGTTGGTTCCTCAATACGGTCTTCTACGTGGTGCTGGGTGCGGGCGGCGCCACACTGCTCGCGGTCATGGGAGGATATGCGCTCGCCAAGTTCCGTTTCCCCGGGCGCAAAAGCATCTTCATGGTGATCATCGGCGCGATCTCGGTGCCTGGCATCGCGCTCGCCGTGCCGCAGTTCCTACTGTTCGCAAAGCTCGGCCTGACGAACACGCCTTGGGCGATGATCATCCCGAGTCTGGTCAGCCCGTTCGGGTTGTACCTCATGTGGATCTTCTCCGAGCAGGCGGTGCCGGCCGAGTTGCTTGAGGCCGCGCGCGTGGATGGAGCCGGCGAGATGAGGACGTTCTTCACGGTGTCGCTGCCGCTGCTTGCGCCCGGTATTGTCACCTGTGCGCTGTTCACGATCGTTGCGACGTGGAACAACTACTTCCTGCCGTTGATCATGCTCAAAGACGCTGATTGGTATCCGCTGACGATTGGTTTGAACCAGTGGAAGGACCAGGCATCCACTGCTGGCGGCCAGGCCATCCAGAATCTGGTGATCACCGGTTCGCTCATCACTATCATTCCGCTGGTCATCGCATTTCTGCTGCTGCAGAAATACTGGCAGTCGGGTCTTGCCGCAGGTGCGGTCAAGGAATAGTTCGGCCGGATGCCGCCGGTCGGGCCGTGCCTGTCCGGCGGCATGTCTTATCCGTGCGTTCAACTGTGCATAGTGCATATACGAGGAGAATACTTATGAATCGTGCATTCACATGGCCACGTTTGCTGGGTAACAGCAGTGGTGGCATCGCATACGGCGGGGATTACAATCCCGACCAATGGCCGGAGAGCGTATGGCCCGAAGACATCCGGCTGATGCAGCAGGCCGGTGTCAATGTGGTGGCGCTGGGCATCTTCAGCTGGGACCGCATTCAGCCGGCTGAAGACGAATGGGACTTCGATTGGCTCGACCGCATCATCGCGATGCTCGGCTGTGCAGATATCAGCGTGGATCTGGCGTCGGCGACGGCGAGCGCGCCGCTATGGCTCTACGAGAAATATCCGCAGATGTTGCCGCGCGACAAGTTCGGGCACGCCATCAATGCTGGGGCTCGCCAGTCGTGGAGCGCGTCAAGCCCCATATTCCGTGAGTACGCGCTGGAATTGTGCCGCAGGCTCGCCGAACGGTATGGCGACAATCCGACGGTGACCGCGTGGCATGTGGGCAATGAGTATGGGTGGAACAATCGCCATGACTACTCCGACGAGGCTCTGCGCGCATTCCGCGCGTGGTGCGAGCGCAAATACGGCTCGGTAGAGAAGCTCAATGAAGCGTGGTGTTCGTCGTTCTGGTCGCAGGAGGTGCGCAGTTTTCAAGAGGTGCTGCTGCCCCGGCACATGGGCGCGGACGCGATGGTGAATCCGGCGCAGCAGCTCGATTTTGAACGGTTCAGCAATGACGCGCTGCTTGACTGCTACTGCGCAGAGCGGGATGCGATCGCCGCGATCTGCCCCGACAAGCCGATCACCACGAACTTCATGATCTCCACTGACCAATGCGCGATGGATTACGCGCAGTGGGGTGCCGAAGTGGATTTTGTGTCCAACGACCACTACTTCCATGAGGGCGAATCCCATCTGGACGAGCTGCTGTGCTCGGATTCACTTGTGTCGTCGATCGCGCGCCGCCATCCGTGGTACTTGATGGAGCACTCCACATCGAGCGTGCAGTGGAAACCGGTCAACGCGCGCAAATGCCATGGCGAGCTGTTGCGTGACGCATTGGCGCATGTGGCGATGGGCGCGGACGCGATCAATTTCTTCCAATGGCGGCAGTCGCGCGGCGGGGCGGAGGCGTTCCATTCGGCGATGCTGCCGCATGCCGGCGCCGACACGCGTCTGTTCCGCCAGGTGTGCGAGACGGGGGAGGCGCTGAAAGATCTGTCTGAGGTGGCCGGAACCACGGTCATGCCGTCGCGCGTGGGCATCCTGTTCGACGCGCAATCACAGTGGTCGACTGAAATCCCCACACTGCCGACCACGAAGCTCGACCATTGGCACGATGTGCGCGACTGGTACCGCTCGTTTCTTGACGCTGGACTGCGCGCGGACGTGGTGCCGCTTGCGCATGATTGGGAGCAGTACGACCTGCTCGTGTTGCCGACCTTGTTCATGCTCTCGGACAGCGCAGTGCGCCGGTTGGAGCGGTATGTGCGCGGCGGCGGTGCGATTGTGGTGGGTTATGCCACTGGCATTGTCAATGATGCGTTCCAAGTCAGTTTGGGCGGGTACCCAGGTACTGGTGATAGTCTGCTGCGCACGATGCTGGGAGTGAGCGGCGAGGAATTCAACATTCTTGGGGCCGTGGGAACGGCGGAGCATGTGGAGCTCAGCGATGGCGGCATGTCGCGGCTCTGGCAGACATGCCTGACGCGAATCGACGACGATGCGGAAACGCTCGCCGCGTATACCGGAGCGGGCGCTCGCGAATGGGAGCTGAGCGGCATGCCCGCGATTGTTGCGCACCAATACGGCGGTGGGCGCACATGGTACATCGGGTGTGATGTGCGGCGTGAGGATATCACCCGGTTCATCTGTGATCAGCTGGCGCCGCAGATCGGGCTTGAGCTGGGTGATCCGCGCGTCGTGAGCATTAACCGTGCAGATGACGCCCATGTGTTCCACTGCGTGTTCAACCGCAGCGGAACTGATGTGGAACTATGCCTTACTGGTGCCCCAGTGCTGCTCGCGCGTGGCAGTCGCGGGCAGGATGCCGTCACATTGCATGCGAACGGAGTGCTGATTATGCAAAACCCGCGTTGACGCTAAGATAAGGGTAGAACAGCGGCGGCGGAGGCGAAGATGGCGGCGGATAAACAGAAACGCGTGACATTGCGTGACGTTGCGCAGACGGCTGGAGTGTCACTGAAAACGGCGTCCAACGTCATCAACGGCAGCGGAAGAATGTCGGCGGCCACCAGACAAAAGGTGCAAGCGGTCATCGATGAGCTTGGATATCAGGTCAACGTCGCCGCCCGCAACCTCACCTGCAGCCACACCGGGGTCATCACTCTGGCAGTGCCTACACTGACACCGCCTTATCTCGCGGAACTGGCCAATCGTGTCATCGACTCCGCTCGATTGCACGGTTACAGCGTGTATGTGACCACGTATGCGGAAGGGAACACCGAAGGTCTTCAGGAGTTGCTGCGTGGTTTCAACACCACAGTCTCTGACGGCATGATTCTCTCGCTGAGCGAAGTGGCGCAGTTCAGCCCGGACGAGTTGCGCGTCTCCTATCCATTGGTGTGCGTAGGGGCGCGCGACACCGGAGGCGTGGTGGATCATGTCACGCCCAATGACACTGAAGCGGGAGCAACGGCAGCCGCCTATCTGTTGGACCGCGGTAGCGCCCGTCTGGCCGTGGTCGGAGCCCGCGCTGACTACTCAGGCGGATTCGATGCGGTGTGTAGCGCAACCGAAGGCAACGCCGAACTGCGTTTGCGTGGCATCATCGAGGAATGCGCGCGTCATGCGGCACCGCTTCTGCCGCAGCTCATTGGCAATACCGGAGTAGATTGGACGATTGGCTCAGGGTTCCATACCACCGAGCGGTTGATTGCCGCCGGTGAGCCATTCGACGGCATTGTCGCGTTGAACGACCAACTGGCGATTGGTGTAATCGCGGCGCTGACAGCCGCGCAGATAGACATTCCAAAAACAGTGCAGGTGATTGGCTTTGATGACATCGAAGAAGCCGAATATCTGCAGCAGCCATTGACGACAATGGCCAGCTGCCTTGAGTGGGTCGCCTCGACGTCCGTGGAACGCATTCTGGGAAGGATTGGAGGTCGGATTCATGCGCCGGAACTGCTTGAGACATTCTCGTATGTCATTCCGCGCGCTACCACGCGCTAGTGTTTGCCTCACAAATCGATTATTGGGGTGAACAATCGATTTGTGCGTCTGACTAGGAGATGGCGCCTGCGCGGTATGTGCGGAAGTGTCTGTATTTGGTTGGAATTATTGGATTCTAACGGTGCTTTGAGTGGAAATGTGCGGTTGTGTGGGGGTAGAAGATGTCGGGGAATCCATAAGGGTAGATCCCGGTCGCACATATCGAAATATCAGGTGAACAATCGATTTGTGCGAGTGGGAGACTGCGCGGGGTGGGTCTGTTCCGGTGCGAGGAGTGGGGGGCAATGAAGAGGAGAAGGGCAGATGGGAAAGAGGGGGATGCCGCTGCCGGGAATCCACATTTCCACAATAGTGCTGAGGTGAATTGCGCGCTCGGGATGGTGACGATACGGTGGGTGGATTCGAACCGCAGTAAGGAGGAGCGCAATGAGTGGATTGTATGGAGACTATTGTTATGAGGACTATGAGGAATGGGACACAATTCCGGTGGATATACCGCAGTACGAGAGTCCCCATAATTCGTATCCGTTGTTGCGGTCACATCTGCGGCAGAAAGTCTCGCAGATGATGCGCCGTTGTGCACGCGCCCACATTCCGTACGTGTACTGCGGGTCGACGGCGCTGCGCCTGCTCGGTGTGGAGACGCCGGAAGATCTTTCCGGCCCGGGCAATGCGTGGGACAATGCGCCACCGCGCGCCACCAAACAGCCTAAAGACGCATTGCACGTGGTTGTGCGCACGGCTGGCGAACGCAAGCCATTGCCGGGCATTCGCATGCACGTATGGAAGGGTCTGGCGGCCGATTCCATACAGCAGTTCGCGAACGGCGTGCAGTGCCTGAGACCGGCGGCTGCGTGGGCGTCGGTGGCGATGGACACGACGATGTTGCAGCTCATCCAGATTGCCGAATCCATGGAGCGATATGGACTGGCCACACTCGCCGATTTGCGCGCGTTTACAGGTGCCCATCGTTTCCACGGTAAGCGCAGGTGTTTGCGCGCGTTGGCGATTGCGCGAACAGACAGTGCCTCGGTCAAAGAGACTGAATTGCGCGTGCGACTGGAGTTGCGCGGACTGCCGGCATTCGCAATCAATTATGTGGTGGCGGGGTCGGCGTATGACTCGCGCGCAGAGCACACGGTGGATCTGGCCATTGCGCAATACCGTGTGGGGTTGGAATATCAGGGTAACCAACACCGCTCGGATGTCCGGCAATACCGGCGCGACCGTGACAAGCTCGGCGCACTGGCGGCGCTGGGGTGGAGCGTCTTCGAAGTGACGCAGGCTGATCTGAATTCTGAGGAGGCGTTGGACCGGCTCGCCATGCGCGTCGCCTGTGTGATCGCGCAGCAGACGGGCAAGGAGCCACAGATTGCGCGCCTGACCTATGCGCGCATCGCCAGGGCAGCTTGATTTTCCGCACGATTCGCGCGACAGTAGAGCGCATGACTCGTAGACGTTCCAAGCATTTCGGCCGCAACTACTTCAACAGTTCCAGTGTGGCTGAGCGCGTGTTGATCCTGCTCGTGATCGCCATAGTGATCGGTGTGACGATTGGTGTGGTCCTGCCGCGCATCAGTCCGAAATTCGCGGAAATCACCGGGCAGTACCACGCCACGGGCACGGCAGCGGAGACGCTGCAGAAACTGCCGGTGGATGACGACGTCTCCACAGCAGGCTACGACCGCGAACTGTTCGGCTACCGCGAAACAGACGACGACGGCAATGGCTGCGACGTGCGCGAAGACGTGCTCGCACGCGACCTGACCGGCGTGCAATACACCAAACTCGGTGGATGCAAAGTCAAGTCGGGCGTGCTCGCGGACCCGTACACCGGCAAGACGATTCACTTCCAGCGTGGGCAGACCACCAGCTCGGCCGTGCAGATCGACCATGTGGTGGCGCTGCAGAACGCGTGGCAGTCCGGTGCGCGCGACTGGAGCCAGCAGAAGCGGTTCCGGTTCGGCAACGACCTCTACAATTTGCTCGCGGTGGACGGACCGGCGAACCAAGAGAAAGGCGCCGCCTCAGCCGCATACTGGCTGCCGACGAACGGCGAATACCGGTGCGATTATGTGGCGCGGCAGATCGGTGTGAAAGACAAGTACGGATTGAGCGTGACGACGCAAGAGAAGCGCGCGATGCTCAGCGTGCTGCACTCATGCCCGGGGCAGGCGATTCCGAACGATTGAGCGGCGCGCGAAACCACGATGATTCGACACAATGGAATCCGAAGATAAGCTGCGGTAGTCGAGGAGTCGTGATGCATGATGAGCGAAGGCAAACAACAGAGCACGTCGCCAGCGGACATTGACTCGCTCGCATTGCAAGCCGAGGCGGACCAAGACATTGCAATCGAGCGCAAAGCGAACGGCAAGCCGGAGAAACCGGCGCACGCGCTCGCCAGCATGCTTGGGCCGGCGTTTGTGGCGGCGGTGGCCTACGTGGACCCAGGCAACGTGGCGGCGAACCTCACATCAGGCGCGAAATATGGCTACCTGTTGGTGTGGGTGCTCGTTGTGGCCAACTGCATGAGCGTGCTGATCCAATATCAGGCGGCGAAACTCGGCATCGTCACGGGCAAGAGCCTGCCGCAGATCCTCGGGCAGCGCATGGACACGGCCGGGCGTTTCCTGTTCTTCATGCAGGCCGAGGTCATTGCCATCGCCACCGACCTCGCCGAAGTCATCGGCGGTGCCATTGCGTTGAATCTGCTATTCGGCATACCCATGCTGCTGGGCGGGTGCAGCATCGGTGCCGTCTCCACGGTGCTGCTGCTGTTCCAGGGCGGTGAGACGCACAAGATCTTTGAACGGCTTGTCACCGGCCTGCTGCTCGTGATCACTTTTGGGTTCATCGCCGGTCTGTTCATCGACCCGCCCAATCCGCTTGCCGTGGCGGAGGGATTGATCCCGCGGTTCTCCGACGGGTCGTCGGTGCTGATGGCCACGTCGATGCTGGGCGCGACCGTGATGCCGCACGCGATCTATCTGCATTCCACACTCGTGAACGACCACTTCGGCGCAGGCACAGACAGGCCGAGCGTGCGCGAGATGATGCACGGCAGCCGCATCGACGTCGTGTGGGCGCTCGCGATCGCCGGCACGGTGAACATCGCACTGCTCGTGCTCGCGGCGAATTCGCTCTACGGCATGACCGGAACCGACACAATCGAGGGCGCGCAGCATGCCATCACACAGGTGCTGGGGCCTGTCGTCGGCACCATTTTCTCCATTGGTCTGCTTGCGTCGTCGCTCTCATCCACATCCGTCGGCACCTACGCCGGCTCGGAGATCATGAAGGGACTGCTGCGTGTAAACGTGCCGATGTGGGCATGCCGCGTGGCCACGCTTGTGCCGGCGCTTGTGGTGCTTGCGCTCGCCAACAACCCGACCGAGGCGCTGATTGTTGGGCAAGTGGTGCTGTCAATCGGCATTCCGTTCGCGATCATCCCGCTGATGCGCTACACGCACGACCGCTCGTTGATGGGAGAATATGCGGATGGGCGCGTCAAGCACATCATCTGTCTGACCGTCGTGGCGCTGATCATCGCGCTCAACGCCGTGCTCATTATGCTCACGCTCATGGGTAAGGCGTAAGTATTACTTACTGTGCGGATGCGGCCTTTGCATGACGCAGCGCACGGCGTACGGCACTGCGTGCCGAGCCGGCGTCTTCGCCCTTGACACCGAAGACGACCATCAGAATCATGATGAAGTTGATGATCGCGCTGATACGCAGTGCCCATTCAATGCCGATGACGTTTGCTTCTATATCCGGGCGTCCAGCGCCCATCTGGGCTGCGGCGATCGAATACATGATGAGGATCATGACAGGGGAGCCAATCGCACCGGCAATCTGCCGTACCGTGTTGGTGACGGCTGAACCGGCCGATACCTCGGCAGGCTTAAGGCAGTTGAGCGACCACGTGGTGACCGGCATCATGACGAAGCCCATGCCGATCTGCCGGATGAACTGGCAGATCGAGATGTACCAGATCCAGGTGCCCATGCCGATCATGCTCATCATCGTCGTACCAAGGCACAGCAGGATGGTGCCGACCATGGCGACAGGGCGTGCCCCGAACCTGTCGAGCGCGCGGCCGCCAAAGAACTGGGCGATGGCCTGGGCGATTGCGCCGGGGAGCATGACAAGACCGCTTATGGTGGCTGTGTAGCCGCGGCAGTTCTGGATGTAGAGCGGGATGAGTACGACGAGCGAGCTGAACGCGAAGAAGCTCAACGATGCGATGATGGTGCCGACGGAGAAATGCGCATTACGCAACACCGAGAGGTCGAGCAATGCGGGGCGGCTTGTCTTGCCGGTCTTGAAACGCCGCTCATTGCGGAACTGACGCAGTACGAACCATACGATGCCGGCGATGCCGACGATCATCGGGAGCCATACCACGGGAGCCGCCAGCGGGTATGCCTGGATGTTCGTGAAGCCGAACATCAGTCCGCCAAAACCGATGATGGACAGGCCGACCGAGAAGAAGTCCGCGTGTGCCGCCTTGTCTGATTCACCAAAGTTATGCAGTCCGAACACGGCGAGCAGGATTGAGATGCAGCCGATGACAGTGAGCGTCAGGAAGATGGACCTCCAGCCGTTCATATCCGTCTGCAGTCCGCCGAGCGTTGGGCCAATCGCCGGCGCGACGGCCATCGCCATGCCGACGATGCCCATCGCCATGCCACGTCTGTCGAGCGGGAAAATCGAGAATACGGTGATCTGCAGAACCGGCCACATGACGCCCGTGCCGACTGCCTCCAGGAAGCGGCCGAACAGCGCGAGCGGGAACGTGGGGCTGAGCCATGCGAGCACCGAGCCGACCGTGAACACGACCATCGAGGCGATGACGATCTGGCGCGTTGAGAACCGTCGCGTCAGATATGCGGTGAGCGGCACCATCACGCCCATCGTCAGCTGGAAGATCGACGTCATCCATTGGCCGAGCGTCACGGAAATGCCGAAGTCGTCGACGAGTGTCGGCAGGGCGGCGCTGAGCTGCAACTGTGTGAAGTTGCCGACGAAGGTAATGAACGTGAGGATGGCGAGCGAGATGAACGCCGGACGTGTCAGATGGTCGTTACGGTACGACATCTCGCCAGTGAGCACGGTGGACAGGCCGGCTATGTGGCCTTCGTGCTCGACCGTCTCGGAGCTGTGGTGCACATCACGTGTGTAGGGGCGCCCTGGCTGTGGTGGCTTCGGAAGACTCATTCTGTTGGCTGTTCTGCCGCTTCCTCGGCGTTGACCGCAGGCGTTTCTCCGGTCGGCGTGTCATCCGCCTGCCGTGCGCTCTGGTCTTCCGGGCTGTATTCCACCACGTTGAGCACGGCGATGCCATCCGCAGTGCGGACGAACACATTAGCACGGCCACCGATTTCCTCGATGCCGTCGAGCAGATGCGAAATCGGTTCGGAATCGAGCACGGGAAGCACCTGTGCCACGCCTTCGGCGTCGATCACGCGCAGTGTTTCGTCAAGTTCGCCGGTTGAGAGAATGTCGTCGATGCGCTTTTCGAACTGGCGCAGCTCTTCGTCCGCGATCGCCCCGTCATCGCTTTCCGTCTCGGTCACGGCGAACTCGCCGGTGATGGTGTCATCGGACGAAACAGGCGCAACCGGATCGGGCATCACGGCGTTGTCGGGCGTGACGGCGGCGGTCAGTGGGTCTGTATTGAGTGCGCGGGGTTCCGTGAGTTCATCGGTCTTCAACGCATCATGTTCGGCGTCGCGCGCAGCTTGGCCGGGGCCATACTCCACGGCATTGAACGAACCGGTGTTTCCTTGTGTCTGTTCCATCACGAATCTCCTTTGCAGTTCTTCCTGCCTGAATGCCTGATACTCACTTATTGTGTATTCTAGACGTATCTTGTTGGTCTTTCACTTGCTGAGAAAGAATGCGGCGAGGGCTTCATGGAAGAATCAGCTGTTTATGGCTAATTTGCTATGCTGCGTTGAAGCACATATGGAATGTTGGTGCTGCATACGTCCTATCAGCGCGCACTATCTGCAAAGGAGAGCGAAAATGCCATCGCAAACCAACGATGCCAGACTCGCGCAACGAGTGGAAATGCAGTCTGCCAAAGTTCTACGATGGCGCTTTGCCTTCAACCTCGCACTCATGTTCTTCGATGGGCTTGTGTATTTCTGCATAGGTCTGCTTGTCATGTATGTGAGTGATGGAATGCAGATCGTCACCACACGCCTGCAGCTTAACATGCATATCAATGTGTATCTCTATGAAGCTGTCTGTGCATTGATATGGGTGGCATGTGCACATTCGACGGGGATATACCACAGGCATGTATTCGCTGATGGATATGCGCTGAATCTTTTGTTGTTGAAGGCATCCGCATACTGCTGGATCATGGTATGCGCACTCAATTTCATCATTCAGACCAACGTTTGGTTCTACACGATTTGTTGGACCGCGCTTATTGTCTGGATTGTCGAGATGATCGTGCGTTTTGTTGCGCGCCGATTCCTCACGTACCGCCACCGCAAAGGCGATTACGCTTACCCCACAGTCATTGTGGGCTCGCCTGAAGGCATTGGGCAGATTCTCAAATTTCTAGGGCAGCGCAAGCAGCTCAATTACAGGCCGGTACGCGTATGCCCGATTCGCGTGAACCGCGAGACCGGTTTGATTGAAGCGGATCCGAATACCGATGTGCTTGACACAATGGTGCACGAATCCTGGGGTGAACCGATTGAGATGATCGAATACGGCGACCATCTGGCCGGCCGCATCGCGCAGACCGGCGCGCAGACCGTAATGGTGACGGATGTGCTCGACCGCTTCTCCGACAATCTGAGCACTTTCGCCGTGCAGATGGAATCGCTCAATCTGGAGATTGCACTCATCACATCCGCGCTCGACATCGCCCAACACGCCACACAGCTGCGCAACATCCAGGGCATGAGCATCATGACGATCAGTCTGCCGCAGTATTCGCCGGTGGCCAAGGTCAAGAAGCGCTTCTTCGATATCGTCGTCTCATCGCTCGCCATCGTGCTCTCATCGTGGATCATGCTCATCGTGGCGATCGCCATCAAGATCGAAGATGGTGGTCCGGTGTTCTACAAGCAGGAACGCATTGGTCTGCGCGGCAAGCCGTTCTATATCCACAAGTTCCGCTCGATGCGCGTGGATGCGGACCAACACTTGAAGGAAGTGCTTGCCGCGAACGGACAGGAGATGGGCGCACGGTACAAGCTCAAGCATGATCCTCGCATCACGAAAGTCGGCAACTTCATCCGCAAGACAAGCCTTGACGAGCTTCCGCAGTTCTTCGACGTGTTCATGGGCAGCATGAGTGTGGTTGGGCCGCGTCCGCAGCGTGACTTCGAGGTACAGGAGTACGACCCGGTCTACGCTACGCGCCTGCTCGTCAAACCCGGCATCACCGGCCCATGGCAGGTGTCTGGGCGTAATGACCTTGACGAAGAGGAAAGCCGCCAGCTCGATGTGAGCTATGTGCAGGATTGGAGCGTGATGGGAGACATCGTGTACATCATGCGCACCATCGGCACGGTGCTGCATCCGAGCGGAGCGTACTGATGCAATAGCTACTGTGTCAGCTCCCAACAATATCTTTGGAACTCAGAGCAGTATTCGTTAGAAATTGAGGAATGTACATGAAAATCGCAGTCGCTGGCACCGGCTATGTGGGATTGTCCGTGGCGTTGCTGCTTGCGCAGCACAATGAGGTGCACGCGTTGGACATCGTGCCTGAGAAGGTGGAGAAGCTCAACCATTGCGAAAGCCCGATTGTGGATGTGGAGATCACACGTTTCCTCGACGGCAAGCGCGATGGCACCATGAATCTGGATTTCCAGGCCACCACTGATCCGGCCGTTGCCTACACTGGTGCGGATTATGCGGTTGTGGCCACACCCACCAACTATGACGAGCGCAAGAACTACTTTGACACCTCGAGTGTTGAGGCCGCCATCAAGGCCATCCGTGAACATGACCCGAACTGCTGGATCGTGATCAAATCGACGATTCCAGTGGGTTATACCGTGCAGCTGCGTGAGAAGACAGGCGACGAAAAGATCATCTTTTCCCCGGAGTTCCTGCGTGAAGGTCATGCGCTGTACGACAACCTGCATCCTTCGCGTATCGTCGTCGGCGCGCCGATGGATGATGCCGCGGCAGTGGAAGCCGCTCGAACCTTTGCGAACCTGCTGGCGCAGGGAGCCGCGCCCGAAGAACACGACCGCAACAACGCCGATGGCACAACCGGCATTCCCGAGCTGATTTGTGGCACGACTGAGGCCGAGGCAATCAAGCTGTTCGCCAACACGTTCCTGGCGTTGCGCGTGGCGTATTTCAATGAGCTGGATACCTATGCGCAGTCGCGCAATTTGAACACCGCTGAAATCATCCGTGGTGTATGCCTCGACCCTCGTATTGGTGGGCACTACAACAACCCATCATTCGGCTATGGCGGGTACTGCCTGCCAAAGGATTCCAAGCAGTTGCTGGCGAATTACGCCGATGTGCCGCAGAACCTCATCGAGGCCATCGTGGCTTCGAACCGCACACGCAAGGACTTCATCGCCGATGAGATCCTCAACGAGATCAGCGGCGACGAGCATCCGGTCGTCGGGATCTACCGGTTGACGATGAAGTCTGGCTCCGACAACTTCCGTCAATCGAGCATCCAAGGCATCATGAAGCGCATCAAGGCCAAGGGTGTTCCCGTTGTGGTGTACGAGCCGACACTCGATGATTCGGAGTTCTTCGGCAGCGAAGTGACCCATGACCTTGATGAGTTCAAGCAGCGTGCCTCCATCATCGTCGCAAATCGTTGGAACGACGAGCTTGCCGACGCCTCGAACAAGGTGTTCACGCGGGATCTGTTCCGCCGCGATTGATGTTCGCCGGTAGCGGGTGTGCACGCTCGTGTTGGGCAAAGACCATCTGGTTGGATAGACTGGAGGGATTGCATAGCGAAGCGTGAGGTTGTACTTTGTCTGTCGAAAACATCTCGGTGATTATTCCAACGCTCAACGCGGGCACCATGATTGATGATCTACTGTCCGCGTTGGAGCGGCAGACCATCGCGCCTGCGGAGATCATTGTGGTGGACTCGTCATCAGACGATGACACACAGGCGATTGTGCGTGCGAAACACCCTGAGGTGCGCCTGCTGGTGATCGACCGCAAGGATTTCAACCATGGCGGCACGAGGGACTATGCGTTGCGCGAGAGCTCAGGCGAGTTCGTGTGCTTCCTCACGCAAGATGCGTTGCCGAAGAACAATGAGTTTTTGGCACGGATTATCGGGCCGTTCAGTGCTGAGCGTGTGGCGGTTGTGTATGGGCGTCAGCTGCCGCGCGCGGATGCCCGGCCGGCTGAGCGTATTGTGCGCGAGTACTCATACCGCCCCCAGTCGCATAGGGTCACCAACGCCGATGTGAAGCGCTTGGGCATCAATGCCTTCCGTGTTTCCGACGTGTGTGCGGCGTACCGCCGCAGCGCATACTTGGAGGTCGGGGGATTCGAGAATCCAGTGCTCACCAACGAAGACATGTTCATCGCCGCGCGCTTCCTGCGCGCAGGTTGGACCATTGTGTACGAAGCCGATGCGCAGGTGGTCCACTCGCACAACTTCACGTTCAAGCAGCAGTTCAACCGCAATTACATCCAAGGCGTGGAAATCACCAGGCACTCCGATATTCTCGGCAACGCCGAGTTGGCTGGCGAAGGTTTCTCGATGCTCGCCTACACGCTAAAAGAGTTATTCAAAGAGGGTGAAATCGTGGAAGCCGCGCGCTTTTTCACCGAGTGCATCTTCCGCTACACCGGCAACCGCAAAGGCGTGCTGGACGCCAAGCGCGCTGCACGGAAAAGCGCAGGGCAGTGATGATGCCAGACCAAGCGAATACACGCGTCTACATTGTGGCGCACAAAGACTTCGACGCGCCTGCCGAACCTGGGTATGTGCCGATTCTGGCTGGTTCCGCGCACAACCATGCGAGCATTGCGGTGCGCGATGACGCCGGAGAGAACATCTCAGCGAAAAACCCGCAATTCTGCGAACTGACCGCACAGTACTGGGTGTGGCGCAACGCCTGCGCGGACTGCGCGAATGTGGGATTCGTGCATTACCGGCGCTATTTCTACACCGATGCGCGCAAAAGCCTCATTGTGCCGGCCGTGCAGTTCGCCCATGACCTGACCGAAGTGGATGTGGTGCTGCCCGAACCGTGGATCCTCACCAAGACCATCCGAGCGCAGTTCGCCCAATTCCACAACATCGACGATTTGCATACCGTACGCGCGATCCTGCAGGAGAAGCACCCAGAGTATGTGCAGGCGTTCGATGAACTGCTCGATGGACACGCGCTGTACAGCTACAACATGTTTGTGATGGACACGAGCCGGTTCTCGGCGTATATGGAGTGGCTTTTTGACATTCTGGACGAGGTGGAGCGGCGCATCGACACCACAGGGTATGACGCGTACAACCAGCGGCTCTTCGGATTCCTCGCGGAACGTCTGCTCAATGTGTGGGTGCGCACGCGCAAACTGCGCGTCAAAACCTATCCGGTATACAAACCCGATGATGTGTGGTGGAAAGAGGCGCTGCGCGCACAGACCAAGAAGCTGCTATATGGACGCCACCGCTGAGCGGTCCGGCATGTTGCACAGGGAAGGGAAGCATATGAAGCGCTGCGCTGGAATGGTCACATACAATCCGGACATGGCACGGCTGCAGGCCAATCTTGACGCCATAATCCCGCAAGTCGAGGCCGTGTTCGTCTTTGACAACGGTTCAGGGAATGCGCAGGCTGTGCGTGAGCTCTCCAAGCGATATGACGGCGCGGTCCATGTGCAGGGCGCAGGGCGCAATCTGGGTATTGCCGCGGGGCTCAACGCTGTGTTGCAATGGGCGGCGGCCCGCCAATACGACGCCGCGCTGCTGTTGGACCAAGACAGTGTGGCCACCTCTGGCATGGTCGATGCGCTGGCGCAGCTGCTTACCGATGACGTGGGGCTCGTCTGCCCGTTCATCTTGGACCGCAACCGCATGACCGAGGAGGAATACCGCAGCCAGCATCTACCAGCAGTGGAGCATCTGACCCGCGGAGCCTCGCACGGTGCGATCACTTCAGGCTCGCTCATCAGCGTGCCGGCCGCGCTCGCTGCAGGCGCGTTCGACGACGCGTTGTTCATCGACTATGTGGATTTCGACTTCGACGAACGCCTGCTGCTCAACGGGTACCGGATCGTCAAAGACAATGCGGTGTATCTGCTCCACGAAAAAGGCAAATCAGGGCAAACTGGCCTCAAAGTGCCGCGCCGCCGGTCAGACGGCACGGTGGTGTGGGCGCCGCTATTCACGTTGGGGTACAACCCCATGCGCTGCTATTACCAAGCGCGCAACAGGGTGATCTACTGGAAGAAATACCACAAGTGGACCAAATTCGAAGGCCTTGTGGAGATTCCACCGCTCATGGTGCTTTCATTGTTGGAACCGCACCGCTTCGCCAAACTCAGGGCGTACTGCAAGGGCATTGCGGATGGCATGCGCATGCCGGTCAAGGAGTACCGCCCGTGACCATGCATACGCCGCTCATCAGCGTGATTGTGCCGGTATACAACCAAGAGGCATATGTTGCCGCATGCATCGGTTCGTTGCGCGCGCAGACGATGGACGATGTGGAAGTGATTGTTGTCGACGATGGCTCCACCGACGATTCCGTGCGCGTGATGCGCAACGCCATTGCGGGCGATACCCGCTTCGCCATCGTCGAACAGGCCAACCAAGGCGTGGCTGTGGCGCGCAACACCGGCCTCGGCATGGCGCGTGGCACATGGATCTGCTTCATCGACCCCGACGATTGTGTGGACCCGGAGTATCTGGCCACATTGTATGGCGAAACGCGCGCACATCCTCATGCCGACGTCATCATGTCGGCATGCGTCGCCTTCGACAGTGCAGGCGAGCGCCGTCAGCGGTTCTTTCCCAGCGGGTTCGTGGTGACGGATGAGGCGGGCAAGAAGCCGCTCTACCGCCAGCTCATGGATGGCGCATATATGCAGGACGCCGGGTTTGTGACAGCAATCGGCGTGCCGTGGGGCAAACTGTACCGGCGCGCGCTGCTCACGGAGCATGATCTGCGTTTTGACCCGGCGCTGCCTCGGATGCAAGACAACCTGTTCAACATGGAGGTCTTCCGCGCCGCGCATGAGCTGGTGTATGTGGATTACGCCGGGTACCATTACCGCATTGGGGGATTGGGCGTGCGCACGATGGCGAACACCTCGAAAGGGCTGTACCACCCCGCGATTGACGCCCGTACGCGGCTGATGCGTGACTATCAGCTGGACACCGACGCCGAGCTTCGGCAGGCTTGGGCCACCGAACAGGTGAATCTGTATTACCAAGAACTCAAGGCTGTGGCCGCGCTTGCACCGCGCGATTGGAACGCCATCCGCAGAGCCTGTCGGCGGCGCGCGCAGGCATTGCGCCCGCGCTTGGCCGCGGTGGACAGGCAGGTGCTGCCGAAGGCAGGCCGATTGAAATACGCCATGCTGACGAACCGGTTCATGACCACGGTGGCTGCCACGCTGCTGTGGAAGAACCATGGCGAGTGAACCGAAGAGGGAGAAACAGATGCCTAGACTCAAGGAATTGCCGGCACGGCTGTCGAAGATCAATTCCGCAGCGGTCAATTGCACCAAGCTGCTGGGAATCAAGCCAGCCGCGCTTGGGATGGTGTACCACTGCACCAAGCGCTGCCGTGACCGGTATTACCGCGTGTTCGACGACGCGTTGTGGGCCAAGGTCATGCGTCACATTCCCTTTGACGCCGACGCCATCGCCGGTTTGCCCGCACACAATGACGGGCCGATCTGGGTGGCATGGTGGCAAGGGCTGAACGACCGCACGCCAGCGGTCATCCGCGCGTGCATCGACAGCATCACACGCCATGCGGGCGGCCGTGAGGTCATCATCGTGACGCGCGAGAATTACGCGCAGTATGCAAGCATCGATCCGATCCTGGTGCAGCGCCGTGAGGCGGGCACCTTGACGATCAACGCGTTCTGCAACGCGCTGCGCGTCAAACTGCTGTATGAACACGGTGGTGTATGGCTCGATTCCACACTGTATCTGACTGGCGACCTTTCGGCTGATTTCGCCGACTACCCGTTCTATTCGATCCATGCCGAACACCCGGAATGCCATTGGACCACATACTGCCTGGCATCGGTGGCTGGCAATCCGCTCATGAAGTACATCTATGACTGTTTTGTCGCGGTGTTCACTCAAATAACGGCGGTACCGGAGTACTTCCTCTTCGACGAGTTCTTCCATGACTCCTACAGGCACATTCCGCAGGTCACGGCGATGATTGACGCGATACCGGTGAGCAACAACGGCCGCTTCGAACTCTCCGAACAGATGGATTCCACTGCTGCCGAGCCCACGGTGGCGCCCGGCACATATATCAACAAACTCACGTACAAGATCCCATACCCCACCACGGTGGACGGCAAGCCCACACTGTACCAGCGCGTGCTTGACGGCACCCTGTGATGGCGACGAAAGGACCGCCTATGTTTGGATTCGTGGTGCTGCATTACCTGGTGGATGACGCCACCGCGCAGTGCGTGGATTCGATCCTCGAATATTGCGGCGGCGAATCATGCCAGATCGTGATCGTCGACAACGATTCCGCGAACGGCAGTTTCGAGCGGCTCCAGGCGCGCTATGCCGAAACACCCGGCGTCACGCTGTTGCACAACACCGCGAACGAGGGCTTCGCGCGCGGCAACAACGTTGGTTACCGGTATTGCAAGAGCCAGCTGCACTGCGACTACATTGTGACGATCAACAACGACGCGATGCTCACGAACGCCGATTTCATGCCGTTGTGCACCGAGGATTACGCGCAGACGCATTGCGGCGTGATCGGCCCGGACATCGTCTCGCTCAAAGACGGCCGCCACCAGAACCCCAGTTACGGCATCATCCGTACCCAACGCGAAGTGAACCGGCAAATCCGCCGGTTCCGCGTGATCCTGCTGTTGCTGCGCCTGCACCTGTATGAGCCGCTTGTGCGGCTCAAGCAGCGGCTGGGGCACCAGCCTGCGGCGGACAGCCCGTACACGCATGCCACAGCCGAGGCGGAAGCGAACCGGCCCTACAAATTGCACGGCGCATGCCTGATTTTCACGCCGGCCTTCGTGCAACACTACGACGAGCCGTTCGACCCGCGCACATTCCTGTATTTCGAAGAGCACATCCTATGGATGCGCTGCCAGATGGCGGGGCTTGGCATGCACTATGACCCGCGCATCGTGGTGAAGCATGTCGAAGACGCGTCGACCGACAGCATGAGCGCAACCACGCGCCGCAAGATGATCTTCACGCTCGGCAACTATGTGCGCTCGCTCAAGGTGCTGGGCACCTACACCCACTGATCACCGTTTGGCGGGGCGCCGCAGTTTGCGCAGGAAGAACGCCAGGCTGTCGTCGCGCATCACCAGCAGCGCGAGGCCGTAGACGAGGGCATAGGCACCGCCGCGCACCAAGAAGTCCACAATGGGATTGCCGATGTGCACAGTGCGCATGCAGAGCATATGGCACGCGACGATCAGCACACAGCCCACCGCGGTGTGCACGAACGAGGCACCGAGCTTGAGTTGGGTGATCTGGTCGAACGAGAACGCGAGCGAGAGCACGGTGACGACGAGTTCGGCGATGACGATGCTCACGCAGGCGGCGTAGGTGCCGAAGAACGGGATCAACGCCAGATCGAGCGCGATGTTCACCACAGCGCCACTGGCTGTGGAGATGACGACTTTCTTCTCCCTGCGCAATGGGATGAGCACGGCGCTCGTGAGGAAGGCGTTCGGCGCCGCCAAGGCGAGCGCGAACGCGATGATTTGCAGCATGGGGATGGCATCGACGTATTTAGGGCCGCTGATGATCAGCACAATCGGCGAGCTCAACGCATACAGTAAGATCGCCGCCGGGATGCAGGTGACGATGATCGTGTTGAACAAACGGTTGAGCAACGCGATATAGCCTTTGCGGTCGTTCGCCGAAAGATAGGAGAGCCGGGGCAGCGAGACCACGGTGAGGGAGTTGATCACCTGCCGTGCGATCGAGTAGATCTTCATCGCCACCGAGTACAGACCCACTTGCACGTCGCCCATCATGGCGCCGACGAACGTGGTGCCGGCGTTGCTATAGATATTGATCGCCACATTGTTCATGAACAGCGTCATGATCGGCCCGATGTGCCTGGTGACCTCGACATGCCGCGTGGGGCGCAACGTACAGAATTTGCGGGCGTGGAAGAAGCCCCATGCGTTGGCCGCCGACGAGGCGAAGACGGAGATGCCCGCGTAGATCACGTAGTCGGAGGGCTTATGCACAAAGATGAACATGAGGATCAATGAGGCGAACTGCACGGCGATTGTACGCACGGACAGATAGAAGTAATCCTCGAAAATCGAATACAGCCAGTCCACGCCGATCGTGGTGAACCCGATCGTGAGGCTCTGGATGAACAGCAGCACCCAGTAGGCGTGCAAATCGGGAAGCGCGAATACCACAATCAGGAACGCGAGGTATGCGATGCCCGACGAGACGAGGTTGATCGTGAAGATCTGCCGCGCGAACCGGGTGAGGCTCTCTTGGTCGCGTTTGATCTTTGCGCCTTCGCGGATGGCGTAGTTGGAGATGCCGAGCGCGGCGAACAGGGCGAAATACGAGACAATCGAAAGCGAATAGTTGATCTTGCCGATGTTCGCGGCGCCTAATACACGCGAGACATAGGGAAAGGTGATGAGCGGGAAGATGAGGCTCATCACCGTCTTCATGGAGTTGAGCAGCGCGTTGCGGGTGAGCGACGGCGTCTTGGCGGTCGGTGTGGTTCCCATATCCGTTTCTTGGTCGTATGATCGGTCAGTCGCCGTTACGTGCGGCTTCGGCATCGGTGAGCACTTCACGGCACAACGGATCGATGATGCCATCGAAGAAATCCGTGTATTCCAGATAATGCGCGTAGTTCGGCGGGTATGGTTTGCCGTCGTCGGCATGCGGGTCGGCCTGCATGGCCTGCCAGATCGCATTGGCAAGGCCTTCGATGGACAGCGCATCCAGCGAGGTGATATGCGGGATGGCGCTGAGGTCCTTCGTGACAAAACTGTTTGTGATCGTGGTGATGCCGAACGCCGCCATTTCGAGCGGCGGGTAGCTTGGGTGCGGCGAGCACATGAGCGAAACGCCGACGCTTGCGCGGTGCATCAGCGCCGCATAATCGTCGAGTGTCATCTTGCCGGCGGTCTGCAGGCGCTGCCCATCCGCAAGTGTGATCTTGCCGATGCTGCTGCCGATGGAGAGGATCTTCCACTCGCGGCTGACCTCGGGGTGCCGTGTGAGCAGCAGGTTGAGCGCGTTGACGATTAACGGGAAACAATTGCGCGGAATGGAGGGACGCCCGTAGAATACGAGCAGCTTTTCGCGCGCATGGTCCGCCGGAACATCGTGCAGATGCTTGGCGATGTCCGGGTCAAGCTTCGGGCTGAACACATATGACGAGGTGAACCCATAGCCAAGCCGGTCGAACCAGTCCTTGAGCTCGACCGAATTGAAGACGGCGATGGTGTTGGGCTGGTGGTAGATCGAATCCGCCAGCAGATAATCCGCGGACCACGCCTTGAATCCCGGCTCGAAGTCCTGGATCAGGTGGATGTGCGGGGTGGCGCGGCCGAACGCCTCGCGCTGGAACGCCTCGTACTGCGCCAGTGCATAGGCGCCCGTCCAATACGTGTAGACGAAATAGTCGAGCGGGCGCACCGGCAATTGGGCGCGCTCGCGCGTGTCTGGGTCGAGGATCACGATCTGCCGCGCGGCGGCGCTCTGCTCGCCGGCGCCGATGATCTGCCAATCGGGGTATTGTTCGCGCAACACCTCAAGCTGATGCGCGTCGCACGGTTGTTCGACAAGGATGCGCGCGTCGCCGCCGCACGCATCGAGCAGCGCGGTGAAGAAGCGGAACGCCGTCTTCTGGCCGCCATACATGCGGCTGCGCTCGATATTGGGGATGAACAGGTTGAGCCGGCGTCCGCTCCCCACGGTGCAGGGCTGGAAGCGCACCGGCGTCAATGCATGGTAGGTGTCGAGATGATATGCGCCCCCTGGGCGAATGGCTTGGTGCACGGCGTGCAGTGCACGCTTGACTCTACCGCTCATATATATTGCGCCTACCTTTCCACGCACTGCACTGTAGCAGATGGTAACGGCACCAAAGGCGTGGGGTTGGGCCGGCGTATAGAGTATGGGGAAGTGGTATGGCATTCATGGAAAGGTCTGTGCATGGGCAACGCGGCGTCTGGGCGGTTCGGGTTCGTGGTATTGCATTATCTGGTGGATGAAGCGACCGTGCAGTGCGTGGAATCGATCAGGCGGTGTTGTGCCGGGCGGGATTACCACATTGTGGTGGTGGACAATGATTCGGCGAATGGGAGCTATGAGCGCCTCGCCGAACGCTATGCGGGGACTGATGACGTGACGCTGCTGCACAATGCGCGCAACGAAGGGTTCGCCCGCGGCAATAATGTGGGCTACCGGCATTGCAAGGAACGGTTGCACTGCGACTACATTGTGACGATCAACAACGACGCCGTGGTGGACGATGCCCACTTCATGGACCGTGCCATTGAGGACTACCAGCCGTGGCATTGCGGTGTGATCGGCCCCAAGATCATCTCGGGTAAAACCGGCCGCGACCAGAACCCCGTGCGTTCCGTGGTGGACACGCCCGTGAAGATCGCGGCCGTGCGTAAGCATATCCGTCGTAATCTGCTGCTGCTCCACCTGCACCTGCTGGAGCCGCTCAGCGCGTTGAAATCGCGTGTGAAGCGCCCGCCGCAACCGCACACTGAAGCGCCGAAACCGGTTGTGGAGGGAACCTACAAACTGCACGGGTCGTGTCTGATCTTCACGCCAGTGTTCGTACAGCGTTTCGACGAACCGTTCGACCCCGGCACCTTTCTGTATCTGGAAGAAGACATCCTGTATCTGCGGTGCAAGCGTGCGGGCTTGGCCATGCGGTACGACCCACAGATCGTGGTGCGCCATGCGGAAGATGTGTCCACCGACAGCATGGTGCGGCACGACGCGCGGCGCAAGCAGATCCTGTACCTGCAGCGCCACCGCGATTCGTTAAGCACCTTGGAACGGTACGTGTAGCGCCACGTTCATAGCCGGCCATTGCTAAGCTATGTGCCATGACCGAATCGTTCACACCCAAGAACATCATCGTGACCGGCGGCTGCGGCTTCATCGGCTCCAATTTCGTGCATTACGTGGTCAACAACCACCCCGATGTGCATGTGACGGTGCTCGACGCGCTCACCTACGCTGGCAATCTCGAGAACATCAAGCCGCTGCTCGGCGACCAGGTGGAGTTCGTCCACGGCAATATCTGCGACGCGCAGCTGCTCGACGAGCTTGTGCCCGGCCATGACGCCATTGTGCACTACGCGGCCGAGTCGCACAACGACAACTCGATCGCCGACCCCGAGCCGTTCCTCAAGACGAACGTGGAGGGCACGTTCCGGCTGATCGAGGCGGCGCGCAAATACGACGTGCGCTTCCACCACGTGAGCACCGACGAGGTCTACGGCGACCTCGCGCTCGACGACCCGGCGAAGTTCACCGAGGAGACGCCCTACCACCCGTCGAGCCCGTATTCGTCCACGAAGGCGAGCTCCGACCTGCTTGTGCGCGCCTGGTTCCGCACGTACGGCCTGCGCATGACGATCTCGAACTGCTCGAACAACTACGGGCCGTACCAGCATGTGGAGAAGTTCATTCCGCGCCAGATCACGAATATCATCGAAGGCATCCGCCCCAAGCTCTACGGCGACGGTCTCAACGTGCGCGACTGGATCCACACCGAAGACCATTCGAGCGCGGTGTGGACGATCCTGACGCAGGGCCGCTTGGGGGAGACCTATCTGATCGGCGCGGACGGCGAGCGCAACAACCTGACCGTACTGAAAGACATCCTACGGGTGATGGGCCAGCCCGAAGACGCGTTCGATTGGGTCAAGGACCGCCCGGGCCATGACCGCCGCTATGCGATCGACGCCACCAAGCTGCGCACGGAGCTCGGTTGGAAGCCGACCCACACCGATTTCGAATCCGGTCTGCGCGCCACAGTGCAGTGGTATGTGGACAACCCGCAGTGGTGGGAGCCGGTGAAGGCCGCCACCGAAGCGAAATACAAGGCCCAAGGCCAGTGACCGTATGGGTTGCTCCGTGCACGGGGCAACCCATATGCGCGTGTGGCATGTGATTACAGCGGAAGGCTTACAAACACGATGGAATTTGAAAAGGAACTCAAGGTCACCGAAACGAACATCCCCGGACTGCTCGTCTTCGACCTGTCGGTGCACGGCGACAACCGCGGCTGGTTCAAGGAGAACTGGCAGAAGGCGAAGATGACGGCGCTTGGGCTGCCGGCCGATTTTCAGCCGGTGCAGAACAACATCAGCTTCAACGCGAAGAAAGGCGTGACACGCGGCATCCACGCCGAGCCGTGGGACAAGTTCATCTCACTCGCCACGGGCGAGATCTTCGGCGCATGGGTCGACCTGCGTCCGGGCGACTCGTTCGGCCAGGTATATACGACGCGCCTTGACCCGTCGCGCGCGATTTACGTGCCGCGCGGCGTCGGCAACAGCTTCCAGGCGCTCGAAGACGGCACGGCGTATTCGTATCTAGTGAACGCGCACTGGTCGCTCGAACAGAAGAATACCTACACGTTCGTCAATCTGGCCGACCCGGACCTCGATATCCAGTGGCCGATTCCGCTCGAGGAGTCCGAGCGCAGCGAAGCCGACCTGCACCACCCGATGCTCAAAGACGCGAAGCCGATGGCGCCGCGCCGCACGATCGTGACCGGCGCGAACGGGCAGCTCGGACGTGCGATCCGTGACTATGTGCAGGCGCATGGGCTGGAAGGGTTCGAATTCACTGACATCGACGAATTCGATTTCTCGGACCCCGCCGCCTACGCGCAGATCGACTGGAGCCTATACGGCGCGATCATCAACGCCGGCGCCTACACTGCCGTCGACAAGGCGGAGATGCCGGAAGGCCGCGCGGCCGCATGGAAGGCGAACGCGCAAGGCCCGGCGCTGCTGTCGAAGACCGCCATCGAGCACAACCTGACCTTGGTGCACATCAGCTCCGACTATGTGTTCGACGGCGTGGCCGAGGTGCACGATGAGGACGAGGCTTTCGCCCCTCTGGGCGTATATGGCCAGACGAAGGCCGCGGGCGACATCGCGGTGGCGATGGCGCCGAAGCACTACATCCTGCGCTCGAGCTGGGTAATCGGCGACGGCCACAATTTCGTGAAGACGATGATGGCGCTGTCCGACCGCGTGGCGAACCCGGATGAGGCGTTGGAGCAGGTGACCGTCGTCGACGACCAGATCGGACGCCTCACGTTCACGCAGGACATGGCGCGCGCGATTTTCTTCCTGATCGACCGCGAGGCACCCTATGGCACGTACGACCTCACGTCGTCGGGCGACAGCGTGAGCTGGGCGGCCATCGCGCGCGAGGTGTTCGCGCAGGCGAACGGCAACGGGCAGGCGATCAAGCCGATCAACACTGAGGAATACTTCGCCAACGCAACCGCACCGGTCAGCCCGCGCCCCACTCACAGCACGCTCGACCTGGCGAAGATCGAGGAGACCGGGTTCGAGCCATCCGACTGGCGCGATGAGCTCCATGCATATGTCGCCGCCGCGCGCCAAGGGGAGTGAGTGCGCATGAAAGGTATCATCCTCGCAGGCGGCTCCGGCACACGACTCTACCCACTGACGACCGTCACCTCGAAGCAGCTGCTGCCGGTCTACGACAAGCCGATGATCTTCTATCCGCTGAGCACGTTGATGCTCGCGGGGATCCGCGACATCCTAATCATCTCCACGCCAAAGGACCTGCCGAACTTCGAGCGTCTACTCGGCGACGGTTCGCAATACGGCGTCTCGCTGAGCTACAAGGTGCAGCCCAGCCCCGACGGCCTGGCGCAGGCCTTTTTGCTTGGTGAGGAGTTCATCGACGGCGACGCGTGCGCGCTTGTGCTCGGCGACAACATCTTCTATGGCAATGGTCTGGGGCGCCAGCTGCGCAAGGCGGCCTCCATTGAACAGGGCGCCACGGTGTTCGGGTATTACGTGGACGACCCCGAGCGGTATGGCGTCGTGGAATTCGATGCCGACCACAAGGCGGTCAGCATTGTCGAGAAACCCGAGCACCCTGCGTCGAACTACGCGGTGACGGGCCTGTATTTCTACGACAACCGCGTGGTGGATTTCGCGAAGCAGGTGCATCCGTCGGCGCGCGGCGAACTCGAGATCACCGACCTCAACCAGATGTATCTGGCCGATGGCACCCTGCATGTGCGCACGCTCGGCCGCGGCTATGCGTGGCTCGACACCGGCACGATGGACAGCCTGTTCGAAGCCGGTGAATTCGTGCGCACGATCCAGCATGCGCAAGGACTGCCGATCTCGGTCGTAGAGGAGATTGCGTTCGAGAATGGGTGGATCAGCCGCGAGCAGCTCGAAGAGGCCGGCCGCAAGTACGGCAAAAGCCCGTATGGCAAGCATCTGATTGACGTGGCGAACCAGCGCATCGTGGTCAGTCATGACGATTAATTAAGATAAGGCAGTTCAGTGCGGGCGGCCATTGGACTCTGCCCGCACGCACCAGCTTGGGCACCTTCAGCCGCACAATCGAGACAGGAGAGACGGGGCAGTATGACGTCGCATGAGGATCAGGCGCAGCACGGGCAACGGGCGCAATCAGAGGTTACACCCGGCAACGCAGCACCAACGCAGGATGCGGTGGCTGCCAACGCTGTGCCGCGCAAGCCGTGGTACCGCCGTATCCGTTGGTGGGGCTGGGTGCTCATCGCCATCGCGGCGGTCCTGGTGGTGTTCGCCGGTACTGTCGGCACGCAGGCGCTGCTCGTCAAGCATCATGAGGAAGCGGCGATCGCCGTCGTCAAAGACGCCGTCAAGAAGCATAGGCTCAACGACCTTGATGGGGTTGTCTCGGACATGCAGAAGCAGACGCGTGCCGCGAAGAACATCACGAATGGGCCGCTGTGGTCGTTCACCGAGAAATTGCCCGGTACCAAAGGCAGCATGCGCGTTGTGCGCATGATGACTGACGTGGTGGATGACATGGCACAGGATACGGTGCCGAAATTCGCCGATGTCGCGCAGACCATCGATGCCAAGTCGATCTACAAGGACGGCAGCATCAACGCAGAGCCAATCGTCCAGGCGTTGCCGGAACTGGACACCGCCGCGCAATCGCTGCAACGGTATACCGAGGAATTCGACAGGATTCCCACGCCGCGCATCGGCATTGTGGCGAACGCGCTGAACAGCAGCCGTGGCATGCTTGACAGGGCCAACTACTACATGCAGGCGGCTGTGGACGAATACATTCCGAACCTGCCCACGTGGCTTGGGTACGAAGGCAAGCAGACGTACGCGATCCTGGCGATGACACCGGGGGAGATGCGCGCGAGCGGCGGTCTCATCGGCGCGGTCGGCACGGTGACAATCGTCGACGGCAAGATTGAAATCGGTGATTTTGAGGCCAATACGAAGTTCGCAGGGGATAATATTACTGCACGCAATCTGTCGGAAGATGAAAACCGCCTCTACCGGGAAGAGGGGCCGATGAACCTGAACTACGATGTGCGGGATATCGCGAATTCCCCCGATACCGTGCGCGTCGCCGACTATTTCAGGGCCATCTGGGACCAGACGGAGATCGGTAAAGACACCGAACTCGATGGCATCGTGCTCGCCGACCCCCTCTTGGTGCAGAGCCTTGTGAAGGTGCTCGGCGATGTGAAGCTCCCCAACGGCACGGTGCTGACCGGTACAAACACTGCGGACTTTCTGGTCAACACCGCATACAAGGACTACCCGGCCGAAGAGACCGATGCGATGTTCGGCACCGTGGCGAAGGCATGCGTCCAGCGCCTCATGGGCGATCTGGATGCCGGCAAGATGGCCAAGCTGGCGAGCGAGATACTCACCCTTGCGCACAACCGCCACCTCGCTGTGTATTCCTTCGATCCGACGATGCAGCAGATCTTCTGGGATACCGAGCTGACGCCCACATTCCCGCTCGATGAGGCGAAACCGGAGATCGGCATCTACATCACCGAGAACAACCCGTCGAAGATGGGGTGGTACATCAAGCGGTCCACGAAGATCACGCAGCTTGACTGCCTGGAGGATGGCCCGGCGAAATACCATGTGGAGTACACGATCCGGAACACGATGACCGATGAGGAATCCAAGACGTTGCCGCACTACATCACCGGCATACGGTCTGAATTCCCCGACAGCCACGGCACCAGCTTCGAAAAGATCGTGTTCATGCCGCCGGCGGGCGGTACGATGAGCGACTTCGAAGTCACAGGCAATGGAGCCGACCCGGTCGCGGATTCGCTCAATTACCGGCTCATCTACACCACGATCACGCAGGTGCAGCCGGAGAGCGAGGTCACGTATTCCTTCGACGTGACCGTCTCACCGGATGCCAAGCGCAAGCTTGGTGTGGACGAGACGCCAACGGCTTCGGAGAAGCCCGATGTGACCTACGTGAAGCAGTGCCCGGTGCAGTGAACAACGGCTATCTGCGCAACTTGGGTGTCTGTGCTCCATGAGATTAATGGTGCACAGACACCCAGATTCTTCAGCAGTTTTTCGGTACAGTAATTTCCATATCGTTGAAATCAATTTGCTTTTGTGTAGACTATATTTTATAGTGGTACGGCATCATTCATTCCTCGACGTAAGGAAGTTCGTATATGTCGATTTTACAAGGTTTTGAAATGGTCAATCCGGCTGCTCCGGCAGGCAAGTCCATTCTGACTATTACGCCTCGCTATATGCGATTCAATAAGAATTCCGTACTCGAACTTGGCTCGCCGCGGTTCGTGCAGATCCTGACGAATCCCCACAGCAAGCAGATTGCGATCAAGGCTTGCAATAGTGGCGACACCAATGCCATCGAATTCGTGAAGCCGGCCAAGAAGACCGCTTCGGTCACGCTGAACATGCCGATCGTGATGGATACGGTGCTCAAGTTCTTCGATTTTCCCGAAGTCGCCGATGACGAGGTGGCGTACGCCCACCTGCACGGCAATCCGTTCATCGATGACAAAACCATCATCTTCGATGTGGCCAGCAAGAAGACCGGCGTGATGAAGAAGCGCGGTCGCAAGAAGCAAAAGCGCACCGAAGAACCGGCTCAGGCAATCTGATCCTGTGCGGTACGTGTTCGATTGAACACGCCTATTCATGCAGTGAGGGGCGGGCACATTGTGTGCCCGCCCCTCAGCTATATGTACACAAGTACAAGTTTGGGTTTAATACCAGTGGTTGGCCTGCCAGAATGTGTAAGCGCCTTGGATGGAGCCGTACCGGCCCTTGCAGTAATCCCAGAACCACTTGAGCTGCGTCTGGTAGTTGGTGGCCCAATCGGCGCCGTGCGAGGCCATCTTGCTGCCCGGCAGCGCTTGGGCGAGGCCGTAGGCGCCAGAAGACGCGTTCGTGGCCGTGACTGACCAGCCGGATTCGTGGCTGATGATATACACGGTTGCGGTGAAGTCGGCTTCCGTGCCGCCGTTGGCCAGCAGGTAATCATGCGCCCACTGCTGCATGTCGCCCACCGGCACGGTGGTGCCGATCGAGGGCGAGGCGGCGGCATTGTTGTTGGACGACGCGTTGCCATCGGTCTTTTGCGTGGTGGAGGGCTGCGCCTGCTGCGTAGGAGCCGCCTGCTGCACGCCGGTGCCCACGAGGATCACCTTTTCGACCGGGGCCTTCTTGACGTACGAGGTGAAGGTGTTCGACGAAATCACCTTGTCGCCGGAACGGGTGACGAGGTTCGTCTTTTCCAGAATGCCTTCCTGACCCTCGGTCTGCACCTTCTCGGTGCCCTTCGGCAGATCGGCGGTCTCCTTCTTCACCGTGTTGAATGGGATCTTCGACTCCTCGGTCTCCATCTTGGCGCCTGCGCGCGTGATTTCGATCGTCGTCGATTCGTCGACCGGCGTACGTAGGTCGGGCTTCACGGTGTCGCCCGATTCGAGCGTGATGTCGCCGGCGTCGAGCACGGACTTCACGTCGGTGAAGTTGGTGCCCAGCACAGTACGGGTCTTGCCGTTGATCGAGACGTTGACGTACGTGGCCTCGCCGTCCAGTGCCTCACGGGCATTGCCACGGGAGGCGGCGTGGGAATCGGAGACGGAATACGCGGTCGGCTGCGGTGCCGCCTCGGGCTTCGCGTCGGCATAGATGCTGCGCGTGGCCAAGCCGCCGGTCACAACCAGACCAACGCCTGCGGCCGCCGCGGCAATGCGCATCCATTGACGCTTGCTCAGCGATCGAAGGGTGGGGTTGTTCGACTTGTGATGGGCCGACATTATGCTCCTCTGACTACGTTCACTAATCCTCGGCGGTATTGCTCATGGCTGATTCACGCTGCCAAAAACGCCCACTCGCAGGGCGCGCGCCAACCTCGGTGCGCGCGGCCACACCCGTGGCCGCCGCCGGAATGCACACTGCAACCCATTATACCGCGCACCGCTCTCCTTATATAGGAATGTGCCTGAATCTTCACACTCCAAGCGTGCGGAGTGTGAAGATTCAGGCACATTCACCACGGGAAAGTGAGTCAGGCTCAGGCCTGGATCTCCTCTTCCTCAAGCACCTCATGCGGGTCGGCGCCGTTCTTCTCGGCTTCGGCGAGCGCAGCCGCCACGTCGAGCTTCTTAGCCTGGTCGATGATGTCGTCGAGGTCCGGAGCGCGCAGGGCGCCGGCCTCCTGGTAGATGATGTGACCTTCCTTGACGATCATCAGCGTCGGCACGGCCTGCACGTTCGCCTGATTGGCGAGGTTCTGGTTCTTGTCGATGTCGATCTTGCCGAAGAAGATGTCGGGGTTAGCCTCCGAGGCCTTGTCGAAGATCGGGCCGAAGGCGCGGCACGGGCCGCACCAGGTGGCGTAGAAGTCGAAGAACGCGAGTGTGTTGTCTTGCACTGCCTGTGCGAAGGTCTCTTCCGTGATTTCTTGAACTGCCATAGTTTGCTCCTTCATGACGTTCGTTCGGTTCACCAGTACTATGGTCAACCGATTCCACTCCCCAGCATTCCACACTCACCCCGGCGCGCCGGGAAATCAGCCACGGGGATAATCCGCGCGGCGTGCGCGGCTGGAGTCGGCGCGCGGATTGCGCCATAATGGGGGCATGCCAGTGCTGAATGATGAAGTGCCAGACAACGACGACTACGATGCCGGCCGCCGCCGCGGCGAGTTCGACAACATCACGCCGGAGGATTTCACGCGTGACCACGGTTCGGGGCGTGCCACGCCTCCCGGCTGGCTTGACGGCGAGAGTCTGGGGCAGATCCGCCGCCAGATGCCGATCGCGTATGTGGAGGTTGTGCCGGTGCGTGCGGACGAGTTCGGGCGCGTCACGCAGATCGGGTCGTTGCTGCGTGTGTGCGATGACGGCTCGATTGTGGAGCGCACGCTGATCGCCGGCCGTGTGCTGTACCACGAGACGATTCGCGAGGCCATTGCACGCAATATCTCGAAGGACCTGGGCGACATCGCGCTGCCGCAGCTGCCGCAGGGGTTGATGCCGTTCACTGTGGCCGAATTCTTCCCCACGCCGGGGGTCTCGCCGTACCACGACGCGCGCCAGCACGCGATCGCGCTGTGCTACATGGTGCCGATCGCGGGCGATTGCAAGCCACAGGACGAGACACTCGACGTGGAGTGGGTCGATCCGCGCACGGCCGCACTCGACTCGTTCCTTGAGCAGATGGCCGACGGCCACGACTACATTGTGCGCCAGGCGCTCGCCTGGGCCGGCCTGTGATCGGCGGTGGTCTAAGGTGGTGCGTGGACGTTGCGTGACGCACGCGCACAGGAACTGAGGAGCTGCAACCATGGCACTGACGATTGAAAACCACGTCTACCGCGAAGGCGAGGGGATCCCGCTGATCTTGGTGCACGGATTCCCTGTGGACCACCGCATGTGGGACCGGTGCGCCACCGCGCTCATGGAGATGTCCGATGCGCAGGAGTGTACGCAATACCCGATCTGGGCCCCTGACATGCCAGGCGCCGGCGCGAGCTCAGTGCCCCGACCGGAGGACAGCGGTGCGCGCGCCGAGGACGGGGCGCTTCCCGATGCGCTCGACCTGATGGCCGACGCCTACGTGGACCTGCTGCACGCCGCCGGCTACGGGCAGGCGATCTGGGCGGGGCTGTCGATGGGCGGCTATCTTGTGCTCGACGTGCAGCGGCGCCACCCCGAGGCCGTGGCGGGCATGGCGCTGCTCGACACGAAGGGCGACGCCGACGCGCCGGCCTCGCGCGCGCACCGCATCGAGATCGCACGCGAATGCGTGCAACGGCACACGACCGACCCCGTGATGTTCTTCACCGAGGTGCAGCCGGGCGATTCCACCGTCAAACAGTCCCCGGAATACATCAGCCAATTCTCCACATGGATCCGCGAACAGCAGCCGGCGGGCATCGCATGGCGCGAGCTGATGGCAGCCGGCCGACCCGACCTCAACGACCAGTTCGCGCGCATCACCGCGCCGGCTGCCGTGATCTGCGGTGAGAACGACCCGTCGAGCGCACCCGCCGTGATGGAGCCGCTCGCGCGCGCGATGACCGGCACCGATGTGGCAATGACCGAAATCGAGGACTGCGGCCACTTCAGCGCATGGGAACGCCCCGACATCGTGGCACAGGCGCTGCACGGGCTGATCGCACGCGTGCCGCGCGTCATCGCAGCGGAATAACCATCCATCAACGAGGGGAATCATCATGTTCGCACCATTGGCACTCACTCAGGCATTGCCGTATCTGCCGCTCGCGCAGGGCTCCATCGACTATCAGGTGGAGCGGCGCGCGGACCCGGGGCTGATCGACCGCACGCTGCGCGAAGCGGGCGCGCGCGTGGTCCTGACGCGCAACGGCCTGCTCGCCGTGCCGCTCGGCCAGCGCAATGCGGCCGCGCAGCCGAACGCGCGCATGCGGCTCGCCACACTGCCGGGCGCGTATGTGGCCAGCGCGTTGGCGAGCCACCCGCATGTGGTGGCGATGTATCTGGGCGAATATGCCGGCGCGCACCCCGAGCGCATTGTGGCGCTCGACATCAGTGCGGTGGACGCGGTGCCGCCGGCCGGCCGCGCGGTCGACGCGGCGTTCGACGAGCGCGGGGATGCGGCCGGCGGTCCGGCAGTGCTCGAATCGGCCGTGCAGCGCTTCGACTGGGTTGACCTGCGCGCGTTCGTGCCGCGCGCGTCGGGCCGCGACATCGGCGTGGCCACCACCATGCTCTCGCTCGCCAACTGGTTCGCCTACCAAACGCACTGCCCAGCGTGCGGCGCGCCGACACGGCCCGCGATGAGCGGCTGGGCGCAGCGCTGCACGAACGGCGACGACGGGCACCGCCTGCTGTTCCCGCGCGTGGAGCCGGCGGTGATCATGACGGTCGTCGATTCACAGGACCGCCTGCTGCTGCAGCACAACCGCGCATGGGCCGACCCGACGCTCTACTCGGTGAGCGCGGGGTTCGTGGAGGCCGGTGAGAACCTCGAGCACGCCTGTCGGCGCGAGACGATGGAGGAGACCGGCATTGAGGTGGGCGAGGTCAAATATCTGGGCTCGCAGCCGTGGCCGTTCAAGATCTCGCTGATGATGGCGTTCAAAGGGCAGGCGCTCTCGACGCGGATCCAAGTGGACGGTGAGGAGGTGACCGACGCGCGCTGGGTGACCCGCGACGAATTCACCGACCTGCTCGTGACCGGCCGCATCAGCGCGCCCGGCAAAGCCACGATCGCGCGCTACATGATCGAGGAATGGTACGGCCGCAGCCTGGACTGAAGATGGCCTAGACTGGGGGGAAGCACACGCAAGGCATACAAGAACGGAGCAAGACGATGAACGACGCAATGGAACCGGTGGACCGACTCGACATCCCCAAGCACCTGCAGTATTCGGAGGACCACGTGTGGGTCGATGACACGAAGGAGCCGGCGGTCCTCGGCATCACCGAGTACGCGGCCGAACGCATGGGTGACATCGTGTTCGTGGACCTGCCGTCGGTGGGCACACGCGTGGAGGCCGGCGACGAACTCATGCAGGTCGAATCGTCGAAGGCGGTGGAACCGGTGATCAGCCCGGTGGCGGGCACAGTGAAATACGTGAACCACGAGGCGGAGGACGACGCCGCGATCGTGAACGACGACCCGTACGGCGAAGGCTGGCTCGTCAAGATCGACCTCGACGACGACCGCCCGGATCTGCTCAGCGCGGAAGAATACGCGGAGAAGATCGCCGCATGACGGACAGGGACGACATCCGGCATGCACCGCAGCAGGTCAAAAGCATCCTGCAGCACGCGCTGATCCAAGCCGAAGAGGAGCAGCACCGGCAAGGCCGTGTGGTGAGCAGCTCACCGAACACGTCTGCGGCTGCCTTCGATGCGGGCGCGCCGTCGGCGGCCGTGGCATTGCGCACGACGAGCGCCGCCACATCCAACAGCGACATGCCCACCGTGGCGGTGCCGCTCGGTGCGGTGTCCGCGGGCACCGCGCTGCCGGCTGTGAGCGAACGGATTGCACGGCGCCGGCGGTTGCAGTGGAAGAACCCACTCAAGCAGTTGGTGCGCAAAAGCATCATCGGCGTGTTCGGTGTGTGGCTCAAGCTCTCGACGAACCTCGTGCAGCATCTCAACTGGTTCCCGAGCGTCAAACCGTATGTGGGCTATGGCACCGAGGAATATTCGCGCCTCGTATGCCGCACGATCTACGCGCCGACGCGCGCCAAACCGCATACGCCAATGCGCGGCATCCACGCGATGCTCGAGGTGCCGGCGGCTCACGAGCGTGTGAGCATCCACATCGACGGCGTGCCGCTGCGTACCGTGCAGGTGGGCACGATGGAGGTGTATGACCGCAACGACCCGGCGCGTGCACAGACGATGGCGTATTCGGTGTCCGACTCCGCAGGCTATCTGGACCTGCTCGCCGAGCACCGCCTGCAGCCGGGCGTGCACCGCTTCAGCTGCAAGGTGCCGAGGCGCGGGCCGGTCGAGGTGGAACTGTTCACGATCCCGAGCGACGCGAAGGTCGGCGTGATCTCCGACGTGGATGACACGATCATGGTGACACAGGTGCCCACGCTGTGGAAGGCGGCATACAACATGCTGCTGCTTTCGCCGCGCAAACGCGCCTCCGTGCCGGGCATGGCGGTCATGTACAACGACATCCGGCGCATGTTCCCGGATGCGCCGTTCTTCTACCTGTCCACCTCGCCATGGAACGTGGAGAGCTCGATCCGCAACTTCATCCTCGACTACGGGTTCCCCGACGGGCCGCTCCTGCTGCGCGACCTGGACCCGCGCCCCAAGACCTTCGTGCCCTCCGGCGTGCAGCACAAGCTCGAATACGCCGAGCAGCTCATGGAGGACTTCCCCGACATGAAGTTCATCCTGCTGGGCGACGACGGGCAGAAGGACCCGAGCACGTATGCTGAGATCGCCAAGCGCTACCCGGGGCGTGTGCTCGCGATCGGCATCCGCCAGCTTTCCGCGCGCGAATCGGTGGGCGGCCTGGCCTCGGTGGCCGGGTTCGCCGCCACGCAGCCGATGCCGGTGACCGACGTGCCGGTGTTCACCGGCGCCACGGGGTCGAACATCCGCAAGACCATGCTGCCGTATCTGCAGCAGTTCATATAGGCGCGCGCCGCATGCCGTGAGGCGTGCCTATAATCGGCGCATGACCAACGAACAGCACGCACCACAGCCGCCGCGCGCCCGGCACACGCCCACCACCCGCACATTCCACAACGACGTGTTCGTCGACCCGTACGAGTGGATGCGCGACAAGGAATCGCCGCAACTGCAGCGGTTCGTGGAGGAGGAGAACGCATACACGGACACGCGCATGGCCCATCTCGAACCGTTGCGCGAGCGGCTGTTCGACGAGTTCAAGTCGCGCGTGCAGGAGACCGACATGTCGGTGCCAACGCGCATGGACGGCTATTGGTATTACGTGCGCACGCAGGAGGGGCTGCAGTACGGTACACAATGCCGCCTGCCGATCCGCGGCGCGGACGACTGGGACCCGCCGGTGATCGACGCCGCACAGGCGCCGGGCGAGCTCGCGGGGGAGCAGGTCGTCTTCGACGCGAACGTGGAGGCGCAAGGGCACGAGTTCTTCGCGCTCGGCGGCATGGACATCAGCAAGGACGGCCGCTGGATGCTCTTCGGTATCGACACGCGCGGCGACGAACGCTATGATTTTTCGATCCGCGACCTCGACACCGGCGAGGAGCTGCCTGAGCGCTTCGACGGCATCGCCGCCGCGTGCTTCACGCCCGACGCCCGGTATGTGTTCTACACGGTGCTCGACGACGCGCAGCGCCCGTACCTGATCCGCCGGCACAAGGTCGGCACGCCGGTCGAATCCGACGTGGATGTGTACGAGGAGAGCGACGAGCGGTTCTGGACCGGCGTCGGCATGTCGTTCGACGACCGGCACATCGTGATCGGCACCGGCTCGAAGACCACGAGCGAGGTGCTGATGCTGCCTGTGGATGATCCGGAAGGCGAGTTCACCCCGGTCATCCCGCGGCGAGAAGGCATTGAATATGACGTGAGCTTCGGCGTGTTCGAGCATGCGGGCGAGCAGGGCGAGGACATCCCGATCGCGGTCGTCTACCACAACGCGGTCAATCCCAATTTCGAAATCGACGTGATCGACATGCGCGCGCACAAACCGCCGTACCGGCTGGGCGACGGCGTGACGATCGCGGTCGGCTCGCCGTACGGCACCGAGCTCGGCGACCGTGTGGCGCCCGGCGCGCGGCGGACGCCGGTCGGCACGCCGTTCACCGATGCGCGTAACCCCGCCCTGTTGCAGGGCGTGCGCGGGCTCGCGATCGAGGGCATCGCGTTCCACAAGAACTTCGTGGCGCTTTCATACCGCGGCGACGGCCTGCCGCGCCTCGCGATCACCACGAAGGGCCAGGCGGCGCGCGATTTCCTGGCCGGCCGCCCGTGGAGCTTCACCGAGCTTGTGCCGCCGCCGCTCGAAGGCGACAACGACCCGGCCGACGTGCCGGCATTGCGCGGGTTCGAGGGCACGGCCGGGCGCATGTATTCGATCGGCACGGCCGGCAATCCCTCGTACGAGGCGCCGCGCATGCGCTATTCGTTCACGAGCTACACGCGGCCGGGCGAACTGCGCGAAATCGACCCGGCCACGGGCGAGGACACGCTGCTCAAGGCGGCCACCGTGCTCGGCGGGTATGACGCGCGCGCGTACGCCGAACGGTCGATCTGGGTGCGTGCGCGCGACGGCGAATCGATCCCCGTCTCGCTCGTCTACAAGAAGGGCGCGCCGCTCGAGTCGATGCCGATGTTCATCACCGGGTACGGCGCGTACGAGATCAGCACCGACCCCGCGTTCTCGGTGGCGCGCGTGAGCATGCTCGACCGCGGCGTGCTCTATGCCGTGCCGCATGTGCGCGGCGGCGGCGAGATGGGGCGCGCATGGTACGAAACGGGCCGGCGGCTCAACAAAAAACACACGTTCGAGGATTTCGTGGACGCCACGGCTGCGCTGCAGGACTGCGGGCTCGCGGATCCGGCGCGCACGGTGGCGAACGGCGGGTCCGCCGGCGGCCTGCTGATGGGCGCGGTGGCGAATCTGGCGCCGGAACGCTATGCCGGCATCGAGGCGGACGTGCCGTTCGTGGACGCGCTGACGACGATGCTCGACCCGAGCCTGCCGCTCACCGTGACCGAATGGGACGAATGGGGGGACCCGCTGCACGATGTGGAGGCGTACCGCTACATGCGCGGGTATTCGCCGTATGAGAACTCGCCGATGCCCGCGGATGACGGGCGCGTCGACGAGCCGGCGATCCCCGAGCCCGCGGCCGCCCAGCCGGCGCGCGCCGTGTGGCGCGACGGCGAGGCGGTGGAGGCCTACCCGCGCATCTTTGTGACGACGTCGATGAACGACATGCGCGTGCTTGTGGTGGAGCCGCTCAAATGGGTGGCGCGCCTGCAGGCGGCCGGGCTCGACGCCGTGATCAAGGTCGAGGTGGAGGCCGGGCACGGCGGCGGCACGGGCCGCTATAAGCGCTGGCGCGACGTGTGCTACGAGAACGCGTGGTGCCTTGACGTGATGCGCGCGACCGAGCTCATGTAGCGCGGGGCGTCTTGCCATGTGGATGTTTCGCGAAGAGCTGTCCAAGAAATGAGCCGCATGGGTTCGCCATGCGCGCGCCGCGTGTACGCTCGCGTCCTATGAGTGAAAACAAGACGCAGTACACGATCGCCGTGATTCCCGGCGATGGCATTGGCAAGGAAGTCACGCCGTGGGCCCAGCAGGCGCTTGAGAAGGCGGCTGGTGATGCGGCGCAGTTCACCTATGTGGACTTCGATCTGGGCGCGGAGCGCTACCTGCGCGACGGCGAGATCCTGCCCGACGAGGACCTGAAGCGCATCAAGGGCACCGACGCGATCCTGCTCGGCGCGGTCGGCGACCCGCGCGTCAAGGCGGGCGTGCTGGAGCGCGGGCTGCTGCTCAAGCTGCGCTTCGCGCTGGACCAGTATGTGAACCTGCGCCCGTCCAAGCTGTACAAGGGCGTCACCTCGCCGCTCGCCGAGCCGGGCGAGATCGACTTCGTGGTGGTGCGCGAAGGCACCGAAGGCCTGTATTGCGGCGCCGGCGGCGCGATCCGCAAGGGCACCGAGCACGAGGTGGCCACCGAGGTCTCGATCAACACCGCGTACGGCGTGGAGCGCGTGGTGCGCTACGCGTTCGACTTGGCCATGAAGCGCCGCAAGCATGTGACGCTCGTGCACAAGAAGAACGTGCTCGTGAACGCCGGTGACATGTGGCAGCGCATCGTGGACAAGGTGGGCGAGGAGTACCCCGAGGTCACGCACGACTACAACCATGTGGACGCCGCCACAATCTACCTGGTCAACGACCCCTCGCGCTTCGACGTGATCCTGACCGACAACCTGTTCGGCGACATCCTGACCGATGAGGCGGGCGCCGTGGTGGGCGGCGTGGGCTATTCCGCATCCGGCTGCATCAACGCGATCAACGAATACCCGTCGATGTTCGAACCGATCCACGGATCCGCGCCCGACATCGCAGGCCAGGGCATCGCGAACCCGACCGCCGCCATCCTGTCGGCGGCCATGCTGCTGCGCCACCTTGGATTCGACGACGCCGCCGCGCGGATCGACGCCGCGGTCGAGGCCGACATCGAGGAGCTTGGCTCCACCACACGTTCCACCGCGGAAGTGGGCCGCGACATCCTGTCCCGCATCTGACACGGGCCGGGCCACACCCGCCGTACATCGTGGCTCAGCTGTAGACTGAGCGGCGAACACGCACGATTCATGGCGCGCACACCGCGCGCCTAACCAGCGAAAGAGGTACAGCTATGTGCTGCAATTGTGAAGAAGCTTCGATGAACTACAGCAACGGTTTCCAGACCTACGCGCGCCCGACCGCCGGCCCGTACATCGCAACGACCCATGTGCCGAGCGAATACGGCCCGACCTATGTGGCCTGAGCCTCGCGCTTGACTCCCACGGCGGCCGGCATGCCCACATGGCATGCCGGCCGCCGTTTGCGTTATGGGCGCACGGCCGGCCGGCCGCCGGCAAGCCGTGTAGAGTGGGCGGTGGCAGGAAAACCAGCCTGTATGGCTGTGGCATCAACCAGAACCACATACGAAACGAGAGAACATGACCGATCCAATGACCCCAATCAACCCCGCGGCATCGAACGACGATGCAACGCCCGCGGGCGGCGAGACGACGCCTGCAAGCGAACCGCAGGTCGTGGAGGTGACTGAGACCTTCACCACCACCACGCCGCAGATGCCCGATCTGCCGCCGGCCCCGAGTGCGGCCGACCAGCAGCCCACCACCGCGATGCCGGGCTATACCGACCCCATGGCCCAGCAGAGTGCGACCGGTGCGCCGCAGTACGGCCAGCCGGCATCCAACCCCACCACGCAGCCGGCCGCCGATCCGTACGCGCAGCCCGCGGCGGACCAGTATGCGCAGCCTATGGCAGATCCGTACGCGCAGCAGTACAGCCAGCAGCAGTACGCGCAGCCGCAGTACGGCCAAGCCGTTCCCGGCACTCCGGCGTATGCGCCGGTGCCGGCCGGCTATGTGCCGCGCAACAAGATCCTCGCCGGACTGCTCGCGCTGTTCTTCGGCGCTCTGGGCATCCACAACTTCTACCTCGGCTTCACCGGCAAGGCGATCGCCCAGGTGCTGCTCACGTGCCTCGGCTGGATCCTGTTCGGCCTTGGCCCGCTCGCCGCGATTGTCTGGTCGATCGTCGAAGGCGTGCAGATCCTCACGTCGGACTACGGCGCGCCGGCCCACCGCGACGCCCGCGGCGTCGAACTCGTCGACTGACCATCCCATGTCCGCAATCGGCGAAGTCAAGATTCCCGGCGGCAAACTCGTGCGCGTGACGGTTGCAGACGCAGCCGGCACGCGCACGTGCCATATCGACGGCGATTTCTTCGCCGCCGGCGAGCAGACGTCCGCCGCGGCGATCACGCAGGCCGAGGCGGTGCTCGCGGCGCGTCTCGACGCGCTCGATGCGCCCGGCACGGCGACCGAACCGTGGTACCGCGCCACCGTGCGCGCGCTCGAACCGATCGTCGAGAGCACGCTGATCGGCGCGAACGCCGAGGCCATTGCCCTCGCCGCATTGCGCGCCCATGCACAGCGCGCGCCCGAGGCATTCGCGCCCGAGCTCGCACGCTTTGAGGTCGAGCGTAGCGCGCGCATCCGCCGCCAGTGGCAGGCCGCGCAGCATGACGAGCGGACCCAGCCGCCGTTGATCGACCCGCGCAGTGTGCGCGAGCGCTGGCGCACACTCGCCCCCGCGCTCGTGGAAGACCGCCCGCGCATGCCCGAAGAGCAGATGCGCGTGGAGCGCATGTGGTCGCGGCAGGTGGCGCGCGGCGAGCGCCCGGCCACCCTGCGCGTGTGGGATTGGGCCGCGCCTGCGGTGGTGTGCGGGGCGTACCAGTCGATCGAAGACGAAGTGCACCTCGATCAGGCGCGTGCGCGCGGCGTGCATGTGGTGCGGCGCGATTCGGGCGGCGGTGCGATGTATATCGAGCCCGCGCGCACAATCACGGTCTCACTGTACGCGCCGCTTGGTTTTGTGCACGGGCTGAGCATGGCGCAATCGTTCCAGTTGTGCGACATGTGGCTCATCGAGGGGCTGCGCGCGTGCGGCGTGCGCGCGCGGTTCGCCGGCCTCAACGACATCGCGGGCCCGCACGGCAAGATCGGCGGGTCGGCGCAGCAGCGTGTGCCCGGGGTGCCCGGCTGTGTGCTGCACCACACGACGCTCGCGTACGGCATCGACGCGCGCGCGATGGCCGCCGTGTTGAACACGAGCGCCGAGAAGATGTCTGACAAAGCGGTCAAATCGGCGGCGAAACGCGTGGAGCCGATATGCGCGGGCACGCGGCTCACACGTGCGCAGGTCGTGGCGCGCCTCGTGCGCACGGCACGCGAATTCGGCGCCGTGTGACGCGCGGCTGGACTACAATGGAACAACCGTGCGCCCATGGAAGTCCAGGGCGCAGGCACATGGTTCGAGCATGAGGTGGTCATGGCGACGCACAACGACGATCAGACGCACAACCCGCTGCTGCACACGGCCCTGTTCAAGCAGGTCTCCGCGCAACAGGCGGAGGAGCTGCTGCCGCATATGCACAGCGCTGTGGTGAACAAAGGCGACACGATTTTCCGTGAGGGGGACACCGATCACCGCATGTACGTGATCGAGCAGGGGCGCGTGAAGCTGATCCGGCAGTCGGCGGACAACCGTGTGCAGCTGCTGAGCATCCACACGCGCGGCGAGATGCTCGGCGAGATCCCGGTGTTCGATCCCGACGGCGGACCGCGCACGGCGAGTGCGGTGGCGATGGTCAACGGCACGAAAGTGGTGTGGCTCGAACACGACGCGCTGTTCGCGTGGCTCAACGCGCACCCGCGCGTGGCGGTCGACATGCTGCAGGTGCTGGCGAACCGCCTGCGTCTGAATAACGAGCGGATCGCGGACCTGGTGTTCATGGACGTGCCCGCGCGCCTCGCGAAGACGCTGCTCAACCTGGCTGCACGCTTCGGCAAGCCGGTGGAGGCGGGGCTGCAGGTGCCGCACGACCTGACGCAGGAGGAGATGGCGCAGCTCGTGGGGTCGTCCCGCGAAACGGTGAACAAGGCGCTGATGGACTTCGCTAACCGCGGATGGATCGCGCGCGAAGGGCGCACGATCATCATCTACCAGCCGGGCAAACTGATCCGCCGCTCGCAGCGCTAACGCGCGTGGCGGGCCGGTTGCGCGCATTGCGTGAGCATTGTGGAGACACTGTGGACGCAGTAGAGCCGACCATTTAGAATGGTCAACATGCCGAAGCCGAACAAGAAGAAATCCCTGACTGGAATGCGCGTGCTTGCGCTTGCGCTCGCGTTCATCACCTTGTGCATCGCGGGCGGTGTGACGATGAGCGTGCTGTTCCTGCCCGCCGTGATGGGCGCGAACAATGTGGCCAAAGCGGTGGCCCCCTCGATGCAGGTGGAAGGCATCGACTTCGATGTGACGAACCTGCCGCAGAAATCGACGATGTACGCGAGCGACGGCAAGACCGTGATCGCGGAGTTCTATGCGCAGAACCGCGAGGTTGTGCCGCTCAAGGACATCTCCAAGCCGATGATGCAGGCCGTGGTGGCCCGTGAGGACAAGCGTTTCTGGGAGCATTCGGGCGTGGACGTGCAGGGCGTGATGCGCGCGTTCGTGCAGACCTACATGCGCAAGGGCGACCAGCAGGGCGGCTCCTCGCTCACGCAGCAGTACGTGAAGAACGTGCTCGCCACCAAGGCGCGCGACAACGACGACCCGATCGCCGCATACCACGCCACCGAAGACACGATCGCGCGCAAGCTGCGCGAGATGCTCATCTCGGTGCAGATGGAGAAGAAGTACTCGAAGCAGGAGATCCTGCAGGGGTACCTGAACATCGCGCAGTTCGGCAGCAATTCGCTCTACGGCGTGCAGGCGGCGGCGGAACGGTACTTCAACACGACCGCGGACAAACTCAATGTGGTGCAGGCGGCCACGATCGCCATGATCACGAAGAACCCGTCGAAATACGACCCCTCGATTCCCGAGAACCAGGAAGAGGCGCAGAAGCAGCGCAACATCACGCTCCAGCTGATGCACGATCAGGGCTTCATCACGCAGCAGGAGTACGAGGAGGCCGTGAACACGCCGCTCGTCGACACGCTGCACCTGACGAGCGTGAGCCGCGGCTGCATGGCCGCGAAGTACGACGCCGGCTATTTCTGCGATTACGTGGTGCACAAGATCGAGAACTCGCCCGAATTCGGCAAGACGGCGGAAGACCGTGAGCGCCTGCTGCAGGAAGGAGGCCTCAAGATCGTGACGACGCTCGACCTCGACGCGAACGCGGCGATGATGGACGTGGCGAACGCCACGATCCCGGCGGCCGATTCGAGCGGCATGGAGATCGTGATGGCCTCGGTGAAGCCCGGCACCGGCGAAGTGCTCGGCTTCGGCCTCAACCGCACCTATGACGCGACCGATGCGGCGGCGACCGACCCCACCCGTTCGTCGATGAACTACGCGGTGGACCAGATTGACGGCGGCGGTCAGGGCTTCCAGATCGGTTCGTCGTGGAAGCCGATCAACCTGGTGGCGTGGATGCAGCAGGGCCGTTCGATCAATGAAAGCCTTGTGGCGCCCACCGACTTTTTGACCAACAAGTTCTCGTGCAACGGCTACCAGGGCGGCACCGACAACTGGCACGTGACGAACGCGTTGACGAACGGCACGGTGAGCCCGGAAAGCCCGTTCCTGGGCCTCGTTCATTCGCACAACACCACGATGGCGGCGATGGGCGCGCAGATTGGCCTGTGCGCGGTGGCCGACGCCGCGAAGTCGCTTGGCTACCACAATTCGAAGATCGGGCAGGAAGACGTCTACAGCGACATCTCGATGCACCCCGCGCTGCTGATCGGCGGCACCACCTCGGTCTCGCCGCTCACGATGGCCAACGTGTACGCCACGATCGCGGCCGACGGCGTGGAATGCACGCCGGTGGCGATCAAGTCGGCCGAGGACTCCGACGGCAACCAGCTCGAGGTGCCGCAGGCGAACTGCCACCAGGCGGTGGACAAGGAGATCATCCAGACGCTCGCGTACACGATGAACCAGGGCGTGACGCGCCCTGACGGCGCCGCCCGCGCGGCCCAGCTGGCCGACAATCGCAAGACCTTCGCCAAGACCGGTACGAACGAGAACATGTATGTGACCACGGGCGGGTTCATCCCGCACCAGATCGCCACGTTCGTGCTCGTCGGCGATGTGCAGGACCCGATCAACCACCCGATCGAGAACATCGCGATCAACGGCGAATACCACGGCTACTGGGACGGTTCGACGATCGCCGCGCCTGCGTTCAGCAAGACCGTGAGCCAATACGCGGCGAAGAAGAACCTGCCGATGGACAACGACTACGGTCAGGCCGCGGACAAGTACATGAAGCAGGTGGGTGTGTCGAGATCGCAGAACGGCAACACCCTGCAAGGCACGCAGCAGGGGCAGTTGCAGCAGCAACAGAACCAGAACCAGCAGACCCGGTGACCCCGGTTCTATGAGCCCTGCCAACAGTGATTGAGGTGGCGGCGCATCCATGCGGGTGCGCCGCCACCTCCATATGCGGTGTGGTAGGGTGGCGGGGTATGGGCAAAGCACAACCACATATCAAGAACACCAAGAAATCCAAGAAAACCAAAGCGGTGCAACCAGCGGCCGTGGCAACGGAGCCGGCGCTGTTCACCCCGATCACGCTGCGTGGCATGACCGCACGCAACCGCGTATGGCTGCCGCCGATGGACATGTATTCGGCGTTCGCCTGCGACGGCCGTCCCACCGATTTCCACTACCAGCACTATGTCTCCCGTGCGATGGGGGGCTTCGGCCTCATCATCGTCGAAGCGACCGCGGTCACGCCTGACGGGCGCATCTCGCCGTGCGACCTGGGCTTGTGGGAAGACGGGCAGATCGACGCGTACCGGTGGGTCACCGACGGCATCAAACAGGCCGGCGCTGTGCCCGCGATCCAGCTCAACCACGCCGGGCGCAAAGGCTCGACCGGCTGCTTCGCGATCGGATACGATGGGCAGACCGTGCCAGCCGACAAGGGCGGTTGGCACACCGTGGGTCCCTCCGACCTGCCGTTCGGCGATCTGCAGGCGCCGCGCGCGTTGGGCGTGGACGAGATCCACGGGATTGTGCACCGCTTCCGTGACGCCGCATGGCGCGCGATGACCGCCGGGTTCGAGGCGATCGAGATTCACGCCGCGCATGGGTACCTGCTTTCGGAGTTCCTCGATCCGCTGATCAATACGCGCGACGACGAGTATGGCGGATCGCTCGCCAACCGCATGCGCATGCTCGTGGAGGTCGTGGATGAGGTGCGCGGCGTGATCCGCGACGACATGCCGCTCTTCGTGCGCATCTCGGCGACCGACTGGGCCGAGGGCGGCTGGAACGCCGACCAGAGCGTGGAGTTGGCGCGCACGCTCAAGGACCACGGCGTGGACCTGGTGGACGTGTCGACGGGCGGTCTGATCGACGGCGTGACGATCCCGGTCAAGCCGGGCTATCAGGTGCCGTTCGCCGACCGCATCCGCGCGAAGGCCGGTGTGCCGACGACGGCGGTCGGTCTGATTACCAAGCCCCGGCAGGCGCAGAAGATTGTGGCGCACGGGCAGGCCGACGCCGTGGAGATCGGACGCGCCGCCCTGCGCGACCCGTACTGGCCGTTGCGCGCCGCCGCGAAACTGGGCGTCGAGCGCGCGCGGATCCCATACCCGCCGCAGTACTTGCGCGGCGCGTGGTGATCCGCGCGGCGGTCAGGCGTCGATGCCGACGGCTTCGCTCACGTGCGCGAAGCCGTCGCGTTTGAGCAGCTTCGCCAGGCCGCGCTTGAGCACGGTGATCTGCTGTGGTCCGCGGTACATGAGCGCGGTGATGAACATGACGAGCGACGAGCCGGCACGGATCTTGTCGTAGGCCTGCTGGGGCGTGAATACACCGCCGACGCCCGCAATCGCGAAGCGCTGGCCGTAGTCGCGGTAGACGCGGCGGATCAGTTCGGTGCTTTCGACCGTGCACGGACCGCCCGAAAGGCCGCCAAGCCAGTCGCGCGGGATGTTCATGCCGGTGCGGTCCTTCTGCAGGTTGGCGATCGTGACGCCCTGCACATTGTGCTCGGCGAGCACGTCGAGCAGCTCCTTGAACTCGGGCCACGTCTTGTTGAGCGGCATCTTGACGAGCGTGGGCTGCGGACGGTCGATTTTGTCGAGTTCGGTGAACAGGCGGTCGAGCGCGTTGGGGTCCGCGGTGAACGGTTCGCCCACTGTGGTGTTGGGGCATGAGATGTTCACTTCGACCATCGCGGTGCGCCCGGCCGCGCGGCGCATCGAGATGCAGTAGTCTTCGATGCCTTCGTCAAGGTCTCCCACGAGCTGGTCGTTTGTGCGGGCGATCGACACGGACATCTGCATCGTCTTCGTCTTGCTCCACGCCTGCTGCGCACGTGCGATTACCTCGTCCGATCCCAGATTGGCCAGGCCCACGTGCACCATCATCGAATCGTATTCGGGCAGGCGGTGGAACCACGGGCGTGCGTTGCCCTGGCACGGGCGCGACGTGGTCGATCCCACGGTCTCGAAGCCGAAGCCGGCGTTGTCGAGCAGCGTGGACATCTCGCAGTTCTTGTCGAGGCCGGCGGACAGCCCGAAGGGGTTGGCGAAGTGCACGCCCATCGCCGTGGTCTCGAGCACCGGGTCGGTGTAGTCGAGCATCGTGCGCAACAGCCACATGAGCGGCGGCACGCGGCGTGTGACATCGCAGAAGCGGATCATCTGGTCATGCGCCACGTCGGGCGTGTGGTTGAACACGGCGTACGGTTTGACCACGTTTTTGTAGGCGAAGGTGAAAAGGTCGGTCGTGGCCTTGTTGACGGCGTCGTGCAGACTATGCTCAGATACATAAGACATGCGTCCATTGTGCCACGAACGGCCGCGCGCGTCGAGGCCCGCGGGGCCGTGGGGCAGGGGAGGGCGGCCGGTTCACGCCGGGCGCACCGCACCGCGACACACTACAGTCGTGGCATAGCCGAAAGCAGGAGGTGGAGCAGATGACGGATCGCGTATGCGTGGTCATGCCAACGTACAACGAGCGCGACAACCTGGAGCCCACGCTCACCGGCGTCTTTGTGCAGAACCCGGGCGTGGACGTGCTCATCGTCGATGACGCCTCGCCCGACGGCACCGGCACGCTCGCCGACGTGATCTCGAAGGCCACGAACATGGCGCCGCAGCTGAGCGTGCACGTCGCGCGCGGCGCGCAGTCGAAGGACACGGGCTTCGAGCGCGCAGGCACAGACGCCAAGGTGCTCTCCGACGCGCATGTGAGCACGCCGGACCTGAAGATCGCGAACCGCATCAACGGCTGCACGATGGATTCGCGCGTGTTCGTGCTGCACCGCAAAGGCAAGCTGGGGCTCGGCTCGGCGTATGTGGACGGCTTCACGTGGGCGCTCAACCACGGGTACACGCTGATCTGCGAGATGGACATGGACGGCTCGCACCGCCCCGATGACCTCAAGCGCATGCTCGACCGGATCGAGGGGAACGCGAACATCGACCTCGTGGTCGGTTCGCGGCGCGTGCCCGGCGGCACGACCGAGAACTGGCCGTGGTACCGCGACCTCATCAGCCGCGTGGGCTCGCAGTACGCGCGCCTCATGCTCGGGCTCAAGGTGCGCGACATGACCTCGGGGTTCCGGGTCTACCGCGCGGGCATCCTGCGCAAGGTGAACCTGCACACCATCGAAGACAACGGCTACGTGTTCCAGATCGACATGACCCGGCGTGTGGTCGCCGCTGGCGGCACCGTGGTGGAGATGCCGATCGTGTTCCCCGAACGCGCGCGCGGCGAATCGAAGATGGACGGGTCGATCGTGCGCGAGGCGATGGACAAGGTGACGCGCTGGGGGTTCGCGCGCATGCATCGCCAGCTGCACGACCCCGACGAGATCCCCCGTGAGATCACCGACGCGAAACGCCAGATCGAGGACGGTCCAGACGAGGTGCTCGACGACGAGCTCGTGGACGAGGCCGAGGCGGGCGTCGACTGATTGCACGAGTGCGGGTGTGGAGCCGTGCGGTGGAAATTGTTCGAGGTACGGGTGTGTGGATGTGCGATTACGTGCGGTTTTGTTGGAAAACACGCCGAAGTACTCAAACTGAGTTGGTGTTTGGGAGATAATGTGCGATAATGTTCGTATGATTTCCTCACAACGTCAGCATCTGATCCTGAGCCGCCTGCGTACGCGCGGTGCGGTGCGCATCACCGCGCTTTCGAAGGAACTCGGTGTCTCGGCCATGACGATCCGCCGCGACATCGCCGATCTGGCCGACAAAGGCCTGCTCAAGCGCGTCCACGGCGGCGCCGTCTCCACGAGCACGCTGCTGAGCGAGCCGCTGTTCTCCGTCAAATCGCAGATGGAGCTCGGGCTCAAGGACGCGATCGCACAGCGCGCGATCGAGTACGTCTCGCCGGGCGATGTAATCGCGATCGGCGGCGGCACGACCGCCTACGTGTTTGCCCAGCACCTGCTCGAATCGCAGCGCGCCAACGGCATCACGATCCTCACGAACTCGATTCCCGTGGCCGAGCTCGTGCAGGCGCTCGAATCCAAGGACGTCGAGGTGATCGTGACCGGCGGCGTGATCACACGCTCGAATTCGCTCGTGGGGCCGATCGCCGACAAGGTGATCGCCTCGCTGCGCGTCAATACCGTGTTCCTCGGCACACACTCGGTCTCGGTGCCGCGCGGTTTCCTGATGCCCAATTCGCTCGAAGCGGCCACCGACATGGCCATGATGGACATCGCGGACCGCACGATCATCCTGACCGACCACACGAAGTGGAGCAGTACATCGCTTTCGCTGTTCGCCCGCTTTGACCAAGTGGACACGGTGATCACCGACGACGGGCTCGACCCGGACTCGGCGACCAAGACGCGCGACCTTGTCAAGGAACTCGTGCTCGCCCACGGCGTGGACGAGGCCGACGATGAGCTGCCCGAAGACTGAGCGGCCCACACCAACCCAAGTCCGGCGCCGCCTTCGCGGCGCGCCGGCAACACCACAACCAGCAGCACAACACAAGAGGACACCGATGTCTCAATTCGCCCACTACCAGCCGGGCGAATATGCGCAGGAGCATATTCGCATCACCCCCACCACGCTGTCCGACGGCCGCGAGTTCTTCTATCTCGACGACGAGCCCGACTACGTCTGCGGCAAGAAGACGCGCCAGCTCGTCGACCCGCGCGACCTGCCCTACCGCTTCGCGCCGCACCTGGACGCGGACGGCAACGACGTGCCGTACGCCGCACCGCAGATGCGCCGCGACCCGCTCACCGGCGACTGGATCCCGATGGCCACGGCCCGCATGAACCGGCCGATCACGATCGGGCCCGGCGCCACCGCCACCGGCAACCCGCTTGCCGCGCGCAAACCGGGCGACCCCTACCAGGACGGCGAAGTGCCGGACACCGATTACGACGTGGTCGTTTTCGAGAACCGCTTTCCCTCGATGGTGCAGGTGCCGGGCGTGCCCAACGAGACGGTGGACGTGGACGGCAGCCCGCTGTGGCTCCAGCGCCCGGCGTCCGGCCGTTGCGAGGTCGTCTGCTTCGACCCCAACGAGCACGGCCTGCCCGCCGACCTGCCGGTCGAACGCCTGCGCACCGTTGTGGAGGCATGGGCGTTCCGCACCGCCGAACTGAGCGCGATCGACGGCCTCGAGCAGGTCTACGTCTTCGAAAACCACGGCCAGGAGATCGGCGTCTCGCTCGCGCACCCGCACGGCCAGATCTACGCCTACCCGTTCATCGCCCCCAAGCTCGAGCAGGAGCTCAAGCACACCGAGGCCTACCATGAGCGCACCGGCGGCAATCTGCTCGCCGACATCATGCGCGCCGAGATCGACGCCGGCGAGCGCGTGATCATGCGCAACGGCAGCTGGGTGGCCTACGTGCCGGCGGCTGCGCGCTGGCCCCTCGAGGTGCAGGTGCAGCCGCTGCGCGACGTGCGCACCCTTGACGAGCTCAACGATCAGGAGCGCTGGGACCTGGCGCAGATGTATTCGCAGTTGCTCAAGCGCGGTAACATGTTCTTCGACACCGGCGACGGCAAGGGCATGGACCTGCCGTACATCGCCGCATGGCACCAGGCGCCCGTGCACGACCCGCGCGGCGAGCACTACCGTCTCAACCTGCAGTTCTTCTCGTTCCGCCGCGCGGCCAACAAGATCAAGTACCTCGCCGGTTCGGAATCGGGCATGGCCGCGTGGGTGAGCGACACAACGCCCGAACTCATCGCGCAGCGCTTCCACGAACTCGGCGCGGTCGACCTCGACTAGGCGCGCCCCCCCACAACAGACGACAGAAGGGACCATCATGACCACTGCAGTGGAATTCATCGAGCCGATGGGCGACGCCGACGGCGCCGCCCGTGCCGCCGCACTGTTCGAAGCGCGCTTCGGCACGGCGCCGGCCGGCGTGTGGGCCGCGCCGGGCCGCGTGAACCTGATCGGCGAACACACCGACTACAACGGCGGCCTGTGCCTGCCGATCGCGTTGCCGCACCGCACATATGTGGCGCTCGCCCCGCGCGATGACACGACCGTGCGCGTCATCTCCGACATGACGCCCGACGAGATGACCATGGCCGATCTGGACGGTCTGGCCGCGGGCGGCGTGGACGGCTGGGGCGCCTACCCGATCGGCGTGGCCTGGGCGCTGCGCGAAGCCGGGTTCGACCAGGTGCGCGGGTTTGACGCCGTGTTCAGCTCGTGCGTGCCGCTCGGTTCCGGCCTGAGCTCGTCGGCTGCGATGACCTGCTCGACCGCGCTCGCGCTCGACGATGTGTATGGACTCGGGTTCGGCGGCAGCGACGAGGGGCGTATTACGCTGATCGACGCGGCTGTGATGGCCGAGAACGAGATGGCGGGGGCGTCGACCGGCGGCCTCGACCAGAACGCCTCGATGCGCTGCGCGGCGGACCACGCGATCCGCCTCGACTGCATGCCCGGGCTGACCGCCGCGCAGAGCGTGCGCCAGGAGCCGTTCGACCTGTCTGCCTACGGTCTTGAGCTGCTCGTGCTCGACACGCAGGCGCCGCACCAGCTCAACGACGGCCAGTACCAGGCACGGCGCACGATGTGCGAAGAGGCCGCGCAGATCCTCGGTGTGCCGAACCTGCGCGTGGTGGCCGACCAGGTGAACGCTGCGGTCGACCCGGCGGCGGCGCTCGAGGACGTGCTCTCGCAGCTGGACGACGAGACGATGCGCCGGCGCGTGCGGCACGTCATCACCGAGATCGGCCGCGTGGACGACTTCATCGACGCGTTCGGCCGGGGCGACATCGAGACGGCCGGCGCGCTATTCAACGCGTCGCATGATTCGCTGCGCGACGATTACGAGGTGACCGTGCCCGAACTCGACGTGGCCGTCGATGTGGCGCGCAACGAGGGCGTGTACGGCGCTCGCATGACCGGCGGCGGCTTCGGCGGCTCGATCATCGCGCTCGTCAACGCAGGCGAAAGCCGCCGCATCGCGCAGGCGATCGCCGACGAATTCGCGCGCCGAGGATTCGACGCGCCGCGCGCATTGCCGGCGCGCGCCTCGCAGTCGGCGCACCGCGTGAACGACTGACACGCATACATGCACGGCGGCCGTGCGGGGGAGTCCCCGTGCGGCCGCCGTGCGTTATGCGTAGTGAGAAGTCGTGAAGATTTGGGACGCCCCATGGTGCCCGGCGCGCAAAGCGATTATGCTCACAAGGCAGAAGAGTGCCGTGGGGCGTGCGCGAGCGCGCTCCGGGAAGACATGCAGCAGGGGTGACGCACGCCAGATGAACGAACAGCCGAACGACGCGACCACACACACCACGCAGAACATGGGGCTTGACGAGTTGCCGCAGTTCGCCGACACGTCGCAAGGCGATGTGCCGCCGGAACCGGTGTCGCCCGAGGCCAAGGCCGCAGCGAAACGGCGCAGCAACCGGCAGTTCATCGCGATCCTGGTGGCGATGAGCGTCATGCTTGTGGTGGGCGTGGGCCTGATCCTGTACCCGACCGTGGCCGACGCATGGAACCGCCATGTGGCGAGCCGCGCGGTCGCCGGCTACGTGGAACAGGTGGCTGACACATCCAAGGAGGACCGCGAAGCCCAGCTCGCCCGCGCGCGCGAATACAACGAATCGCTCGTGGGGCGCGGCGTGACACGGTTCCTGCCGACCGAAGAGGAGAAGAAGGAATACAATGCGATCCTCGACATCACCGGCACCGGCATCATGGGCTATGTGACGATCCCGAAGATCGACGCGCGCCTGCCGATCTACCACGGCACCGACGAAACGGTGCTGCAGATCGCCTCGGGGCATATGGAAGGCTCGAGCTTCCCGATCGGCGGCGAATCCACGCACGCCGTGCTCACCGGCCACACCGGCCTGCCGAGCGCGATGCTGTTCACCGGCATCGACACCCTGGAAAAGGGAGACACATTCACCGTCACCGTGTATGACGACGTGCTCACGTACGAGGTCGAGGAGACGCACGTGGTGCTGCCCGACAACGTGAAGAACCTCGAGATCCAGGAAGGGCGCGACCTCGTCAGCCTCGTCACCTGCACCCCGTACGGCGTCAACTCGCACCGCCTCATCGTGACCGGCACGCGCATCCCCACGCCGGAGGAGGCGAAGCACGCGACGTACGAGAACAAGGCGTTGAAGCAGGACATGCTCATCACCGTCATCATCACCGTGGCCACAATCGCCGCGCTCGTGACGGTCTTCACCGTGCAGCGCAGGCGCCTGCGCGGTGCGGGCAAGCCGTCGCACCACGCGAGGGGCAGGCACTAGCCTCTGCCCGCGCCGGCGGGCGCCGTGCACACGGCACCGCCGGCGCGTTGCGTTCTGACATGCGGGAAAAGCGCGTGGTTGGCGCAAGCGTTCCCTATACTGGGGCATTGCCGTATAGTTTGCGACCAGGGAGTTCCATGAACAAGGCAATCATCACCGTCGTCGGCCAAGACACCGTCGGCATCATCGCGCGCGTATGTACGTACCTTTCCGAGCACCACACGAACGTGCTCGACATCTCACAGACGATCATCGACGGGTTCTTCAACATGATGATGATCGTCGATTATTCGGACGCGGACGTGGCGTTCGAGACGATTGTGGAAGACCTCGAGGCGCTCGGTGAGGACATCGGCGTGCGCATCCGCTGCCAGCGCGAGGAGATCTTCACCAAGATGCACCGCGTCTGAACGCACGGGAACGGAAGGGAAGAACCATGCTGAATATCATGGAAGTCCATGAGACGAACCAGATGATTGAGCAGGAGAAGCTCGACGTGCGCACGATCACGATGGGCATCAACCTCATGGATTGCGCGCGTGCCGACGTGGACGAGACGTGCGAGGCGATCTACGCGAAGATCACACATTACGCCAAGGACCTCGTGTCCACCGGCGAATCGATCGAACGCGACTTCGGCATCCCGATCGTCAACAAGCGCATCACCGTCACGCCGATCGCGCTCGTCGGCGCCAGCTGCTGCAAGACAAGCGGCGACTTCGTCAAGATCGCGCACGCGCTCGACCGCGCCGCGAAGACCGTGGGCGTCGACCTGATCGGCGGCTATTCCGCGCTCGTCTCGAAGTCGATGACGCCGGCCGAGGAACTGCTCATCCGCTCGCTGCCGGCCGCGCTGAGCGAGACCGACATCGTCTGCTCGTCGGTCAACGTCGGATCGACGAAGACCGGCATCGACATGAACGCCGTCGAGATGCTCGGCCACATCATCAAGGAGATCGCCGAGGCGACCGCCGACATCGATTCGTACGGCTGCGTCAAATTCGTGGCGTTCTGCAACGCGCCCGACGACAACCCGTTCATGGCGGGCGGTTTCCACGGCGTGACCGAAGGCGATGCGGTCATCAACGTGGGCGTCTCCGGCCCGGGTGTGGTCTCCCGTGCGCTCGACGCCGCGGAAGGCAAGGACTTCGAGTTCCTGTGCGAAACGATCAAGCGCACCGCGTTCAAGATCACGCGCGTCGGCCAGCTCGTGGCCCAAGAGGCCTCGAAGCGCCTTGGCCTGCCGTTCGGCATCATCGACCTTTCGCTCGCGCCCACCCCGGCCGTGGGTGATTCGGTCGGCGAAGTGCTCGAGAAGATGGGTCTGGCGCAGGTGGGCGGCCCCGGCACCACGGCGGCGCTCGCCATGCTCAACGACCAGGTGAAGAAGGGCGGCATCATGGCGTCGTCATACGTCGGTGGCCTGTCCGGCGCGTTCATCCCGGTCTCGGAAGACAAGAACATGATCGACGCCGCGGAATCCGGCTGCCTGACGATCGAGAAGCTTGAGGCCATGACGTGCGTGTGCTCGGTGGGCCTCGACATGATCGCGATCCCCGGTGACACGCCTGCCTCGACGATCTCGGGCATCATCGCCGACGAATCGGCGATCGGCATGGTCAACCAGAAGACGACGGCCGTGCGCATCATCCCGGTCGTGGGCAAGACCGTGGGCCAGATGGCCAATTTCGGCGGCCTCATGGGCTATGCGCCGATCATGCCGGTCAACACGGCGAGCTGCGAGGCCTTCGTGACCCGCGGCGGCCGCATTCCGGCGCCGATTCATAGTTTTAAGAACTGAGCACCACCCCACAATCGCGATTGGGCGCACATCAACCGGTTGATGTGCGCCCAATCGCGATTGTGGGGTGGTGCGGTTATTGACCTCCCTTAAACCCCAATTGCCGCCACGCCTCGTAGATCGCGATCGACGCGCAGTTCGTCAGGTTGAGGCTGCGCAGGCTCGGGCGCATCGGCAGGCGCACCTGTTCGGCCACATGCGGCCCGAACATGATGTCGGTCGGGTCGGGGATGTTGCCCGGTTCGGGCCCGAACAGCAGGATGTCGGTCGGCTTGTATTCAACGTCCGTGTACAGCTTGGTCGCATGCGCCGTGAATGCGATGATGCGCGACTCGGGCATCGACTCGACGAGGTTGTCGAAATCCGGGTGCAGCACCACATGCGCCATGTCGTGGTAGTCCAGCCCGGCGCGGCGCAGCTTGGTGTCACGCAGGTTGAACCCCAACGGCTCCACAAGGTGCAGGATCGTGCCGGTCACCGCGCACAGGCGGATCGCCGACCCGGTGTTGCCGGGGATGCGCGGCGAGTAATAGCACAGGTGCGGGGTCGTCGTCTCCATTGTGGCCGCGGCCTCGGGCGAGAGCATCGCGTCGACGACCGAGATCGGGTTGCCGTGCGCGTCGGTCACCAGTTCGTCGGGGCCGTAATTCGACTTGCGGTAGCCGTATTCGAACATCTTCTCCACGCGCGCCTCGGGCGCGGTATTGTCTGTATTCGTCACGCGGTCCACGATATTGCGCTCAAGCGACAGCGCGGCCTTGTGCACGGGCGGTGCGCCCCGCTAGAATAGCGGTTTTATGACAACACAGACCCGTTCCACACTCGACGAGGCGTTCGTGCGCGAACTCGCCCGCGCCGGCGTGCGCGCGCCGCTGTTCGCCTGGTGGGACGAGCACGCGCGCGCCCTGCCATGGCGCAACGGCCAGACGACGCCGTGGGGCGTGCTCGTGTGCGAAGTGATGAGCCAGCAGACGCAGATGAGCCGCGTGGTGCCGTATTGGCAGGCGTGGATGAGCCAATGGCCCACTGCGCGCGCCCTGGCCGGCGCGCCGAAGGCCGACGTGATCCAGGCGTGGGGGCGCCTCGGCTACCCGCGGCGCGCACTGCGGCTGCAGGAATGCGCGCGCGTGGTGGCCAGTGAATACGACGACGAATTGCCGCGCGGCTATAGCGAACTGACGGCGTTGCCGGGCGTGGGCGATTACACGGCGAGCGCCGTGATGAGCTTCGCGTACGGCGAGCGCATCGCCGTCGTCGACACGAACATCCGCCGTGTGCTGAGCCGCGTGTTTTTGGGCGAGGAGTCGCTCGGCGGCTCGGCGTCGCCGCTCGAGCGCGCGCTCGCCGATTGCGTGCTGCCGGCCGACGCGCACGACGCGACGACGTGGAACCAGGCGGTCATGGAGCTGGGAGCGCTTGTCTGCACGGCGAAACAGCCGCAGTGCGAGGTGTGCCCGGTGCGCACGCAATGCCGCTTTTTCGCGGCCGGCCTGCCGAATCTGGGGGAGCGGCGCACGCGTCCGCGCCAACGGTTTGCCGGCACGGACCGGCAGGTGCGCGGGCGTGTGCTGCACGCGCTGCGCGAACTGGAGCCCGAGGCGGGAGGCGTGCTCGTGTATGCGCGCGCGGCGGAGCTGTGGCCGGACCGTGCGCAGCTCGACCGGTGCATCGCTTCGCTCGACGAGGACGGCCTGATCGAGATCCTGCCGGGACACGCGCTGCGACTGCCGCAATAGCGGCGGCGTGAACATGGCGGGCGCCCCCGGTAGACTGGTGCGCATGCCCAGCCAATCCTCCCCGCGCGCAGCCAAGCCGCGCAAACGCCGCCTGTCGAAACGGCAGCGGCAGATGTACCGCCGCAGGCGCATCGCCGTGCTTGTGGGGCTTGTGGCGTTTCTCGCGCTGGCCGTGTTCTGCGTGTACAGCCTGGTGCGCGGCGCCTCGCTTGTGCCGGCGTGGGTGGGCGCGGATGAGCGCATGGCGGTCACACGCGCCACACAACCGCCGGTGCCGGTGCGCAAGAGCAAGGTGCGCGTGTGCTCGGCGAACGACATCGAACTGGCGCTCGACCCGGCGTCGGCGTCGGTGCCGGTCGGCGGATCGCTGGAGTTCACGGCGCGCATCATATACACGGGCAAGGACCCGGCCGGCTGCTATGTGGACGGTGCGGACGACGGGCGAGTGCTGCAGATCAGTTCGGGGAGCGACGTGGTGTGGCGTTCGGACGCGTGCGAGGCGGCATACCGTCCGCTGTTGATGATGCAGGGCGTGACCGACGAGCAGAAGATGACGTGGGACACCGTGCGCTCCGGATCCGAATGCGTGGCCGAAGGGGACCTGCCGCATGTGGACCGCGGCGCGTATGTGGCGCAGCTCGTGCTCAAGGACGATCCGAAGGTGATGAGCAAGCCGGTCACGATCACCGTCGAATAGCACACTATAATGTGATATTCCTCACATTGTGGAATGTGAGGGGTGTGTGCATCGTTGGGACTGGTAGTATTGTGTTTCCGTGTGTAAGTATGTCATATAGCGGGCATGCTGCCAAAGACGAAGCGCCCGCGATCAGGCATATGGTGGCCGCCGCGGCGCTTTCCCAGTTGAACAAGCAAGACAACTAGCAGCGATTAAGGAACGTCCATTGTCTGAGACTACGACGAACACCACTTCCATCATCGCGCGCGCCGACCAGCGGGACATCGACCTGCACAAGGCTTCGGATCGCGTGAACTTCGGCTCCATCGCCGAACCCATCAAGGTGCCATACCTGCTTGGCGTGCAGACCGACAGCTTCGACTGGCTCATCGGCAACGAGCGCTGGCAGCAGCGCGTGGCCGAGGACGAGGCGAACGGCACCAACACCGTGCCGCACATCTCCGGCCTCGACGAGGTCTTCCAGGAGATCTCGCCGATCGAGAACTTCGCCCAGACCATGAGCCTGACCTTCTCCGACCCGTACTTCGAGGAACCGCGCCACACGGTGCAGGAGTGCAAGGAGAAGGACTACACCTATTCCGCCCCGCTCTACGTGAACGCCGAATTCGAGAACGGCGAGACCGGCGAGATCAAGTCGCAGACCGTGTTCATGGGCGACTTCCCGCTGCAGACCCCGCACGGCACGTTCATCATCGGCGGCACCGAGCGCGTCATCGTCTCGCAGCTCGTGCGCTCCCCGGGCGTGTACTTCGACCGCCAGCCGGACCGCACGTCCGACAAGGAGGTCTTCGGCGCCAAGATCATCCCGAGCCGTGGCGCATGGCTCGAGTTCGAGATCGACAAGCGCGACTTCCTCGGCGTGCGCGTGGACCGCAAGCGCAAGCAGTCGGCGATCGTGTTCCTCATGGCGATCGGCATGACCCGCAGCGAGATCCGCAAGGCGTTCGAAGGATACCCGCTCGTGCTCGACGCGCTCGAGAACGAGAAGATCGACACGCAGGAAGAGGCCCTCGTGGACCTCTACCGCAAGATCCGCCCGGCCGACGCCGCCACCCCGGAAGCCGGCAAGAACCTGCTGGACTCCTTCTACTTCAACACCAAGCGCTACGATCTGGCCCGCGTCGGCCGCTACAAGATCAACCGCAAGCTCGGCCTGGAGATGGACTACAACGACCGCAGCCTGAGCCGCGAGGACATCATCGCCACGATCAAGTACCTCGTCTCGCTGCACGCGGGCGCGGCCACGTTCCCGGGCAAGCGCGACGGCGAAGACGTCGAGCTGCGCGTGGACGTGGACGACATCGACCACTTCGGCAACCGCCGCATCCGCCAGGTGGGCGAGCTGATCCAGAACCAGCTGCGCACCGGCCTGAGCCGCATGGAGCGCGTGGTGCGCGAGCGCATGACGACGCAGGACGCCGAGGCGATCACGCCGCAGTCGCTGATCAACATCCGCCCGGTCAACGCGACGATCAAGGAGTTCTTCGGCACCTCGCAGCTTTCGCAGTTCATGGACCAGAACAACCCGCTCGCGGGCGTGACCAACAAGCGCCGCCTGTCCGCGCTGGGCCCCGGCGGCCTGTCGCGCGACCGCGCGTCGATGGAAGTGCGCGACGTGCACCCCTCGCACTTCGGCCGCATGTGCCCGATCGAATCCCCTGAAGGCCCGAACATCGGCCTGATCGGCTCGCTCGCCACCTTCGGCCGCATCAACCCCTTCGGCTTCATCGAGACGCCGTACCGCAAGGTCGTCAACGGCCACGTGACCGACGAGGTCGTGTACATGACCGCGGACCGCGAGGTCGAGCACGTGATCGCCCAGGCCAACCAGAAGCTCGACGAGAACGGCAACTTCGTGGAGAAGGAAGCGCTTGTGCGTGACGCCGCCGGCGAGGCGGAGGACGTGCCGGTCGAGATGGTCGACTTCATGGACGTCTCCCCGCGCCAGATGGTCTCCGTCGGCGCCTCGCTCATCCCGTTCCTCGAGCACGACGAGGGCCACCGAGCGCTGATGGGCACCAACATGCAGCGTCAGGCCGTGCCGCTCATCAAGTCGGAGCGCCCGCTCGTGGGCACCGGCGCCGAATGGAGCGCCGCGGTGGACTCCGGCGACGTGATCCTGGCCGAGAAGCCGGGCGTTGTGACCTACGTCTCCGCCGACATCATCCGCGTGATGAACGACGACGGCACGACGAGCTCCTACAAGCTCGCCAAGTTCCAGCGTTCGAACCAGACGACGTGCTACAACCAGGTGCCGCTCATCCACGACGGCGAACGCGTGGAGGAGGGCACGGTGCTCGCCGACGGCCCGGCCACCGAAAAGGGCGAGATGGCCCTCGGCAAGAACCTGCTCGTCGCGTTCATGCCGTGGAACGGCTACAACTACGAAGACGCCGTGATCATCTCGCAGCGCCTCGTGCAGGACGACACGCTCTCCTCGATCCACATCGAGGAATACGAGATCGACGCCCGCGAAACCAAGCTGGGCGCCGAGGAGATCACGCGCGACCTGCCGAACGTGGGCGAGGACGCGGTGGCGAACCTCGACGAGCGCGGCATCATCCGCATCGGTGCCGAAGTCGAAGCCGGCGACATCCTCGTGGGCAAGGTCACGCCGAAGGGCGAGACCGAGCTGACGCCGGAAGAGCGCCTGCTGCGCGCGATCTTCGGCGAGAAGAGCCGCGAAGTGCGCGACACCTCGCTGCGCGTGCCGCACGGCGAGACCGGCACCGTGATCGCCGTCAAGGAGATCACGCGCGAAGACGCCGAAGAGGACGGCGACGAGCTGCCGAACGGCGTGAACCAGATGATCCGCGTCTACATCGCCCAGCACCGCAAGATCACGCAGGGCGACAAGCTCTCGGGCCGCCACGGCAACAAGGGCGTCATCTCGCGCATCCTGCCGGAAGAGGACATGCCGTTCCTGGCGGACGGCACGCCGGTCGACATCATGCTCAACCCGTTGGGCGTGCCGTCGCGAATGAACCTGGGCCAGGTGCTCGAACTGCACCTCGGCTGGGTCGCGCACTCCGGCTGGGACATCTCGCTCGACCCCGACCTCGAGGCGGAGTGGAAGAAGTACGTGCCGAAGGGCGCCGAGAAGGGCGAGCCGGGCACCCCGGTGGCCACCCCGGTGTTCGACGGCGTGCGCCAGGAGACCCTCAAGGGCCTGCTGTCCACGACGCTCACGGACCGCGACGGCAACAAGCTCGTCGGTGACAACGGCAAGGCGCAGCTGTTCGACGGCCGCACCGGCGAACCGTTCCCGAAGCCGATCTCGGTGGGCTACATGTACATGCTCAAGCTGCACCACCTGGTCGACGACAAGATCCACGCGCGTTCCACCGGCCCGTACTCGATGATCACGCAGCAGCCGCTGGGCGGCAAGGCCCAGTTCGGCGGCCAGCGCTTCGGCGAGATGGAGGTGTGGGCGCTCGAGGCCTACGGCGCCGCCTACACGCTGCACGAGATGATGACGACCAAGTCCGACGACGTGGACGGCCGCGTGCGCGTCTACGGCGCGATCGTGAAGGGCGACAACCTGCCTCCGGCGGGCATCCCCGAGTCCTTCAAGGTGATGCTCAAGGAACTGCAGTCCCTCTCGCTCAATGTCGAGGTGCTCAACGCCGAAGGCGTGGCAATCGACATGAAGGCAGAGGACGACGATCCGGTCTCCTCCTCCAATGACCTGGGCTTCAACATCGGCGCCCGCCCGGACGCCGCCGCGAAGGCCGACCAAGTCGTTGATGAACCTGAATACAAGTGATTCACACGTCATTCAAGAGAACACAAGAACCTACAAAGACAGGAACAGTAAGTGCTGGACGTCAACGCATTTGACAAACTGAAAATCGGTCTGGCTACCGCCGACGATATTCGCGGATGGAGCTACGGCGAGGTCAAGAAGCCGGAGACCATCAACTACCGCACCCTCAAGCCGGAAAAGGACGGTCTGTTCGGCGAGCAGATCTTCGGACCGACCCGCGACTGGGAGTGCGCGTGCGGTAAGTACAAGCGCGTGCGCTTCAAGGGCATCGTGTGCGAACGCTGCGGCGTGGAGGTCACCCGCAGCCGTGTGCGCCGTGAGCGCATGGGCCACATCGAGCTCGCCGCCCCGGTGACCCACATCTGGTTCTTCAAGGGTGTGCCGAGCCGCCTCGGCTACCTGCTCGGCATCGCGCCGAAGGAACTCGAGAAGGTCATTTACTTCGCGTCGTACATGGTCACGAAGGTCGACGACGAGGCCCGCCACCAGGACCTGCCGGACCTGCAGGACGAGTTCGACACCGAGGTGAAGAACCTCGAGCGCCGCCGCGACAACGAGATCGAGGAGCGCGCCAAGAAGGTGGAGGCCGACCTGGCCGAACTCGAAGCCGAAGGCGAGGTCAAGCAGAGCGCGAAGACCAAGCTGCGCAACGGCGCCGAGCGCGACATGGCGGCGATACGCCAGCGCTACGACGACCAGATCGCACGCCTGGGCGCCGTGTTCGACAAGTTCAAGAACCTCAAGCCCGGCGACATGGAAAACGACGTGGACCTGTGGCGTGAGATGGAGGACCGCTACGGCGACTACTTCGAAGGCAGCATGGGCGCCGAGGCGATCAAGAAGCGCCTGCAGGACTTCGACCTCGAAGCCGCGGCCAAGGAGCTGCGCGAGGAGATCGAGACCGGCACGGGCCAGCGCAAGGCCCGCGCGCTCAAGCGCCTCAAGGTCGTGAACGCGTTCCTGACCACCGACAACAAGCCAGAGGCCATGGTGCTCGACGTGATCCCGGTCATCCCGCCGGACCTGCGCCCGATGGTGCAGCTCGACGGCGGCCGTTTCGCGACCTCCGACCTCAACGACCTGTACCGCCGCGTGATCAACCGCAACAACCGCCTCAAGCGCCTCATCGAGCTTGGCGCGCCCGAGATCATGCTCAACAACGAAAAGCGCATGCTGCAGGAGGCCGTCGACTCGCTGTTCGACAACGGCCGCCGCGGCCGCCCGGTGACCGGCGCCTCGAACCGCCCGCTCAAGTCGCTTTCCGACATGCTCAAGGGCAAGCAGGGCCGTTTCCGCCAGAACCTGCTCGGCAAGCGCGTGGACTACTCGGGCCGTTCCGTGATCGTCGTCGGCCCGTCGCTGCGCATGCACCAGTGCGGCCTGCCGAAGCCGATGGCGCTCGAGCTGTTCAAGCCGTTCGTGATCAAGCGCCTCGTGGACCTCAACTACGCGCAGAACATGAAGAGCGCCAAGCGCCTTGTGGACCGCGGCGACGCCGAGGTCTGGGGCGTGCTCGAAGAGGTCATCTCGGAGCACCCGGTGCTGCTCAACCGTGCGCCTACGCTGCACCGTCTGGGCATCCAGGCCTTCGAGCCGATCCTCGTGGAAGGCAAGGCGATCCACCTGCCGCCGCTCGCCTGCGCCGCGTTCAACGCGGACTTCGACGGCGACCAGATGGCCGTGCACCTGCCGCTGAGCGCCGAGGCGCAGGCGGAGGCGCGTTCGCTCATGATGGCGTCCGACAACATCCTCAAGCCGGCCGACGGCCACACCGTGACGATGCCTTCGCAGGACATGATCCTGGGCCTGTACTACCTGAGCACCGTCGTGGACGGCGCCAAGGGACAGGGCCGCGTGTTCTCGTCGCTCGACGAGGCGCAGATGGCGCTCGACAAGCACGAGATCGACATGCAGGCCAAGGTGCTCATCCGCCTGCCCGAGGACTTCGTGCTGCCGAAGGATTGGGAGCCGGGCGAGCTCACGGTCGTCGACCCCGAGCCGGGCAGCCCCGACGTGGTCAAGGAGGAGCGCTTCACCGACGGTTCGGTGCTGTTCGCCACCTCGATGGGCCGCATCCTGTTCAACGAGACGCTGCCGGTGGACTACCCGTTCATCAACGAGCAGGCGCCGAAGGGCAAGCTCTCCAAGATCGTCGACGACATCGCGACCCGCTACTCGACGCAGCAGGTGGCCGCGACGCTCGACGCCCTCAAGGACCTGGGCTTCACCCGCGCGCCGTGGTCCGGCGTGACGATGGCGTTCTCCGACATCGTCGCCCCGCCGGAGCGCGCCGAGATCATCAAGGGCTACGAGGATGAGGCCGCCAAGGTCAACAGCCAGTACGACCTTGGTCTGCTCACGGAGGAGGAGCGCCGCCAGGAACTGATCAACCTGTGGACCGAGTGCACCGACAAGGTGGCCGAGGCCATGCGTGAGAACTTCCACGACGACAACAACGTGAACATCATGGTGCAGTCAGGTGCACGAGGCAACTGGATGCAGATCCGCCAGATCGCGGGCATGCGAGGCCTCGTGGCGAACCCGAAGGGCGAGATCATCCCCCGACCGGTCAAGTCGAACTACCGCGAAGGCCTGTCCGTGCTCGAGTACTTCATCTCGCAGCACGGCGCGCGCAAGGGCCTGGCCGATACGGCACTGCGTACGGCTGAGTCGGGTTACCTGACCCGCCGTCTGGTGGACGTTTCCCAGGAAGTCATCGTGCGCGAAGAGGACTGCGGCACCAAGCGCGGCCTGACGATGAAGGTGGCCGAGCGTGATGACGCCGGCAACCTCGTGCTCGTCAAGGCGGCCGACGGCGGCCCGTACTCGCGTCTGCTCGCGGCCGACGTGATCGACCCGGCCGACGGCCAGACCGTGCTCTACCACGCGGGTGACGCGCTGTCGATGGACGTGCTCAACGACCTTGTGGCGCACGGCGTCGAAGAGGTCAAGGGCCGCTCCGTGCTCACGTGCGAATCGAAGCGCGGCGTGTGCGCGAAGTGCTACGGCTGGTCGCTCGCCACGAACAAGCTCGTGGACGTCGGCGAGGCCGTCGGCATCGTCGCGGCACAGTCGATCGGCGAGCCCGGTACGCAGCTGACGCTCCGTTCGTTCCACTCCGGCGGCGTCGCTTCGGCGTCCGATATCACGCAGGGTCTGCCGCGTGTCACCGAGTTGTTCGAGGCGCGTACGCCGAAGGGCGAGGCGCCGATCGCCGAGTTCGCCGGCACGATCAAGGTCGAGGACACCGAGCGTGGCCGTCAGGTGATCCTGACGCCGGATGACGGTGCGGAAGAGCCGATCACGTACGGCGTGACGCGCCGTGCACCGATGCTCGTGAAGGACGGCGAGCATGTGGAGGCCGGCACGCAGCTCATCGAGGGTTCTGTGGACCCGAAGAAGATCCTGCGCATCCTCGGCCCGAACGCCGCCCAGCAGAACATCGTCGAAGAGGTGCACAACGTGTACCGCTCGCAGGGTGTGGACATCCACGACAAGCACATCGAGGTCATCGTGCACCAGATGCTGCGCCGCATCACCGTGATCGACTCCGGCGACACGAGCCTGCTCCCGGGCGAGCTCGTGGACCGCAGCCGCTTCCTTGAGGCGAACCGTGCCGCGGTGGCGGAGGGTGGCCGTCCGGCCGCCGGCCGTCCGGAGCTCATGGGCATCACCAAGGCCTCGCTCGCCACGGATTCGTGGCTGTCCGCGGCCTCGTTCCAGGAGACGACGCGCGTGCTCACCGAAGCCGCCCTGAGCGAGAAGGAAGACGACCTCAAGGGCCTCAAGGAGAACGTCATCATCGGCAAGCTCATCCCGGCCGGCACCGGCCTGGCACGCTACCGCAACGCGGTCGTGGAGCCCGACAAGGCGATCCGCGAGACGATCTACCCGAACTTCGGCCTCGGCGATGACGCGCTGGGCGCGGACTTCTCCGACTCCGACCTGAGCGATGTCGACTTCTCGAACATCGATTTCGGCGACCTGAAGCTCGGCGACGACTTCAACCCGGACGACTTCCTGAACGACGACGGCGGCCAGGCCGATCTCGGCTCCGACTTCGGTGACGACTTCAACGTCTGATCCGGCACGGTCCGACTGACATGAACAGCGGGCGCGCGCACCGGCGGCGGTGCGCGCGCCCGCTGTTCGCATATGCCGTGCCGTTCCACCGCCGCGTTCATAACGTGAGGCGGCGGCTGGGCGAAGCGCGCGGCGTGTGGTAAGAATGCAGGTATGCAGAAGTTACCTTATCCTCCCGCGCCTGAACCGGGCTGGTACGCCGACGACGAAGCCGCCGGCCAGATCCTCGGCGCCATCGACGACTTCCAAACTGACCACTCCCAGGCCCGGGCGGCCGCGCCCGAACCGCTCCAGACGGCCGGCACGCACGCGGTCGAGCTCGACGACGATTCGTTCATCCCGCAGGGCGCCGACCTCGAATACACCGCGGCGGCCGACGCACAGGGCAGCGAGGAATGGGACGGCACGGTCCTTTCCACGGCGTTCATGAAGCAGCCGCACGCGAACTACCGCATGATCAACGAGATCACCGGGCAGACGATCCTCGTGGACATGGGCGTGCTGATGGGCCGCCGTCCCTCGCAGGACATCCCGGCGGGCGCGAAATCGGTGCGCCTGATTGACCCCACGCGCACGGTCTCGCGCAACCACGCGGCGATCAGCTTCGACGAGGACGGTTCGATGTGGCTCGAGGACTTCGGGTCGCTCAACGGCACCGCGATCTACGCGGGAGACACCGAGACGCCCGTGCTCAAAGGCGCGCCCGTGCAGCTGCACGCCCCCGCGCGCATCCGCATCGGCGACCAGATCTTCGATTTCGAACAGGCCTAGGCGCAATCGTTCCTGATATACGTGAGGCCCATGCACACTGTGCATGGGCCTCACGCGTTGTATGGCGTCACTGGCGGTGCGAGAGGACCTCGTTGACGGCCGGGTTGCCCAACATGCCGAGCCATGCCCGCAGTTCGGGGTAGAGGTAGGGGTTGCCGGCGAGCGCCACATGCAGTTCGGGTGCATACTGCGCGATCTGCTGCATGACGGCCGGGTCGTTGGTGGTGGCCGCTTGCTGCGCCGTGAACCCGTATGCGTTCGCGGCGGCCGGCTGGGTCTGCGCGCCGGTGGCCGCCTGCTGCTGCGCCGGGTCGTACGACTGTTTGGCCGGCTGCTGCGGCTCATAGGCCTGCGGGGAGCTTTGCGCGGCGTCGTGCGCCATGGCCTGCACATCGGCGGAGGTGACGAACGACGGCAGCACCGATTCGTCGGGCAGGCTGTTGAACTGCTCATCGAGCATCTTCACGCCCGAATACCCTTGCGGTTCGAACGATGCCGGTGTCTGCGCCACCTCGGCGACCTCGGCCGCCACAGCCGGTTCCGGCTGCGCGGCTTCCTCACGGTCCTCGATGGGGCCGAGCGGCGACTCATAGCCCTGCTGCGCCACCATGCGCCGCGCGCGCTCGTCGCCGAACTGCGCGATCCAGCGTTTCAGACCCGGGTAGGCGCGGGGGTGCGCCGCCACGTTGGCGCCGAACTCCGGGTTCTCGTAGGCCACTTTGGCCAGCATCACGGGGTCCGCCTGCGGGTCCTGCACGATTGCAACCGCCTCGTCGTAACTCACCATGCTTGTTGTTCCTCTCTGTGTTCTCTGCTGAGCTGGGGCATCTGCAGATGCCCCAGCCCCCATCACGCGGCGGTGTGCGCCGCCACGCATTCAGGTCCAATTGTCGTGCGCCGGTTCAGGTCTGCACCGTGGCGTCATCGAGCCCATGCACGTCGCCGAGGTCCTCGTCGTCCTCCCCACGCGCGCCCAGCGCGGCGCGGTCGGCCGGCATGTCCACGACCACCACAGTCACATTATCACTGCCGCCCGCGTCGAGCGAAGCTTGCACGAGCGCACGGGCCGCGCCCGCCGCGTCGTTGTGCGCGGCGGCGATAGAGGCAATCGTAGCGTCTTCGAGCTCGCCATGGCACCCGTCGGAACACATAATGAACCGTCCGTGCGCCGGCGCCACGAACACGTCGGCGTGGGTGCCGTGCGGTGCGCCGATGCAGCGCGTGATGACGTTGCGCGCGATCCGGCGCCCGGCCTCGGCTTCGCCCATGCCGGCGTCGATCGCCTCCTGCCTGCTCGAATGGTCATGCGTGAGCTGTGTGAACGTGCGCGCGTCCCACGCCATGACCGCTGAATCCGCGCGTTCCATATGGTAGGTGCGTGAATCGCCGATGTTGACGACGTAGCATGGGGTGGCCCAGCCGCCGCGCGCCGCCTGCCACTCGCCGGTGAGCGTGCTGTCGTCGAGTGCGGCGCCCGGCTGTGTGGCATCCCAATCGTCGATGACCAATCCAGGCATATGCGCGTCCGGCTGCGCGCCGTGCGGGGCCGCGCCGGCGCCCCACTGCGGCAGCACGATGCCGCTGATCGTGGTGCCGGCGATGCCGCCGAGCTCCACGCCGAGCGCGCGGGCCCGGCGTTGCGCGCGCTGCACGGCCGCGTCGATGGCGGCGCGCGTGCGTTCGCCGGCCGCCGCCAGACGTGCGAATTCCTCGACGGCGATGGCGCTCGCGCGTTCGCCGCCCGTCTCGCCGCCCATGCCATCGCACACCACATACACGCCGCGCTCGGCAAGGAACGCGTCCTGGTTCGTGGCGCGCCGCATGCCGATATCGGTGAGCGCGCCCACCGCAATCACCTCGTTCATCGCTGCTCCTTGCCTCGTGTGCCTGATTGGCGGCTGTGCCACAGGCCGCGCAACGACAGCCGCGTGCACCAGCGGCGCCAACGCGGCAGCGCGGCGAGCATGCTGCCACGCAGGGCGTCGATGCGCTTCCAGTACGCCTCGGCCGCGCGCTCATCCGCCGGCACGCCCGAGAACGCCACATAATCCGCCTCGCGCACCGCTTCGTTGAGCGGCGCGGGGTCGAGATGCAGTTCGTCGGCGATCTGCTGGGACTGTTCGCGCCGCGTGCCGTGCACCTGCACGCCGCTTTGCCGGGCGAGCGTGGCGGTGGCGCGCCAACCGGCCGCGATGCGCGCGCCGGGGCGCCCATGCCGGCGCAGCCAAGCGAGCTGCGCCGCCTTGACGGCCAGGATCAACGCGCACACGAGCAGCACGGTCCACACGGGCGACCCGTAGACGGCCACGGCGCGCGCCACCTGCGCGACGCGCACCCAACGCTCGTCGCGCGGCGTCTCCTCGGCCTCGTCGCCGTCGAGCGACGACTGGCCGGTCGTGTTCTGCTCGTCGCGCAACGGGTCGGTCAGCGGCACCGGCGGCTGCCGGACGAGCGACTGCGGATTGGGGGGCGTCAGGTTCTGGTTGTCGTCGGGCGTCTTCGTCTCTTTTGGTGTGGGGTAGAACGGCACCCAGCCATGGCCGACGAGGTTGATCTCGACCCACGCCGTCACATCGTTGCCGGTGAAGTCGATCGTCGTGGTGCCGCCCGCGGTCTGTGTGCGCTCGTCGGAGATCTCGCCGTCGCCGTCTTTGGGCAGGAACCCGAGCACCACGCGGCTGCTCAGGCCCAGTTCGCGCGCCATCAGGGCCATCGCCGAAGCGTACTGTTCGCTGTCGCCGACCATCGCCGTGCCCGCGAGCAGGCGCGTGAGGCGGAAATTGCCGTGCCCGGGCAGCGACGGGTAGTCCGAGGCGAGGCCATGCGAGAACCAGCCGCGGTCCTTGAGCGTCTCGGCGAGCGCCTGCGCCGCCTCGCCGCCGTTCGACCGGCCGCCGGCAATCGCCGTGGCGAGCTCGCCCACCGACTGCGGCACGTCCTGCGCCTGCGGCTGGGCCACGGTGGCGCCTTTCGCCCCGGCGATCTGCTGGTCGGTGGGCATGGCGGGCACCACACCGCTTTCGGTGTAGGTGAGGCCGTCGCGCACACCGCTCGCCAGAAGTCCGGTGTCGGTGCCGGTGTTGTAGTAGAACGCGCGCGTGAGCCCCTCGTCGGCGAACCGCACGCCGGTCGCGGTGCCGGCGAGCGGCAGCCAATCCTCGTGCAGGCCTTCGTGCACGGTGAACGTGGCATCGAATGCGCGGCCGGTGTCTTGCGTGGGGATGCGCGTGCCGACGCGCACGTAGTTCGACGAGTCACGCGCCTCGCGCCGATCGGACAGGTTCCACACGTTGCCGTCGAAGCGGTCCATCACGGCGAGGCGCACCGGCGTGCCCGCGGGCAGGCCCTGCACGGTGAGCAGCGTGGTGTCTTTGTGCTCCTTGATGTAGGCGCGCATGCCGCTCAGCGGGCTCGCGTAGTCATAGGGGCTCAGCGGCGGGTCGTAATGGTCGCGCAGTGTGACGCGCTGTTGGCCCACGAGCAGGCAGCCGCCGCACGCCACCGCCGCGGCGAGCACCATGATCACCGCGGAACTGAGCCAACGGCCGGCTTCTAGCACGCCCCACTTGTAGGCCATCCAGACGATGAGCACGAGCGCGGTGATGACGCCGGCCGGCACACGCATCCAGCCGTCGTCGGTGCCGAGCAGCGCGCTCGCCGCGCTGATGGCGAGCAGGAGGGCCACGGTGCCGAAGGACCAGCGGCGGTCGCGCATGACCGCGAAGAACCCGGCGAGCGCCGTGCCCCACAGGCACAGCGTCCACACGGCCATCAACGCGCCCTGTCCGGAGCCGACCGGCGGCGCGATCGAGATGAGGTATTTGAACGAGCCGAATGTGGCCGACCAGCCGTCACGTAAGGTGGCGGCCGTCGGCACTACATGGGCGAGCGTCGTGCCGTTGCAGCAGATGACCGGCCCGAGGATCCATTGGGCCACGACAAGGGCCACGAGCTGCCACCAGACGCGCAGCGCGGGCAGCACGCTCATCGCGGCGACGCCCGCGCCGATCAGGGCGGCGGGCACGGCCGCGGCCGCCCACAGGCCGAACGAGCCGTAGACATCCACCAGATTGGCGCACGCGAGCAGCACGGTGAGCGCGACGGCCGCACAGGCGATGAGCGTGGGGCGCCACGAGATGCGTTCGCCCACCATGCGGTGCGACGGCGTGCCGGTGTTGGTGCGCCAGATCACCGAATGGGTCGATTGCGCCCACGAGCCGGTTGTAGTGCCGGTGCCGGTCGTCATCGAACGGTCGAGGTCGGGGGAGTGCATGGGGTTGAGGTTCATCGCATCGCTCCCATGACGAGCGGCAGATCATTGAGCTCGCCGATCGTGGCGAGCGTGAAATCGCCGAAATCACGCAGGCCGCGCGTGGCGCCCGGCGCGGTCTGCACGACGACGACGCGTGCCGACTGCGGCAACGTGGACGCCATGCGCCGAATGTCGTCGAGCGGTTTGAGCGAGCCGACGGTGAAGCAGTACAGCGAGGCGTCCGGCGTGAACGCGAGCGCGCCCTGCGCGAGGTTGCGCTCGTCGCCGAGCCGCGGCTCGACGGCACTGCACTCGTCGAGGAACACCATGGGATTGGCTGGATTGGTGTGTGTGGCGCCCACGTGCGCATACAATGGCCGGTCCTCGCGCAGCGCCTGCACGCCGATCGACGCGTGGGCGCTGACGGCGAGCTCGAATTCGCCTGCATCCACGTAGTCGTCCGGGTTCACGCCGAGGCTGAGCGACGTGTCGGTGCGCCGCGTGGCTTCGAACTGGCGGATCATCAACGTGCCGGTCTTCGCGCTGCTCAGCCAGTGCACATTGCGCACATCGTCGCCCGGCTCGTATTCGCGCAGGCCGTAGAAATCGAGGTCGTCGTCCACAATGTCGCCGGTCGGGTTGCCTTCGAGATCGCGCGGAATGCCGGCGTGCAGCATGCCGAGCGCCACCACGGTGGGGTGGATGTAGACAGTCACGCGTTTGGCGAGCCGAAGCTCGTGGCGCATGAGGCCGAAGGGGTCGCCCTTGCGGATCATCAACGGGCCGATCGGCAGCACGGCGCGCTGAATCGCGGTGAAACTCACCGTGGTGCGCTTCGACTGCCGGCTCGCGAGCATCGGGATGCCGAAGCGTTCGTGTTCGTCGCCCATCGGCAGGTCGGCGCGTGCGCTCGCGGTCGGCGTGGCGCCCGGGTTCTCCACCGTCACCTGCACATGCACGGCGTCGTGCACGTTCACGCGGCGCTGCGAGACATCGATCGACGCGTGGAACGACGTGTTGCCGAGCGAGAGCACGAGCGCGGCGAGCAGCATGGCCACGCACACGAGGCCCGCGGCGAGCATCTCATGCCAGCCGAGCGTGGCGAACAGGGTCAGGCAGATGGCGGCGCACGCGATCGTGGCCCAGCCGAGCGGCGAGATGTAGGCGGTGAGCGCGCGCTGTGCGCGCCTGCGGGCCCGGCGCGCGCGTTGCTGGAACGCGCGCCGGCGCAGTGCGCGTGCTGCGGAATCGGTCATGGTGCTGCTTTCGTGGATGGTCGTGTGGGGTGTCAGAGTGCGGCGGATTGCGCGGGCGCGGGCACTTCCTCGAGGATCTGCGCCACCACCTGCTCGGCGGTCAGCGCCGTGAACAGCGCTTCGGACGTGAGCAGCACGCGGTGGGCGAGCACCGGCACCGCCAGGGCCTTGACGTCGTCGGGGATCACATAGCCGCGGTTGTCGGCGGCGGCCCAGACGCGCGCGCACAGCGTCAACGCGAGCGCGCCGCGCATCGACGAGCCTACGGCGATGCTTTCGTGGTGGCGCGTGCTCTCTACGAGGCGCACGATGTATTCGTAGATTGCGTCGTCGATGTGCACGGATTGCGCGAGCGTGCGCATCGCGAGCACGTCGGCGCCGGTGGCCACCGGCGACACATGCGTGGCGCGGTCGCCGATGTTGATCTGCCGCAGGATGTCGACGCTCGACTCATGCGAGGGGTAGCCGATCGTGGTCTTGATGAGGAAGCGGTCCATCTGCGCTTCGGGCAGCTTGTAGGTGCCGAGCTGTTCGACCGGGTTCTGCGTGGCGATGACAGCGAAGGGCTGCGGCACGTCGTAGGTGGCGCCGTCCACGGTCACCTTCTGCTCCTCCATCACCTCGAGCAGCGCGGACTGCGTCTTCGGCGAGGCGCGGTTGATTTCGTCGGCGAGCACGATCGACGCGAAGATCGGGCCTTTGCGGAAGCTGAACTCGCCGGTCTTCTGGTCGTAGAACGTGACGCCGACCACATCGCTCGGCAGCAGGTCGGGTGTGAACTGGATGCGTTTGAACGATGTGTCGATCGAGCGGGCCAAGCCGCGCGCGAGCTGCGTCTTGCCGGTGCCCGGGTAGTCTTCGAGCAGGATGTGGCCGCCGGCCACGAGCGCGGTGACGCACTGGCGCACCGGCTGCTCCTTGCCCACCACGACCTGCGAGACGTTGCGCACGATCGCCTCGAACTGCGTGCTGAACCGCATGATCTGGTCCGCCGTCAGCGTGGAGGCGCCGGCTGCCGGCTGCGGCATCGCCGTCGGGCGGCTTGGTGTGCGCGGCGTGGCGGTCGGCGCCACCGGCGACGTCACCGATGGCACGGCAGGTGCCGCCGTGCGCGGGGGCAGGCTGGGCACCGGCACCGCCGTGGCCGCGGGGCGGACCGGCGACTGGCCGAGCACGGTCGCGTCGGCCGCCGCCGCAAGCGGATCGGCAGTTAGCCCGACGGCCTCGGTGGAGAGGACCGTCTCCTCGGTGATCTGCGGCTGCTCTGGTTCGTGGTTCGCCATGGCTTATGCTCCTTGGGTGTTGGTGAATGGCATGAGGAAGTGGATCATGTGGGTGTGCGCCATGCGCGCGAAGGCCGCGCTGGGCTGCACCGGGTCGGTCGTGCCGGTCGGGGAAGGGGATGGCGCCGGTCCGGGCGTCGACGGGTCGGGCGTGGGCATGACCGGCAGCTTGTGACGCGTGCCGGAGATGCGCACCCACTCGGTCTGCGACGACTTTTCGCCGTTGATCGTGACCTTGACGAACCACTGGGCGTCGTCGGGCACCCCGTCGGGCACAGTGACGGCCGTGCTGGTGCCGTCCCAGCCTACGAGCACCGGGTTGGAAGGCGAACCCACGTACAGATTCGTCTCGTTGCCCATGCCATACGTGTCGATTGCGTTGTTGTTGGTCACGAGCACCTTGTGCTCGTCGTTCTGCGACCATTGCACGCTCAGCTGGCCCGCGTCGATCCTGGGGTCGACCTTGTGGACGTGGGGGCTTTCGCCGGTGGCCACAGCGCCGCCATGGTCCTTGACGAAAGGCTGCACGGTGGCCACGGGGCACGACTGCCAGGGGCCGATCGACGTGGAGACCTCGCCGTCGCGCCCCTCGCGACGGTCGATGTCGCCGAACCGCACATGCACTTCGGTCGCCTTGCCGCCGTCGGTGGACCAGCGCGCGGTGCATGTGCCGCCGTCGCCGCTGACCGTGACGCTCGACGTGCCCACGCCCACACTCACTGGCACGGGGTTCGAATCGGCGGACGCGGGGGTGACGCCCGGCTTGGCCGGGGCGATCGTGGCCTTGATGGTGACGTCGGTGAAATACATGTCGCTCGTGATGGGAATGAGCACGGAGCCGCCCGAGCAATCCATGCCCGAGCCGCGCGACAGCGTGACCGCGGTGCAGCCGGTGCCGCGCAGATGGCCCGGCGTCATGCTCACGCGCAGATGCTCGTCGTCCACCTGCTCAAGCTTGACCGCGGGGGCCTCCGGGTCGCCCCACACGTCCGATGTGCCTTTCGAGACGCCCTCCTTGCTGTCGCCGACGGGGTTGTGCGCGATCACCGTGGCGATGAACGAGCCTTCGCCGATCACATTGTTGGGGATCTCGAAATTCGCTGGCGACGACGTGACTCCCGACTGCTGCTGCGTCCAGCCGCGCGGGCCGATGAGCTTGACCGTGTAGGAATCAGGGCGTGTGCCTTCGTAATTGCCGGTGGACCACGAGACGGACGCGCTGCGGTAGCCGCCCTTCACCTCCACGTTCGCCGGCGCTTCGGGCGCACGGTCCGGCTTGCCTTCCACCTGGTTCGAATCGGCGGACCAGCCCACGGCGTTCTTGGCGCGCACGGTGAACAGGTAGGTCGTGCCGTTCTTGAGGCCGGTCACTTGGCATGTCGTGACCGCGCCGCATACCTTCTGCCCGCCGTTCCAGCGCACCTCGTATTCGGTGATCGGGCTGCCGTTGGCGTTGCCCGGCGTCCACTGCAGCGCCACCGCGCCGTCCTGCGCGTCACCGCCGACCGGCGATAGCCGCGGCGCGTCGGGCACGGCGGCGATCGTGAACGTGAACGTGGCCGTCACATGGCGCGCCGCACTGCCGGTCGCGTCCTCGACCGTCACGACGACGCGCGCGCTCTGCGCGGACGTGTCTTGCGGCGCGGTGACCGAAAGCGAGTCGCCGCTTGTGGCGAGCGTCAGCGTGGACTCCGACTCCATGGCCGCGTCGACGATCTTCAACGGTTTGTCGGGGAACGGGTTGTAGGCGCCCTGCAGCACCGGCACGGTCACCGTCTCGCCGGCGTTGAGCTTCGTCGTCGTGCCGCTCACGCGCGCGAGCGGGCGCAGCGACGCCACGACGCGCACGGTGATGCCGGCGTTCACCTCGCCATGCCCGTAGTCGATCGCGATCGGCACCGAGGCCGTGGCACCGGGCTTCGCGCTGGCTTCGGCGCTGACGACGAGCTTGCCTTCGGCGCTCAGGTTCGCGGTGATGCCCGACGCGGTGGCGCCGCCGCGGTAGGTGTACGGGTCGTGGTCGCCCGACGCGGCGCTGTGCGTCAACGCCGTCAGATCGATTGTGATGGGGGATTCGCCCGCCACCACATCCACCGCGGTGGATGAGAATGTGGGTGGGGGCGTCTGTCCACCCACAACCGTGATCGGCAGTGTGATCACCGCGGAATTGACGAGTTTGACGCCGCCTTGGCGCCCTTCGCGCTTGCCGTCGGTCGCGGTGAACGTGATCGAGGCGGGGCCGCTGTAGTCGTCGGGTGCGGTGAACGAAAGCGTCTGGTCGTCCACATAGAGGTCCGCGTTCGCGGCCTTGGTGGCGCTCACCGAATCCCGGCTTTCGACGACGGCCGTCTTGCCGGCGCCCACGCGTACGTAATCAGCGATGTTGATCGTGATTGTCGAGCCGGCGTTCACCGTGAGCGCTGGCGCCTTGGGCCGCAGCGCCGGCGGGAACACGCCGTATGCGGGCACTTGGATGAACGCGGTCGACGTCACGTTGTGCGTCGTGTTCGTGACGGTGTACGGCACGGCGCGCGCCTCGTCCGTCAGGTCCACGGTGATCGTCGTGCCGCCGCGCACGCGCGCGCTGCCTGCGGCCGAGGGGTCGATGCCCACCTCGAGTTCGTCGGCGCCGCCCGAGGGGTTCGCGATCCACGGCGAGACGTCCACATCGACCGACCGCTTGTCGATTGTGGCGATCGCCGGCACGCGGTAGTCGTAGGCGGTCGGCGGGTCGATTGGCGCCTGTGGGTCCGTCGTCACGGTGAGCGTGGCGGTGTCGCTCAGGCCGGCCTCGTTGCTGATCGCATACACGATGAACGCGGTACCGGCCTTGTCGGGCGTTGTGAACGTGATCTGGCCGTCATGTACGCTTGCTTCGCTGATGCCCTGCAGCTCAAGGTGGTCGGACACGGTGAGCTCGCTGTCGTCGCTCGCCACGTCGTTGATCAGCACCGGCACGGTCGTCGTCGTGTTCGGGCGCAGCGTGATCGTGTCGTCGCGCGCATACACGGTGGAATTGGCGCCGCTTTGGAAGATGCCGACGCGCACACTCGCCTGCGCGCGCCGTCCGGTCCAATCCTCGACCGCGTACGTGAACTCGTCGGTGCCGGTGCTGTCGGTGTACGCCTCGTAGATCAGGTAGTCGGCGCCCACTTCGGCGATGCGGCCCTTGGCGGGCGCGGTGTTGCCCAGGCCCAGCAGCTGCACGTCGTCGCCGTCGGCGTCGATGCCGCGCAGCGTGATGGGGATGCGGATCTTCTGGCCCGCCGCCACCTGCGCGTCCACGTCGATCGGATTGGCTTCGGCCTTGGTCTCGGCGTTCGCCTCGTGCACGGCGAAGGTGATTGTGGCGGAGGCCGCGTTGCCGAGATTGTCGCGCACCGTGTACGTGACGGGGTAGGAGCCGGGCTCGGCGGGCGCCTGGTAGCGCACGATGTCGGAGGCCACGAACACGAGCCCCCGGAAGGTCTCGGGGTCGTACTGCAGGTCGTTGCCAAGCGTGATTGTGGTGCCGTCGCTGTAGCTCACGTGGTCGGGCACATCGACCGAGACGATGCCGCCGGTACGCACGGAGACGTTCACGTTCGACGCCTTCGGCGCGCTGCTCGCATGCGAGAGCGCCGGCGGCTGCAGCACGATTGTGCCGTTGGACGTGCCGACCTCGTTCGCCACCGTGTATTCGATCGGGACCGGCTCGGTCGGCATGCGCACGGCGGTCAGGTAGACGCGTTTGTTCGCCACGAGCCCCACCTTGACGTTGGCGTTGGCGGGCGCCTTGACGGAGGTCACCGACAGCACGCCGCCCATCGGGTCCACGTCATTGGCGAGCGGTTCCACGATCGCCGTGTTGTCGGCGCCCAGCAGCGCCACATCGTTCGCGGCCACCGGCTTCGAGGTGTCTTCGGTCAGCGCCTCCACCTCGATGCGCGCCAGGCCCGTGGCCGGGATCGTGCCTTGCGTGACCGTGTACGGCACGTAATACGTGCCGGGGGTCTGCGCGGTGAACGAGAAGCTCATGTCGGAGGCGTTGAGCGTGGTCGTGGCCTTGTCAGGCGTGTCGACCTGCGTGAGCCGCGCCGGTTCGGCCGACGTGCCGTGCACATACTGTTTGAGCGACACGCGCGTGGCGGTGCCGGGCGTGGCGCGGCGGATGAGCGGATCGATCACTGCGGGCAGCGTGTTCGCCGGACGCACCGAGAAATACACCGTGCCGGTGGCCGTCTCACGGCCGTCCGAGACGGTCAGGCGCACGGTGGCGCGGCCCGCGGCCATCGACCCGGCGTGGAACGTGAGCAGGCCGTCGGCGCGCGTCGAGACCGTGGCCTCGTCGGTGTTCTCGACCGTGGCGTTGACGAGCGTGAGCGGGTCGCCGTCGTCGTCGGTGAACGCGCCGAGCACGTTGCCGGTGTAGCTCGCGCCCTGCTCCACGTCGATCTGTTCGGGGGCGTCGGTCTGGCGCGGCGCGCGGTTCTCCGCGCCGGTCACATTGAGCGTGACCGTGCCTTGCGAGGTCTGGTCGCGGCCGTCGCCGATTTCGTACGTGAACGTCACGGCGCCGGCGCCGGCATGGCTTGCGTCGAGCTGCAGGTAGCGGCCGTCGTAGATTGGCGAGACGGTGATCGTGCCGTTCTTCGGCGCGCTGACCGAGGTGATGCGCAGCACCGAGCAATCCGTCTGCTCGTCGTTGCGCAGCACGTCGAGGATCTGGTGCGCGCCGGCGCGCACGCCGAACGTGTCGTCCACGGCCTTGATCTGCCCGGACTGCGTGGAGCACGTCTTTTCGAAGGTGTGCTTGTTGCTCGTGCTGTCGTCGTTGCTGCGCTCGGCCTCGTTCTGCTGCGTCTCGATCGTCTTCCACTGGATCTTGATGACGTCGGTCGACTCGTCCGGATTCCAGATGTTGCCGTTCGCCACGTCGTTGAGCACCACAAGCCGGTGGTTGACGCGGAACTGCAGCTGCGAGGTCGGCGTGACCTCCTCGAGTGTGGCGTAGGCCGGGTCGTCGGCGGCCGAGCATGCGCGCACAGAGTTGTTCGTGTGCTGCGCGAACGCCGCGTACACACAGCCGCCGCTCGAGGCCGGCTGCGCGGGTTCGCCCTGGCCGCCCGACGCGATGAGGCGCGCCTCGCCGCCGCGCTTGGTCAGGTCGACGAGCGCAAGCCCGCTGGGCGCGCCGGCCGCGACCCACGCGCCCTGCTTGCCGTCGGCGCTCGGCGCCTGCAGCACGAGCGGCGCGGCGTCGGCGAACGTGGCGCGCCCGCCGTTCCAGATGATGTCGTCGCCGTCGCTGATGACGCCCTGGCCGTCGACGACGGTGAACGAGTCGGCGCTCTGCGCCTTGCCGTCGCTCAGCGAGCCGACCTCGCGCACATGGTCGGGTGCGCCACGGTCGTCGATCGCGAGCACCATGCCGTCTTTCGGCCGGTAGCCGTACACGGTGCCGTCGGCCGTGACGGCGGCCAGGCCGCCGACGCCGAGCTTCATGTGCGCGGGCGTCTCCGCCGCGTTCAGGGCTTTCACATCGCCGGCGTCGCCGACCCACACGTCGCCGTGCGCGCGGTTGAACAGCGCGAGCGTGCCGTTCGCCACGAACGACTGCACGGCGGCGCCGGTGGGGGACGAATCGGCCAGGCTGATCGTGGAGGGGTGGATCGCGCTCACCTGCGTGCCTTCGGCGAGCACCGTGCTCGCCCCCTGCTGCGCCACGTCGAACTTCGGGTCGCTCGCCGCCACGGCCGTGTCGGGCTCCTGCAGGCGCACGTTGTAGCGCGCCGCCTTGCCGTCCTGCAACGATGTGACCCAGACGGTGCCGTCGTCGAGCTGCAGGTGGCGCTGGGTGACCGAACTGACGATGACCGCGCCGGCGATGACCGCGACCACCGCGAGCAGTGTGACGAGCGGCACGAGCCACGGCCGGTGGCGCGCGCCGACGAACTGGCGCACGCGGGCGTTCAGGTCGTGCGTGCGGCGGCGCACGCCGCCGGCATCACCGCCGGGGTGCGGCTGGGGGTGCGGCGTTCGGGCCATGGCATGCCTTTCCTCGTCGTAATTGTTCAGTGTGGGTCCCACATGGCGGATGGGTCAGCGCGCGGCGCAAATCGTGGCTGGGTTGGTGGACATCTGCCGGTCCTCGCGCACGATGCTCACGCGGATGCAGATCTGCGTGCGGTCTCCTGCCTTCACCACAACGCGCTGGTCGGTGGTGAGGGCGGAGTTCGTGAGACCTTCCGCATCGTCGTCGACGATAACCCACGCATACCGGTCGCCGGGCTGTGGATTGGGATTCTTCCACGTAAATATCACGGAATCGCCGCTGTACCTGCCCACCACGTCGGTGGGGGAGGGCACGGAAGCGCCGGCGGAGGGCTGCGCGCCGGCGCTTGGCGTGACCTGCGAGCCGAAGCCCGGATTCACCACTTGCGCCTCGCCGCTGTCCACATGGTCGAGGTTCGGCAGCACAAGCGTGCAGAACAGCGCTACACCGGCGGCCACCACGGCCACGGCGGCGCCGATCGCGATCCACGCGCCGCGCGAGGGGCCGCGCTTGGCGGTGTCGGCGGTGGCCGTGGTGGCGGTGTGTGCGCCACGGCGCTGCAGCACGGCCTTGCCGAAGCGGTCCACGCCTTCCACCGTCAGCGGCGTGGCATGGCCGTAGCAGTCGATCTGCGCCTGCTGCATGGCGCGCGCGAACTCGACGGCGGAATAATAGCGGTCCTCGGGGTTGTGGCTCATCGCCTTGGCGAGCACGCGCTCCACCTGCGCCGGCACGTCGGGGCGGTTCAGCGGCGGCACCGGATCGTTCATGATATGCGCGCCGAGCTCCTGCATCGTGCGCGGGCGGTAGCCGTGTTCGAACGGCGAGCGCCCCGCGAGCATCGCATACAGCGTGGCGGCGAGCGAGTAGATGTCGCTCGCGTCGGTGCCCGAGCCGTTGGAGGCGAGCACCTCCGGAGGCGCCCACGGCAGTGAGAAGCCGGTGCTGCGCTTGTCGTACACCGAAGCGGAGATGCCGAAGTCGGCGAGCGCGGGCAGCCCTTGCTCGGTGATGAGCACATTGCTCGTCTTGATGTCGCGGTGCACGATGCCGTTGCGGTGCGCGGTGGCCAGCGCGCTCGCGAGGTTGACGCCGATGTCGAGCGTCTCCTCGGCGTCGAAGCGGCGTGTGGCCAGCAGGTCCTTGAGGTTGCCGCCGGGCGCGTATTCGAAGACGATGTAGCTGCGGCCGTCGGCGGTGATGCCGGCGCCGTAGATCGACAGGATGTAGGGGTGCGCGGAAAGCTTGGCCATGAAGTTGGCCTCGGTGCGGAAGCGCGCGCCCGCCTTGGGGTCGAGTCGCGCCGTGCTCACCTTGATCGCCACTTCGCGGTTGGTGCCGTGCTGCAGGTACCGGTACACGGTGGCCGTCGACCCGGACCCGAGGGTGCCGCGGTACTCGTAGCCGTCCAATTGTGGTGGGGCTGGTGCCGAGTCTGGCGTGGCGCCATGCGCTGTGTGGTACATCTCATCCCCTCATCGGTGCGGGCAGCCGTTGTTCGCGAATGAAGTCCATTGTGCTGAAGTGGCCGGCGGTTGTCTACCCCGTGGCCAATATGTGACATCGTTCGCATTGGCGTCATACGGCCCTTTCGACGCGCCTGTGCAGTCGGTGCTGGCATGCGTGTGCGCGCCACGGTATGCTGGGAGGCCGGCACTGGTTGGACCGGAAGGGATGGATGGGCGATGACGCACAACACAGCTTCTGCGGCGGCTCCACAGGCGGGGCGCGCCGTATCGATCGACGACGCGCTCGCACAGGCACGCGCCACACTGGACGACGCACGGTTCGCTCCGCTGTTCGAGGCCGGGGGCGTCCCCGAGGCCCCGGCCGTGCTCGTGACGGCGCCGCCGCGCCGCGGCCGCACGATGCTCGCCGTGGCCGCGGCGATGCGCGCGATGGACGTGTTCGGCGAATCGGCGGCCGTGCTCGCCGTGCCGAACCGCGTGCTCGCGGACGAGTATTCGCCGCTGCTCATCCGCCATGCCGGCGTGAGCACGCAGGCGCGCCCCGCCACCACGCTCAATGCGCTCGCGTTCCGCCTTATCACGCAGGCGCGTGCGCGCGCGGGCCTGCCGCTGCCCAAACTGCTCAACGGCGCCGAACAGGACGCGCTGCTGCGCCGCGTGCTCGGCGTGCACCTGGCCCATGTGCAGGCCGGTGAGATGTGCGCCACGTGCCAGCTGTTGCGTGACTATTTCGCCAACGAGCACTGGGCACGCTACGTGGCCGAAGACATGCGCGAAGGGGAGCACGGCGGCGACCCGGCCACGACCGAGACGCTGTTCTCGGCCGGCGTGAACGGCGCGTTCACCGCGCAATTGCGCGACATGCTCGCGCGCATGGACGAATCGGGCGCAGGCCCCGGCTGCGAGCAGCGCGTGCTCGCCGCCACGGACGGCGCGGGGATCACCGGCGCGCGCCTGGCGATCCAATGGCGGCTCGCGTTCGCGCTGCGTGCCGAATACATCGCGATGATCGGCGCGCAATACCCCAACGATTACCGCCTCGATTCGTCGTACCTGCAGGTGGCCGCCGTCGACGCCGCGCGCGAGGCCGAACCCGGCGACCTGCCGGCCATGCTCGTCGTCGACGACTTCCACGACACGACGCTCGCCGGGCTGGCGTTCCTCGAGGCGCTGCACGGCCGCGGTGTGCGGCTGCTGCTCACCGCGAACCCGGACGAATCGGTGCAGACCTTCCGCGGATCGTACCCGGAATATGTATGCCGTCAGGCGCAAGAGCGGCTGCATGCCGAGCCGGTCGACCTGGGGCCCGCACAGCATGCCGGTCCCACGATGCGCGAACTGCTGGCCGCACGCGTGAGCCTGTCGATCGCTGCGAGCGAAGCGCAGGACCTGCCGTTGCCTCAGCGCCCCGGCAAAATGCCCGAACTCGCCAACGCGTTCCCGATCCGCACCCTGCCCGAAGACGCGCCGCAACACGCCGACGGCACGGTGCGCGCGCATCTGTACCGTTCGGCGAACGAAGAACTCGACGATGTGGTGTGGCACATCAAGACCGAACGCCTCACGTCGGGCCGCTCGTGGAACAGCATGGCCGTGATCATGCATGACAACGGCGCGATCCGTACGCTCGGCGACCGCCTGCGCCGCGACGGCGTGCCGGTGCGCTTCTCGTCGGTCACGCGCCCGCTCGCCGAAGAGCCGTTCGTCCAGGCGCTGTTCGCGCTCATCGAACTTGCGCAACTGCGCAACCAGGGGCTCGCCAACCGCACGCTCGCCCCTGCCGCGCTCGCCGCCTGGGTCGGCGCGCGCGTGCGCATGATCACCGCGAGCCCGCTGCTCGACGCCCCCACAAAGGAACCGCCGCGCCCCATGGACATGGGGCCGGTGCAGACGGCGATGCGCTCGTTGCAGGCCCTCGCACAGGTGGCGCAGGCCGAAGGCGGTGATGACGCGCTCGCTGGACTGATCGCGCAGTGGGTCGACCTTGCGGCACAACTCGAAGCCGCCCGCGCCGCCCGCGAAGAGGAGGCGCACGTGCGTGTCGACGAATCGATCGTCGACCCGACGGCACGCACCGTGCCTGATTTCGGCGAAGACGCTATGACGCTCATGCTCGCGCACGACGGCGCCCCGCAGGTCATCGACAGCATCGAACGCATCTGCGGCACATGGCGCGGCGAAGGCGACGAACGCTATGTCAACCCGAACGCGCCCGCGCGCCGCTTCGCGCGCCTGTGGAGCAGGGTGGGGCAGATCGCCGGCGCGTTGCGCGAGCTGCGCGACCCCGGCCCGCAGTTCGCGCTCGAGGCCGCCTGGGAGGCGTGCGGCGTAGCGCGTGACTGGCAGGAGCAGGCGCTGTTCAACACGCCCGCCGGCCGCGCCGCCAACGACCGGCTCGACACGGCGATGCGCCTGTTCGAATACGCGCGCACCGAAGGCGCCGCCCACACGATTGGCGCGTTCATCGAACAGGTGCGCGGCCTGCAGATCGAAGCCGACTCGCTCGCGCATGTGGCGCCGGTCGACGAAGCGGTCACCGTGACCACGCCCGCCGGCGCCGCGGGCCACGCATGGCCGCTCGTATGGCTGCCGGGCGTGCAGCAGGACGTCTGGCCCAACCTCGCCGCGCGCAACACGATGTTCGGCGGCGAAGACCTCGTGGACGTGCTGTTGCACGGCCGGCTCGACGCCATCCAGGACGGCGCGCCCGGCGGCACGGGCCTGCAGGACGTGCTCGCCTCGGAACAGAAAAGCCTCCTCGTGGCGCTCACGCGAGCGAGCGAGCGCGTCACCGTCAGTGCCGTGCTCAACGACGACCTCGCACCGTCCGACTTCCTGTACACCTACCTGCCCGAGCGTTTCGACCGCAGCCGCGACGCCAATCCGCGCTCGCGCCGCTACACGCAGCTCGGCGATGGCGCGCACGAGGCGCTCGACGCCGACGTGCGCGGGCTGATCGCGCTCGCCCGCACCACGCTCGCTACGCACAGCGCCGGCTCGCCCGAGGCGCGCGACGCGATCGAGGCGCTCGCCGTGCTGGCGAAGAACGGGTTCGCCGCGGCGGACCCCGGCACATGGCCGTTCCTCGATGAGTGGAACGACTCGGATGATGGCGCCGCCGAACCCACGCGCGCGGCCACGCACCGGTCGCGCGCGGCGCACCACACCGCGTCGCCCGAGACGCGCGCCGCGGCCACCCCAGCCGACCCTTTCGCGCAGCAGGAAGGCAACGTCGTCACGCTGTCGCCGTCCAAGGTGGACCGCCTGTGGAGCTGTCCGGTCTGTGCGCGCATGGAGCAGCAGTTCTTCGGCCCGCAGCGCTCCACCGCGGACCAGAACTTCGGCACGATCGTGCACGACATTGCGTGCGAGGCCACGCAACGCGGATGGGACAGGCCCGGCCACCTGTCCGACCTTGCGCCCGATGAGCGCATCGGGCGCATCGCAGACGACATGTTCGCGCTGTACGAGCAGGAGCGTGACGACCCGCTCGACGTCGAAGACATGGAGGAGCGGTTCCGCGCGCTCGCGAAAGACGACGACGCGCGCGGCACGTTCGGGAACATCGCCGCGTATTTCGTCAATTCGAACCTGCCCGGCCGCTATGAGCTGGGCAGTACGGCGCAGTTCGAGGTGGGCACGCTCACCGATGCGAAGGCCGAGGTCGAGTTCACGGCCCGGTTCGGTGTGCCCGAGGTGACGCGCGCCTATAACGCGATCAGCGCTGTGGACCCGGTCAGCGAATCCACGATGGTCGCGTTGATGGGCACCCTCGTGGGCGGCTGGCCGGACGGCATGAGCGGGGACCTGGTGGTGCGCCTGACCGGGCGCATCGACCGTGAGGAGACGCGCGTGCTTGCAGACGGCACGCACGTGGCGCGCCTCATCGATTACAAGACCGGACATAAGCATTCGGGGACGGACAATTTCAACGACCTGCAGCTCGTGTGCTACCAGCTTTCGCGCATGTTCCCAGAAGAAGGCGAGCCGGCCGGCATGCCCATCGCGCAGAGCACGCTGTTCGACGTGCAGGAGGCCCCGGCCCCGGCCATGCGCGGCGCCAACGCCGAAACCTACTTCCAGGAGCCGCTCTTCCGTGATGGCGCGATCAATGCGCATGCCTTCACCAAGCGCCCCTATGTGACGGCGGTGGGCAAGCTCTTCACACTCGACCTGCCCGACGAGGCGCCGGCGGGCGTGCCACACGAGGCATGGCGGCAGTTCATGGCGTTGCGCGGCACAGTGGCGGTGTGGGCGCTCACGATGATCGCGCGCGTGTTCTACACGGCCGCGGCGAGCCGGTCGGTGCAGATTGAGGCGCACCCGACGGCCGCCCACGCCGCGCATTGCCGGCTCACCGCACTGTGCCCGGCGTGCAACGGGCGCATATCCACCGTGTTCGAGACGAGGGAGGACTAACCATGGCGGCATTCGTTCCCAGCGCCCAGCAGCAGCGCATCATCGGCGCGCCGCAAGACGACGACGTGCTTGTCGTGGCGGGCGCGGGCTCCGGCAAGACCTTCACGATGACGCAGCGCATCATCCACCTCATCGAGACCGGTGTGGCGCCCGAAGGCATTCTGGGCCTCACGTTCACGCGCAAGGCCGCGGCCGAACTGCTCGCGCGCGTCTCGGCGGCCGTGTCGGCGCACGCAGGCGCACGGTCGGCGTTCATGAAGCCCGACGTCTCCACATACGACGCGTTCTTCCAGTCGATCGTGCGCCAATACGGCCTGCTCGTCGGATTCGACCAGGAGACACAGCCGCTCAGTGCGGCCGGCGCCGTGCAGCTCGTCAGTGAGGTCATTGGCGCCCATATGGGCGTTGTGCTCGACTCAGGCGAGGATTTCGGCGGGTTCACGAGCCTCGTGGGCCAAGTGCTGCAGTTGTCCAGCGGCATCGCCAACGCGATGATCGGCGAGGGGTGCGAGGACATCGACACGGCGATCGCGCGCATCCGCGCATGGGACAGCCGGTTCATCGCGCGCGCCGACGCGATGCTCGAGGGCCTCGAGGTGCCGGCCGAGCAGCCGCAGCGCCCCAAGCGGCCCACGCAGCGCGGCAAAAAAGGCCCCACCGAGCTCGACAAAGCCAATATGGCACGCTACGAGGCGAGTCTGCGCGACTATGCGGCCGCCCTGCCGCTGTGGCGCGCCGCGCAACTGCGGTCGGTCGCGCGCCGACGCGACACGCTGCTCACGCTCGTGGCGCTGTTCCAGCAGGCCAAGCGCGAACGCCACATGGCGGAGTTCAGCGATTTCACGATCGCCGCGTTCCAGCTCGTCTCGCGCTTCCCCTCGATCGGCGCGCGCTACCGCCGCCGCTATACGCATGTGCTGCTCGACGAATACCAGGACACGTCCACCACGCAGTCGGCGTTGCTCGCCAAACTGTTCCACGCTTCGCCGTCCGACCGTGCGGCGGTGAGCGCCGTCGGCGACCCCTATCAGGCGATCTATTCGTTCCGTGGGGCGAGCCCTGGCGCGTTCCGCCTGTTCCAGGAACAGTTCGGGTTGCGGGAGGACGTCGATCCGCTCCCGCTCACCCAGACGCGCCGCAACGCGCGCGTTGTGCTCGAGGCGGCCAATGACATCACGCGCGTGCTGCGCCGCCACCATGCCCGCCCCGGCAGCGCGTTGACGCGTGAGGTGGGCGTGCAGCCGCTGACGAATGTGGACGATGGGTCGGCGCTCGTCGAAGAGGGCACGGTGGGTGTGCTCGGCTACGCGTTGCGCGGGCAGGAGATCGACGGCGTGGTGCGCTTCGCCCACGAGGCGGTGCTGCGGCACCGGCATCTGGACGTGCAGTACCGCCACCTGCATTGGACCGTCAGCGCGGATTCGGCGCCGAACGAGGGCCCGCATGTGGCGGTGCTGTGCCGCAGTAAGAAGATCATCCCGCTTATCCAGGCGGCGCTCGAACAGTCCGGGCTCTCCACGCTCGCGGTCGGCGCCTCGGCGCTGCTTGCGCGCCCCGAGATCATCGACGTGCTCGGCGTGCTGCGCGTGGTGGCCGACCATGCCGACTCACAGGCCCTCATGCGCCTGCTCGCCACGCCGCGCTTCGGCCTCGGCTCGCGCGACCTGCGCCGGCTCGCGCGACTCGCCGAGCGCCTCAACACGCAGTACCGCTACCGCGCGCTCGTGCAGGCTGGGTTGGGGGTGCCGGACGCCGACTATCAGACGCAATACGCGGCGGTGCGCGAGCATGCGCAGCGCGTGCCGAACGCGGTGTTCGTGGCTGATGTGCTGATGGGCGACGACGCCGACCATCTGATCGACACGAGCACGCTCTCCGATGCCGGCAAGCGCGCCGCCAAGCATGCGGGCGCGGTGCTGCGGCACGTGCAGCGCGCCGCCTATGAGCCGATTGCACATGTGATCCGCGCCGCGGTCCAGGCGCTCAATCTCGATGTGGACATGCTGCTCGCCGCCGGCATCCACGCCGGCGAGACGCCGAACACGGCGGCGGTGCGTGCTCCGATCGACGCGTTGCTCGCCACCGTCGACACCTTTACGCAGGAGATCGCGGTCTCGCAGACACCCACATTGCGTGGGTATCTGGCGTGGATTGACGCGATGGGCTCGCTCGAGGACGAACAGCCGGTGGCTCCCGACGTGCCGGTCGATGTGGTGCTGATGACCGTGCACCAGTCGAAGGGGCTTGAATGGGACGCCGTGGCCGTCGTCGACATGCGCGCGGGCACGTTCCCCAGCAAGCAGGGCGACTATCTTGCCATCGAAACGGTGCCGGAGAGCGGTGATGACGAGATCATCGCCACCCACGAGGGGGAATGGCGGCCGCCCGAATACCTCGAGCGCGCCCGCACATGGCTGTCCGACCCGGCGGCGGTGCCGGTGCCGGTGCGTGTCGACGCCGGCATCCTGCCGCGCTTCCCGCGCATGATGGCGCCGGGGGGCGACCCGTTGGACGCACTCGACGCCATCGAGTCGGCTGAAGAGCTCGAAGACGAGGTGTTCGGCGAACTGCGCGGCGTGCAGGTCGAGCTACGCGAGGCCGGTGAGGACGACGCGCGCCGGTGGGCGTTGACACAGGAAGAGGAGTACGGGCGCATGGCCCATGCCGACGAACGCCGGCTCATGTATGTGGCGCTCACGCGTGCGCGTTCGGAGGCGTTGCTCACGTACAGCCGCAGCAACGGCGATGGGCTGGCCACGAGCGGTGACGAACGGCAATCCGGCAAACCGTCGAATTTCTGGACCGAAGTACGCGATGCGCTGGGCAGGCGTAAGGATTGCGCCACCGAACCGGGCAATGTGCATACGGAGGGCGAGTCGCTCGCAGCGCGCGGCGAGGAGCTGCCGGAAGGCTTCTTCGTGGGCGCGCACGCACAGGAATTCGAAGACGCGGTCGTCGGTGGCGCATGGAACGCGGACGCGGGCGGGCAAGGTCAGACCCTGCACCTGCCGTGGCCATTCACACTGAGCGCGCCGATGCTTGCATGCCTGCGCAACGGCGTGGATGAGGTGCGCGAGGCGATGGACGCAGAAGGGGTGCCGGCCGGCCCGACGGGCGTGTTGACGCACCATGCGCTGCGGCTCGCCGGCGACGCCGATCTGGGCCCGATGCCCGACATGCCCACCGAGCAGATCATGCGGCTGCTGCGCGCCAAGGCGCAGCGTGTGCTCGCCGTGCAGCGGCTCAACGCCACCACGATCCAGGCGAACGCGAACGACCATGACGACTATGCGCGCCGCGATTTTGTGCGCGGCGTGCTGCGGCCGATCCCGCAGATGTCGTCGCCGGCCGCGCAGGCGGGCACACGTCTGCACGCCTGGGCCGAGCGCTTCCTACTCGCCGGGCGCCCCGGTGAGACGGCCACGCGCGCGTCGATGGAAGCCGATGTGCGCGCGGCGCTCTCCCAGACCAGCGAAGCGCGCGGCGAGGACCACGACGTGCTCGTATGGGCCGAGCGGCTCATCGGTTCGCCGTGGGCGCAACGCGAGCTGGCGGGTGCCGAACAGAGCATCGTCGCGGCGCTCGACGGTGTCGGCAATCTGGTGCAGGGCAAGCTCGACGCGGTGTTCGCCGGCGGCGTCGACCCCTCGGATGAGTCCAAGGACTACACGGTCGTCGACTGGAAGACCGGCGCGCGCCCGCGCAACGCGGCCCAGCGCGCGCAGAAGCTCAAACAGCTCGACTTCTACCGGCTGCTGCTGTCCAAGGAACGCGGCGTGCCGCTGGAGCGCATCGACGGCGCGCTGTATTACCTGAGCGAACCGGACGAGGCGCGCCGTCAGATCGTGGCCGAACCGAAGGGCGAGGCGCAGATCATGGAGGAGCTGCGCCAAGGTGTGCCCGAGGTCTCCGACGTGGACTGAGCGGGGCGTCCGGCGCATCGACCCTGCTGGGTACACTCGAGCGGGAGCGCGCCGATGAACCGGGCGCCCACTGCAGGTGCAGGGGCGCCCGGAGTGCAGGGGAACGCACTGCACTGGCTGCGCGGCACAACTGAACCACCGGCATGCGTGGGCGGGCACACATGCGCAATGCGAATCCAAAGGAGCAATGCACATGGGCGCCAACAGCGAACCCCACACCTCAGCAGACGCATACACCGCACGCACACCCGCCGTGAGCTACCGGCCGATGGACTGGAACGACCTCGACACCGTGGCCGCGTGCTTCGACCGCGTGTGGCCGCAGGGGCCCGCGCTCGCCGGCACGCCGACCGCGCTGCTTGTGGCTCGCTACCTGACCCTGCACTATCTGGAGCAAAGCACATGGTCGAACGTGGCGGTCACGGCCGAAGGCGACCTCGCGGGCATCACGCTCGCCCGCGTGGTGGGCCGGCCCACCTTGTTCCCGCAGGCGCATGAGGAGTTCCTGCGCACGCGCGCACTGCTGCTCGCCGATCCGCGCGGCGCCGCGACCGTCACGATGTTCGAAGATGGGTTCTTCGTGCGCGAAGGCATCCTCGAAGAAGACAGCGATGTGACCGCCACCACGCAGGCGGAGCTCGAACTGTTCATGGTCAACCCCGACGTGCGCGGGGCCGGCGTCGGCGGCGCGCTGTGGCGCCAGCTGCTCGCCGCCCTGCGGTCGATGGGCGTGCGCGCGTTCTTCCTGCACACCGATTCGAGCTGCGACTTCGGGTTCTACGACCACAAGGGACTGAGCCGCGTGGCCGAGCGCCTCGCCGCCGACCATCCGGAAGACGCGGATCTGGCGCCCGGCATGAACACCGACGACCAGTTCATCTACCGCGCCGACCTCGCGAGCGGTGCGCTCGGCGGCGCGTTCCGCGGCACGCAAGGCGAGGTGTGCGGCGCATGAGCACGACCACCGCAACGCGTTCCCCGTACGCGCGCATGTTCGCGCTGCCCGGCGCCAAGGCGTTCTGCCTGTCGGCCGCCCTTGCGCGCCTGCCGATGAGCATGATGAGCCTCGGCATCGTGCTCGCGCTCAACCACCTGTACAACAACTGGACGATCGCCGGGTCGATGAGTGGCGCGTACATCCTCGCCGTCGCGGCCGTCACGCCGTTCTACGCGCGTCTGTTCGACCGCTTCGGCCAGCGCAAGGTGGGTCGCACCGCGCTCGCCGTGCAGGTCGTGGCGATGCTCGTGTTCGCGTTCAGCGCGCTCGCCCGCGTGCCGATCCCGCTGCTGTTCGTGCTCGCGCTCGTCATGGGCGCCACGCAGTTCTCGTTCGGCGCGCTCGTGCGCACACGCTGGACGTACCTGCTCGAACGCACCGGCAACATGGACCTGCTCAACACGGCCTATGCGCTCGAATCGGCGATCGACGAGATCGTATTCATCTTCGGGCCGATCCTCGCGGCCACGCTCGCCACCTCGGTGCACCCTGTCTCGCAGCTGTTCGTGCCCACTGCCGCGTGCGCGATCGGCGGGGCGGTCTTCTTCTCGCTCAAACGCTCGGAGCCTCCCGCGTTGCGCGCTGTGGCGACGACCCCGGTGGCGTCCGACGACATGGAGCTGCGCATCGCGCGCGGCGAATTCGACGACGCCGCGCAGCGCGGCGGCGCGCCGCAGGATTCCCTGCGCAAACGCAACTCGCTCGCCGCGTCGTCGCGCAAGGCGACGCGCAACGTGCTGCTGTACGCCGGCATTCTGCCGCTCATGCTCACGTTCATCTGCTTCAACATGAGCTTCACGACCTTCGACGTCTCGATCACGGCGGCGATGGAACACGACCACCTCGACCAGTTCCTCGGCCTGCAGCTCGCGATGATCGCCGTCGGCTCGTGCATCGGCGCGCTGTACTTCGGGTCACGCCAGCACCGTGGCCCGCATTGGCGGCGCATGATCGTGTGCCTGGCGATCCTCGCGGTCGGCTTCGCGTGCATGCGCTGGACGATGGACAACTACTTCGTGCTCGGCGCCGTCGAACTGCTCTCGGGCCTTGTCGTCTCGCCGCTGTTCGCCACCGGCAACCTCATCGTCAGGGAGACAGTGCCAGAGCAGTCGCTCACTGAAGGCCTGTCGTGGCTCACAACAGCAGGTCAGATCGGCGCCTCGCTCGGCTCGCTGCTCGGCGGTATGATCCTCGACCACATCGACGCCCACGCCGGCGTCATGATGACGTGGGTGTACACGGCCGCCGCAATCCCCTTCGCCCTGCTCGGCTGGTGGGTGTTCACGCGCAAGGCCGTTACACTGGACGTGGAACAAGACGCACCCACGCATACAACAGAAAGGCATGCATCATGATTCGAGTTTCGGTGGTAGGGGCCAAGGGCCGCATGGGATCGCACGTCGTGGCCGCGGTGGAAGGCGCCGCGGACATGCAGCTCGCGCTCGCGCTTGACGCCGGCGACGACCTGACGGCGATCAGCCCGCAGAACACCGACGTCATCGTCGAGTTCACCGTGCCGTCGGTCGCGCTCGGCAATGTGCTCGCGCTCGTGAAGCAGGGCGTCAACGTCGTCGTCGGCACCACGGGCTGGACCGAAGACAAGCTCAACCAGGTCTCGGCGGCGCTCACCGAAGCCGGCAACCCGGACCAGAGCGTGTTCATCGCGCCGAACTTCGCGATCTCCGCCGTGCTCGCCGACCACTTCGCGCGCGTGGCCGCCCCGTATTTCGAATCCGCCGAGGTCGTGGAATTGCACCACCCGAACAAGGTGGACGCGCCGAGCGGCACCGCGATCCACACCGCGCAGGGCATCGCCGAGGCGCGCGCCGCGGCCGGTCTGGGCCCGGTGCCCGACGCGACTGAGACCGACGGCGGCTCGCGTGGCCAGGTCATCGACGGTGTGCATGTGCACGCCGTGCGCCTGCGCGGCCTCAACGCGCACGAAGAGGTGCTGTTCGGCAACGCCGGCGAACAGCTCACGATCCGCGCCGACAGCTTCGACCGCATCTCGTTCATGCCCGGCGTGCTGCTCGCTGTGCGCAACGTGGACGGCGCAGGCCACCCGGGCCTGACGGTCGGGCTCGACAAATTCCTCGACCTGTGATCGACGCCGTAGGGCGTGCGCCTGTGGCGGGGTGCCCGCCGGCGCACGCCCATCGGTGCGTAAGTTGATGCGCATACGCTCAACTTGCGCACTTTCCCCAACGCTGAAGAGACGTTTTCGGCGTCCTAACCCAACAGTACCGTTGCACGTATGACTGACGGAACCATGCACCTTCTTGACCCAGCCCCGTTCGGGCGCATCCTGCCCGCGATGGTCACCCCGATGAAGTCCGACGGCGCGGTGGATTACGACGCCGCGCAGACGATCGCCCGCCAGCTGGTGGCCGACGGCGCGGACGGCATCGTCGTCAACGGCACGACCGGCGAATCGCCCACCACGCACATGGACGAAAAGGTCGAGCTGGTGCGCGCCGTCAAGGACGTAGTGGATGTGCCGGTCATCTCCGGCGCCGGTTCCAACGACACCGCGCATACCGTGCGCATGGTCGAGCAGACGCAGGAAGCGGGCGCCGACGCGGTGCTCGTGGTCTGCCCGTACTACTCGCGCCCCTCACAGCAGGGCATTTTCTACCATTACCGCGCCGTCAACGAGTCGGCGGACAAGCCGATCATCGTCTACGACGTGCCCGGGCGCACCGGCGTGCGCATCTCGCTCGACACATACTGCCACATCTCCGAACTCGACCATGTGCGCGCTGTCAAGGACGCGACCGGCGACATCGCCAGCGCCGTGCGCAAGCGCCTCGAAACCGGCCTGACGTGGTATTCGGGCGACGACGCGCTCTTCCTGCCGTTCCTCTCGATCGGCGCCGTCGGCATCATCTCGGTCGTGGCCCATGCCGCCGCCGGCCCGCTGCGCGACCTGGCCAACGCCTTCGACCGCGGCGATGTGCACCGCGCGCAGGCGCTCGCCAACCGCATCGCCCCCGCGATCGACGCGATGAACGGCACCGGCTTCCAGGCCGTGATGGCCAAGGCCGCGCTCAACGTGCGCGGTCTGCTCGAATGCACCGAGATGCGTCTGCCGAATGTGGGCCCGAGCGCCGAGCAGATCGACGTGGTCAAGGCCGGGCTCAAGGCGTCCGGGCTGCTGTAACAGCCAATGGCCGCGCGTGCCCGCGGCCGCACTGATTCCTTGCCGTCCGCATAGGCGGACGGCACTTATTGAAGAAAACGAAAACACCATGACAGAAACACAAGAACAAACGCCGCGCAAACACGTGCGCGGATCGAAGAAGAAGACGGCCGCCAAGGCAAGCGCCAAGACCACCGCGAAGACGGCCAAGTCGGGTGCCAAGGCAACCGCCACGCGCAAGCGCGCCGGCAAGGGCGCCAACACCACGCCGCAGTACGGCGAAAACGCCGCCAAAGGCAAGAAGCTCGCCACGTCGGACACCAACGACACCAACCGCATCGCCCCGCCGAAGTACCGCAAGGGCTCGATGCGCATCGTGCCGCTCGGTGGCCTTGGCGAAATCGGCCGCAACATGAACGTGATCGAATACAACGGCCACATCCTGCTCATCGACTGCGGCGTGCTCTTCCCCGAAGAGGAGCAGCCGGGCGTCGACCTGATCCTGCCCGACTTCAACTACATCAAGGACCGCCTCGACAAGGTGGATGCGCTCGTGCTCACGCACGGCCACGAAGACCACATCGGCGGCGTGCCCTACCTGCTCAAGCTGCGCAAGGACATTCCGCTCATCGGCTCCAAGCTGACGCTCGGCTTCGTGGAGGCCAAGTGCAAGGAGCACCACATCGAGCCCGAGACGATCCAGGTCGAAGGCCGCGACAAGCTCAAGGTGGGCCCGTTCAACCTCGAATTCGTGACGGTGACCCATTCGATCCCCGACGCGCTCGCCGTGTGTGTGCGCACGCCCGCCGGCTCGCTCATCGACACCGGTGACATCAAACTCGACCAGCTGCCGCTCGACCACCGCGTCACCGACCTGGTGGAGTTCGGCAAGCTCGGCGAACAGGGCATCGACCTGCTCATGATGGATTCGACGAACGCCGAAGTGCCCGGATTCGTCAAGCCCGAGACCTCGATCGGCCCGGCGCTTGACCAGGTGTTCGCCACCGCCACGCGCAAGATCATCGTGGCGAGCTTCTCGAGCCATGTGCACCGCGTGCAGCAGGTGGTGGACGCCGCCCACAAGTACGGCCGCAAGGTCGTGTTCGTCGGCCGTTCGATGGTGCGCAACATGGCCATCGCCGCCGACCTGGGCTACCTGCACCTGCCGGAGGACACGGTGGTCGACCTGAAGAAGGCCAAGGATTACCCCGACAACAAGCTCGTGTACATGTGCACCGGCTCGCAGGGCGAACCGATGGCCGCGCTCGGCCGCATCGCCGACGGCAACCACCGCGACATCACGATCAACGAGTTCGATACGGTCATCCTGGCCAGCTCGCTGATCCCCGGCAACGAGCACGGCGTGTACAAGGTGATCAACAAGCTCGTGCAGCTCGGCGCGCGCGTCGTCAACCGCGACAACGCGGCCGTGCACGTCTCCGGCCACTGCAACGAAGGCGAGCTGCTGTACATGTACAACATCGTCAAGCCGAAGAACGCGATGCCGATCCACGGCGAGAACCGCCACCTCGTGGCCAACGGCCTGATCGCCGTCAAGACCGGCATCGAACCGGAGAACGTGGTGCTTGCCGAAGACGGCGACGTGGTCGACCTCTACCACGGCAAGGCCGCGATCGTCGGCTCCGTGCCGTGCGGCTACATCTACGTGGACGGCGACTCGGTCGGCGAACTGACCGACGACGAGCTCGAAAAGCGCCGCATCCTCGGCTCCGAAGGCTTCGTCTCGTGCTTCGCGGTCGTCGACACCGACGCGAAGGACGTGATCTCGGGGCCCAAGGTGTATCTCAACGCCGTGGCCGAAGACGAGAAGTCGTTCGAAAAGGTGCGCCACCAGATCATCGAGCAATTGCAGGACGCGATGATGGGCGGCACGAAGGACGTGCACAAGCTGCAGCAGATCATGCGGCGCACACTCGGCAGCTGGGTGGCGCGCGAACTGCACCGCAAGCCGATGATCGTGCCTGTCGTGGCGGATGTCGCGGCCGACATGGAGAGCATGGAGACGTACTCCGACTGACAGGCGGCATGCCGGCGCGCACAGGTCCCAGACCGTGCGCGCCGGTGCTTTGCGTGGAAGAACCATCAAGAAAAACCTACGGGAAACAGAACAGAAGACAGTGAGGAGCCAAACATGCCGGGAGCGAATCTGACCCGCGTCGAAGCGGAAGAACGCAAATCCATCGTGCAATACCCCATCCACTACAGTGTGGACCTCGACCTGACGCAAGGCGACACGACCTTCGTCTCCACATCCACGATCCAGTTCGGCGCCAAGGCGGAGGAGAGCACGTTCCTCGACCTCATCGCCGACGAAGTGACCTCGGTCACGCTCAACGGCGAATCCGTGGAGCCGGGCGAAGTGTTCGCCGACGACCGCATCGCCCTCAACAACCTGCGTGAGCGCAACGAGGTCGTCGTCACCGCCGTGTGCCGCTATTCGACGACCGGCGAAGGCCTGCACCGCAGCGTGGACCCCTCCGACGGCAACGTGTACCTGTACTCGCAGTTCGAAGTGCCGGACGCGCGCCGCGTCTACGCCGTCTTCGACCAGCCCGACCTCAAGGCCGTGTTCCGCTTCTCCGTGCTCGCGCCGTGCTCGTGGATCGTCACGTCGAACATGCCGGTCGAACGCACCGAAGACACCGACCAGATGACGCTCGACGGCACGCTCGGCACCAAGCCCGCCGAGCACGCCAAGCGCTGGACCTTCGCGCCCACGCCCACGATGAGCTCGTACCTCACCGCGATCTGCGCCGGCCCGTACGCCGAATGGCACACCACGTACCAGAACGAGGACGGCCGCACGATCCCGATGGCGCAGTACTGCCGCCAGGCGCTCAAAGACGACTTCGCAAAAGACGTGGACTACCTGTTCGACATCACCAAGAAGGGCTTCGCGTTCTACGCGAAGACGTGGGGCGTGCCATACCCGTACGCGAAGTACGACCAGATCTACGTGCCGGAATACAACGCCGGCGCCATGGAGAACATCGGCATGGTCACGATCCGCGACTCGTACGTGTTCTCGTCGAAGGTGACCGACGCGCTCGCCGAACGCCGCGTGGTGACCGTGCTGCACGAGCTCGCGCACATGTGGTTCGGCGACTATGTGACGATGAAGTGGTGGAACGACCTGTGGCTCAACGAGTCGTTCGCCGAGTTCACCTCCACGCTCGCCACCGCCGAAGCCACCGAATGGCACGACGCGTGGGCCACGTTCTGCTCGGGCGAGAAGAGCTGGGCGCTCAACCAGGACCAGCTGAGCACCACGCACCCGATCGTGGCGCCGATCAACGACCTCAACGACACCTACGTGAACTTCGACGGCATCACCTACGCCAAGGGCGCGTCCGTCCTGAAGCAGCTCGTGGCCTACGTGGGGCGTGACAAGTTCTTCGAAGGCATCAACCACTACCTGTACCGCCACGCGTACTCGAACGCGACGCTCAACGACCTGCTCACCGAGCTCGAAGGCACGTCGGGCCGCGACCTCAAGACGTGGAGCGCGCAGTGGCTCGAACAGGCGGGCATCAACACGATCGCCACCGACCTGCACACCGCGCAGGACGGCACGATCAGCGAGCTCACGCTGCACCAGTTCGCCCCCACCGACCATCCCGTGCTGCGCGAGCACCGCCTCGCCGTCGGCTTCTACAACGAGGACGAGGAGAGCGGCAAGGTCGTGCGCACCGACCGCATTGAACTCGACGTGGATGGCGAAGCGACCACGGTCACCGAAGCCGCCGGCAAGCCGCGCCCGCAGTTCCTGCTCACGAACGACGACGACCTGACGTACACGAAGCTGCGCTTCGACGACGAGTCGCTCGCGTTCGCCACCGCGAACCTGTACCGGTTCGACGACGCGCTCGCCCGCGCCGTGATCTGGCTCGCGCTGTGGGACATGACGCGCGACGGCGAGCTCGCCGCCTCCGACTTCATCGGCACGACGCTCAAGCTGCTCTCCACCGAGACGGAGTCCACCACGTTCCGCTATGCGCTCGCGTGCCTGTCCACGACCGTGTGGCACTACACCGACCGCACCAAGCGCGCCGCGATCGCACAGCACACGGCGCAGGCGCTGCTCGACCTGGCCAAGCAGGCACCCGCCGGTTCTGACATGCAGTTCCAGCTCATCAGCGCCTACCTGACGTACGGCGTCGAAGGCGACAGCGCGTTCGCCGACACCGTGCGCGGACTGCTCAGCGGTTCGCTCGTGCTCGAAGGCCTGGAGCTCGACAACAACTTCCGCTGGTCGCTCGTGCGCGCGCTCTCGTCGATCAACGCGATTGACGAAGCGGACATCCAGCAGGAGCTCGAGAGGAAAGACACGACCGAGAACCGCGAATTCGCGCTTGCGGCCCGTGCGGCGCGCGCGACTGCAGAGGCGAAGGCGTGGGCGTGGAACGAAGCGCTCCACGACGAAGTGCTGACCAACGCGCAACTCGAGTCGGTGGCCGGCGGATTCGCCTCCACACCGAGCCAGGAGCTCGCCGAGCCGTATGTCAAGGAATACTTTGACAGCGCGGAATGGATCTGGAACCACAAGACCTTCCACATGGCCGAGGCGCTGCTTGAGGGCCTCTACCCGCGCTACGCGGACCCGGCCACGCTTGTGGAGCTGGGCGACAAGTGGCTCGCCTCGCATGCGGATGCGGACAACGCGCTGCGCCGCCTGATCAGCGCCAACGTGGAAAGCTCGCACCGCACCAAGATGGTGGCCGACTTCAATGCTTCGCTCAACGACGACATCGATGAGTGACGAAAGGCGATAGTCACAAGCGCTACCGATGTTGGGGCCTGTGCCGTCCATGACGGCACAGGCCCCAACTGCATCCACCGCCGTTTCGCTCGCCATCGCAAAGGCTGAACGGTGCAGTAGAATCGTGCACGTGTGGTCCGGCCGCATGGTATGGCAGGGCCTGTTTGATGCATAAGTGAGGACGATATGCCACGTATGTTTGGAACCGATGGTGTTCGAGGGCTTGCCAACCGCGATCTGACCGCCCAGCTCGCGCTCGATCTGGGCGATGCGGCGGTGCGCGTGCTCGGCAGCGACAGCGCGCGCCCGGAGCAGCCGACAGGCCGGCGCCGCGCGCTGATCGGACGCGACACCCGCGTTTCGGGCGATTTCCTCTCCAACGCGCTCGCCGCAGGCATGAGCGCCGGTGGTTTCGACGTCATCGACGCGGGCATCATCCCCACCCCGGGCGTCGCGTACCTGACGAGTGTGCTCAACGTGGAGATGGGCGCGGTCATCTCCGCCTCGCACAACCCCATGCCGGACAACGGCATCAAGTTCTTCGCGCGCGGCGGTTTCAAGCTGCCCGACAGCAAGGAAGACGAGATCGAAGACGTGCTCGGCCAGGATTGGGACCGCCCCACCGGCGCGGGCGTCGGCCGTGTGAGCCATGACTCGAACACCGCGACCAACATGTACATCGACCATCTCGTGGCCACGATCGCCCCGATCGTCGACGGCACGCAGACCAAGCCGCTCAAGGGTCTGCGCGTCGTGGCCGACTGCGCGAACGGTGCGACCTCGGTCGTGGCGCCCGAGGCGTTGCGCCGCGCGGGCGCGGACGTGGTGGTGATCAACGCGTCGCCGGACGGCTACAACATCAACAAGAACGCCGGATCCACCCACCCCGAGCAGCTGCAGGCCATGGTCAAGGCCTCGCAGGCCGATCTGGGCGTGGCCTTCGACGGCGACGCCGACCGCTGCCTGGCAGTGGACGAAGACGGCACGCTCGTCAACGGCGACCAGATCATGGGCATCCTGGCGCGCGCCAAGCAACGCGAAGGCAAGCTCAACCAAGACACGCTCGTCGTGACCGTGATGAGCAACCTCGGCCTCAAGCTCGCGCTCAAGGACATGGGCATCACCACCGTGCAGACCAACGTCGGCGACCGCTATGTGCTCGAAGAGATGCTCAAGGGCGACTACTCGCTCGGCGGCGAACAGTCGGGACACGTCATCAACCGTGAATTCGCCACGACCGGCGACGGCACACTCACCGCGCTCACGCTGTGCAAGGAGGTCGTCGATTCCGGCCGCAGCCTCAAGAGCCTCGCCGCGGACTTCCCGCAGCTGCCGCAGCAGCTCATCAATGTGCCGAATGTCGACAAGATGGCCGCCAAGACCAACAAGGCGGTGCTCGCGGCCGTCGCGCGCGAAGAGGAACTGCTCGGCGACACCGGCCGCGTGCTGCTGCGCCCCTCCGGCACCGAACCGCTCGTACGCGTGATGGCCGAGGCCGCCACGCAGGAACAGGCGGACGCCGTGACCGCGCGTCTGGCGCAGGTCGTGGCCGACGAGCTCGGGCTGTGAGCGCACAGTAGACATACCTCAGACATACCTCATATATATAGGAGAGAAGGATACGGATGTTCGGATCACACAAGCGCGTCGACATGGCGCTCAACAGGGATGTGGAACGGCTGCTCAAATCCGCCGACCACGGCGTATTGCCGATCGTCGAGGCCGGCGAGCCGGTGCTGCGCGCGCAATGCGTGCAGTACGACGGGCAGTTGAGCAAGCACACACTGCACAAACTCATCGAGACGATGCGCACCACGATGCTCGCCGCTCCGGGCGTCGGGCTGGCGGGCCCGCAGATCGGGCTGAACCTTGCGCTCGCCGTGGTGGAGGACCATGCCGACGGTGACGACGACCCGCGTGAGATCGCGGAGTTCCCGTTCCATGTGATCATCAACCCCGCCTATGAGCCGGTGGGGGAGGAGACGCGCTCGTTCTACGAGGGCTGCCTCAGCGTGGAAGGCTACCAGGCGGTGCGCAAGCGCTGGCTCGACATTGTGGCCCACTGGCACGACGAGGAAGGCAACCGCCACGAGGAACGCCTGCATGGCTGGCCTGCGCGCATCTTCCAGCACGAGACCGACCATTTGAGCGGCGAGCTGTACATCGACAAGGCGGAGATCCGCTCGTTGACGACCGTGGAGAACCTCGAGGACTTCTGGTGCGAAGATCCGGTGCCCACACAGGCCGCGAAGGAGCTCGGTTTCGACCTCTGACCGCTATGAATCCCTCCTGACGCCATATCACGGCAGGAGGGATTCCGTTATGTCCGGGCCGGTGGCTTGGGATTTGTCGGCCAAGACGCGTATATTCCTGTGGCCGCTGCGTCGCTTATTGGTCAGCGGTGCACCAACCAACCGGATACCGACAGTGGGGTTCTTTTGTAGGGTGAAAAACATTCACATTTCGCGTATAAGAGCATGAATTTCCGGTTTTTCCACAACGCCTGCAGCGTATTATGCCTTGATTGAAACAGTAAGGTCCGCATTTTTTCCGGTTCTATCGTGAAAGCGTATCCGATAAGAGGCACTAAGGACCGGTCATGACAGAACTTACGGATCAGCAGCGCGCCATTGTGGACAAGGCGAGCCGCGACGACATCAATGGTTGGCATTACCTGCACGTGGAAGGCGAACCCTACGAAATCGGGTTCCAGCACGGCTACCTACTTACCGACGAGTTCCGTGACGCCATCCGCGTCTATACACACATGACGCTCGAAACGTTCGGCATGGACTACTCGTTCTTTGTGGAACAAGCCGTGAAGCTCCATCAGGCGCACATCGAGCAGGAATACCTCGATGAGATGCAGGGCATGGCTGACGGATTCACCGCCGGTGGGTTCCCCACGACGCTCGGCGACATCATCGGCTGGAACGCATGGATGGAACTGACCGGCTACTGGTGGCCGCAGGTTGCTGCGCAGTACTCCAACAACCCGCCGGCGGGCCCTAAGGGCTCCCATTGCTCGGGCTTCGTGGCCACCGGCTCCGCCACGGCGGACGGCCGGCCCGTCATCGCCCATGAAAGCTTCGACGATTTCTGGAGCGGCCAGTACTTCAACGTATGTGAAGAAGTGGTGCCGGTCCACGGCAACCGCTTCAAGATGCAGACCGTGCCGGGCTACATCGATTCGATGACCGACTTCTACGTCACCTCCGCCGGTTTGGGCATCACCGAGACCACGATCGCCGGCTTTGTGGGCTACGACGTCAACGGCATACCCGAATACGTGCGCTCGCGCAAGGCCACGCAATACGCCAATTCGATCGACGAATGGGTCGACCTTGCGAATCAGGGCAACAACGGCGGCTACGCCAACATCTGGCTGCTCGCCGACACCAAGAACGGCGAGATCGCGCGCTATGAGCAGGGTCTCAAGCATCAGGAGCTGCTGCGCACGACCGACGGCTTCTACTATGGCTGCAACGCGTGCCACAACCCGCGCATCCGCAACCTCGAATGCGTCGACAACGGCTACAACGACGTGCGCCAGCAGACTGGTGCGCGCCGCGCCCGGTTCGAACAGCTCATGCCGCAGCTTGCGGGCACCATCGACGACGATGTGGCCAAGCGCATCCTGGCGGACAAATTCGACCCCTATCTGGGGTACATCAACGCATGCTCGCGCAACATCTGCGCGCATTACGACGTTGATCCGCAATACTACGCCGACGATCCGCACGGTGTGTGGAATGTGCCGTTCTTCCCGGGCGGCTCGTGCGACGGCAAATGCGCCAGTGCCGAAGACATCGAGGCGCTGCGCATGTGGGGCATCTTCGGACGCGCGGACGGCGAGCCGTTCGACGCGGATGAGTTCATGGCCCAGCACCCGCAATGGAACTGGCAGCGCGGTTACCTGTACGACCGCCCGAGCCAGCCGTGGACGCTGTTCGACTGAACGCCATACAACAATCCGGGATTACCGCATAAGGAAAGGCATTGATCATGGAATTGACCAAAGAAGACCTGGCGCGCATGGCGCAGGCCTACAAGAAGGACACTGCCCAGCAGATAGCGGAGCAGGCCGTGAAGAACAACGGCATCCACGCGTCGAGCGAACGCGAGAACGTCGTCGTCACCAAGAACAATTTCGTGTTCTCGGTGGACGTGGACGACGAAGCCGTGGCGAACCAGCGCCAGTCGGGCCGTTGCTGGATGTATTCGGCGCTCAACTTCCTGCGCTTCCATATGGAGAAGAAGCTCAAGCTGCCCAAGGGGAGCTTCGAACTGTCGCAGGCGTACAACTTCTTCTATGACAAGCTCGAGAAGTCGAACTTCTTCATGGAGAACATCATCAAGTACGCGGGCAGCGACCTCAACGACCGCCGCATCGATTTCCTGCTGGCCACCCCGCAGCAGGACGGCGGCGATTTCGACCCGATCGTCGCGCTCATCGAGAAGTACGGCGTCGTGCCGGAGGAGGCCATGCCGGAGACCGCGGTGACCAAGAACTCGTCCGAGCTCGACGCGCTGCTCAACCGCATGCTGCGCGAAGACGCGTATGCGCTGCGCAAGCTCGTCGCCGAGGGCAAGTCGGACGCGGACATCGAGGAAGCGCGCAAGGGCATGCTGTCCGACATCTACCGTGTGCTGTGCGTGAGCTTCGGCAACCCGCCGGAGAAGATCGACTTCGTCTACCGCGACACCGACAAGAAGTACCATGCGGACCGCGGTCTGACCCCGCTCGAGTTCTACAAGAAGTACCTGGGCGATGTCAAGCTCGAGGATTGCATCGGCGTCATCAACCTGCCGGTGGAAGGCATGGCGTACAACAAGGCCTACGAGATCGACATGACGGGCGAAGTGCTCGGCGCCAAGCGCCGCTGCCGTTACGTCAACGTGCCGATCGACGTGATGAAGCAGGCCACGATCAAGCAGCTCAAGGCCGGCGAGCCGGTGTGGTTCGGCTGCGACGTGCTGCAGGATTCCGATTTCCAGAAGGGCATCATGGCCCTCAACCTGTACGACGTGCAGAAGATGATGGGCCTCGAGTTCAAGATGGACAAGGGCGAGCGCTTCCAGTACAACCAGAGCCTGCCCACCCACGCGATGATGATCGCGGGCGTCGACCTCGACGAGGACGGCAACCCGATCCGCTGGAAGGTCGAGAACTCGTGGGGCACCACCGCCCATGGCAAGCCGGTCGGTCACCAGGGCTACTTCATCATGGACGACTCGTGGTTCACCGAATACAACTACGAAGTCGCCGTGCGCAGGGAGTACCTGCCTGACGACGTGGTCAAGGCGTACGACGCCGAGCCCGAAGTGCTGCCGTACTGGAACACCTTCAACCCGGAACCGTGATATGAGATGCGGGGCTTCGGCCCCGCTTCGCTGTTGTGCAAGATAAGCAGGAAATCATGAGTGCAAATACCAAATCGAAATCCGGTGCCGTAGTCAAAGGCGCCAAGGGGGGCACAGGCAACCTCACCACCATCGCGTTGATCATGATGAACGTCACGGTCATCGCCGGCTTGGCGAACGACGTGCAGCAGTCGTTCTATGGTCTGTCCTCCGTCACACTGTTCCTTCTCGGCGGGTTGCTGTTCTTCCTGCCGACCGGTCTGGTCGCGGCCGAACTCGCCTCCGGGTGGAGCCAACGCGGCGGTATCTTCCGTTGGGTCGGCGAAGGCATCGGCACGTTCCCGGCCATCGCCTGCCTGTTGATCCTCTGGTTCCAGACGACCTTCACCTTCGGCTCCGGCATCCCGTCGATGTCGGCGACGATCGGCTTCTTCACCACCAAATACGATTGGGCGGTGGACTTCGCCAAGAACTCGCACAGCTGGAAGGTCACGCTGCCGATCATGATTGGCTGGCTCGCCTACTACTGGTTCTGCTGCTGGCTCGCCACCAAGGGCGTCAAGACCTTCAGCAACATCGCCAAGTACGGTGTGATCCTCGGCACGTTCCTGCCGTTGGGTGTCATGACGATCCTCGCGGTCGTGTGGATCTGCCAGGGCAACGCCCCGGCCATCGACATGGCCCCGAGCAACCTCGTGCCGAAGTGGGAGGGCATGTCCACGCTGGCCTTGGCCGCAGGCGTGTTCTTCTCGTTCGCCGGCATCGACATGAACGCCGCGCACATCAAGGACCTGAAGAAGCCGAACAAGCAGTTCCCGCTCGCGATCTTCATCTCGATGATCCTCGCCCTGCTCATCTTCATCGTCGGCACGTTGATTATCGCCATGGTCATTCCGAACAAGCAGATCAACCTGCTGTACACGCTGTACGCCACATACCGTGCGCTCGGCGCCACAATCGGATTCCCCGACCTGTACCTGGTGTTCTGCTGGCTCGGCATGCTCAACAGCTTCGCCGCGCTCATCACCAACCTCGCCGGCCCCTCGTACATGCTCGGCCAGGCCGGCCGCTCGGGCTTCCTGCCCAAGTTCCTGCAGAACAACAACAAGCACGGCATGCCGAGCCGCCTGATGTACACGCAGATGGCCCTCATGACCGTCATCGCGTTCATCGTGTTCCTGCTGCCGAACGTCGAAGGCTTCGTGGCCCTGATCACGCAGGCCATCACGATCCTCTACCTGACCTACTACGTGCTCATGTTCGTCGCGTTCCTGCGCCTGCGCTACCAGCAGCCGAACCGCCCTCGCGGCTTCAAGGTGCCCGGCGGCATGGTCGGCGCCTGGATCGTGGCCGGTGTGGGCATCATCGCCTGCGTCTTCGGCATTGTCCTGGCGTTCTACCCGCCGGCGCAGCTTGAGGCCGAAGTCGGCTCGGGCATGACCTACGACCTGATCATCATCGGCCTGCTCGCGTTCGTGCTCATCGCCTGTGTGCTCATCTACCGCGCGTCGCGCAAGCACAACTGGTCCGACCCGACGAACCAGTTCGCCCCGTTCACGTGGCAGATCGAAGGCCTGAAGAAGCCGGGCAAGGCCCTGTCGAACATCCCGACCGCGCTGCTCAGCGAAGGCCAGAACCCGATGGGCCAGCCGATCAGGCACCTATACGATCCCAACGAGATGATCGACCTGCCGAGCTCCAAGGACCCGGACGCCCAGGCCGCGGCGGCGGCCGCACTGCTCAAGAAGCACGGCATCACCGAGCCCGGCGAACCCGCCAAGGTCGCGCTTGTGGGCGATCCGAACGCCGGCATGAAGACGATCGCCTATGAGCCCGAACCGGTGCACACCGACGACAACGGCAACATGCTGCCCACACCCACTGCCGCGGACATCAAGGCCGCAGCGGTCCCAACCGACGCCGCCGCCGACGCCAAGCGCGCCCAGGCCCGTGCGCAGGCGCTTGAAGCCGACGTGCAGGACTACGCCGACGAGGCGCATGCACTCGAAGACGAAGCCAAGGACGATGCCGCGCTCGCCAAGGCCGAGCACCGTGTGCAGGTCGACGAGGCCGAAGCCAGCGAGGCTGCCGCCAAGACAGCCAAGCCCACGCTTTCCGGCGGCACGTCCACGCCGTCCAAGCCCGCGGGGCCCTCATCCAACTGATGCACATATTTTCAATCTAAGGAGTCACTATGACTGACGAAACCAACGCTGCTTCCAGCACGAAGGAAGACAAGAAGGAACCGCTCGAACCGGTTCCGGCCACCGCCGCCAAGGACTATGTCTGGACCGGCCCCGACGGCGCCACCATCAACTACACGGCCACCGCGGAAATGGTGCCGGTGCGCGAGGACGACGGCACGCTCATCGGCCACATGTTCATGCTCTCGCAGGTTTCGGACGCCTCCGACAAGTCCGACCGTCCGGTCACGTTCTGCTGGAACGGCGGCCCCGGCGGCGCGTCGTACATGGTCAACATCGGCGGCATGGGCGCCGTGCGCGTCAAGACCGACGGCATGGCGCACCTGACCGGCGTGGGCGAGGTGGAAGACAACCCCGACACGCTGCTGCCAAGCTCGGATCTCGTGTTCATCGACGCGTTCGGCACCGGCTATTCGCACATCGCGCCCGGCTTCGACGCCAAGAAGGTGTGGGGCGTGGATGGCGACGGTGACGCGTTCACCCGCGGCATCATCGCATGGCTCACCGAGCACAAGCGCTTCAACAGCCCCATTTACCTGTATGGCGAATCCTATGGCACCATGCGCAACGCCGTGGTGTACCGCCTGCTCGGCGAGCATGGCATTGGCGTGACCGGTGTGGTCGAGCAGTCCACGATCCTGGACTACGCACCCACGCTTTCGGGCAACGACGCGTACTACATGGGCATGGTGCCGGTGTACGCCGCCACCGCGAACTACTTCGGCAAGGCCGGCAAGGGCGTCGATCAGTACGAGTGGTACAACAAGGCGTTCGACTTCGTGAACTCCACGCTCGCCGGCGCGCTCATCCTCGGCGATGAGCTGCCCGCCGACAGGATGGACGAGATCGCCGGCCAGATGAGCGAACTCATCGGCCTGCCGAAGGACTTCATCAAGGCGAAGGGACTGCGCATCGAGCTCGACACGTTCCGCAAGACGCTGCTGGCCGACGAAGGCAAGACCACCGGCCGCTACGACACGCGCTTCACGACGTTCGGATACCCGGACGTGCAGGGCGACAACGAGTTCTTCGCGGGAGAGGACCCCTCGTACGACGCGATCAACGCCGCCTACCTGGACGTCTACATGAAGATGCTCGGCGACATCGGGTTCAAGGGCTACGCCAACTACGAAGGCCTGTCAATGAAGGTCAACGAGTCGTGGAACTGGAACCATCAGGCCCCGGGCACGATGGGCTCGCCGCAGACACCGAACGTCGCGTTCGACATCGCCACGGCGCTGCGCCGCAACCCCACGAGCCGCATCCTGTTCTTCGGTGGCATCCACGACGCCGCCACGCCGTACTGGAACGTGCGCCACGACATGGGCAAGCTGTTCCTGCCGCAGGCGCTCAAGGACCGCATCGAATACCATGTGCATTCCAACGGCCACATGCTGTACTGCGACCAGGTGGCGCTTGAGGCCGCCGGCCCCGAACTCAAGGCGTTCTACGAGAAGCGCCACGAGCAGTGAGCGGTTGGCTGACCGCTAGAGAATAGCCGCAAGATCGGGCCATGCGTCTGGAAAATCCTCCAGGTAGCGCATGGCCTCGTTGCGCATGGCGCGCATCACGAGCATGTGCTCGTAGACGGGGTTGCGCGCCAGATGCGGACCTTCACGGTGGTAGTCGTCCACGATCCGCGCGGACTGCTCGTCCCACGTGCGGTCGTCGCACAGGCGCCGCAGGTTCGTCAGCGCCGCCAACTCATCCATGTCGAAGGCGCCAAGCACGCGCGCGCGGTAGATCTCCTGCAACTGCCCGCGCTCGTCGAGGCCCTGCAACGCGATCTCGCGCAGCGACTCCCAGTCGTAGGGCACAAGGTCTTCGGGGAACATGATCGTGAATTGTTCGGGGTGGCGCGCCTCCACATCGTCAATGAACTCGAGCAGGTCGCGCCATCGTCGTGCATGGATCAGCCGCGCCGCATAGGCGTCGGCGAGCGGCGCGACCGTGCAGTGCTCGCGCAGCAGCGTGTCGGCTCCGTCCGCGTCGCCGCTCATGCGCATCAGGTCGTGCCGCATGAGCAGCATCGCCTGCTTGAAGTGGAAATGCGCGTGCAGCTCCAGCTCGCGCCGGTCCGTGCAGGTGTCGGGGTCCGGTTCGCCGTCGAATCCTTCGAACCCGTCCAGATCAGCGAATTCATGCGCGTATTCGCCGGTCACCATTTCGCGGAAGCGCGCGTCGGCGATCGCGTCGTCGCCGTACTGGCGCGCCATGCCGTCCATGCTGGCCACCGCGTTGTCCAGCGCCTCATACGCAAAGACGCGCGTGTCGTCCCACTGCGCGAACGACAGGCAGCAGGAGAGCAGCTCCACCATCGGCATCGGGTTGATGCGGAAGTCCTCGTTGCACGCCACGTCGGTCACCATGCGCAGCGCCTGCGCGCTCGTCTCGGGGTCCGCGTTGCGCGCCACCGAATCCATGTAGATGCGCACAAGCTGGATGAGTTCCTTGAGGTATTCCAGGCATTCCTGGTGGCGGTCCTCGCACGATCCGATGAACCGTGCGGTCAGTTCGACCGCCATGCACAGGTTGCGCGTGGCGTCGAGCCACTGGGTGCTCGCGAGCGCGTTGGCCACGACCGCCTCCACGCCGGCGAGCGCCTGCGATTCCATGCGGAACGACGGCATGTCCTTGCATGGCACGTCCATGCCGCCTTCGGGCGTGGGGGTGGCGCTGGGGGTGAAGGCGGCGATACCATCGAAATACCATTGCATCGGCTGGGCCATGACGAGCCGTGCCTCATCGGGCCGTGCCACCGGCGTGGGGTTGCGCCGCGCGTCCTCGTGTTGCGAGCATGACGATATGGTGGGGTCCCATAGGAACGTGGGGCCGTCGAACTCCTCGTCGAATCCCCATTCGGTCTCCACGAAATCCACCATCTGCGTCAGTTCGCGGTACTGCGCGATGTTTGAACTGTCAGCTCGCATTGTCATGTGTCGTCCCCTTGCCGCGGCGCCGTCGGCAGCCTCGTGTGGCTGTGCGCGCGGCACGGGGCCTGTCGGGCGTGCCGGTCCGGTGCGCACACGGTTCACGCTAGCAGTTTCCCGAGCGCGGTACCGGCATGGTTCTACGATGTGTACGCGCCCGTCTCAGAGTGTGTCGCGCACACGGTTCACATGGCGGCCGGTGCGCGCGGGTGCTCAGTCCTGATGCTCGAATGGGAACACGAGGCCCCATTCGTCGCGAATCTGGTCGAGCAGCGCCATCATGCGCAAGGTGTCCGCGTGCGGCATCTCGATGGTGTCGCGCTTGCCTGCGCGGATCGCCTGCACGCTTGCCGCCACTTCGTATTCGTAACCGGTGAGCTGTTCGGGCATGTCGATGTGGTCGACGCGCGCATGGTCGGTGTTGTAGATGTCGACCGCGGAGACATTGTTGACGTTATGGCACACCAGATAGCCTTCGGTGCCGTATACCATGCCCCCGCGGTCCGAGACGCACAGCATCGAACTGAGCGCCGTGGCCATCGTCGTGTCGGCGTAGTAGAGCGTCGTCGTGCTTTGCGCGTCCACACCGGTGGGGTAGGGCTGCATCGAGGTGGCCAAGTGGTCGATCTCCTGGGCGCCCATGACCATGTCGATGAACGTGAGCGGGTAGATGCCGACGTCGAGCAGCGCGCCGCCGGCGAGATTCGGGTCGGTCAGGCGCGCCTTGTGCGTCATCGGGTAGCACAGGTTGGCGTTGATGCCGGTCACCGCGCCGATGCGCCCGGAATCGATGATCCGGTCGATGACCGCGCGCGACGGCATGTAGCGCGTCCAGATCGCCTCGCCGCAATACAGGCCGGTCTTGTCGGATTCGTCGATGACCGCGCGCGCCTGCTCGAGGTTCGCGGCGAACGCCTTCTCCACGAGCACGGGCTTGCCCGCCCGCATGCAGGCGATCGCCTGTTCGGCGTGCAGGCTGTGCGGGGTGGCGATGTACACCAGGTCCACCGCCGGGTCGGCGAGCATCGCCTCGTATGAGCCATAGGCGTGCGGCAGATGGTAGGTGGCGGCGAACTTGTCCGCCTTGTCTTGCGAGCGCGAGGCGATTGCATATGGCGTGACCATCGCACTGTACGTGGGGGAGTCGGCCATCATCGTGAGGGTCTTGGCCATCGTCTGGGCAATGCGGCCCGCGCCCAGGATCGCCACATTGAGCGGGCGTGCCGTGTCGGTCCCTCCGGTTGTGGCCTCGGGTTGGGATTGGATGGAATCGGTCATCATGGCCGCCTTTCTTATGGAAACATTCCAGTGCGGCGCGCGGCCGCACTATTCCCACCGTAGGCGCTTCGCCGTGCGCGCCGCGTCACATGACGCCCAACGCGTAGTATGAACCACGGAGCATGAATTGTGCATCAGGGCGCGCATGTGCGCCCCACAAAGGAGACATGATGGACGAGTCCCATAATCTGCGCTCGCTGCCGCCGCTCGCCACGCGCGCCGGCGCGGTGCACCCGTTCCGCGCGATGCGCATCGGCGCGCAGGCGGACATGATGATCGCGGCGGGCGTCGACGTGATCAAACTCAATCTGGGCCAGCCGGACTACGACGCCCCCGAACCGGTGCGCGCGGCCATGCGCGACCTGTACGATGGGCGCGCGCTGCCCTACACCGAGGCGAAGGGGCTGCCCGAACTGCGCCGCAAGATCAGTGAATTCTACGCCACGCAACACCAGGTGAACGTGGACCCCGGGCGCATCGTCATCACGGCGGGCGGTTCGACCGCCCTGCTGCTCGCCGTGGCGCTCACCGTGGACGCGGGCAGCGAAGTGCTCATCGCCGACCCGTCATACCCCACCAACCGCGAGCTCGTGCGCGCGTTCGAAGGCGTCGTCGTGGACGTGCCGACGAGTGCCGCCACACGCTTCCACCTGACGCCCGAACTGCTCGACGAATACTGGTCGGAGCGCACGCGCGCCGTCATGATCACCTCGCCGTCGAACCCCACCGGCACCACGATCACCCCGGACACGTTGCGCGCGGTCTGCGACGCCGCGCGTGCGCACGACGCATGGCGCATCGTCGACGAAACCTACCTCGACCTGGCCGATGTCGAGCCCGACGGTTCGCGTGTGCCATCCGTGCTCTCGATTGACCCCGACGCGATCGTCTGCAGCAGCTTCTCGAAATACTTCGGCATGACCGGCTGGCGTCTCGGCTGGATCGTCGTGCCGCCCGCCGCCGTCGACGCGGTGGACAACCTCGCGGCGAACTTCTTCCTCAGCGCGCACACGCCCACCCAGATCGCCGCAGTCGAGGCGTTCGGCGACGAGGCGCTCGCGGTCAGTGAGAAGCGCCGACTCGAACTGCTCGCCCGGCGCGCGATCGTGATCGACGGCCTGCGTGACCTGGGCCTGCCGGTCGACGTGGAGCCGAACGGCGCGTTCTATGCGTATTTCGACGTGAGCTCCACCGGCCTGAGCGCCACCGCATTCTGCGAGCGCGCCCTGCGTGAGGCGCATGTGGCGCTCACCCCAGGCGCCGACTTCGGCGAGGCGACCGCCGACACGCACGTGCGCCTGTCATACGCGGCCTCACGCCACGACCTACGCGAAGGATTGACGCGGCTCAGCGCCTTCGTGCATGGACTCGCCGGCACGCGGCAGGACTGAAGAACAACGACGTAAGAGGAACCCCTATGGCAAATCTGAAACTGCGGTCCACCCGCTTGGGTGTGCTCGACATCGGGTCGAACACCGTGCACATGCTCGTCGTCGACGCGGCCGTCGGCGCACGCCCCGAACCGGAGGCGAGCTCGAAGACCACCGTGCGGCTCATGGACCATCTCAAAGACGACGGCAGCATCAAGAAGCAGGCGGTCGACGCGCTGCTCGCCGCCGTCGACGACGCGATGCGGCTCGCCGAACAATACAAGGTCTCGCAACTGCTCGCGCTCGCCACGTCGGCGATGCATGAGGCGCCGAATGGCAACAAGATCCTGCACCGCGTCGAAGAGATCATCGGCCAGCGCGTCACCGTGCTTTCGGGCGAAGACGAGGCGCGCCTGACGTTCCTCGCCGCGCGCCGTTGGTACGGGTGGGACGCCGGCCGCCTGCTCATGATCGACATCGGCGGCGGCTCGCTCGAAGTCGCGCTTGGCTCCGACGAGGAGCCCACCATCGCCGCCGCCGTGAACGCCGGCGCCGGTGTCGTGACGCGCGACCTGCTTCCTGACGGCATGGCGTCGGCGAAAGACCTCGACGCAGCATACAAGAAAGTGCGCAAGATGATCGCGCCGGTCGTCGACGCCGTGCCCGCCGAGGATTATTCGAGCCACGCCGTCGGCACGTCGAAGGCGATCCGTTCACTCGCGCGCCTCGCCGGCACCGTGATCCACCAGCCGGGGCGCGAGGACGCGCTGTGCGTGGAACGCGGGCAGCTCGAGGATTGGATCCCGCGCCTCGCCGCGATCGAACCGGCCCAGCGCGCCGCACTGCCCGGCATCACGCAGGACCGCGCCATGACGATCGTGGGCGCTGGCATCATCGCCGTTGAGATCATGCGCGCGCTCGGCATCAACGAAATCGAAGTGTGCCCATGGGCGTTGCGCGAAGGCGCGATCCTGCGCTGGCTCGACCAGTACGGGCGCACGCGCTTCGGGTTCTGAACAGGGCGTTACTGCAGCGCGGCGAGCTCGTTCTTCGCTTTGTGCAGCTTCGCGTAGATCTCATTGCGCTGCGCCGGGTTCTTCGCGCGCTTGTGGTCGGCGGTGAGCTTCGCGACCGCCGCCTCCAGCGCACGAATCCGCTCAACGCGGGCGATGCGCGCGTCCAGGTCGGCGAAATCGGTCGACCCCAGGATCGTCTGTGAACACAATGACGCCCACAGCTCGTCCATCGTGGCACCATTGACGTCGAGGAACATCTCGCCGGCCGGCTCCCATGCGCTGTGGAACACGCGGAACGTGGGCGTGTGCCCTGCGCGCACGGGGATCGCGCGGCGCACGGCGAATTGGCATTCCTCGCGCGTAGTGCCCTCATGCTCGGCTGTGCGTACCACGGCGAAGAGGATGCCGGATGCGCGCTGCGAGGCGATGAGCTCGATGACATCGTCCGGCGTCTCCTGCACGCCGTCGGCCAGGCGCAGGCCCAACACCAGGATCTCCGGCATGCGGGCGCTCGCCTCAAGACCGGTGTTCGCCGGGCGCAGCAGTGCGAGCATCGTGATCGACGCGATGCTGTGCACCAGATGCTGTTTGGTCTTCGTGGAAAGGGGAGCGGTCGGTTTCGCCGCGAACAGGCCCTTCGGCAGTGTGCCTTTCGCTGCGGGAATCGCCTGCGAGGCTTCGAATCCAAGTGTTTCGGCGGTCACGGAACCGCATGCGGCCATCGTCATCGTGGGCCTTCTTTCGCTCGTGCAACGGTTGGTTCGCACTACTGTACCGTTCGGCACGCGCGCACGTCCGGCGGGTCTCATACCCGCCCATGGTGCCCCAGATCGGATTCGAACCGACGACACCCGCTTTAGGAGAGCGGTGCTCTATCCACTGAGCTACCAGGGCAAACAACCTGCCATTATACACAGCGCCACGGCCTGTGGCCAGCGCTGTGGTTTTCGGCGCGCTGCGAATCATTCGCGGGGAGGATGGCGCCGGTCGGGCGGCCGCGGGTACCGTGGATGGCATGCGGCCGGCGGACCTTGGCGGGCGAGCCGGCCATATGCTGTCGATGTAAGTTCACACAACCGCCCGCAAGGAGGCATCATATGGCATCGCGTAGGCACCCTGTTCTGGCTTCCGTGGGGGCCCTGCTCGCACTCGTCGCATTGCTCGGCTGCGCGGCCCGTCTGCTGCCCGAAGATATGCAGGCGCTGCCCTATGTGCCGTATGTGATCGCGTTGAGCCCGTGGTTCGCGCTCGCCGCGATGGTCTCGCTCGTCTGCGCGTGCATTGCACACCGTTGGTTCACCGCCGCGGTGGCCGTGGCGTGCATCGTGCTGCAGGGGTACTGGCAACTGCCGTTCTACCGCAACGGCGAGCCGCTCGGCGCGCAGGCCATCGCCGCGGTGGCGCAGGCCAAACCCGCCACCGACGACGCGTTCGCACGCGTGATGACGTGCAATGTGTACAAGGGCGCCGCCGACCCGCAGGCGATCGTCGATGCGGTGCGCGACCAGCATGTCGAGGTGCTCGCGCTGCAGGAGACCACGCCGCAGTTCGTGCAGCGGCTCGAACAGGCGGGGATCGGTGACTATCTGCCGTACGCGGTCAGCGCGTCGTCAGGCAGCGGGTATGGCAATGGCCTGTGGTCCGCGCAGCCGTTGCAGCAACCGGCCGACGCGGAGTTCCCGTCGAGCGCCTCGGCCATGCCCGCCGGCACCATTCGCTTTGACAACGGCGCGCTGCCGGTGCGGTTCGTCAGTGTGCACACCACGTCGCCCACCGCGCAGTCGTGGGACCTATGGCGCAAGTCACTCACTGAGATGCAGCAGCTGACCGCGCGCACCGGCACACAATACGTGCTCATGGGCGATTTCAATGCGACCTACGACCACGCGGTGTTCCGCGACCTGCTCGGATCGCGGTTCCAGGACGCGGCGCGCGCGAGCGGCCACGGCCTTGTATTCAGCTGGCCCGCCGATAAACCGTGGCTGCCGGCGTTCTCGGGCATCGACCACATCGTCACCGAACGTGGTGTGGTCGTCGGGCAGGTAAGCACGATGCGCATCGGTGGCTCGGATCACCGCGCACTGCTCGCCACGCTCGACTTCACGCGCCGCTGAGCGGTCGGTTACTGCAGGTTCTCCTGCGTGCCGGCCGTGCTCGCGGTCTGCGCCTGCTGCGCCTGTGCGGCGTCGAGGCGCGCGCGCACGTCGGCGAGCAGGGACTCGGCGCGCTGGGCGAGCGCCTCGCCGATCTCCCACTGGCGCATCGACTGGTCGAGGCTCAGGCCGCCATTCTCCAGCGCGCGCACGGCCTGCACGAGCTTGTCGCGCGCCTCCTCGTACGGCATGGCGGCGATGAGGTCGCGTTCCTCTTGGGTCAGGCTCGTGGCCGCCTGCGGGGCGGGCTGCGCGGTATTGGTGTCGATGGTCTCTTCGGTCTGCGTGATTTCGATGTCGTCTGCCATGGTGTCTCCTTGATGGTGTGATGGTTGAAGTGCTGGTTGATTGCGGTTATAGGGGATTGTTCGGAGCGTTTAGACGTGCGTGGCCTGCGCCTGCGCCACCACGGTGCCGTGGCGCAGGGTGATCGTCAGTTCGTCGCCCACATGCACGTCGCCCGCGTCGTCGACCACATGGCCGCTGGCGTTCTGCAGCACTGCGTAGCCGCGGTCGAGCGTCGACTGCGGGCTTAATGCGGTCAGGGTGGCCTTGAGCTTCTCCACATGCATCTGCGCGTCGTCCACAATGCGCGTCAGCCCGATGCGCATCGCGCGCACGGCGTCGGCGATGTCGCGTTCGTGGGATTCGACCATCGTCTGCGGGTGGGTCAGGCTCGGGCGGTTCACATATCCCTCGATCAGGCGTGACTCGTTGTCCACCATCGCGCGCATGCGCATGCTCATCGTGCCGATTGCGCTCGCGACGAGCTGCTGCTGTTCGCGCACGTCGGGCACCACGCGTTTGGCGGCGTCGGTGGGGGTGGAGGCGCGCATGTCGGACGCCAGGTCGATGAGCGTCCAGTCGTCCTCATGCCCGACCGCCGAGATGATCGGCGTCACGCAGGCGGCGGTGGCGCGCACCACCCGTTCGTCGGAGAAGCCGATGAGGTCTTCGAAGCTGCCGCCGCCGCGCGCCACGATGATCACGTCCACTGCCGGGTCGGCGTCGAGCTCCTGGATGGCTTGCACCACTTCGGCGGGGCATTGTGGGCCCTGCACATGCGCGTATTTGACGGCGAAGTTCACAATGGGCCAGCGCAGGTTGACATTCGTGATGATGTCGCCTTCCGCGCGGGCGCCGGGGCCGCACACGATGCCGATCGTCGTGGGGAATTCGGGGATCGGCACTTTGTTGGATTCGTCGAACAGGCCCTCGCCCTTGAGCTTCTTGCGCAGTTCGTCGATCTGCTCCTTGATGCCGCCGGAACCGATGCGCCGGATGTCGTCGGCGCGGAAGCTCAGGCGCGTCGATTTGACCCACAGGTCGGCCTGCCCATGCATGACCACGCGGTCGCCCTGCTGGAACGCGCGCGCCTTCTGCGCGAACGCGCCGAAGCCAAGCGCGGAGATCGACACCTCCTGGAAGCTGTCGCGCAGCGTCAGATACACCGTGCCGGTGCGGCGGGCGTTGATCTCGATGATCTGCCCCTCGATCCACGCGGCGGGCCAGCGTTCCACGGCGTCGTGGAAATGCTGGCTCAGCAGCGAGACCGGCCACGGGTTTTCAGGGGTCGTGTCGCGCGCGAACCTGGGCAGCTCGTCGGCCGTGCGCGGCCTGTCGAGCGGCGAGCCGGCGCCGCCCGAGCCGTTGTTGTTGTTCCAAACCATACTGACTAGATTCCATCAGCGAACGGACATCGTCAAGGCGCGCAATGCGGCGTGTCGGTTGGTTTTCCCGGCCGGCGAACGCACCGGCGCGCACCTCGGCCGGGCGCTTGGGATACCATAGGCTCGCGCGGATTTCCGCACGGCGAACAAGGTGGTTCGTGACGAGTATCACACGCATGACATTTGGGGCGGAATTTCAACGAAAACCCAAGATATGGGTCATTTGCCGGCGCGTTGTACTAGATATGGGGGTGGCTTTGGCGTACAGTTCTGTCAGGCAAGTACGGCGCCCCACTGCTGCGGGCGCTTCGGCAACACGGCCGGGTGGCACCGGTCCCTTAAGAGAACAGGAAAGCGCATGGAAGCTCAGGTCATGGACGCCCCGCGGACACAGGCAAGGAACGCGACCACGGTGTTGGTCGAAAAGCGCGATGGTCGCATCGTGGATTTCGACCCCGTCAACATCGTCGAAGCCGTCAAGTCCGCCTTCGCGGACCTCGACAAAGAAGTCGGGCCCGAAGAGGAGCGCATGATCCGCGACCTGGCCGGCCAGGTGGAAGGCGAAATCAAGGAACGCTACAACGGCCCCGCCAAGATTGAAGACATCCAGAACCTCGTGGAGCATGCGCTCATCGAGGACCACCTGTACGAAGTGGCGCGCACCTACACCAACTACCGCCTCAACAAAGACATCGAGCGCGCCAAGGCCACCGACATCAACGAGGCCGTCAAGCGCCTCGTCAACCGTGACGAGTCGCTCGTGCGCGAAAACGCGAACAAGGACTCGAACGTCTACGCCACGCAGCGCGACCTGCTCGCCGGCGCCGTCTCCAAGGCGTCCGCGTTCTCGATGCTGCCAGACGCGGTGGCGAACGCGCACATGAAGGGCGACATCCACTTCCATGACGCCGACTATTCGCCGTTCACGTCGATGAACAACTGTTCGCTGCCTGATTTCGGCGACATGCTGCGCCATGGCTTCGCACTCGGCAACGCGATGATGGATTCGCCGAAGTCCATCGGCACCGCCGCCACACAGATCACGCAGATCATCAAGGACATCGCCGGTGCGCAGTACGGCGGCCAGACCGTCAACCGCGCCGACGAGATGCTCGAGGACTACGCGAAGCGCGACTATGCGAAGAACATGGACATGGCCCGCGCCATGATCCCCGATTCGACGCCGATCGCCGTGGCCGAAGACATGGTGCGTGGCCTCAAGGCGCAGGAGCCGCGCTGGCTGCATTTCGAGAACCGCGAGCCGCTGCCGATGGACGAGGCGTTCGACAAGGACCTGCCCGAACTCGACCAGCTGCGTGAGGTCTATGCGAAGATCATGACCCGCAAGGCCATCTACGACGCGATGCAGACGATGGAATACCAGATCAACTCGAACCGCGTTTCGAACGGTCAGACGCCGTTCGTCACGGTCGGCTTCGGCCTGGGCACGAGCTGGTTCGCCCGCGAGATCCAGCGCGCGATCCTGCTCAACCGCATCCGTGGCCTGGGCAAGGACCGCCACACGGCGATTTTCCCCAAGCTCGTGTTCACGATCAAGCACGGCATCAACGCCGACGAGGGCGACCCGAACTACGACTTGAAGCAGCTTGCGCTCGAATGCTCGACGAAGCGCATGTACCCGGACGTGGTGTTCTACGACAACATCGTGAAGATCACCGGCTCGTTCAAGGCGCCGATGGGCTGCCGCTCGTTCCTGCAGGGCTGGATCGACCCGAAGACCGGTGAAGATGTGGAAGACGGCCGCATGAACCTCGGCGTCGTCACGGTTAACGTGCCGCGCATCGCGCTCGAATCGCACGGCGATGTGGACCGCTTCTGGCGCCTGTTCGACGAACGCATGGAGACCGCGCACCAGGCGCTGCAGTTCCGCATCATGCGCTGCAAGCAGGCCACGCCGGTCAACGCGCCGACGCTGTTCCGCTATGGCGCGTTTGGCCGCCTCGACGCGAACGACAACGTGGACCAGCTGTTCCGCAACGAGCGCGCCACCGTGTCGCTCGGTTACATCGGCCTGTATGAGGCGACTGCCGTCTTCTACGGCAAGAACTGGATGCGCGACCACGGCTGGGACCCGCAGGGCAAGGAATTCGCGCTCGAGATCGTGCGCCGCATGAACCAGCTGTGCAAGGACTGGTCCGCCGCCGAAGGCTACCACTATTCGGTGTACTCCACGCCGGCCGAATCGCTCACCGACCGCTTCAACCGCATCGACCGTGACAAGTTCGGCGAGGTCGAAGGCGTGACCGACCACGACTTCTACACGAACTCGTTCCACTACCCGGTGTGGCTGCAGCCCACGCCGATGGAGAAGCTCGACTACGAGAAGGACTTCCCGTACTACGCTTCGGGCGGCTTCATCAACTACTGCGAGTTCCCGTGCCTGCAGGCCAACCCGAAGGCGCTCGAGGCCGTGTGGGATTACGCGTACAACATCGGCATCGGCTACCTCGGCACGAACACCCCGATCGACCACTGCTTCGAATGCGGTTTCGAAGGCGACTTCGAGCCGACCGAAGAGGGCTTCAAGTGCCCTGAGTGCGGCAATTCCGACCCGGACAAGTGCAATGTGACGAAGCGCACGTGCGGCTACTTGGGCAACCCGGTGCAGCGCCCGATGGTGCACGGACGCCATGAGGAGATCGCCCACCGCGTCAAGCACATGGCTGGTGAGACCGGCCGCGTCACGCTCGGCAACGGCGAGACACGCGAATGGTTCGAGGAAACGAAGTAAACGCACGCGCATAGCGCGACCGGCAGGGCGGCACATCCGCGGTGAACGCGGGATGTGCCGCCCTGTGTCATGATGGATGCAGATTGGGCATGGAGGATCAGGAACGCATGGTACAGGCAGGCACACGCCACGATTTCGTCAAGACTAAGGAATACCGGGGGCCGTCGGTGCCGAGCCCGTTGACAAACAACCCGCGCGCGGGGCAGTGGACGAATGCGATGAGCCACAACATGATCGCCGACTACAAGCGGTTCCTCATGACTGACGGCGAAGGCATCCGCTGCTCGCTGTATGTGTCGGGCTGCCCGTTCCACTGCGAGGGCTGCTACAACTCGTCGATCTGGGATTTCCAGGCGGGCCACGAATACAACGAGAAGCTCGAGGCGCAGATCATGGACGACCTTGCGCAGAGCTTCGTGCAGGGCATCACGTTCCTCGGCGGCGAACCGCTGCTCAACACCGGCGTGCTGCTGCCGCTCGCCCGCAAGATTCGCGAACGCTTCGGCCACACGAAAGACATCTGGTGCTGGACCGGCTACACGTGGGAGGAGCTGATGCGCGAGGGGGAGAGCCCCGACAAGCTCGACCTGCTGCGCGAGATCGACATCCTCGTCGACGGCCGCTACATCAAGACGCTGCACGATTCGCTGCTGCAGTTCCGTGGTTCGTCGAACCAGCGCATCATCGACGTGCCCGCATCACTTGAGCAAGGCGAAGTGGTCATCTGGGGCAAACTGCACGACCAGGAGCGGTTCATCCCCGAGATCTACGGCCACGAGCGCGCCGCCGGCGAAGGCGACGCGAGCTGACGCGCACGGCACGCTAGTCCGCTTTGGTCGCTTGTGTGTCGATCCACGTGTTCACCGCGTCAATCGCCTCATTGATCGTCACCTCGGCCGCTTTGTACACTTTGGAATCCTTGATGCCCGAGTCGTCGATGAGCCGTTGGCCGGCGTCGACCGCCTTCTGCAGCACGCCGGTCAAGTAAGATCCAACGGCCGAACCGTCATAGTGCGCGCGCAGGTCGTCGAGCACGTCGCCAGCGCGGTCGAGCGCGGACCGCAATCCGCTTTTCGCACTGTCGACGGCGTCACCAGTCGTCTCACCCGCCTCATCGAGCGCATCGGACGCGCCCTGCTTGAGGTCTTCGCCACCGAGCGCGTCATCCACCTCGTCCCGCGCCTTCTGCTCGATCTGCTTCGTGGACTCGCGCAGCGAATCCGTGGCGCTGTCGAGCGTGTCCGCGACCAGGTTGAGCTGGATGATGGTCGCGTTCGTGGCGCACCCCTCATCCGAGACCGTGCCCTCGGCGGCGGTCGCGGCCTTCGCCACCGCGTCGAGGATGTCATCCACCCCGAGCACATTGCGGATGAACCGTTGGATCGCCGGCGAATCGTCCGAAGTGGCGAGCAGCGCCTTGCGCGCGTCACTGAACGCACTGACCGCTGTACGGCAGCGGGCGAGCGCCTCGGAATGCTTGTGGCTGTACACCACGCCGCCAATCACCGCGCCGATCAGCGCGATGGCCGCGATCACCGCCACCACAATCGGCCATTTTTTGCGCTTGTGCGGCTGCGGCACACTCGGTACGCCGCCAGCCACATAGCTCGGCGGCACCGCCTGCGCCGCGCTCGCGCGGATCTCATGGACCGGCAGCGCCTGCGTTGGCGGATCCTCTTCGAACTGCGCCATCGCAACGTCGATGCGTTGCGTGGGCTGCGTCTGCCCGGACCCGTCTGCACTCCGACCGCTCATCCCTGCCTCGTTTCTCGCGCCATCGGGGAAAGGCGAATCCGCCGGGGCGCAATGGCGCGCATGTGAAATCGGTTAGGGAAATTATAGATGGGTGTCTACGCAGTGAGCCACACGCTGAACCGCCTCTTACCAACGTACCCGCTCGGCACTAAGATAATCGGATTATTGACGATTATGGCAGTCGCGCGCACGACAACACAGATGACGGTGCGCGCCCACCAACGCACGTCCCGAAGATGAACGAGGTATCGATGGTTCAGACGGCACCCATGAGCATGCCGAACGACAACACAACAACCGAGCCGAACCGCATTCCGACCGCCCACCCAGAACAGCGCGCCGACCCCGCGCGCCCGCTGCGCGTGGGGCTCGACATCGGTTCGACCACGGTCAAAGCCGTGGTGCTCGGTGAATCGGACGCGCTGAGTGAGCCACTGTTCGCCGACTACCGCCGCCACCACGCCAATGTGCGCGCCACCATGGAGGGCCTGCTCAAAGACATCCGCGCCACACTCACCACGCTCGGGCGCGCCGACGAGCCGATCGCGCTCGCCATCACCGGATCGGGCGGCCTGGCGCTCGCCGACGCGCTCCATGTACCGTTCGTGCAGGAGGTGATCGCCGAGACGCGTGCGATCGACCAGGATGTGCCGCAGGCCGACGTGATCATCGAGCTCGGCGGCGAAGACGCGAAGATCACCTACCTCAAGCCCACGCCGGAACAGCGCATGAACGGCTCATGCGCCGGCGGCACGGGCGCGTTCATCGACCAGATGAGCACGCTGCTCGACACCGACGCCGCCGGACTCAACGCGATGGCGAAGGACTACACCACGCTGTACCCGATCGCGTCGCGCTGTGGCGTGTTTGCGAAGACGGACCTGCAGCCGCTCATCAACGATGGCGCCGCCAAACCGGACCTCGCCGCGTCGATCTTCACCGCCGTCGCCACCCAGACGATTGCTGGCCTCGCCTCGGGCCGCCCGATCCACGGCACCGTCGTGTTCCTCGGCGGGCCGCTGTTCTTCATGAGCGAGCTGCGCGAAGCGTTCCGCCGCGCGCTCGACGGCAAGGTCAGCGAATTCATCACGCCCGCCGACGCGCACCTGTATGTGGCGTACGGCGCCGCGCTCACCGCCGGCGAACCCGACCAGATCGAACACGCCGGTGACTACGTGCCGCGCACCGCGGACAGCATCATCGCCGCACTCGAACACCTGAGCACACTGCCGGCGAACACCGCCACCATGCCGCCACTGTTCGCCAACAACGCCGAACATGAGGCATTCGACGCGCGCCACCACCGCGAACACGTGCACATCGGCACGCTCGAAGGCGCGCGCGGCCCGCACTTCCTCGGCATCGACGCCGGCTCGACGACGATCAAGGCCACGCTCGTCAACGACGACCGCGAGATCGTCTGGTCGTCGTACGCCACGAATGACGGCAGCCCGCTGACCGCCGCGATCGAGATCGTGCGCACGATCGAACACGACCTGCCCGAAGGCGCCTGGATCGCGCGCAGCTGCGCCACCGGCTACGGCGAGGGACTGATCGCCACCGGGCTGCACCTCGATGAGGGCGTGGTGGAGACGATGGCACACTACCGCGGCGCCGAAATGGTGAGCCAAGGCGTCACCGCCGTCATCGACATCGGCGGCCAGGACATGAAGTACCTCGCCGTCGACAACGGCGTGATCGATTCGATCGCCGTCAACGAGGCCTGCTCCTCCGGTTGCGGGTCGTTCCTGCAGACCTTCGCGCGGTCGATGGGCCTGACCATCGAGGAATTCACGCAGGCCGCGCTCGCCTCCGAACACCCCGTGGACCTGGGCTCGCGGTGCACGGTGTTCATGAACTCGAGCGTCAAGCAGGCGCAGAAAGAAGGCGCGAGCATCGAAGACATCGCCGCCGGACTGTGCTATTCCGTCGTGCGCAACGCGCTGTACAAGGTCATCAAACTGCGCGATTCGGGCGAGCTCGGCAGCACGGTCGTGGTGCAGGGCGGCACGTTCCTCAACGACGCTGTGCTGCGCGCGTTCGAACTGCTCACCGAACGCGAGGTGACGCGCCCCAACATCGCCGGACTCATGGGCGCCTATGGTGCGGCGCTCACCGCGCGCATGCACTACGACGACATCGCCGACGACACGGACGGCGACACCGATGCCGCTGGCGTGCACGTGGCGCGCATCGACGGCGTGGACCACACCGTCTCGAGCATCCTGCACGGCACGGCCCTCGACGAGCTGTCGATGACGACCGAACGCGACGTGTGCAAACTGTGCCAGAACCACTGCAAGCTCACCATCACCACATTCCACGACGGGTCGCGCTACGTGACCGGCAACCGGTGCGAACGCGGCGGCGACGCCAAACGCAAACGCAGCGACCGGCCCAACCTGTACGACTTCAAATACAAGCGCGCCTTCGCCTACCGCCGCCTGACCGATAAAAAGGCCACGCGCGGCGAGATCGGCATACCCCGCGTGCTCAACATGTACGAGAACTACCCGTTCTGGTTCACGCTGCTCACCAGCCTCGGATTCAAAGTCGTCATCTCCGGGCGATCCAACCACGAACTGTTCGAAACCGGCATCGAATCCATCGCGTCCGAAAACATCTGTTATCCGGCGAAACTCGTGCACGGGCACATCAAGTGGCTCCTCAACAAAGGCATCCGCACGATCTTCTACCCATGCGTCTCGTTCGAAGACGACCTGGTGCCCGAAGCCGACAACCACTACAACTGCCCGGTCGTAGCCAACTACCCCGTGGTCATCGGCGCCAACATGCCCGAACTGCGCGAAGAGGGCATACGGTTCATGCGCCCCTACTTCAACCTCTCCAAGCACAGCCTCATGGTCGACCGCATCGTCGAGGAATTCGCATGGGCCGGCGTGACGCGCGAGGAGGCCGAAACAGCCGTCGCCGCCGCCTACGCCGAAGACACCGTGTTCAAACACGACGTGCAGCAGGAAGGCGTGCGCGCGCTCGCCTACATGAAGGAGCACAATTGCCGCGGCATTGTGCTCGCCGGGCGCCCCTACCACGTGGACCCCGAAGTCAACCACGGCATCCCCGAGACGATCTGCTCGCTCGGCATGGTCGTGCTCTCCGAAGACTCCGTCAGCTGGCTCGACCCCAACGACGTGCCCGCGCTCACCGCATACCTCGCCGAAGACGAGACCGACCCGGCCGCCCACACGAGCGAAGGGTTCCGGCACGTCGATGACCGCAAGCTCACCACCATGCCGCTGCGCGTGATGAACCAATGGGCCTATCACGCGCGCCTCTACCGCGCCGCGCAGTTCGTGGCGTCGTGGCCCGGGCTCGAACTCGTGCAACTCAACTCGTTCGGCTGCGGCCTCGACGCCGTGACGACCGACCAGGTGTCCGAGATCCTCGCCGACAAAGCAGACGTCTACACGATGCTCAAAATCGACGAAGTCTCCAACCTCGGCGCCGCTAAAATCCGCCTGCGCTCACTCAAAGCCGCCGTCGAGGAACGCGAACGCAACGCCCAGCGCGCCGCTACGCCCGCAGCTGGCGCCGGCACCTTCCGGCACACCGGCACCGCAGCGCCCACACCCGGCCGGCAGATTCTGCTCGACACCGTCATGGGGCGGCAAGCTGGCGCCGGCGCCCAGCAGAACCGGCAAAGCGCCACCATGAGCGCCTACGCCAACCGCGTGCCCTTCGGCAAGGACATGCGTCGCGACTACACCATCGTCGCGCCGCAGATGAGCCCCATCCACTTCCGGCTCGTCGAAGCGGCCATACGCGCCTCCGGATACAAATTCGACGTGCTCGAACACGCCAGCAAAACCGACGTGGAGACCGGCCTCAAATACGTGAACAACGACGCCTGCTACCCGGCGATCATGACCGTGGGCCAGCTCGTGGAAGCCATCAAATCCGGGCGGTACAACCCCGACACCACGGCGCTCGCGATCTCGCAGACCGGCGGCATGTGCCGCGCCACGAACTACTTCGCGCTCATCCGCAAAGCGCTCGTGGATGCAGGCTACCCGCAGATCCCCGTGCTCGCGATCTCCACGCAAGGTTTTGTGGACAATCCCGGCTTCACGCCCACGGTGCCGTTGCTGCACCGTGCGGCGAAGTCGCTTGTCATCGGCGACCTGCTCATGAAGTGCCTGTACCGTGTGCGCCCGTACGAGGTGAATCCGGGTTCCGCGAACCGCCTGTACGAGCGGTGGAACGTGATCGTGCGCGAGACACTGCTCAACCACGGCATGTCGAAGACCGCGAAGATGTTGTACGGCAGCGCATACTGGCCGTATGCGAAGCTCGTGGCGAAGATCGTGGAGACCTTCGACGCGCTGCCACTGAAAGACGTCGAGCGCAAGGTGCGCGTCGGAGTTGTGGGCGAAATTCTGGTGAAGTACCAGCCCGACGCCAACAACCACGTGGTCGAGGTAATCGAGTCGCAGGACTGCGAGGCCGTAGTGCCCGGCATCATCGACTTCATGACGATGCGCCCATACATCAACGAATGGAACGAGCACAATTTGGGCACAGGGCGCAACAAGGCGCTGTACACGGCGTTCAAAGGCGTGATCCACGCCTACATGAAGCCTGTGAACGATGCGCTTGAAGCGAGCGGCGGCAAATTCGAGAAGGACCTGCCGATGGACCAGCTCGTGGCCAAGGCTCAGACCGTCACGTCGATCGGCGTGCAGGCCGGCGAAGGCTGGCTGCTCACGGGCGAGATCGTGGAGCTCATCGAATCGGGCTGCCCCAACATCATCTGCGCGCAGCCGTTCGCGTGCCTGCCGAACCATGTCACGGGCCGTGGCATGTTCGGCAAGATCCGCCGGCTCTACCCGCAGGCGAACATCGTCTCGATCGACTACGACCCCGGCGCGAGCGAGGCGAACCAGCTCAACCGCATCAAACTGATGATCGCCGCGGCGAAGAAGAACGCCGCAGCAGTCCGCAACAGTGCGTGATTTGTGCACATTATAGGGATTTTTTAGAACCCGCACGCCGTGTCCCCATGCGCGCACGTTAGTATGGGCACTTATGACAGCACCACGAGTTTCCTACGCGCACCTGCTGGTTCAGCCGAACCCGCGGCACGTGCGCAGCCTTGTCCGCTTCTTCGAGGAGGGGTGCTCCGCGCCGGGGACCGGGGGGTTCGGCGTGGAGATCGAACATCTGCCCGTGCACAACGCCGACGACACGGCGGTCACGTACGGTGAGCCGAACGGCGTGGAGGAACTGCTGCGCCGTCTGCGCCCGTACTACGACCCCGCGCAGGAGTACTGGCAGGACGATCACCTCGTCGGGCTGGCACGTGAGGGAATCGCCATCTCGCTCGAACCGGGCGGGCAGATCGAGACATCGATCGGCATTTTGCGCAAACCCGAGGATCTGCTCGAACTGCACGGGCAGTTCATGCGCGAAGCTGCGCCGATCCTCGACGAACTCGATTTCCGACTGGTGAACTACGGCTACCAGCCGAAAAGCTCATACGCAGACATCCCACTCAACCCCAAACTGCGTTACGCCGCGATGAACGAGTACTTGGGGCGCATCGGGCAGTTCGGACCGTGCATGATGCGCGCATCCGCCTCCACGCAGGTGAGCATCGACTATACAAGCGAGCGCGACGCGATCGACAAGATGCGCCTCGGCACCGCGATCGGCCCGATCCTCGCATGGTTCTTCCGCAACACGCCGTATTTCGAAGGCGCGCCGAACCCGTGGCCGTTGTGCCGCCAGCGCATGTGGGACTACCTCGACGTGCAGCGCACCAACGTGACGCCAGGCCTGTACGATGAGCGGTTCAGCTGGGAGGATTACGCGGCCGACGTGCTGAGCACCCCGCTCATGTTCGCCGACCTGACCCACACGCCGGAAGCAGAAGGCGCGTCCGTGCACGACATCGAATTCGCCGCGTTCTACACGACTGCGGCCGACCTGTACCCGGACCGCGAACTCAATGCGTACGAGATCAACCATGTGCTCTCCACGCACTTCAACGACGTGCGCCTGAAGAACTTCATCGAGATGCGGCACTGGGATTCGCTGCCGATCGAGCGCGCGGAACTGCTCACGCAGATCGTGAGCAACCTGTTCTACGATGTGGAGCGCCGAAACAGCCTCGAATCATACTTCAGCGGACTGACCGGCGAAGACGTGCACGCCGCAAAGGCCGTGCTGCAGGCGCGCGGGGGAGAGGCGAAGCCCTACGACCAGCCGATGGACTACTGGGCCGAAGTGCTGGGCGTGGGGGATGCGCTTGCCGATGTGCCGGGCGACGCGAAGTGGCCGGAGGTGCGGCAGGGGTAGGGGCTATGCATGTAACGTGTTCAAGATGAGGGAACTGCGGATATGAGTCGCTGAATCCTATAGGCATGTGGAATACCAACGCCGATGGCTTGATTGGCTTGATACACTGTGCTAAGTGGTGGGATGTTGAGTCTAGGGAAATAGGGGATTGGGATGACACGAGCTGGATATTCATCTATTGATGAATTGCCGCTATCGGCACAGGCGCGTTCCCTATGGGGAAAGACCGATCGAGATGCAGGTGAACAGTGGCTACCTCTGTATGTGCATATGTCGGATTCGGCTCTTGTTGCCAAGCAGATTTGGGACGAATGGTTGCCAGAGGGAACTCGAAAAATCATTGCAGATGAGTTCGATGGTGATGCTGTATTAGCACGGAAAACCACGATGTTCCTCGCTGGTATCCACGACCTTGGTAAGGCGACCCCGGTTTTCCAAAGCAAGCCAATCACTTACGCCCCCAATGCCGCTGACGGAAGCATGGCTTGGATTCCCGAGAAGGTAGGTTTGATTGTAGGCCATTTCGACAATCCCAACAATCCAACGCATCCGTTAGCTGGAGAGTTTTTGCTTGAACGGTATTTGAAGAGCATTGGTTGGTCCAAGAATATTGCACGCTCGTATGCCAGCATTGTGGGAAGCCACCACGGTAAGCCGCCGATTGAGAGGAAACTGGGGGAGCTGGAGAAATCGAAAGATATTGCACCTAAGCGACTGGGGAGCTGCGATGAAAAGTGGATACAGGTTCAGCGAGAGCTTATCGAATACGTCACCGACATTGCCGGAATCGACGCACAGTCATTAGCCCGAATGGGAACGACACGGCTCTCGCCGCAATCTGAGGTTTTGTTGACGGCAATCACAATCATGGCTGATTGGATTGCCAGCAATAGCGAGGATTCCCTATTTCCGCTCGTTGGAGTCAGAGCTGACGATGATTCTTCCCGGTTCACTCATCGTGAGACGCGGAGCGAGCCCACCAAAAGTGGAATTATCGGCATGCTGGCATGCGCTCAAGGACGAACACGAGAGGATTCGATAGAGGACCTGTTGCAGCTTTCCTTCGGAGTGCGTATAGATCAGAAGGGAAACGTGATTCGTGACCTACAGACCGAAAAAACTCTCGAACGGAAGCGTGGATCGAGGAACTTCATCAAGGTGTTGCCGTTGACTCAACGCTACTACCTTGCCGATGCCAGATTCTTGGCTGCGATAGAGGCACCGAGGGAGATGTTGAATACATTGGAAGATGCATTACGGCATCCTCGCTGGCCGCTGTATCTGGGAAGGCGGTCGTGCCCTCCGGCATATCCGTTGAACTTGGGCATACACGATGAATATGAATCCATCGATGATGCGCTGACTCATCATCCTTGGCAGGCTTCAGGTTGGTACCGTCGCCGCCATATGGGAGAGCGTTTGGAGATTGTGCGTGATGCCCGGCATGGCGAACAGAGCTCTGTACAGAACGATATGCCATTGACCTTCAGTCAACGTCACCGTGAGTACGGCGGACGGTCAGTGAAACGGTACTTTGTCGATAATCCAGACGCTTCCGAGAATGTGAGTGGTTCGGTTGTCTCTTCGGCATCGTTCGAGGAACATGACCCCATGTTCTTCGCGTAGGGGAGGATGTATGTACATTTCGAGAATGCCGTTGAATCTTGCGAGATTCGATACGAAAAGACTTGTGGGTTCCCCATACCGGATGCATGCTGCCGTAGAGAGTTCATTCCCACCTACATGCGTGCGCGCCACGGAGGAGGGACGAGTACTTTGGCGTATCGACTATTCGGAAACGAATCATTCTGCGTGGCTGTACGTGGTGAGTCCAAGTCGTCCTGATTTTACCCATCTCATTGAGCAGGCAGGATGGCCTACACGCATGGAATGGGAGACTAAGGACTATTCCCCGCTTCTTCAGCGTCTTGCCGTTGGACAAAGATGGCAGTTCCGTTTGCGAGCGAATCCAGTGCGCAAAGCTGCAAGTGATCGAGTGACGAACTCGCCTCGCAAATCCGATGAAATAATAGGAAAGCGATTGGCGTTCGTTACAGCCAATCAGCAGATGGAATGGCTGGTGAGACGTGCACCCCAAAATGGATTCACCGTTTTGCAGGAGGAATGTGGTCCGGCATTACGGGTAATCCAGCGCCAGAAAGAACATTTCGAACGCAATGGGACGGCCGTTACATTGGCTACCGCTGTATTCGAGGGGCAATTAGAGGTAACTGATGCCGGCGCGCTTCGTCACGCATTATGCTATGGAATAGGCCCTGCAAAAGGATTCGGTTGTGGTTTGTTGACCTTGTCTCCAATCCGCAATTCATAATCAGTTAGGTGAGGAGTCCACAATGAACAGCATGAGTTCGCCGGAATCGGAAGGCCGTGAGAAACCTGCAGCTTCAGGGAAACGTAAACCTGTGCCTGGAGCGCGGCCTCCCGAGCTCGGCGAACTTGTCCGTTGTGAAGACCGCATCTCGTTCGTTTATTTTGAACACTGCATTATCAATCGGAAAGACAATGCAATTACAGTCACGGACAACACAGGAACGATTTATGTGCCGGCGGCCTCATTGAGTGTGCTTATGCTGGGGCCTGGTACGAACGTCACCCATCAGGCAATGACGGTGATTGGTGAGAACGGTGCGACAGTCATCTGGGTGGGGAGCGTGGTGTACGGATGTATGCATTTGGCAAACCGCTGACTCATTCGTCTACATTGTTACAGCAACAGGCAAGACTAGTAAGTAATAATCAGAAACGTCTGGCTGTGGTGCGCGAGATGTACCAGATGCGTTTTCCGGGAGAAGACGTGAGCAGATTGACGATGCAACAATTGCGTGGCAGGGAAGGGGCTCGAATACGCAAAGTATATCGGATCCTATCGAAGGAGACGGGTGTCGAATGGGATAAAAGGACGTATAATCCGCAAGATTACGATGATTCCAACGACATTAACAAGGCATTGTCTGCAGCGCATACCTGCTTGTATGGCATAGCGCATTCTGTCATTGTCGCTCTTGGATGTTCCCCAGGACTGGGTTTCGTGCATGTGGGTCATGAACGATCATTTGTATATGATCCCGCGGGTGAGGGTGATGCGCTCCTGCAGGGCTTGTGTTCCCCGCAAGCGCGGGGATGATCCCAAAAGGAGAGGAGGAAAACAATGAAAACAACAGTGTTCCCCGCAAGCGCGGGGATGATCCGCATGTACATTGATGAACGGAGGTAAATGGCATGCAGGCTGCAGAGGGAATGACGTTCGAGGATCTCGTCGATTGGTATGTCAGACAACTCGTTCTCCATGGCGATGAGAAAACGCCGAGGTCATCAGGGGTGCCCTTGCATGCGGCGAACCGGTAGTCGCTCTGAATATGGCAGTAATCCGGTCAAAACAGTTGAACATAATTCCTGAACGCCATATCATCGAGCGATCATGCGAATTATTGGATTCTGATGATGACGGCATGGAGATCTGCAAATACCTTTTTGCCCCGAACGGTGATTCCGTTGCACCGTGACATGGACCTGATCCAGCTCATCATGGTGGGGGATTTGTCCGTGCCGTTGAATGCGGCGGTTTGCCCCGCATGCGCGGAGATTCTGAACTCGACGAGATTCGCGACTCCATCGACCTCGACGCGCTCATGGCGGCCCACGACATCTCCAACAACTGACCCATATTCTCCCATACACGAAAGGCCCATATCATGCCTACGCACAAGTCTGCACACCAGAAAGCCATGATCCGCATCGGTGACGCACTCACCCACCTGTACAATGCCGTCACCACATCGGCCGACGCCTATACGAGGGCAGACGCCATGCTCGTGCGCACGATTCTCACGCGCACAGACTGGAGGGCCGTGCTCGACGAGGCCGCCCGGCACACCGGCCGAGATGGCTCTCAGCTCGAGGAGCTCGACCTGTTCATCGCCGACGACCTGCAGCATGCCAGGTTCGACCCGTTTGAGTGGTTGGGCGACGATGAGAGGCGCCTAACTCCAGCTGAATTCCACTGCCTGCGCCAACAGCTCGGCGTGACCACGAAATGGCTCGCTTCCCGCTGGAATGTAACCGAGCGCAGTGTGCAGCGCTGGGAGAATTTCCGTTGCCTGCCGCTTGAATTCACCGAGGACGTTCTCGCCCTGCGCACCCGACAGCTCGACCTGATTCACACCCAGTGCGAGGAGGCCATGCGCGCTCAGAGCGGCGTCATGGTGCCGCGCAAAAATATCATGCCGGCCGAATACCCGGCCGAATGGTGGCAGATCATCGCCTGGCATGTGCACGAGAAAACAGGCGCGACGATCCTCTACACAGACGATGCCACGGAGGAGTTTGAAGAAAAGCCGTGCCATAGCATGACATGGGACTAACGGATTGGATTGGTTGATTCCACATGTGTAGGAAGCGGCCAAGACGTCTAAAGTGGTTTAGATAGGGACTCAAACGTGGATTGTGCTGGATGTTTTCCTACCACTTTTTATTCAATGGAGATAAGCGCTAATAGCATATGAGCTTATTTATAGCTTCCCATCAGCTTTTAGGGAGTCATATTGCTTTGCTAGTTGCTCAGTATTGAAATCCTCATCCGATTCCTGACGTCGCCTAGCTTCTTTGGTAATCCATTCTTGCTTGGCTTTGGGGTATGGGTACACTCCGGTGCGACGATATATAGCCGCCAATTCTTGCTCGTCGGTCACTGTCTGCAGTTGGCTTGGCATGAAGGTGAATTTGTGTGATCTTTCCGTTGCCTTGATACTCATTATTTCATTGCACGAGTCGCAGAACCACTATGTGTTTTGGCGTGGCAGTCGCTAGTGGGCCTCGCCTGCGTAAGGACGATTCGAAAAACTGTGTGATTAACGATTGTGCTCTTTTGCTAGTCTAGGCCCCATTGATTGAGGTAGAGTCGTATTGAGCGGTTTCCTCCGAACCCGTTATTGGCTCTTGGGAACCGCTTCTTTCGCCGTTTTCGCGTAATGCCTTAATTGGCTGGTCCGGTTCAAAAATGCACCCGCCACTCTTACCGTCTGTTACTGCCTTCTGGGATGGCAACAGTGTCTGTTTTGCTACGGGTAGTGCTCTTTTCGCTACGGGTAGTGCTTCTCTGGGGCGCTGCTCACTATAATCCGCCATTTTTCAACGATTGTAGGCGGGAATTGCCCGAGGAATCACTACCCGTAGCGGTGGTAGTGCCACGGCCATGTCAAATTCGCTGTTTATGTCACCCGCATGGCTGTTGGTGTCGATGGTCAGACATCAGCAGCCATATGGGACGCGGTTATTGGACTCCTGTGACTGACCTCAGCCACCTACTGCTATTTTGAGCCGCTCCGACGGTATTCCTCGGCTAGACTCAGTCACGCACTACCGTCTCAGGTGGCTCATTGTCTGCATCAGTGGCTTTTGTTTTCCTGAGCAGGGCGTTGCCGATTTCATAGGCATGCGAACCTTTTTCACACCGTGGAGAACCCATCATGGACTGGAGCAGCTGAGTAGGTGGAGTAATACCGAGTTCTCGGCAGGAAAGCATCGCAAAGTCGAAACCTATGGCAAATTCACCGATAATGGCGATGTTATCGAGTATGTCGGCGTCTTGGTACGCCTTGGCTTCTTCAAGAATCTGTGCAAAATTGGCCAACAGAAGGTCGTCAGGGTCATCAAGGTCATCAGGGTCGTCTGCGCTGGCCGGGGTCTCCCTGTTCGCGAGTGGATACTCGTCTTTTGACCGCCCGTAGAAGATGCACCAGCTGACCCACCGGTACAGCTCTTCGTCGGAGACGCTGATTGAGGTGTTCTCGATATTGAAGAACGGCCCGTGGAACATTCTGCAATAGGTTCCCAACGCTTCGTCCGTGTCCTTGTTCAGCGTCGTCTCATCGTGGTCCTCGGCAAGAAACTGCTCAAAATCACCGTCGTGGAAGACATCTAACCCTTGCGTTTTCATAACGCCCCTCCTCACCTGCACGCAGCCCCTACAAATCTACCTCTTCTCCGCAATCTGCCCCACAAGCCGCTCGAGCCGCGCTTCGCGTGCGTCGCCGCGCAGCTCGCATTCCCACACGTCGATCACGTGCCACCCCATCTGCCGCAGCTGTTCGTGCTGCCGGCGGTCGCGGTCTCGGTTGCGCGTGAGCTTCGCCGTCCAGAACTCCACATTCGACTTCGGCATGTGGAACGATTCGCACCCCTCGTGCATGTGCCAGAAACAGCCGTTCACAAACACGATCGTGCGGTACTTGGGCAGCACGATGTCGGGGTGACCAGGGTACCGCTTGTCGTTTTTGCGGAATCTGAACCCGCGCGCGAACAGATAGGAGCGCACCGTCTTCTCGATCGACGTGTCTTTGCCGCGGATGCGCGACATGGTGTAGCTGCGCGTGCCGCGCGCGTAGGGGGAGTCTGCGGATGGGGTTCGTGCCACGCCCACCAGTATCGCCGGGCCTGTGGATCGCCCGCGCATACCATTGCGCACAATCTCGCACTTTGTTCACTTGTGGCTATTTCCGGGTGCGCCGCGCGCGCGGACACACCATGATGGATAGCAGTTCACAGCTCCGCGGGCCGTGCATGACCACCATGCCACCAGCCGGGGCGCAAGGAGGAAACATGGCAGACAAGCCGACTATTGCATTTGTTGAGACTTCGCTCACCGACGGTTCGTTTGAAGCGGACCTCGCGAAGGAGATCATGAACATTGTCGGTGACCGTGCTGAAGCGATCACCATTGACTACGAGGACCTGCCGCTCGCCGGCGAAGCCCCGGAGTATCCGCTTCCGGAAGCCGCGCTCGCCGTACGCGACAAGCTGGGCAATGCGGACGCCGTGTGGGTCGTCGTCTCCGAGTACAAGAAGGAGATCCCGGATTCGCTGCGCAACCTGTTCGACTGGCTGTCGCTGCCGTCCACGAAGGATGAAGAAGGTAAGAACGTCCTCGACCAGAAGCCGGTCGCGATTTCCGGTGTCGGCGGTTTCGAGGAGCTGCATCCGCGCATCATGGTCGGCGATCTGCTGGAGGACGCTGGCATGCGCCTCTTCCCGGTCGAGGTCGGCCTGTCCGTTCCGGACGAGGCTGTTCAGACCGGCGACTGGGCGATGACCGGGGCCGATCAGGAGGCGCTGCGCACGCAGGCCGACGACTTCCTGACCTTCGTTTCCGAAAACAAAGTCAAGTGAATCCACTGATGTGACGGGTCGGCAGTAGCCGCTGGCCCATCATGTGCGCGATCCGCGACCTGCGTGCTGCAGGGCGCGGATCGCTTGCATATGTGGAGGCGCTGGCGCGCGATGGTTGCACGCGGTTCACTGTTGGCATATTCTAGTTGTATCTGCAACTGTTGTATACAGAACAATCTATAGTGTTTTGTTGCAGTAACGACGTTGTGACATCGCAATATGCCCGCGTCGAAATATCACGGAAAGAGGAGAGCGCGCATGGACCAGGTGCAAGGTGTGGATTCGCCGGACATGCTGCGCCCGAGCCTCGAAATCAAGGCGCTCCACAATCTCATCGGCCGGTATTGGAATGGCATCGTGCCGCCGGATTCCAGAATGTCGGGCGCCAATATGCCCATCGTGCTGTATTTGCACGAACACCGTGACTCGGATGTGTTCCAATACGACATCGAACGGGCGTTCTCGATCACCCGCTCCACCGCGTCACGCGTGCTCGGACTCATGGAAAAGAAGGAGCTGATCACGCGTTCCGCCGTCGGTTGGGATGCGCGCGTGCGCAAGATCGAGCTCACGCCCACTGCGTCCGACCTTGTTGTGGAGGTCATGCGCGCCGCACACCAGTTGGAGACGACGCTGTTCACTGGATTCACCCCGGACGAGCAGAAACGGTTCATGGACGACCTCGCCCGTATGCGCGCCAATCTGGCGGCCACCGGGCTCGTGGGTTGCGAGCGCACGCCGGATGAGCCGGCCACACGTACCAGGCAAGACACCACACACCACCAGCAGAAAGGAGATGAGGCAGCATGAGCACCACTACGGCAGCCGACACCAAGCCTTCCAAGGCGCATGTCATCAGGACATTGGCGAAGTCCCTTCGGGAATACCGCACGGCGAGCCTGCTTTCGCCGCTATTCGTCATTGTCGAGGCGGTCATAGAGATCGCCATCCCCACCGTCATCGCGATTCTTATCGATAAGGGCATCAGTGGAAAATCCATGCCGGACATCTGGAAGTACGGCGGCATCCTGATCGCCTGCGCGGCCGTGTCGTTGTGCGCGGGCTTCCTGTCCGGTCGGTTCGCGGCCATCGGTTCCTCTGGCTTCGCCAAGAACCTGCGCCATGACGAGTTCGAGAAGGTGCAGCAGTTCAGCTTCGCGAACATCGACCGTTTCTCGACCGGCTCGATCATCACCAGGCTCACGACCGACATGACGAACGTGCAGAACGCGTATCAGATGCTCATCCGCGTGGGCATGCGCGCCCCGGTCATGCTCGTCGTGGCATGGATCTTCGCGTTCCGCATCAGCCCGCAGATCTCGATGGTGTTCCTCGCCTGCATCCCGGTGCTCGCGGTCGGCCTGTTCGGCTTGATCATCGTGGTACATCCAATCTTCGAACGCGTCTTCCACACGTATGATGAGCTCAACAACGTCGTCGACGAGAACCTGCAGGGCATCCGCGTCGTCAAGTCCTTCAACCGCGAGGATTTCGAAGACAAGAAGTTCGGTCGCATCTCGCTCAAGATCTACGAGCAGTTCTGCAAGGCGGAGAAGCTGCTGTCAATCAACTCCCCGCTGTTCAACCTGTGCATGTACGTGTCGCTCATCACAATCGCATGGATCGGCGCGCGCCAGATCGTTGCGTCCGGCAACAACGCCGCGCTCGGCCTGACGACGGGCGACCTGACCGCGCTCGTGACGTATGCGATGCAGATCATGATGGCGATGATGATGCTCTCGATGATCTTCGTCATGGTCATCATCTCGCGCGCGTCCGCGGAACGCATCTGCGGCGTGCTCACCGAGGAGAGCACGATCCGTGAGGTGGACGAACCCGTCACGGCCGTGGCCGACGGCTCGATCGACTTCGACCATGTGTCGTTCCGCTATTCCGAACACTCAGAGCGTCCGGTGCTCGACGACATCGACCTGCACATCCGCTCGGGGCAGACGATCGGCATCGTCGGTGGCACCGGTTCCGCGAAGACATCGCTCGTGCAGCTCATTCCGCGCCTGTATGACGTCACGGTCGGCACGCTCAAAGTGGGCGGCGTCGACGTGCGCGACTACGAGCTGGAGGCGTTGCGCGACGAGGTCGCGATGGTGCTGCAGAAGAACGTGCTGTTCGCGGGCACAATCGCGGAGAATCTGCGCTGGGGCGACCCATACGCCACCGACGAAGAGCTGCGCCATGCGTGCGAGCTCGCGCAGGCCGACGGGTTCATCCAGGAATTCCCCGACAAATACGACACATACATCGAGCAAGGCGGAACGAATGTCTCCGGCGGCCAGCGGCAGCGCCTGTGCATCGCGCGCGCACTGCTCAAGAAGCCGAAGATCCTGATCCTCGACGATTCGACGTCGGCGGTGGACACCAAGACGGACAAGCTCATCCGCGAAGCGTTCCACCACGAGATCCCGAACACCACGAAGATCATCATCGCGCAGCGCGTCGCGTCCGTCGAGGAGTCGGACAAGATCGTCGTCATGCACGAAGGCCGCATCCTCGACCAAGGCACGAACGCGGAACTGCTCGAACGCTGCGAGGAATACCGCAGCATCTACGAATCGCAGACGCAGCAGCACAGCCAGCAGGACCTCGACAAGGAATCGCAGGACCTGCACGAGGAAGAGGCCGAGGCGAGCGATTTCGCGATCGACTACAACGAAGACATGCGCACAAGCGACGTCATCGCGCGGCAGAAGGAGCGCGAACGCGAGCAGCAAGCGCATATGGCGCAAGACATCGAAGCAATCAAGGGAGGTGAGCAACGATGAGCGCAGCAGCGGCAACCGTGGCACAGGCCACCGTCACCGACAAGGAGACCCTCAACGACGACGCGCGCATGCCCGAGGCGAACGGCGCGCAGGGCATGTCACGCGAGAAGGCGAAGAAGGGCACGCTCAAGCGACTGCTCAAATACGTGTTCGCATACCGGGCGCGCATGGTCTTCATCATCATCGCGATCATCGTGTCCGCAGTCGCGCAGGCGGGGTCGGCATTGTTCCTGCAAGCGTTGATCGACCGGTACATCATGCCGCTCGTGGGCGAACGCGTACCCAACTGGGCGCCGCTCATCCAGGCGCTCGTCTTCATGGGCATCCTCTACGCGCTCGGCACGTTCAGCGCGTGGTTGTACTCGTACCTGCTCGTGGGCGTCGAACAGGGCGTCATGAAGCAGATCCGCGACGAGATGTTCTCACACATGCAGACACTGCCGATCTCGTACTTCGACACACATGAGCATGGCGACGTGATGAGCCGGTACACGAACGACACCGACACGCTGCGCCAGGCGATCAGCCAGTCGCTGCCGCAGATGTTCGCATCCGGTGTGTCCGCGCTTGCGGCGCTCATCGCGATGCTCTACCTGTCGATTCCCTACACGGTCTTCGTCCTTGTGTTCACCGGGCTGCTCCTGCTGCTCATCCGCGTGATCGTGAGCCGTTCGGGCCACTACTTCGTGGTGCAGCAGCAGGAGCTCGGCGACGTGAACGCGTTCGTCGAGGAGTCGGTCAACGGGCAGAAGGTCATCAAGGTCTTCAACCACGAGGACGCCACGCAGGCGTCGTTCGACGACCGCAACGAGCGCCTGTACCACGCCAGTGCGAGCGCGAACACCTACGGCAACGTGCTGATGCCGGTCGTCGGCAACATGGGCTATCTGCTCTATGTGCTCTCCGCGATCTTCGGCGGCCTCGCCGCGCTCGGCAACTGGGGCAACCTCAGCTTCTCCGGCGCCGCGTTCACCATCGGCACGATCATCTCGCTGCTCACGCTGTCCAGATCCTTCGTCAACCCGATCGGTCAGGTCTCGCAGCAGATGACGATGGTCATGATGGCGCTCGCGGGCGCGTCGCGCATCTTCGCGCTGATGGACGAGCCGTCTGAGAAAGACAATGGCACGGTCACGCTCGTCAACGTCGAGCTCGCTTCGGACGGCCGCACGATGATGGAGACGCCGAAGAAGACCGGTCACTGGGCGTGGAAGCGCGAGGCGAGCGACGATGGCACGCGTTCGCGCGAAGCCGCGAAGAGGCTCAGCAAGCGCGCGGCCGAAGTGGCCGAGGAGGCGCATGAAGAGGCGGTCACGTCGGCCGACGGCAGGCTTACGCTGCTGCGCGGCGACGTGCGCTTCACCGACGTGACCTTCGGATACAACCCGGACAAGCCAGTGTTGCATGACATCACGTGGTTCGCGAAGCCTGGCCAGAAGATCGCGCTTGTGGGCGCGACCGGCGCCGGCAAGACGACGATCACAAACCTCATCAACCGCTTCTACGACATTCAGGAAGGCATGATTCTCTACGACGGCATCAACGTCAAGGGCATCAGGAAGCCGGACCTGAGGCGTTCGCTCGGCATTGTGCTGCAGGACGTCAACCTGTTCACCGGCACGGTGATGGACAACATCCGCTATGGCAAGCTCGACGCGACCGATGACGAATGCATCGCCGCGGCGAAGCTCGTCAATGCGGACTCGTTCATCCGCATGCTGCCCGACGGTTACCAGACGGTGCTGTCCGGCGACGGCTCCGGACTGTCGCAAGGCCAGCGCCAGCTCATCTCGATCGCGCGCGCCGCGGTCGCCGATCCGCCGGCACTGATCCTCGACGAGGCGACGTCATCGATCGACACGCGCACCGAGGAAGTGGTCCAGGCCGGCATGGACAACCTGATGAAGGGGCGCACGGTGTTCGTCATCGCCCACCGCCTGTCCACGGTCAGGAATTCGGACGTCATCATGGTGCTCGACCACGGCCGCATCATCGAACGCGGCTCGCACGACGAGCTGATGGCGGAGCGGGGCGAATACTACCAGCTCTACACCGGCTCGCTCGAACTCGAGTAGTGAGTCCGGGCGGAGCGATGCCAAGGTGCGGTTGTGCATGGCGCACAGCCGCGCTATGGCATGTGCGGGACGCCGCGCGCGGCGATTTCCCTATCTGCGCAACCGGCCTCAACGTGCTGTAATGGATAGCAGGCAACCCGTTTACCAGTAAAGGAAGGTCACCATGGTTGATATGAGCGACAAGATGAAGGAAAACTTCGAAGAGATCAAGGCCCGCATCGACGAGCACAAGGATGATTTCGAAGACATCAAGAAGAGCGTCGGTGACCTGACCGACAAGCTCAAGGACGTCAAGGAAGGCTGGGAGACCTCCCGTGCGGAAAAGGGCGACAAGAAGGAAGTCGCCGAGCACGAAGAGACCCACCAGACCCACTGATCCGCCGAACCGCCCGCGTATGCGCCCCAGTAGAGGAGTGCACGCCGGGCGAATCGACACCGGCGTACGTACGAAGCCCCTTGCCGCACATAGGCAAGGGGCTTCCTTATACGCTGGGCCCGCACGCATGTTCCCCACTGGGCAAAGTCCGCCGGGCGCCCCTTGTGTACGAGTCTATAGTGGGGGGGGGATAGGAAGCGGGTGCGACACGCACCCGCGCCGCTCTCGAGATTGGAGCCATCATGGCAGAGCAACAGAACATTCCAGACACCAACACACACGAAGGCCTTGGCGCGGTGAGCGCCGATCAGGTCAAGCAGATGGAGCAGATTGTCAGCGACACTGACCATCCGTACACCGACCCAATCACCGGCAAGCCGAATGAGGACATTCCGGAAAACGAGGTGGGTGTGAGCGATGCCTCCAAGGAAGCCAAGCAGGATGCGGCGCAACGCGAGGAGCTCGCAATCGACCGCCCCGAGGAGACCGACAACGAAAACCAGTGGGAAGACCCGTATCTCGAAGACAAGTGAGTCGCTGACCCACCTGAGAGGAGCCCTATGCGCGTAGTGTCACGCAAACTGCCGTTGCCCACCGTGGAGAACTGCCGCGATCTGGGTGGCATCCACACGGAGCAAGGACGCATGGTGCGCCCGGGACTGCTGGTGCGCTCGGCGAACCTGCACGATGCGCGCCATGACGACCTGGAGACGCTGGCGCATAGGGGCATCTCGAACGTCATCGATTTGCGCACCGATCCCGAACGCGACCTGAAGCCAGACCGCCTGCTCGAGGATTGGTCGTTCTACGCACTGCCCACGTTCCGCGAGACGAAGGCGCTGCGTTTGCAGCTGCGCGACATCGTCACCCGCCCGGGCACGTTCATCGAGGACCTCTACCCGCGCCTCGTGCTCGACGACGCCGCGGTCGCGTGCTGGAAGCGGATGTTCCGTCTGCTCATCGACGAGCCGGGTGGCTACCTGTTCCACTGCACACAGGGCAAGGATCGCACCGGCATCGCGGCGGCGCTCATTCTGGCTGCGCTGGAAGTGCCTGAAGACGTGATCCGCGACGATTACCTGCAGACCAACCTCTACATGTCCACGGAGACGCCGGCGTTCGTCGACACCTTCGAAGCACTGCTCGGTCCCAAGGCCCATGCGGACATCGACGAGTTCCTCGTCGCCTCGCCGCTCTATTTCCAGACGTATATCGACGCCACTGCATCGTTCGGCGGCCCCGTCGGCTACCTGCGTACGGCGATTGGGCTCAGTGAGGCCGACCTGCGTGCGCTGCGCGATTTCTACCTCACCGATGACGCAAGTAACTGAAGCGCTTATGGTGTTGTGCTGATTGGGAAAACGTGAGACGCTGCGCGTGTGGCAGTGGAGAAGACGCTATAGTGAACATATCGTCATCGACGACGAGAGTCGATTGTTAAGGAGGCGCCCTATGGCAGAAACCGAACCCAAGAAAGCGGAAGGACTCGAGGGACTCGACGCCGCACAAGTCGAAGAACTTCAAGAGGTGGTCAGCGAAACGGACAAGCCGCAGGCCGATTCGGCAACCGGTGAGCCGGAAGTGGACGCCGAGGGCTGCGAAACCGCCCACAAGCGCAAGGTTGCCAAGCAGAACGAGAAAGACCTGCTGTTCGAGTCCGCGGACACTTGGCAGCACATGGAAGTCCCCGAGTGATTGATGGCACATAGTGCCACGAACACCTAGACCAACCATCAATTCGTGTTCCCCTGAAATGGCCCGCCCATCGAGCCGCCCCGTTCCCCAGGACACACCACGCCGCATGCGCGAGGGTGTGTGAGTCGAACGGCAGGCGTGATGGGGCGGGTCATTCGTGTTTCAGGGGTCGCATTCGTTCCCGCGTTGCTGGTATAGTGGCGCACGAAACAGGCAGTGATCCGTCATCAGCGGGGAGCCTTCGGAAGAACAGCCGGGCGGTGCGCCGCCGGGCCCAGTAGAACCGACGGGGTCGGCCCGTACAGCCGAACACAAGCGGTCACGCGTGCATGCACGTGCGTGTGGCAAGCGAGGTGGTACCGCGGTGGCGCGGGGATTGGCAAGCAATCCGCCCGGAGCCATCGTCCTCGCAGGAAAAGACAGATCCTGCAAGATGAGGAGCAATGGTGAGCGAAACACCACAGCACGTGTATCCCAAGGCATCGGTCGGCGAACAAAGCGCGAACGTCGCGCCGAATCCCGACTTCCCGCAGCTCGAACAAGATGTGCTGCGTTATTGGGACACCAACGGCACCTTCCAGAAATCCATCGACGAAAACCCCAGCGGCGAGCACAGCTCGAATGAGTTCGTGTTCTTCGACGGGCCGCCCTTCGCGAACGGCCTGCCGCACTACGGCCATCTTCTGACCGGCTATGCCAAGGATGTGGTGCCGCGCTACCAGACCATGAAGGGCCGCCGAGTCAACCGCGTGTTCGGCTGGGACACGCACGGCCTGCCCGCCGAACTCGAAGCGCAGAAGGAGCTCGGCATCGACTCGGTCGACCAGATCGAGCAGATGGGCATCGACAAATTCAACGACGCCTGCCGTGCGTCCGTGCTCAAATATGTGAACGAATGGCGTGACTATGTGCACCGCCAGGCGCGCTGGGTCGATTTCGAACACGGCTACAAGACACTCGACATCCCGTACATGGAGTCGGTCATGTGGGCGTTCAAGACGCTGTACGAGAAAGGCCTGGCATACAAGGGCTACCGCGTGCTGCCGTACTGCCCGAAGGACCAGACGCCGCTGTCCGCGCACGAGTTGCGCATGGACGCCGACGTGTATCAGGACCGTCAGGACACAACTGTATCGGTCGCGGTGAAGCTGCGCGACGAAGACGACGCCTATGCGGTGTTCTGGACCACCACACCGTGGACCGTGCCCACGAACTTCGCGATTGTGGTGGGCGCAGACATCGACTATGTGGAGGTGCGCCCCAAGGAAGGCAAGTTCGCCGGCAAGAAGTTCTACTTCGCCAAGGCCCTGCTCGGCTCCTACAACAAGGAGCTCGGCGAGGACTATGAGGTGGTGCGTGAGCTCAAGGGCTCCGACATGGTGGGCTGGCGCTACTACCCGGTCTTCCCCTACTTCGCGTCCGAACAGGCAACGGCGGAAGGTGGCACACCGGGCCCCAACGCCTACCAGATCCTGACCGCCGACTACGTCGACACCGCAGAAGGCACCGGCCTGGTGCATCAGGCGCCGTATGGCGAAGACGATATGAACACGCTCAACGCCCATGACATCACGAGCGTGGACGTGCTCGACTCCGGCTGCCGCTTCACATCACTGTGCCCGGATTACGAAGGCATGTTCGTGTTCGACGCCAACCTGCCGATCTTGCGCAACCTGCGTGCCGGCGACGGCCCGCTCGCACAGATGCCCGAAGACCAGCGCGCGCTGCTGTTCCAGGAGAAGAGCTACGTGCACTCGTACCCGCACTGCTGGCGCTGCGGCACGCCACTGATCTACAAGCCGGTCTCCAGCTGGTTCGTTTCGGTGACGAAGATCAAGCCTCGCCTGCTCGAGCTCAACCAGGAGATCAACTGGATCCCGGACAACGTCAAGGACGGCCAGTTCGGCAAGTGGCTTTCCAATGCCCGCGACTGGTCGATCTCGCGCAACCGCTTCTGGGGCTCGCCGATCCCGGTGTGGGTGAGCGACGACCCGAAGTACCCGCGCGTCGACGTCTACGGTTCGCTTGACGAGCTCAAGGCCGACTTCGGCGACTACCCGCGCGACCACGAGGGCAACATCAACATGCACCGCCCGTATATCGACGAGCTGACGCGTCCGAACCCCGACGACCCGACCGGCAAGTCGACGATGCACCGCATCTCCGACGTACTGGACTGCTGGTTTGAGTCCGGTTCGATGCCGTTCGCGCAGTACCACTACCCGTTCGAGAACAAAGAGTATTTCGAACAGCACTTCCCGTCCGACTTCATCGTCGAATACATCGGCCAGACCCGCGGCTGGTTCTACCTGCTGCACGTCATGGCGACCGCGCTGTTCGACAAGCCGGCGTTCAAGAACGTGATCTGCCACGGCATTGTGCTCGGCGACGACGGCCAGAAGATGAGCAAGCACCTGCGCAATTACCCCGACGTCAATGGCGTGTTCGACCAGTACGGTTCCGACGCCATGCGCTGGTTCCTGATGAGCTCGCCGATTCTGCGTGGCGGCAATCTGATCGTCACGTCCGAGGGCATCCGTGACACGGTGCGCCAGATCATGCTGCCCGTGTGGAGCTCGTACTACTTCTTCACGTTGTATGCAAACGCCGCGAACAACGGGCAGGGCTACGACGCGCGCGAACTGACCGCGGACGAAGTGCCGGGCCTGCCGCAGATGGACCGCTATCTGCTTGCCCGCACGCGCAGGCTCATCGCACAGGTGAGCGCGCATATGGACGCGTTCGAGATCTCCGACGCGTGCGACGAGGTCTCCGACTTCATCGACATGCTCACGAATTGGTACATCCGCAACACGCGTGACCGGTTCTGGAACGAGGACGAGAACGCGTTCAACACGCTGTACACCGTGCTCGAGGCGTTCATGCGCGTGCTCGCACCGTTGGCACCGATGGAGGCCGAGACGGTGTGGCGCGGCCTGACTGGCGGTGATTCCGTGCATCTGGGCGACTGGCCATACCTGACCGACCCCGCGACCAGTGAAGACACCGCGCTGGGCCGTGTGCTCGTGGAGGACGGCGATCTGGTGGCCGCGATGGACAAGGTGCGCGAGGTCGTTTCCGCCACGCTGTCACTGCGCAAGGCGAAGAAGATGCGTGTGCGCCAGCCGCTCGCCAAGCTCACCGTGGTGGTGGACGAGCCGTCGCAGGTGGATGGCTACGATGCGCTGCTCAAGAGCGAACTCAACATCAAGGATGTGGAATACTCCACGCTCGATGAGGCCGCGGACCACGGGCTCAAGATCATCGACGAACTCAAGGTCAATGCGCGCGCCGCAGGCCCGCGCCTCGGCAAGCAGGTGCAGTTCGCGATCAAGGCCTCCAAGAGCGGGGACTGGCATACGGACCCGGCCACGGGCGATCCGGTCATCGAGACGCCGAACGGTACAATCACGCTGCAGGGCGACGAATACGACATCACCCGACGCGTGGAAGAGGCGGATGCCGCGGCACGGCGCGATTCCGCATCGTCGATCCTGCCCAGCGGTGGATTCGTGATCCTCGATCTGGAGCTCACGGGAGACCTGATCGCCGAAGGCTATGCGCGCGACGTGATCCGCGCGGTGCAGGACGCGCGCAAGGACGCCGGTCTTGAGGTGTCCGACCGCATCGTACTGACGCTCACGGTGCCTGCCGACGACCTGTCGAAAGTGGAGCAGTTCCGTGATCTGATCTGCTCGGAGACGCTGTCCACGTCGATGCAGGTGGAGGAAGGCGATGCCCTCGAGGTGCATGTCGCCAAGGCATGATTAGCTGACCATCTAGCAGAGTGGTCCCAATGACGCCGGTGCACCGCACAACATGTGCGGTGCACCGGCGTCATTTTCGTTCACCTGCAGAGGAAAAAACAAGGGTTATGTTTCTACCTATGATGAGGGGTGGCAAGTACAGACTTGAGTTCTCTCGACTGTGGCACTTTCGATGAGGATAGTAGCCTGTCAAGGAAAAGAGATGCGTTATCATGCTGCGCGAAGTTACGGCGGCGGTTGCTTCATTGGCGATGCTGATTGGACTGGGAGCGTTCCCGCTATGCGGGGCGGCGTCTGCCCAGGAGCCCACACCGGTTGAATCGACCCAAGCCGCATCGGTTGAACCCATTGCGGATGCAGATGCCGGTTCAGGCAGTACGCAGAACGACGGCGCGGCGGGCACGAGCGTCTCGAGTTCGTCCGGGAACGCCACACTGACGCTCTCGCGCAACGCCGTGGGCAATGTGGACAGCACCGCACCGCTGCAGCTCGTGTTCGACGTGCGCACCAACCCGGGCGATGTCTACACAATCACTGTGCCGGAGTCGATCGCCAACGGCACGGGTGTCTACACCATCGGCGACTCCGACCCGATCTCGGCGTCCACAGGCATCGTCACCTCTACGACCGACGACGCCAACCACACCAAGACCTTCACCTACCGATTCGATTCCGTGGCATCTGTTGCCGTCAACATCAACTTCACCCTCCACAACAATTACAATGCCCAGCCCACGCCCATCGAGGGCATCGGCACCTCCATCAAATCGATCACATGGACCTATGCCGGCCAGCAACTCGACCCGGTTGATTTCACCCAGGTGATCATGCCGGTCATGAACCCGCAGGCCGTTACCCGTGTGTTGCCGTCAAGCAGCACCTACAAGGCGATCTATGCGAACCAGGATTACGCCTACCAGTTCTCGGTGGGGGAGACCGACGGCATCGACGGCAGTGCGGATTACGCGACCGGCCAAGTCAATTCGGCGGTGAACTACGGCACCACAATCCGTGTGCCGGTGCCGCGGTACTTCACGCTCGACGAAAGCGCCACTGCCGCCCGCAACGGCTTCAGCGACGAGACGACGATCACGCAGCCCGGCGGCGCTTCATCCGACATCGTCATCACTGTGCCCAAAGGCTCCGGTCGCCAGTATTGGCAGAACGCGGAGCCGTATTATTTCGTGGGCCAATTCAAGACCACCCCGCCACTCGCGGGTGAGAAACTTGTGGCGAATGGACCCGCGGTCGTGACGCAGACGATTGTCGACCCGCAGAGCCAGGAGCGGACCCTCACCGCACGCGCTCCGGCATGGACGGAATACCTGCGTTCCGGCGACGGGCTTGTGCCGTGTCCGAGCGGAAGCAGCGAGTGCCTTGTGCTCAGCATCAACGGCAACAACAAGGGCGAGAAAATCGCCAACAACCTTCTGCTCGACCCCGCGCGCAAGGTCCCACGCTGAATTTCCTGGGGTTCAGCAACAGCTCGGCTTCGAACTTCACCGACGTGGAACTCACGATCGACGTGCCCAGCGGGTTCGACGCCACCGCACTGGTGCTGCCGAAGGCCACGAGCACCCTGCCCGGTTTGACGCAATACCGGTACAGCATCACACTGCTCGACGGCACGACGATGACCGGAGTGGCCAAGCCGGGCGACACAATCACGCAGACCAAGGATTCGCCGATGCGCACGGTCAAGCTGTACCCGAACATGCTCGCGTCGGGCGCGTACACCGACCGGGCGGAGTCGTGCACCACGCTCGTCAGTGACAATGCCGATTGCGCGGGCAAGTCGAAGATGTACCTGCAGGGGTCGTTGGCGGCGAAGTACGACGACGGCACACCGGTCAAGGGCGGCGACATGATCAAGACGCTGTTCACCATCACGATTCCGAGCGTCCGAATGAAGGACCCGCAGACCGGCGAATTGGTGACCTTCATCCAGACGGTGTCCAATACGCAGCAAGTGGTGCTCGAAGAGCAGCTTGTGGCTGCGGTGGGCACGTGGGGGCAGCAGGGGAGCGACAAGCAGCCCGGCCTCAAGAACGCGGGCTTCCTCTCCACGATGGTGAGCGTCAGCGGCAATCCGACCACACCGTACATCTACGAACCGATCTTCTACTATGTGCTGCCGTGCGGCACAGTCTACAACAACGACCCGTTGACATGGCCCAACAGTCATGGCGGTGTGACCGGCGATCCGGAAGTGACGACGTTCCAGGCGGATGACGGCAGGCAGGTGGTCAAGATCGACTACACCGGCACCGGCTACAAGTATTACACCCAGACGGGTGCCACCAACGCGGTGTACCTCAACAACGAGCCCGACGCCATATCGGGCACGTACCCGTGGCAGATCTGCATGGTGAGCCCCACGACCAAGATCGACACGAAGGCGGATCCCGCCACACCGCCTGCGGATACCACGTATGTGCAGGGCGCCGACAAGGATGTGTATCTGGTGGGGCAGGGCACATGGACGATCAACGCGGCCAAGGAGACGCGCACGACCGAACTGTCGCAGGGCAACGCCGCCGACATGTTCGAATCACACACCACGTCCAACGACCTGAGCGCCATGAACAGTCTTGATGCGTACAACGACGACCCCACGCCGATGCGCTTCGCCGTGAGCGTGAGCAACAACGAATCCCAACCGTTGCAGCATATCCGTGAATTCGTGGCGATCCCGAAATCCACCGGCGACTCCACGTTCGCGCTCAATTTGACCGGACCGGTCACTTTCGACAACCTCAACGGCAGCGGCACATCATTGCCTTCCTACACCGTGCGCTACTCCACGCAACCGGTCGCGTTCACCACGGCACTGGGCAGCGAACCATCCACCGATGGATATGTGGAAGCGGCGGATGTGAAGGAATGGTCGGCCATACAATCACTTGTGATCGATATGGACACCTTGCCGGCTGCCACCGTGATGGGGCGGTTCATCCTGAACTGCTCGGACGAGACGTTGTACCAGGACGCGCAGAAATCCGTGGCGTTGGAGACCGGCCTGTATGCGCAGAAGACAGACGGATCGGCCATGCAGCCGCTCGTGATCACCAAATCCGACAAGGGCGTGGCCACCATCTCGGTGACAGGGCAATCCACCGTCATCGCCCGGTTGCATTGGCAGGTCGATGGCGTCGACCACTACGCCGCGCTGGACGACCTGACCCATTCCTACGCCAACAACCTCGATGAGTTCCCGGCGTTGGGCCTCGATTACCCCACACACACACACGAGCGGCATGTCCTCAGCGGACAAGGCGTTGATCCCCGAGGGCTATGTGATGAAAGACAAGGAGCCCACAATCATTGGCGACGCCTCCGCCATCTACCCAGGCAAAGGATGGACGACAGGTGTGGCGGTGCCCGGCACCATGACCCGATACAACTACAACGGCAGCGTGGTGCAATACGAGTTGGTGCCGAAGGCGGTGCTGCAGTGGGCCCGCGCATACAACGGCACGCTCGCTGATCGGTTCGGCGGCGGCATCCCCGCCGACGCCGCGGATGAGCAGGGCAATCCGCAGGAACTCGCCGACGCCGCCTATATGCGCGCGCTCTCGGTGGACGGCGGTGGGGCGATGGCGCGGCTGAGCATCCCGAAGATATCGGTGAACATCGCCGTCTACCACACCACACTCGACGACGTGCTCAGCAAAGGCGTCGGGCACATCTACGGCACCGCACTGCCCGTCGGTGATCCGCACACGTACACGGTGCTCGCCGCGCACTCCGGCGGCGTGCAAGGCATGCTCTTCACCAGGCTGAGCGAGATGCGGCAGGGAGACGTGTTCTATCTCGACGTGCTTGGGGGAGAGCAGGGGTACCGCATCACCGACGTGCGCACCATCACACCCGAGCGGATGGAACGCACGCTCCAGCAGATCCGCGATGCGCACCAGTCAGGCGATGCCACCGTGACGATGGTCACGTGCACGCCGATCGGCGTCAACACCGACCGTCTGCTCGTCACGGGCGTGCGTGCGCCGGTGCCGCAGAGCATCCCCGCCGCGTCCACGCAGAGGGACGGCACCCTGATCGCCGTAGGGGTGGGCGTCGCCGTGTTCGCGCTTGCGCTCGCCGCAGCGATCGTGGTGCGGCGGCGATCGTGGTGCGGCGGCGAGCGAAGCGCCGGCATGGCACGCGTACTCGCTGAGCATGCGTAGGGCAAGAATGTTCATTGTGCGCAATAAAACGGTGAGATTGTCGGGCAAGCCACACCCGCATCGGCTATATTGTTACCAATACTCACAACGAGGTTAGGACGTTCACATGCCAAGAGCTGGTGCCGGTTCAGGGTCGGGCCGATCGTCAAGCGGCCACGACGGTGGTTCACGCATGTCCAGCGGGCATCGCCCGAGCATGCCGGGCTCGGGTCGCCGGGCCGGGGGCGGAGGCTCAGCCGGATTCCCGCAATCCAGCGGGTCCACCGGATCGGGCGGATCGTTCGATCTGGGGGATCTGTTCCGTGCGGCGGGCATAGGCATGGCGGGCGGTTACAACGCAGGGCGGCGCTCTTCCCGCACCCGTTATGGACGGCGGGGCATGCCATTCCCCGATGAGATCTTCGACGCGATGGGACCGCAGAATTACGGAGGTCAGCAGATGCCCAGTTCGTATTCGGGCGGCCCGTTCGGCACTGGCCCACAAGGCCCGGCACAGGGGCCGTTCTCGCCGTCCGGTGGCCCACCGGTGACCCCACCCCCCACGCAAACGCCGTTCGGCGGCAACAACAACGGTGGCAAAAAGCCCAATGGAGGGCTTGCCGGGCTCATGCCACTGATCGGCATCCTGGCCGCGCTCGTCATCTTCCTGCTCATCTTCATGATGCCCAGCTGCTCGAACAATGAGCCCAACCGCAACGATTACAATGTGACGGTGCCGGAGAGCACATACAACCGCACCAAACTCGATTCCGGGCTGCCATACGACTCGAACTGCATCGACGACCAGCTCGGCTGGTTCGAAAACCGCACGTCAGCGGCCAAACGCCTCAAGGTGTTCTACGACAAGACCGGCATACAGCCGTACATCCTGTTCGCCAAATACAACCCGAAGCTCACAACCGATGACGAAAAACAGGCGTGGGCGCGCGAATGGTACGACGACCACATCGACAACGAAGACACACTGCTGTTCGTGTATTTCGCCGAACAGGACGTGGACAACGATGTGGGGTACATGACGCTTGTCAACGGCAAACACGTCTCGAGTATCATGGACGCGCAGGCCACCGAGATCTTCTGGACGTACCTTGACGAGTACTGGTTCAGCGACCGGTCGACGGACGATGCGATCGTGGCCACGTTCGATTCGACCGCGGACCGCATCATGACCAAGACAACAACCAGGAACGATGTGCACAAGTGGGTGATCATCGCGGTCATTGTGATTGGCGTCCTTGCCATCGGCGCCGTGGTCGCCTGGATGCTCATCAAACGCAAACGCGAGCACGAACAGTATGTGGAACGCATGGTCACCACACCGCTCGACGAGGCGCGCGATCCGATTTTGGAAAAATATGATCAGGCAGATCACAACGATCAGGTTGGTCAGGAACAGAAAGGACAATAGCCATGGCTATTCTCAAACGATTCGGCGACATCATGCGCGCAAACATCAATGCGCTGCTCGACAAGGCCGAAGATCCGGCGAAGATGGTCGACCAGATGCTGCTTGACCTCAACGAAGACCTCGCGGCGGTCAAGAAGGAGACCGCAAGCGTCATGGCCGCGGCCACCAACGCGCGCCAGCAGGTCAACGACTGCAAGGCCGACATCGCCAAGTACGAGGCGGCGGCGAAGGCCGCCGTCAAGGCCGGCAACGACGACGACGCGCGCAAGCTGCTCGCCACCAAGCAGCAGTACGAGAGCACGCTCAACTCGCTCGAGGAGGCAGCCACCGTCGCCGAGGACAACGCGGCGAAAATGCGTCAGATGCACGACAAGCTTGTCAACGACATCAACAGCCTGCAGGCACGCCGTGCCGCGGTGCACGCCAAGGTCTCCGTGGCCAACGCGCAGCAGCACGTCAACGAAGCCACCGAGAAGACCAGCAGGGCCTCCCGCAACAGCGCCGCGTTCGAGCGCATGGAGGAGAAGGCCGACCGCATGCTCAACGAGGCCAATGCCACGGCCGAGCTGAACACGCAGGCGAGCAACGAAGACATCGCCAACAAGTACCTCGCCGGCGGCTCCACGTCGGTGGACGACGAACTGGCCCGCCTCAAGGCCGAGGTCGGCGTGGAAGAGCAGCAGCAGGCTGCCAACAACTGAAACACCATGCTGTCCGTGTAAGGGCGGCGCATAGACGAACGCCGGGGCCCGTGTATGCGGGTCCCGGCGTTCGCTGTGTCATGCAGTGCGGCTGAGGGCTGAGATTATGCCGGCTGGTTGATCTTGGCGCGGTCGTGCTTCACCATCTCGCGCGAGTACCACACCGAGACGAGCAGCATCACCACTTCGAAGATTGCGGCGATGAGGATCGAATGCTGGAAGCCGTTGGCATACGCGGCATGGCGGTTGACGCCCTCAGCGGTCTGCCTGAGCACATCGGCGGAAAGCACACCGACGAACAGTGCGGAACCGATCGAACCGGCGATCTGGTTGCCGGTCGAGAAGATCGCGCTCGTGTCGGGCACCGTATTGTCGGGCAGCGCCTCAAGCACCACATCCTTGTCGGGCACGTTGATGAGCGCGTCGCCGACAACCACAACGGATCCGATGAGCACCACGAGCCACGCGATCTTGGTGGGGGCCGCGAAGAACGTGGCGAACAGGCCGATGACCATGAACAGGAAGCCGCTCGAGACAACCGGCCACATGCCGGAACGGTCCACGGTCTTGCCTCCCACAATCACCGAACCCGAATAGAACAACGTCATGATGAGCAGGAAACAGCCGGCCACGAACGGCGTGTAATCGCACGCGCGCTCCAAGTACAGCGGCAACAGCAACAACACGGCCTGCTGGCCCATCGCACCCGCCATGTACATGAGCACGCCGATCGACACATACAAGTGCTTCATCGGGTGCAGGTCGAGCAGCGGCACGTCCACATGGAACTGGCGCACGGTGAACCACGCGAGCACCGCCACACCGACGATGAGCATGGGCACGGCGAACAGCGGGCGGTGCGTCAGCTCAGAGAAGCCCATCATCAGCGCGGCCAAGCCCACGAACGAGAGCACGATCGACAGCACGTCGATCGGATGCTGCTTGCGCGGTTCGACGTCGAACATGAACTTCGCGCCCATGAGTATCGAGATGATGCCGACCGCCAACGGCACCACATACATCGACGTCAGGCTCACATAGGTCAGGAACACGCCACTGAGCAACGGGGCCACCGCGATGCCCAGACCGATGATGGCGCTGTTGAGCGACACCACACGGCCCGAGATCTTGGCTGATACCACACGGATGATCACCGTGTTGATTGTTGGGAACATGAGTCCCGACCCGACCGCCTGGATCAGGCGGCTCGTGAACATTATCGGAAAATTCAGGGAGAACAGGCCAATGAGCGAACTGACGATGAGCAGCACGCGGCTCCAGAAGAACAGTTTCTTCAAGCCGATGCGCGCGAGCACGGTGGCGGCGGTCATCACCGCCGTGGCTGCGACGATCGCATAGCCAACCGTCACCCAGTTGGCTGTGCGATGCTCACATGGTAGGTTTCCGAGATGTTCGGGAGCGCGACCGCCATCATCACACCGCAGAAGCCGTCGCCGAGCGTGCTGACAATCAGCGTGGCGATGAGCAGCTTGATCGACTTCCAACTGTGCTGTTGACCGTCTTTGGCGGTGATCATCTCATCGTTCGCAATTGCTCCCATATGCCATCACTTCGTGATTTCGTTGTACTTCGGCACGCCCATGTAATTGAATCCGACATGCTGCACATGCTCGCCGGCCGCCGCGGTCACATTCGCATACCACAGCGGAACCACCGGCAGATCCTTGAACAGCACCTCTTCAGCCTGATGATAGTAGCTGATCGCATTATCCACGTTGGTTTGGCGCGCAGCATCATCGATCAGTTTGTCGAAGGCCGTGCTCTTGTAATCGCCGTTGTTCAGGCCCTTGCCGTCAGCCGCTGACGAATCGTAGGCCTGCATGAGATATCCTTCCGGATATGGGTAGTCGGACTGCAGGCCCTGCAGGAACGCTGCGTTGATCGTGCGGTCGTGGATCGCGCTGCTCAGCTCCTTCTGCGTGGGGATGATGTATGGCTGCGCGTCAATGCCCAAGGCGTTCTTGATGGAGTTCGTGATGCCCTCCACGCGTTGCTTGTCGCCGCTGTCCGCGCTGTAGGCGAGGCGGAACACGCCACTCCACGGACTGATCGCATTGGCTTGGTCCCACAGTTTCCTGGCGGTCTCGGCATTGTAGTCGAGCACGCTGGCGCCCTTGAGGCTCTTGGAATAACCGGCGATTGTGGGCGCGGTGAAGTCGGTGGCCACGGTCGCGGTGCCGTAGAGCACCTTTTCGATGATGTTGGAGCGGTTCACGGCATGGCTGATCGCCGCACGGCGCAGCCGGCCCTCCTCGCCCGAGAAATGCTTGAGCCTCTGCGGGATTGTGAACGAGCGGAACGCGGGGCCTGGCTTGTTGAAGGCCTGAATGCCGCTTTCATGTTGGTACGTGGCGAGCGCGGAGGTGGGAATGGTGTCGATCACGTCGAGATTGCCTGATTCCACGTCCGCGTATGCGGTTTGCACGTCGGTATAGAGCTCAAAGGTGACACCGCCGTTCTTCGGCTTGCGCGGACCGGTGTAGTGCGGGTTCGGCACAAGCTGGATGCTCGAATCATGGTCCCACTGCTTGAGCATGTAAGGGCCGTTGCCGATCGGGTGCTCGCCGAACGCGTTTACATCGGAGTATGCGCTTTCGGGAATCGGTAGGAACGCCACGTCGCCCACCTTGTAAGGGAACGAGGAGTCGGGTGTGTTGAGCGTGACCTGCAGCGTGCGGTCATCCACCACCTTGAGGCCGCTCAACTGTGCGTCTTTGTCGCCGTTGGCGTCCTGCAGCGCCTCGTAGCCCTGAATGGTGGAGAAGATCGCGGCGCCGAGCTGCCCGTTTGCGGCGTTCGCTGCGAACGACCAGGCCTTGGCATAGGTCTGCGCGGTGATCTTCTGGCCGTCGGAGAACTGCAGACCGTCGCGCAGTGTGATCGTGTATTGTGAGGCGTCGCTGTTCGGGGTGATCGATTTGGCGTCGGCGTAGATCAGCTTGCCGTCGTCCGAGAATGTGACGAGCCCTTCGAAGAGCTGTGTCACGACCTTCCAGCCGGCCATGTCGTTGGTGTTGCCGGGCAACAGGTTGGCGGAGGGTTCGACGTTGTTCACCGTGATCACCGAAGTGGTTGCGGTGCTCGACGAGCCTTGCGCGCTGGGGGAGCCGGTGCCGCCGCTGGTGCCGCAGCCGGCCAGCAACATGCCAAGCGCCGCGATGGAAGCGACCGCGGCGGTGACGTGTGCGGACGGGTGTGAAAAACGGGGATGGAACACAATGGCACCTCGGGACTTGCGTATGGTTGTGATGGATGTTCGGCGCGTCTTTTTGCGCGCCTGCCCTCAACCTAACACCGCGTTGCCCATATGCATAGGGGCTTCGGTGCTGCGCGGAAAACGGGAATAATGCATGTTGCCATCGTGTTTTGGCGTGCAAGCCAATGCCATGTGGAATCGCCAAAAAATGACGGTCGAATATACGCTTGTAGCGTCGCTTGGCACGGCGAGATGCGGGATGCGGTGTAATGGGGGATAGGCCCAGATGGGCTACAGACTACTCACACGAAAGGTGGTCGTTATGGCAGACGAAAAGAAGCCCCACGAAACGCTCAAAGAGAGGTTCGATGACTTTAAGGCCGATGTGGACGTGCATAAGGCCGAGCATCAGGAGAAGGATGCGATCAAGGACGTCGAAAGGGCCGCCAAGCACGACGCCAAGTCGGACGTGGACCTTGACAAGGCCGCAGCCAATGTGGACAAAGCCGTTGAACGTGAGGCCGAAGCCAAGGAAGGCTGATCGATTCCCCATATATTGTTCCCATTGGTGAGGAAACCATAAGCGTGTGAGTCATACGGCCCAACACCGTGTAATTCACATGGGGAATTATATTGCAACAGTATCCCGCCCCCGTTTGGGGGCGGGATACTGTTATATGGGGTCCATGCCTTCGGAAAACGAACTCACCGCGGCGCTGATGCGCCTGTGCGACGACCCGGACGCCCGCGCACGGCTGCACATCCAGGCGGCCGCGAACCATGGGCGCATGGTCATGCTGGATGCCGCCTATGATGCGAGCGGTCTGACCGCCACCTTCACCGAGCAGACGACCGGTGCGCCGGAATCGCAGCGCATCCTGACGACGATGTGCGCGGATACGCCTGCTGCGTCAGCCGCGCGGCGCATCGCCTACGCCTACCACGACCTCATCGGCACCGTTGGCAATCCGCCCACCGTGACGGCCGGCCTGCTCGCACAGCGCATCGCGCAGATCGCACCCATCGTGCTGCCTGAATCCGAACTCGGCGCCGCGCCTCCGGTGCGCGTGGCCGCAAGCGCCGAAGACCCATGAGCGTTCGAACTGCACAGCGCAGATGCACACGCGGCGCCGAACGCGGCCCTGCTGCGGTTCCATGGCACGGCAGCCAACCGGGTTTCATGCGCCACGATGTGGCGTCTCGAAGATGGGTATGCGTCCTACGCCATGGTCGACTACACCGCCGGGCCGCTCAACGACATCCTCGTGGACGTGCTGTGCACACTGCGCTTCTACGCGGTGCGCGGTTGGGTGTGACACCATGGCACATTGCGCCGGGCGCACAACCGGCCGGGCGGAACGAACCATCTGTTACGCTCTGATGTCGGCATGCATGCACACAACAGGAGTGGATTGACGATGGCGGACAGCGGGCAACACGCATCCAATGCGCCGGCGATGGTGGAGGGTTCCGGTGCGGCGGCCGCGGAGCCACGCAGCACAGTGGGGTTCGTCGGCCTGTTCGCGCTTGTGGTGTCGGCGATGGTCGGCGGCGGCATCTTCAGCCTGCCGCAGAACATGGCACAGCATGCGTCCGCCGGAGGCCAGATCGTGGCATGGGCGATCACCGGCGTGGGCATGTGGTTCATCGTCAACACGTTCCGCGTGCTCACCAACACCAAACCGCATATGCAAGACGGTCTCTACGCATATGCCCGCACCGGGTTCGGTGATTTCGTCGGCTTCCTCGTGGCCTACGGGTATTGGCTGTGCAACTGTTTCTCACTGGTGGCCTATGGCGTGCTCATCATGTCCACGCTCGACATCTTCATGCCCGGCACCTTCACCAATGGCAACAACATCGCGTCCACCGTGGCCTCGTCGCTCATCCTCTGGCTCATGTTCATTGTGGCATCGCTGGGCACAAAAACCGGCGCCATCATCAACGTCGCCGGCACCATCTGCAAGATGATCCCCGTGTTCGTGTTCGTGGTGGCGCTCGCCGCCGTATTCAAAACCGGCGTATTCGTGCGCGGGTTCTGGGGATTGAGCGCCCAAGGCACGCCGCTTGGATTCGACGTGCACCGCATCGGTGCCCAGGTGAGCGACTCCATGCTCGTCACCCTATGGCTGTTCATCGGCATGGAGGGCGCGGTTGTGGTCTCCGGCTCGGCGCGCCATCCGCGCGACGTCTCCCGCGCCACAACCGCCGGCTATCTCACCGTGCTCGTGCTCTACATCCTCGTTTCGCTGCTGCCGCTCGGCGTATACTCCTCCAATCAAGTGGCGCAGATGCCCAACCCCTCGATGTCGGTGATCATGGAACAGTGCTTCGGCCAATGGGGCTCCATCATGGTCAACGCCGGCGTGATCATCTCTGTGGTGTTCGCATGGCTCGTCTGGATGATCATGATCAGCCAGATGCCGCTGTACGCCGCGCGCGACGGCATCTATCCGCGGTCCTTCTGCGCCACCAACCGCTTCGGCGCGCCATCCATCGGCTTGGTATGGACCGCCATTACCTGCCAGCTGCTGTTCGTGCTCTGCCACTTCGTCAACGGGGATGCGTGGGAGGTCATGATTTCCATCACCTCGGTCATGGCCATGCCCTGCTACCTGTTGTGCTGTGTGTACCTGTGGAAGGTCGCCGTACGCGAGCGCACCGTGTTCCGCAGTGCGGCCGCGCGCCATCGTGCGCTCGCCACCGGCATACTGGGTACGCTGTTCTCGCTGTTCCTCGTCTACTCGGCGGGGTTGCGGTATCTGATGATGGCGTGCGCGTTGTATGCGATTGGCCTGCCGCTGCTCGTGGTGGCGCGCCGGCAGCGCCGCCCTGGCGTGCCACTGCGCCAGCTGTTTTCGCATAGGGGCTGGATTGTATTGTCGCTTATCGTGGTGTTGGGCGTGTGCGGTCTCGTCTACACCGTGCACGGCGGCGTGTTCGGGGTGGCATGACGCGCATTGCGCGCGGAAAGGAGACTTCGGTGAAGCGGATCGTAACGGGAATCGTGGCGCATGTGGACGCCGGCAAGACCACACTGTCCGAAGCGCTGCTGTACGCCACCGGCACCACGCGCAAACTCGGACGCGTGGACCACGGCGATGCGTTCCTAGACACCGACGCGATCGAACGCGCGCGCGGCATCACCATCTACACCGAGCCTGCGGTGATGCGCGTGGGCGATGTGGAGCTCACAATCCTCGACACCCCAGGCCACGTCGATTTCTCCGCCGAAACCGAGCGCACACTGCAGGCGCTCGACTACGCAATCCTTGTGGTGTCTGCAGCCGACGGCGTGCAGGGCCATACACTCACGCTGTGGCGGCTGCTGCAGCGTTACCATGTGCCGGTGTTCGTGTTCGTCAACAAGATGGATGCGCCGGGCGCCAGCCGCGCGCGCATCCTCGACCAGCTGCACGCGCGCTGTTCGGACGCGTGCATCGACTTCACTGCTGCGGTGGATGGCCTGTCGTCCGATCAGCTCGACGCGCTCGCGATGCAAAGCGAGGCCGCGATGGACGAATACCTCGAGACAGGCGGCATTGACGTGCGCACCGTGCGCGGCATGATCGCCGACGGCGCGGTTGTGCCGGTGTATTTCGGCGCGGCACTCAAAATGCAGGGCATCAGCGAGTTTCTGGAAGGCTTTGCGTATTTCACGCGCGAACCGCACTATACCGCCGAATTCGGCGCGCGCGTGTTCAAGATCTCGCACGACCGGCAGGGCAACCGCCTGAGCTGGATCAAAGTGACCGGCGGCGAGCTCACCGCCAAGATGATGCTGCCCGAAGCGAGCGGCGCGGAGAAAGTGGACCAGGTGCGCGTCTACTCGGGTGCGAAATTCACGACGGTCGAGTCGGTGCCCGCGGGCACGGTGTGCGCGGTCACCGGACCCGCGCGCACATTCCCCGGCGAAGGGCTCGGCACGGCGCGCAATGCGGCACAGCCGGCATTGCGGCCGGTGCTCACCTACACACTGCTGCCGGGGAGCAACGATGTGCACGCATGTCTGCAGGCGCTGCGCGAGCTCGAAGATGAGGAGCCGCTCCTGCACGTGGTGTGGCAGGAGCGGTTGCAGGAGGCGCATGTGCAGCTCATGGGCGCCGTGCAGCTGGAGATTGTCGAACAGCTGATGCGCGACCGTTTCGGGCTCGACATCTCATTCGGCCCGGGGTCGATCCTGTACGCGGAGACGATCACCGCGCCCGTCGAAGGCGTAGGGCATTTCGAACCACTGCGCCATTACGCGGAAGTGCATGTGCTGCTCGAGCCGCTTGCGCGGGGGAGCGGACTGGAGTTCGCCACCGATGTGAGCGAAGACGAGCTCGACCGCAATTGGCAGCGGCTCATCATGCAGCATCTGCAGGAGACCGAGCATCCGGGCGTGCTCACCGGCGCGCCGATCACCGACATGCGGCTGACGCTCATCGGCGGTCGCGGCCACTTGAAGCACACCGAAGGCGGCGATTTCCGGCAGGCGACCTACCGTGCGGTGAGGCAGGGACTCATGGAGGCGCGCGAGACGGAGCATGCCGTGCTGCTCGAACCGTGGTACCGGTTCCGTCTTGAGCTTCCGCAGGAGATGCTCGGGCGCGCGTTGAGCGACGTGCAGCGCATGAGCGGTGAGAGCGCGGCTCCGCAGATCGCGGACGGCCTTGCCGTGGTGGAAGGCGCGGCGCCGGTGAGCGAGATGCGCGACTATGCGATGGACGTGAACGCATATACGCACGGCGAAGGGCGTCTGGCGCTCATGTTCGGCGGATACAGGGAATGCCATGACGAGCAGGCGGTCGTGGAGGCGGCGGGCTATGACCCCGAGGCCGATCTGGAGCATACACCGGATTCGGTGTTCTGCGCGCACGGCGCCGGGTATACGGTGAAGTGGTACAAAGTGCCGGAATTCTGCCATGTGCCGATGCGCGGTGAATTGGCGTAAACCGCTTGGAATGGCGGATAATCAGTAAGAACAAGAGAGCGGACAACGGGACTCGAACCCGCGGTCTCGACCTTGGCAAGGTCGCGCTTTACCAACTAAGCTATGTCCGCAAAGGCAATGCACAGTGTGCAGCCTGGTGGGCGATACAAGATTCGAACTTGTGACCCCTTCCGTGTCAGGGAAGTGCGCTACCACTGCGCCAACCGCCCGAGGCGAGAAGTAAACATACCCGCATATGTTGACAACGTCAAGACCGCGTGTGTTGGGCGTGCTGAGAAACGGTTCGCGCGCCGGGTGTGGTGCTCAGGGGTGTTTGTGGTGTTTGTGTGACACGCCGAGGGAAGCATTGTGGTTGTTGGGTTTTGTTGGTTGCGACACGCCGGTGGGTTGTGTTGGTGGGGGTTGTGGTGTAGGTTTTTCTCTTGCTGCCGCTCGCGGTCTGGTCCGGTTCTTCCGGGTCGGGGTTCGCGGGTGTGTTTGGTGGTTTGAGAACTCAATAGTGTGTACTGTACTACTTGCCATGGGTCGCATCCGTGTGGGTGTGGCTTG
>ERZ808049.34-NODE-34-length-168834-cov-22.703414_pt1 | contig 168834 bp, 147 predicted proteins | sample MGYA00380198_ERZ808049 | MGnify/ENA primary metagenome ERZ808049 (study PRJEB31490, sample SAMN06133414) | mouse gut metagenome | isolation source: Z2_2 | host: mice | place: China: Chengdu | collected 2015-05 ...
CAGAAGGACTAAGGCAAACAGCGTAAAGGGAAACGGTATAGGGCAGGGACTGCCCGAATTAACGCCTGTGGAGATAGCAGGTAAACCAAACAAGTTTGGTTACGAGGTTGATGAAGCAGGAAGCCCATTGGCTTTAGACAATGGGTAGTTCACCGAGACCAGAAACTGTCCAATTGCTGTGAGGAGAAATGAAGTTTTGTACTGCATTATGTATCGAATATTGATTGAGACATAGTGCAGATATAGTTTGATTGTCTTCATAAAAACTAGCCTCCTTGCACAATAACTCTTTTTTCGGAAAATCTGCAAAGCAGCTTTCCGGTGATTACAATTGTGGCAAGCCAGAACATTTGCAACAAAATTGCCCGTTCAATTTCTGCACGACTCATGCTGGCGCTATAGATTCGCAGCGCGACATTTTGCATGGAGGCAAATGGTAGAAGTTCCATAATTGCTTGGATTTTGTCTGGGAAAAATGGTAGCGGTATCGCAGCTCCGGCAAAAAACTCTACACATGAAGTAAATACCATGCGTAATCCTTGCGGTGAGATTGTAAAAAATGCCAATACATAAATCAACAGGCAGAAGGCCACAGTGACAGCAAGTCCCAAGAATAGTGTCAGCAGAAAAAGAAAAAAATGCATAGGGCTTGCAGGAACATCAATGCCATACGGAGATGGAATAAAGACGGCAACAATTAAAATTGGAAAGCATCGCAGTACAGCTCGTGCCAGTTGTGTAGCAATACTTCTTGCGAACCACATATTATAAATGCTGATGGGTCTGCACAGTTCATAGGCAATATTTCCATTTATAATAGAATCAAAAATGTCGTTTTCCATCATCCATGCGTCAAAAAAAGCAAGAAATGCATGGTGTAACCAGATATAGGATGCTATTGCAGATAGACTCATTGGAAAAGAGGCTGCATCTGTCCGATAAAAGCTGCGAAAAATCATAATTTCCATAAATCCCCATGCAAATTGAGTGATAATCCCTGCCTGTGAGTTCTTCCAGATTGTGTTTGTAACAGATATCAGAAATAGAATAGATATCCTTTAACAATGCAAAGGAGTCAATGACTGGAACCTCCCACCAGAGTTGAGAGTGCTGGCCAAAGACAACACCAATTTCTCTTACATGATTGATTCTGTTTCAGTAGGGTACACGCCCATCCACAAGAACCGTTCCGCTGTCTGGTGTCAATATTCCGCTTAAAATTTTGATTGTGGAGCCTTTTCCTGCTCCGTTAGGACCAATGTAGCCCACCATCTCGCCATCGCAAATTGTGAAACTGACATTGTTTGGTGCATGAATGATTTCATACTCTCGGCGAGAAAGTGCTTTGCAGGCTTCGCCAAAACCTGCATTTTGTTTTGCAATTCTGTACGACTTGCATACTTGTTCCATCGTAATCATTTTGCTTCCTCCTGATAGTTATACTTTTGGCTGGTTTTGTAAAAAACAGCACATTGACGTATCTTTCCAAGTAGGTTCTATTTTTTGGTAAAATTTTAATTTTATCACATATTGTATAAAAATACAATAAAATGAAAAGGAACGTTACAGTTCGTAATAGTTCAGCCTTCGTCTTCCTGTTACAAGCATCAAGCCATGCAAAACTACTTCGTGGTGGTTTACAAAGGAACCGTTACAATTCACATCCACGCCAGATTTCGTATTGATTTATGATGATTTGGTGTGAATTGCAACAATTGATGCACACAAAATGCCACAAGGCAGGCATTTTGGCACTAACTCCGACACCATGCAGCAAGTGCATGGTGCGGGTGTGAAAAGTAACAAGGAACCATCATATAATTGCACACATATGATAAAGAAAAGCAAATTGGAGACTGAATATCATTATGGCAGATATGACTCCTGGAATGATTTTTACAGATACCCTTAGAAACAAAAGACCCGGAGCAATGGCATGGATTCGAGGAAATGCGCAGAATCCACAGTTGAGTGGTATTATAAAATTTTATGAAACACCCTATGCAGGTGTGTTAATCGAGGCGGAAGTCTTTGGGCTTCCCAATATTTCCACACAATTCTCGTCAGATTTTTACGCAATGCACATCCATGAAAAAGGAGATTGCACAATGCCCTTTGATAAGACAGGAGAGCACTACAATCCCACAAAGGAAGCGCATCCAGACCATGCGGGGGATATGCTTCCTCTTATGGGAAATCAAGGATATGCATGGCTTTCTTTTTATGATAAGCGTTTCACAATACCAGAGATAATGGGAAGAAGTGTTATTATTCATAAAATGCCAGACGATTTTAAATCCCAGCCGTCGGGAGATGCCGGTGAGAAGATTGGATGCGGCGTAATTCGATAAATATGTTTTCTAAAAATTGCTTGATGTCTGTCACACAAAAGAGTAAAATTGCAATGATACAAAGAGTACCAGTATATCAAACAGCGTATGCTGTTTGATATACTGGTACAGACTGTTTTCTGTCAGGAGGAAGAAGTACATGACCGCAAAAAAGTATGTGGAGGAAGTGGGAAAGCTGCTAAAGTGCCGCATGGCAAAGAAAAAAGAGATTAAGAGACAGCTTTTGTCAGAGATAAACGATGCGGTGGCAAAAGGTGAAACAGTGGATGCAGTTTTGAAGCGCATGGGGATTCCTTGGGATTATGCCAACCAATATAATGATCGTTTTGACAAGGCAGAATGGAAGGCGGCAAAGCGCGAGAAAGCAATGTTAATTTGGGGGATTGTTCTGTTGATTAGCCTCCTTTTACTTGGATTCTTATATCGAAATCTTCCGCGGTGGGGGGATATCCGTGAGAGCACCGTATTTCAGGAAGCGCAGGTAAAAGAACAGGCGATGGAGATTATTCGGCTTTACAGCAATGATGATTTTGAAGCAGTCAATGCATATATGAATGAGGATATGAAGGTAATTCTGAGCGCGGAGATGCTGCGATATACAAAAACAGAGCGGGAAAAAGATTTTGGTACACTATTAAAGTTTGAGGACATGGAAATTTCAGAGGCAAGTCAAAATGGCAAGAAATATGCTGTGGTTCAGGTGGAGGTGTCGTATTCTGCACTGTGTGTTACTTATAGCATGACCTTTGATGAATCTATGAAACTTGCAGGATTTCATATTGATTAGGATATAGTTATACTCACGGTAAATAAAATTTGCCGTGAGTATTGCACCAGCCGCAGCTGCAAAGCGGTATATTTCCTTATGCGGCTGTGTGCATCGTCTTATACTGGCGATCAGTCTTTTTGACCGTCAGTATATATTTGCTCGTTGTTTCATTTCTTATATAGATAAAGTGGTTAGAACAAGCAGGACAAGCGATTGACAAGCAAGTTGTGGATAACTTGGTCAGTCTTTTAACCGCTAGTATAAAATATCCACATATTTATACACAATATCCACAAAAATAGATGAGAAAATTCCATTGTAAATCCATATATTATATAAAAAATAAATAGAAATGATAAAATTGGTAATAATTTCGCGTATGAGATATTCCGTAATATTGTGGTCGTTTTTGGCTTAAAAAATTATAATTATGCTATTGTTTTCCCAAGGAAAAAGGGATATGATAAAAGATGACAAGAAATAAGTGCGGATAGAAAAAGTAAAATGGAGGTAGGCAAATATGGCAATTTTAGTTACAGGTGGCGCTGGATTTATTGGCAGCCATACGGTGGTAGAACTTCAGAATGCAGGTTATGATGTAGTAGTAGTGGATAACTTGTCAAATGCAAGTGTAAAATCCCTACAACGTGTGGAGAAAATTACAGGAAGACCAGTTACATTTTATAAGGCAGATATTTTGGACAGGGATGCACTGGAAATGATTTTTGACCAGGAGGAGATTGATTCCTGTATTCATTTCGCAGGGTTAAAAGCAGTGGGAGAGTCTGTTGCAAAACCGTGGGAATATTATAACAATAATATTGCAGGTACGTTGACACTTGTGGATGTGATGAGAAAGCATGGCTGCAAGAATATTATCTTTTCTTCATCAGCAACTGTATACGGAGACCCTGCATTTATACCAATTACAGAGGCGTGTCCAAAAGGGCAGTGCACAAATCCTTATGGTTGGACAAAGTCCATGTTGGAGCAGATTCTGTCGGATATGCAGAAAGCAGATCCAGAGTGGAATGTAATTCTGCTGCGTTATTTTAATCCAATCGGTGCGCATCAGAGCGGTACAATGGGTGAAAATCCAAATGGAATCCCCAATAATTTAATGCCATATATCACGCAGGTTGCAGTAGGAAAACTTGAGAAACTTGGGGTATTCGGAAATGATTACGACACGCATGATGGAACAGGCGTTAGAGATTACATTCATGTTGTAGACCTTGCGATTGGCCATGTGAAAGCGCTGAAGAAGATTGAGGAAAATGCTGGCTTGTGCATCTATAATCTTGGAACAGGAACTGGCTACAGCGTACTTGATATTGTAAAGAACTTTGAGGAGGCAACAGGCGTAAAGATTCCATATGAGATTAAGCCGAGACGTGCGGGTGACATTGCAACTTGCTATGCAGATGCGTCAAAGGCAAAAGAAGAACTTGGTTGGACTGCACAGTTTGGTATTAAGGAGATGTGTGCGGACAGTTGGAGATGGCAGTCTAACAATCCTAACGGATATGAGGAATAAAATAAATAATAAATGGAGTAGGGAATTGAAATTTTCCCTACTCCATTTTATTTATATCTCTCCATTTTTATAGCGGCTAATATAGCTGTGAATCCTGTCGTTGGGATTCAACAAATCGCTGATAGAAGAGTCGTGGTTTAATGTGTCGATAATATAGGCAATATATTTGCTCATGTCACAGCTAATATACCACTCTTTTTCAAGCAGTTCTGGCTTTTGATAGATTAGGTTTGTCGTGAGGACTCTGTAAATTAGTCCCTGTTCATATGCCTCGTCAAACTTGTCCAGACCTGCAGTAAAGAGACCAAACGTAGCTGCGGCGAAAATGCGTCTTGCCTTGCGCTTTTTTAAGTATGTGGCAACTTCGATCATGCTCTCTCCAGAAGAGATCATATCATCTACAATAATAATATCTTTGCCTTCCACGCTGCTGCCAAGAAACTCATGCGCTACAATTGGGTTGCGGCCATTCACGACCCTAGTATAATCGCGCCGTTTATAAAACATACCCATATCTAGTCCCATTACGTTTGCCATGTAGATTGCACGTCCCATGCCACCTTCATCAGGGCTTACGAGCATCATGTGATCTGCGTCAATGGTTAGATCAGAGACATTGTTTAACAGTCCCTTGATAAATTGATAAGTGGGTGATACCGTTTCAAAGCCATGTAAGGGAATTGCATTCTGCACGCGCGGATCATGTGCATCAAAAGTGATAATGTTATCCACGCCCATATTTACCATTTCCTGAAGTGCCAGTGCACAGTCGAGGGATTCTCTTGAATTTCTCTTATGTTGGCGGCTTTCATACAAGTAGGGCATAATCACAGTGATGCGGCGTGACTTGCCGCCGATAGCTGCGATAATTCGTTTCAAATCCTGAAAATGGTCATCAGGGGACATATGATTCTCCTGTCCACAAAGGGAATACGTCAGAGAGTAGTTTGTGACATCGACTAACAGATAGATGTCGTCACCACGTACAGACTCTAAGATTTCGCCCTTCGCCTCACCAGTGCCAAAGCGTGGAACACGGGTCTGTATGATATAAGAGTCGCGTTGGTAGCCTGCAAATGCAAGTGAATCCTTATGTTCGCTCTCGCGCTCTGCTCTCCATTTGACAAGGTATCTGTCAACCTTGTCGCCGAGCTCTTTACAGCCGCTCAAAGGGATGATGCCTAATGAACCTACAGGTATTGAGTTGAGATTTCTTTTTTCCTCACGAACTGGCATTGAAAAAACCCTCGCTTTCTATATATAGAGATATCTGTTTTCATTTGTTAGCAGATGCTGTTTTCTTCTGCATCCGGATGTCCCGGCCTGTCAGCTTGCATATATCAAAATTGCTTGTGATGCGTGAAAAGATCCTGTCAGAATAGCGGTCCCGCAGTTCCCCAAGCGATAGATTTGTTGTGATGATAGTTGCCTTTTTGCGCAGATGCCTGTTGTTTAGGCAGGAAAAGAGTTGGGAAGAGACAAAGGCGTTGGTGAGTTCCGTGCCCAGATCATCAATAATCAGCAGATCACAGTCACAGATGTCCTCAGAAATGCCCGAGGTTGCCTCCATACTGTCCCTGTCAAAAGTACTTTTTGACAAAATATCAAAGAGTTGGGACGCGCTGAAATAGATGACGAAGTTTCCCATATCGATTAGTTCCTTTGCAATACAACAAGACAGAAATGATTTACCCGTTCCTACTGTACCATAAAAAAACAAGTTTCGGTAGTCCTTATTGAAGCTTTTCACAAAATTTTGGCATATTTGTACAGCTTTCGTAAATTTTTCAAGGTCTTCTCCCGCATAATAGTCATAGGAAAGAGAACTGAAGTTCTCGGTTTCCAGCAGCGTTTTAATGTGACATTGTTCATAGATGAGGTCAATTTCTGCCGCACGAAAGCAGCTACATTTTTTGTTTGCAATATATCCAGTATCTTGACACTTGTCACACTCGTAGACTGGCGACAGATAGTTTTCGGAAAAACCATTTTCGCGCAGCAGGGAAACTTTTTGGGCAGACAATTCTCTTAGGCGCTGTTTTAATTTGGGCAGTGCGTCGGTCTCTCCGCCAAGCAATTTTTTTCCCTGTTCAATTGAGATGGCGGCGACCTGTCTGTCCAGTGCTTCGTAAGCAGGAATTTTCTGATAGACAATCTCTGTATTGCGTTCAAGCCGATGTCTAGCGATGCGCTGTTTTTCCTCGTAGGAGCGCATAATTGCATCGTACTGGCTATTTGTCAATGACATTTGTATTTTACCTCATTCTCTTTTGGGCTACCCAGGCGCTCACAATGGTATAGAGTCTAATTACTTAGAATATTTTGCTCTAATTGGTCAAAGTCATACGAGTTCTGGGCAAAGCTGTTAAATTTGTTTCTGGAAACAATATTGTCGGTCTGGAGTGTCTTTTCCGTGGTTGAGCGTTTGTAGGATGCATCAGCTACTGGAATATCTGTCTTGCAATGGACCCCTGCCTGATACCATTTGGTGAGAATACCATCTGCATATGCAAAGCGGTGGTTGTCGGTGGTCATAACAGTTTTGTCGCAAGCTTCCTGTATTACATCGAGCATAAATCCATAATCTTTTGTCCACTTATTTATGTATTCAAGTTCCTTGGGCGCAGGATTTGTATTTTTCCCAAGGGATTTCATAATTGTATAGACTACTTTTTCATATTTGCGGGATGCATTCTGTGCATCGCTTGGCAAGGAAATACCCTGTTCGTGCCACGCGAGAGCCACTTTTTCAATATACCGAAAATCTTTCTTGCCGCGCTCAACACAGTGTTGTACCAGATAGTCGATCAGATCGGTGGAAAATCCAAGACTGTCATACAAAAAGAGAATGGTTTCCATATCGCTGCGCGTCAGTGGCCTTGCAATATACTGTTCTGTGACAAGCAAGAGCTGTTCGATATCTTCATTATCCTTAAAGTGTGTGAGTTCGTCAAGTGTGTATTCCGGTTTCGTAATTTTTCCATTTGCGGGCTGACTGTTAATGGCTGAGACAATATGATTTGCAGCCATCTGTGTGATTCCGGTTTGAGCAGTCGTGCTCGTCTGCATGGAGACTGGTTTAATAAAGGACAGGACTGGTGTGATACGAGGAGCCGATCTGGGCACCTCATATGCATTTTCAAGGGAAAGTACCCTAATACCAGATAGGTTGTGAGTCGCATCGAAGTCAAGTGCTAGAAGCTGTTTGGACTCCCAATACATCAATGACCTAAGCACATCTTTCTCTGTATAGTTAAACTTGTCCGCAATGTCTGTCACACTTGTTGGAAGATTGGCATTCATCATGCGGATTAGAAAAAGATAGATTTTGAGTTGTGCATCATTGGCGTCCGCCATATATTCATCAATAAAAAGGTTGGAGATGCCAGTCTGCTCATTTGTGGCAGCTCGATAAATATTGACACGATTCATATTTGTCACCTGTCCTGTTCTAAATTCCTTAGTATTGTTCCGGTGTTGAGCGGACCAGAATCTGTAAGGTAAGTGTATTGTAGCACACTTATCCAAAAAAGCAAGCCCCACACCCTGCGCCAACCCTTGTGAATCCGGTATTTCAAACAAGTGTGGATATTGTGGATATTGTGGATAGCTGACAGATAAAAAGCGGTAACCCCTTGATGTATCACAAAAATAACATATGGATTTTATTTAGAGTCAATGTGGATGAAAATCAAAAATATCCACACTCTTTTTGTCGGTTTAGACACAAAAAAATGTGGATATTGTGGATAACTAGATTCCAAGAAGATTTTCACCGATTTTTACAACATCTCCGGCGCCCATAGTTATCAACAAATCGCCGTTGATACAATTTTTTAATAAAAAATTTTCAATGTCATCAAAACTTTGGAAATAATAACATTCTTTTCCAAGTTTTTCCAGCTCGTGCAAAAGGTCCATAGAACTGATACCAACCGTATTTTTTTCGCGTGCAGCGTATATGTCGGTCAACACCACTTTGTCCGCAAGGGAAAGCGCCTGTGCAAATTCTTTTAAAAATGCTTTTGTGCGCGTGTAAGTATGTGGCTGAAAGACACACCACAAAGTCTGGTGTGGATAATTGGCAGCCGCTTTTAATGTGGCGGTGATCTCGGTTGGGTGATGGGCGTAGTCATCAAGAATCTGAACGCCAGCGACTTCTCCTTTGCGTTCAAATCGTCTTTCAGTGCCCGAGAAGGAAGCGAGCGCATCACGCACAACAGTGAAGTCAATGCCAAGCAAATCTGTCAGAGCAATGACAGAAAGAGAATTGAGAATATTGTGTTCCCCGACAACGCCAAGTTTTACTGTGCTGCAGTTTTGACCTTTTTTGACAAGCGTGTAGGAAGCGCATCCAAATGCGTCAAATGTGGCGTTTGTATAACTGTAATCTGCTGTGGCATCTGTGCCAAAGGTAATGATTTTGCAAGGAAGCCCCTCGATAAACTGCTCTATGTGGTCAATATTTTGGTTGATAATAAGACAGCCGTCCTCCGGCAAGATTTCGGAGAACTTTCGGAAAGAGTGACGTATGTCATCAATATCCCGAAAGAAGTCCAGATGATCTTCTTCAATATTGAGAATAATGCTAATGCGGGGGAAGAAGCTCAAAAAGGAATTGGTGTACTCACATGCTTCTGTGACAAAATAATCGGACTTTCCGACACGAATATTGCCGCCGATGGATTTTAGGATACCGCCGATAGAAAGAGTAGGGTCCGTGTCAGCAGCCAAAAGCACCTCGGAAATCATAGATGTGGTGGTAGTTTTTCCGTGCGTGCCGCTGACTGCGATAGGAGTCTTATAATTTTTCATAATCTGGCCAAGTAAATCGGCCCGTGTCATAAGTGGAATATTTTTTTCTAAGGCAGCACAAAACTCTGGATTGTCCTGTGCAATCGCAGCGGTGTACACAACCAGATCAATGTTGTCATTGATATTGCTTGCCATTTGCGGATAGTTGATTTTTGCGCCCATTGAGGCAAGGTGCTGTGTGAGAGGGGACTTTTTTTGATCAGATCCAGTCACCGTGAAGCCTGCCTTGATCAAAATTTGGGCAAGTCCAGACATGCTGATTCCTCCAATTCCAATAAAGTGCACATGAATGGGACTGTTAAAATTTATCTGGTACATTTTGTTGTTTTCCTTTCATAAAAATAAGATGATATACACTATCTATCATACACCCCGCAGGGTGACATTTCCATAAAAAAATAGAAATCTATCATAATTCTATGAAATTAACAAATCAAATAGTATTTATTAGATTAAGCAAAAATAAAAATTTTATTAAATATTTTATATTTACGAGGTTAAGCTTTTTAATTTCTAACCGATATAAGTTATGTATACTAAAAAAATGTATAGAAATCTAACAGGAATGATGCTAAAGTTGTTCCCTTTAACGAAAATGTATGCTATAATATGTTAGGGTCTGAAACCCAGTATTATGTAAGTAGGGGTGACAACATGATTAAAAAAGAAATGATTGCCATGCTTTTAGCAGGTGGACAGGGTTCAAGACTGGGTGTCCTGACATCGAAAATGGCAAAACCGGCTGTTGCTTTTGGCGGAAAGTACCGCATTATTGATTTCCCGCTCAGCAACTGTATTAATTCCGGTATCGACACAGTCGGGGTGCTTACACAGTATCAGCCATTGAAGCTGAACACACACATCGGCATTGGTATTCCATGGGATTTGGACCGCAATGTCGGTGGCGTGACAGTGTTACCGCCCTTTGAAAAGAGCAGTGAGAGTGAGTGGTACACAGGGACTGCCAATGCTATTTTCCAAAATCTTGAATATATGGAAAATTTCAATCCAGATTATGTGCTGATTCTTTCAGGGGATCATATCTACAAGATGGATTATGAAGTGATGCTGGACTTCCACAAGGAGAGCGGTTCGGAAGTGACGATTGCATCTATGCCTGTTCCGATTGAGGAGGCAAAACGGTTCGGCATTGTGATTACAGATGAAAATAAAAAGATTATAGACTTTGAAGAAAAACCTGAGAACCCCAGAAGTAATCTGGCTTCCATGGGAATTTACATATTCAACTGGAAAGTACTAAAGGAAGCACTGATTGCAAAAGCAGACCAGCCGGCGCTTGATTTCGGAAAACATGTCATTCCATACTGCTATGAGAAGGGGTGTCCGATGTACTCGTATGAGTTTAACGGATACTGGAAAGATGTCGGGACGCTGAATTCTTACTGGGAAGCGAATATGGAGCTAATAGACATTGTACCGGAGTTCAATCTCTATGAAGAATATTGGAAGATTTACACAAAGAGTGAGATTTTGCCGCCGCAGTATCTTGCGCCGGACAGCGTTGTAGAGCGAAGCATTATCGGTGAAGGTTCGGAAATATATGGACAAGTCTACAATTCTGTGATCGGATGTGGAGTCATTATCGGTGAGGGGACTGTTGTGCGCAACTCTATCATTATGAACCAGGCACAGATTGGGGATCGATGTACGATTGAGAAAGCAATTATAGATGAGTATTCGCGGGTGGGTAGCTGCACACAGCTCGGAACACTTGCGGAGAAAGAGAACGACACAAGACCTGATATCTACAATAGCGGACTGGTTACGGTCGGCGAGAAATCCATCGTTCCCGCCAATGTCAAGATTGGCAAGAATGCCGTTGTCTTTGGGGAAACCACAGCTTCAGATTACCCAAATGGCGTGTTGGACAGCGGTAAGACATTGATAAAGGTGGGTGAGTGATATGAGAGCATTAGGTATTGTATTAGCAGGTGGAAACAGCAGAAAAATGGGAGAGCTGTCGCACAAAAGAGCGATTTCTGCAATGCCAATCGCAGGCAGCTATCGAAGCATTGATTTTGTTTTGAGTAATATGTCCAACTCACACATCCAGAAGGTTGCGGTGATCACACAGTATAATTCCAGAAGCCTTCATGAGCATTTAAGTTCTTCTAAGTGGTGGGATTTTGGACGAAAGCAGGGAGGGTTGTATACTTTTACGCCAACCGTCACACCAGATAACAGCAACTGGTATCAGGGGACTGCGGACAGCATATATCAAAATCTTTTATTTTTAAAGAGAAGTCATGAACCATATGTAGTCATTGCGACAGGCGATTGTGTCTACAAGATGGATTTCAATAAAGTTTTAGAGTACCACATCGCAAAAAAGGCAGATATCACAGTGGTTGTGAAGGAAATGCCAGACAATGCGGACGTGGACCGATATGGCGTTATCAGAATGAATGATGACGGCCGGATAGAAGAGTTCGAGGAGAAGCCTATGGTGGCAAAATCAAAAACTGTGTCCTGCGGCATCTATGTGATTCGACGCAGACAGCTCATCGAACTGATAGAGAAGAGCGCTGAGGAAGGAAGGCACGATCTTGTGCAGGATATCCTAATACGCTATAAAGATGTAAAGAGAGTATACGGGTACAAAATCGAATCCTACTGGAGAAATATCGCAACAGTCGAGGATTACTATGGCACAAACATGGATTTCCTCAAGAAAGAGATTCGCGATTATTTCTTCAAACAGTATCCAGACGTATATTCTAAAGTTGACGATTTGCCGCCAGCGAAGTATAACCCGGGGGCGCATGTCAGGAATAGCCTGATATCGAGTGGTTGTATTATCAATGGAACTGTTGAGAATTCCGTTTTGTTCAAGGAGGTTTTCGTCGGCAACAACTGCACTATTAAAAACTCCATCATTCTAAACGATGTGTATCTTGGCGATAACACCCACATTGAAAACTGTATTGTAGAAAGCCGCGATACAATTCGAGCAAACTCGCATCATGTCGGTGAGACAGGCATCAAGGTTGTGGTGGAGAAAAACGAAAGGTATGTTCTTTAAAATGAATCAACGACTTGCAAAAGGGGGACAAAAGAATGAGAATAACAGATGTTCGCGTTCGTAAAATCACAAAAGAGGGAAAAATGAAAGCAGTAGTTTCGATTACACTTGACGATGAATTTGTAGTTCATGACATCAAGGTAATCGAGGGTGAGAAAGGACTTTTTATTGCAATGCCAAGCAAGAAGTCTGCTGATGGAGAGTACAGAGATATTGCCCATCCAATCAATTCAAACACAAGAGACACAATCCAGAAAACGATTCTTGAAAGTTATGAGAAAGCGCTCTTAGAGCCAGATGAGGAATCAGCTTCTTAGGATATTATCAATAAAATGTGGGTAGAAAAGCCATCCGTTCGCAGCGGATGGTTTTTTATGCACACCTTAGCTTTTTTCTATGTTCGGGTTGAAAGTAGACCATATGTATGGTATGCTATTTTTATGTACAGACCCGTGCAGAGGAAATATGCCGCTAAGGCGGCGCACGGGTTACGCGGCGAGTAGGGAAGATGAGACTTCCCTACTCGATTTGAAATAGATTGTTTTTAGATACAAATGTTGGAGGTAAAAAGTGTATCAGGAAACAGAAAAATTTAAAAGATGTGGAAAACTTTTTTTGCCTTTTATCATTGGGGCAGTGTTGCTGCCATTTTTAATTTCGTTATTCAAAGAACTCTTAGGAGGAGCATTTCGGATAAGTTCCTTTTTGACACTTGCGGTAGTGCTGTTAATTTTTGTAGTTTTTGCATTTGTTATGATACTTGGCAATGGAATGATACTTTCTTCTTTTGTTAGACATACAGCAAAGGGGGTTGATGCATTACCTTATCATTTTCGGGAATCTTTTGAAGATGATGTGTTACACAGCAGACTTTATATTGATGTGGACAGCGGGGTAATTGGTTACATATCAACATATAATCCATTTCAGATTCAGATTTTTAATGCTTCCCGTATCGATCAGATAAAAACGGTTGCTTCGCCAATGTTTGGAATACGCTTTGTCTTTTACATTGATGGGAAGAAAGTTAAAATGTATACACTGATGGAAGAACATATTGTTAATTTAAACTCTGTGGAGGGAAAAGAGGCTGTGGAGGAAGCGGACAAGTATGTCGCGTGCTTGCAGGAGGCGAAGTGGGCAGCGGAACAAAGAAGGCAGTAGAAATATTTGAGACAAAGTGAGAGTGGAGAAAATACTTTCAGACAGTTTTCTCCACTTTTTTGTGCACACAGATGCGGAAAGGAAATATGCCGCTAAGGCGGCGTACGGGTCGCGCAGCGAGTAGGGAAAATCAGCACATGGCAAAGTAATTATTAAGTTACAATTCACTCGTTCGCTAACGTAGTGAAAATGGTGCGCCAAAATGCCTGCCTTGTGGCATTTTGTGTGCATCAATTGTTGTAATTTGCACCAAATCATCATAAATGAATACGAAATCTGGCGTGGGTGTGAATTACAACTAATATTGTGCCGAAATCGGCGTGAACAGTAACATTATTAAAAAATAAGGTGTGGTAGAAAATGGGAAGTTCAAATTGTGATACTTGTGCATATAATGTATATGACGAGGAAGATGCGTGTTATTACTATGAGGTTATATTGGCGGTCAAAAGACTGACCGCTCAGTATAAAATAATGCACACAGCCGCATGAGGAAATAGCCGCCTTGCGGCTGCGGCTGGCGCAATCCTCGTAGCAAATTTTATTTGCTGTGAGGATAATAGAGATGAGGATGATATGATTCGCGTGGTGCAGGAGCATTACAAAAATTGTCCTTACTATAAAAATGGTGATGAATATGCAGTGGTTAAAAAACAGATTTAAATTTTACAGATTAAGGAACAATAAGACAGAGACACCAAGAGAAATCAAGATACAGGAACGGAGAATGAAGATGGTGATTATAGCGGGGCTTGGAAACCCTACAAAGGAGTACGAAAATACGCGCCATAATATTGGTTTTATGGCAATCGATGCATTAGCAGACAAATACAATATCCATGTCATGGATTGTAAGCACAAGGCACTGGTTGGAAAGGGCATTATAGGAGATACCAGGGTTGTGCTGGTGAAGCCGCTTACTTATATGAACTTGAGTGGTGAGGCAATCCGTGCTGTGGTGGATTATTACAAGGTGGACCCAACAAGTGAGTTAATTGTGATTTATGATGATATTAGTCTTGATGTAGGGCAGTTGCGTATTCGCAAAAAAGGCAGTGCAGGCGGTCATAATGGCATAAAAAACATTATTGCGCATTTGGGCGACGACACGTTTCTGCGCATTAAGATTGGTGTGGGGGAGAAACCAAAAGAATATGACTTGGCAGATTATGTGTTAGGACGTTTTAGCAAAGAAGAGCTGGAAGTGATGAGAGAGAGCTTTGAAAAAGTGGATGGAGCGGTTAACCTTATGTTGGAGGACAAGGTTGACGCAGCAATGAATGAATATAATAAAAAGTCAAAAGGTGAGTAGATATGAACACATTATTGGTACCGCTCAGAGAGCTTGGCGAGTACGAGGAGATTAGAAAGACGCTGGATAAAAAAGGCGGTAAGGTAAGCATCAGTGGTTGTGTGGATTCTCAGAAGCTTCATATGATATTTGGCATGGATAAGGACTATGATGTAAAATTGATTGTGACTTACAGCGATATCAAGGCGCGGGAACTTCTTGAGGACTGCCGTCTATATTGTCGCGGTTCCTATTTTTATCCGGCAAAGGACTTGATATTTTACCAGGCAGATGTGCATGGCAACCAGCTTGCAAAGGAACGTATTGGGGTGCAGCGCAGGATTTTGGAGGGAAAGCCTGTTGTGATTGTCACAACGTTTGCTGCTCTGATGGCACATCAACTGCCCTTGTCAGTAATTGAGGACAATATTATCTGCATCGATAGGGATAGCGTGATTGAGGAGCAGGCGCTTGCGCGAAAACTTGTGGCAATGGGATATGAGAAAAATTATCAGGTGGAAGCGCCAGGACAGTTTTCGATTCGTGGTGGTATTGTCGATATTTTTGATTTGACATCGGAAAACCCTGTTCGCATTGAGCTATGGGGAGATACGGTGGAGTCAATGCGTACCTTTGATGTGTTGAGTCAGCGCTCTATCGAGGAAAATATGACACAAGTGTCAGTTTATCCAGCGGCAGAGTTAATACTGCCGCAGTCTGTGTTGGACGAGGGATTTCGCAAGATTGAGAAAGACTGTAAGGCACAGGCAAAGCATTTTCGAGAACAGACGATGCCAGAAGAGGCGCATCGGCTTGAGACGATAGTTGCAGATTTAAAGGAGCAGGCGACACAATTTCAAAGTTTGGTAAATCTGGATAGCTATATCAATTATTTTTATGAGGATACCATGTCGTTTCTTGATTTGTTTCAAAATCGGCGGTGTTGTGTCTATCTTGATGAGCCATTGCGTATTGAGGAACATGCGAGGGCTGTGGAACTTGAATTTCGTGAGAGCATGACAAACCGTGTGCAAAAGGGATACATTTTGCCAAAGCAGATGAAAGTGCTCTCCTCTGTGCAGGAGATTCTGGCAAAGCTGGAGGAGATGCGTATTCTTGCGCTTTCTACAATGGAGTTCAAGAATTTTGGGATTCGATTTTTGCGGCGTTCTGCAGTCAGTGCGAGAACGATTTCTTCCTATAATAATAGTTTTACAGAATTGGTGAAGGACTTAAACAATTTTAAGAAGCAAGGGTATAGAGTACTCTTGCTGTCTGCGTCTGCGACGCGCGCGAAACGCCTTGCATCAGATTTGATGGATGAGGGATTGACAGCTTTTTATTCTGAGGATTCTGACAGGGTGCTGCAGCCAGGGGAGATTATGACTTATCATGGCTGCGTCCGAAAAGGGTTTGAGTATCCACTGTTAAAATTTGTTGTTATCTCAGAGACTGATATTTTTGGAAAGCAGCAGCGCAAAAAGAAGAAAAAGACCTATGAGGGACAGAAAATTCAAAATTTCTCGGACTTAAAGGTGGGAGATTACGTTGTGCATGAAAGTCATGGACTCGGCGTTTATAAGGGAATCGAGAAAGTTGAAGTAGACAAAGTTGTAAAGGATTATATTAAGATCGGGTATCGTGACGGCGGTAATCTCTATGTGCTTGCAACGGGATTGGATGCGATTCAAAAATATGCTTCTTCCGACGCAGCAAAAAAGCCAAAATTAAACAAGCTTGGCACACAGGAGTGGACAAAGACCAAATCGCGAGTCAAAGCGGCTGTCAATGAGGTCGCAAAGGATTTGGTGGAGCTCTATGCAATCCGCCAGCAAAAGAAGGGTTTTATCTTTAGCAAGGATACTGTATGGCAGCAGGAGTTTGAGGAAATGTTTCCTTTTGAGGAGACAGGCGACCAGCTTCTTGCTATTGAGGCGACCAAAAATGATATGGAGAGTCCGCATATTATGGATCGTCTTATCTGCGGTGATGTGGGTTATGGTAAGACGGAGATTGCCATTCGCGCTGCATTTAAGGCAGTGCAAGATGGAAAACAAGTTGCGTATCTTGTTCCGACAACAATTTTGGCACAGCAGCACTATAATACTTTCTTGCAGCGCATGAAGGATTTTCCGGTGCGTGTGGAGATGATGTCGCGTTTTCGGACTGCGGGGGAGATTAAGAAAACAATTGAGGGCTTGAAAAAAGGACTGGTGGACATTGTGATTGGCACACACAGACTTCTGTCTACAGATGTAGTTTATAAGGATTTAGGGCTTCTTGTAATTGACGAAGAACAGCGTTTTGGCGTGCGTCATAAAGAGAAAATCAAGCAAATTAAAGATGATGTGGATGTGCTGACACTGACTGCAACCCCAATTCCAAGGACACTGCACATGAGTCTGGTGGGAATCCGGGACATGAGTGTGCTGGAGGAAGCGCCTGGGGAAAGACAGCCTATACAGACATATGTTATGGAGTACAATGAGGAGATGGTGCGCGAGGCAATTGTGCGTGAGCTGTCCAGGCAAGGTCAAGTGTACTATGTATACAATCGTGTCAACAATATTGAGGAGATTACCAGTTATGTTGCGCGCCTTGTTCCAGAGGCAAATGTGGCGTTTGCGCATGGCCAGATGAAGGAGCATCAACTTGAGAAGATTATGTTTCAGTTTATCAATGGAGAGATTGATGTGCTGGTGGCGACCACCATTATAGAGACAGGGTTGGATATTTCAAATGTTAACACAATGATTATCCATGATTCGGATGCAATGGGACTGGCGCAGCTCTATCAGTTGCGAGGGCGTGTGGGACGTTCCAACCGCACTTCCTACGCCTTTCTAATGTACAAAAAGGACAAAATGCTCAAGGAGATTGCTGAGAAGCGATTGCAGGCAATCCGTGAGTTTACGGATTTAGGAAGTGGTTTTAAGATTGCTATGAAAGACCTTGAGATACGAGGTGCAGGGAATCTGCTAGGGGAACGGCAGCATGGGCATATGGCAGCGGTCGGTTATGATTTGTACTGCAAGATGCTTAATGAGGCAGTTAAGACTCTAAAGGGCATGAAAAAAATAGAAGATGATTTTGACACGTATGTCGATATGGATGTCGATGCATTTATTCCATCAGAGTATATTGTCAATGAGGTTCAGAAGCTTGAGATTTATAAGCGCATTGCAAGTCTTGAGAACGAGTCAGAGTGCGATGATATGAGAAAGGAGCTAAAAGATCGTTTTGGGACGGTGCCAAAATCTGTTGAGAATCTAATACAAATTTCGCTAATTCGCGTTATGGCACACCAGCGTTATGTGACAGAGATTAAGGGAAAAATGGGACGGATTACATTTTTTATGGAGCCTTATGCGCCAGTGCATGTTGAACGTCTGCCAAAGTTGATGGCAAAGTATAAGGGCATTCTGGAATTTTCTGCAAAAGGTACACCAAATTTCGTGTTAAAATATAAAAAATATGGTTTAATAGAGAAAGAGGCAGAATTGATGATATCCTATACCAATAAAATATTGGCGGACCTTGACCTATTGTATGGTGCATAAGTTGTTTGCATTATAGTACTAATTAAATAAAATACAAATGATTTATTGTATTGAAAAATAGATAATAGGTTGATTTAGAAAGGAGAAAAATTATGGAGTACAGAAAAATGGAGAAACTTGGCATTAGCACATCATTGCTAGGATTTGGGTGTATGCGCTTTCCAACCAACGCGGACGGCAGTATCAACGAGGAGGAGGCGCTCGCCATGATTGACAAAGCGTATCAGTCGGGTGTTACATACTTTGACACAGCGTATCCCTATCATGGCGGAAAAAGTGAGGAGGTTACTGGAAAAGCGCTTGCGCGCTACCCTAGAGATTCTTATTACCTAGCGACAAAGCTGCCAATCTGGGAAGTCAAGTCTGTTGCGGATGCAGAGCGTATTTTTCGGGAACAGTTAAAGCGCTTGCAAAAAGATTATGTTGATTTTTATCTGATGCATGCGTTGGATGCTGAAAGTTGGAATACCGTAAAGGAATTTGACCTCCTTGGATATTGCGAGAAACTGCGTGCAGAGGGAAGGCTTAAGCATCTTGGATTTTCATTTCATGATGGATATGAGGCGTTTGAGGAGATTTTAACAGCGTATCCGTGGGATTTTTGCCAGATTCAGCTAAATTATATGGACAAAGATACACAAGCCACTTTAAAGGGTGTGAAGCTCGCTAAGAAACTGGGAATACCAATGATTATTATGGAGCCAATCAAGGGCGGGTCTTTGGCGAAACTTCCATATGATGGCATTGATGAACTGTTTAAAAAGGCGCGCCCTGAGGCATCAACTTCGTCGTGGGCACTGCGCTATGTTGCAAGCTTTGACAATATAAATGTGGTTTTGAGTGGCATGTCAACAATGGAGCAAGTGGAGGATAATTTGAAAACATTTGCGCACTTTGAGCCGTTAAGCGAGACAGAACAGAGCATTATTGAACAGGTGGCTGATGCGCTGAGCAGGCGAGTGCAAAATGGATGCACAGGCTGTCGTTATTGTATGCCATGTCTGGCGGGCGTTGATATTCCAAAATGCTTTAGTATCTGGAACCGCTATCACATCTATGAGAATATCAACGAGACAAAGTGGAGTTGGACACAAAGTATAGAGGCGTCCCAAAAGGCGTTGAATTGCGTCAAGTGCGGAAAATGTGAGCAGGCATGTCCGCAACACATTGCCATTCGGGAGGATTTGGTACGTCTTCAGGAAGAGTTGGATTCCATAACAAAAGAGTAACAGAATAAATTTTCAGAATATTCTCACAATGTAACAGGATGCATAAGAAGAAGGAAATATGTGTAATATGACAATTTTCGACTTCTTTTACACCCTGTTTTTCTATAATAGCAAGACACTTTTCACAAAAATAAAAGAAAGTTAAACAAATTGTAGAAATTATTTAAATAGTATATTATAATAAAACTCGAATAGATTAACATAACTCGTTAACAATTCAAGAGTGGAGTGTAAAGGTGGAGGATTAGAATGAGTGAAGGAAGATATAACATTCAAAAGCAGTACAAGGTTGATAAAGGAATGCCGCTGGATGCCTTATTCCAGAGAATTGACAATCTGAAATGCCGCCGTATTTTTGAAGCGGAGATCGAGTGCATCGAATGGAGCTATCATCTGGTTGATAAAGAGGGGATTAAGGACATGAAAGATCTTGTCCGAGAGCCAGGATTATCAATTTTTGAGGTGAACCTCAAGCGAAAAATATCACCGGATTTGCTCACAGAGGTATTCGCTGGATTACTGCAAAGACCAATGGTCATGGTCTACCTGTGTGACGGGGAGCTTTCTATGGGAACCTATATTCCGTCCGGAAAAGGGAACGCAGGTAAAATGTGCTCGACAGACTTTTATCCGTATGATGCGGACCGCATGATTGAAGTGTTAGACTATGATACAGACTGCGGCAAAACAACAGAGCAGGTACATAAGCGGATTTTTGCAACGCTTCGCCAGCAGAAACGCGTGATTATGATTGAGAAAGCGTTTGAGCGTCTGAGCAGAGACAGTGCAAAAGAAACATTTGCTTATGAGTTCAGCTATGAGAATCTTGAGCGAATCAGAAGGGATGCGGAGTTTGTACAATCCCAATTAAAGGTTGTGTAGCTGGACAGAAGTTAAGGAGGAATGTGTTGTATGGACAACGGGATATCGAGGACAACAGCAGCCACAATACTAAATTCCTTAAAGAGCGGAGTAGTGCCTAGGACTGGGCTTGAATATATCACTGTGGGGAGAAAAAGTGAGATTCAGGCACTATTGCAGGACGTATCCATCATTGAACAGGGAGGGGCAGCATTTCGTTTTATTGAGGGGAAATACGGAAGCGGAAAAACCTTTCTGATGCATGCGCTCAGAAATCATGTGATGGAGAAAAACTTCGTGGTGACAGATGTGGAGCTCTCTGTGGACAGACGCCTTATCGGAAATAAGGGGCAGGGGCTTTCAACATACCGGGAATTAATCCGAAATATGGCTACACACGCATGTCCCGATAACGGAGCATTGCAACTCATTCTTGACAAGTGGATTGGCGCGCTCGAAAACGAGGTGGTACAATTTGAGGGACTTGTACCAGGCCATGAAGTTTTTGATGTCAGGGTCAGTCAGAAGATTTATAAGATTACGTCCTCGATGGAGGAGCGGGTAAATGGGTTTGATTTCGGAAAAGTGCTTGCTTCATATTATAAGGGGCACCGAACAGGCGATATGGAGCTGCAAAAAAAAGCGCTGCGATGGCTTTGTGGGGAGTACAGAACCAGAACAGAGGCTAAGACAGATTTAGGGGTAAATCTGATTATTACCGATGAGAACTGGTATGATTTCATTAAATTGTTTGCAGATTTCGTGGTGAAAGCAGGCTATGCAGGGTTGTACGTCTGTATGGATGAACTTGCGACGCTGTATGAGATTCCAAGTCGTGTAGGAAGGGAATACAATTATAACAAGTTGCTGTCAGTCTACAATGATGCATTGCAGGGAAAAGCTTCCCACCTGGGCATGATTGCCAGTATTACAAAGGAAGCGATGGAGGACCCTGTAAGGGGAGTATTTAGTTTTGAACCATTGAAATCCAGACTTTCAGAATCCAGCTTTGAGCAGGAGGGAGCTGTTCCAATGAGGGATATGGCAGCTCCAATAATTCAGTTGTCTGTATTGAATCCAGGGGAGATGTATGTGCTTTTGGAGAAGCTTGCAAACATACATGGGATTTTGTATGGATACACACCAAAACTTGAGCATGATGACTATATCTATTTCTTAAAACAGCAGTACAGCAGGACCTTAGAGGGAGAGGAGGCAACTGCGCGCGATATGATTAAGGATTACATCACGCTTTTAAATCTGATGCAGCAGCACCAGGAAATGCCCAAAGAGAAGATTCTATATGCAATGCAAGTTTAAAAGAATACACATAGGCAAGAAGTAGAATGGGGATTCTGCTTTATAAAAATAATATAAGGGTTGGAGTAATGAGGAGCAGTATGATCAAGGCAGTAATATTTGACATGGATGGAGTACTCATTGATACGGAAAAGCATTACAATGCAGCATGGTGCGAGGCAGCACGCATGGCGGGTTTTGACTTCAAAAGAGAACATGCGCTGATGCTTCGTAGCTGTGATGCACGGCTTGCGGAAAAGATGATGAAGGACATCTTTGGCGCAGGCTTTGACTACTTTGCCATACGGGAAACCAGACGTCGTCTGGTGGCAGAGCGGCTTGAAAAATATGGATTAGAAAAAAAGCCTGGTATTGATGAAATACTGGCTTTTTTGCACGAAAAAGGAATAAAGGCAGCAGTTGCGACGGCAACCCCAATAGAATTGACTTTGCAGCATCTTGAGAAAATTGGCGTTCGGAACCAGTTTGATAAGATTGTGAGTGCAAAGCAAGTGGAACATGGAAAGCCAGCGCCAGATGTCTACCTCTATGCCTGTGAGCAGATTGGAGAAGAACCGTCGGACTGTATTGCGGTCGAGGATTCGCCAAATGGCATTCAATCGGCGTATGCTGCCGGCTGCAGACCAGTGATGGTGCCCGATTTGACGCAGCCAGACAAGGAGATTCAGCCACTTTTGTATGCTGTGGTGGATTCTCTAGCAGATATTCGGGGGCTGATTGGTTAGCTGATACTGAGCGGTCAGTCTTTTCGACCGCCAGTATAGTTCATTTCTGCAAAAGTATTTCCATAGCTGTCTGGTGTCAGATAAAAATTTGCGCTTCCGCACCAGCCATCTTGTGTGTCAAGACCTACATTGTCAATATATATAGGAAGTGCGCTAAAATGTTCGGATATTGATTGTTCGTTTAAAATTTTTGAGATTCCTTCTGGAAGAGGAATTTTATTGTTGATAGAAGACACATTGGACATAACAGCGGCGTGATATCTGCTGCTTTCTTCTTCATTCAAGCAAAAGATCAAATCATTTTTTTTATATCCATTTTCAATTAAAACTTCATCGATCTGAAGTGAAATCAGATCATCTATTGTTTTTCCTGTATAATTATTTTTTGCAAAATATAAGCTGGTGGCATTGTAGCCGACAGTATGCACTGCAACATTTTGAAAAGTAAGATTTACGCGGTTTGATGGGCTTATGCATTGTACATTAAAGAAGTAGGGACTGTTATAGTTATATAGTGTACAATCTGTAAACCGTAGTGCACAGTCACCAGAATATTCTTCAAATGCAGAGTCATGGACAAGAATAATTCCGCCCTGTCCATAGGCTCGAAATTCACAGTTTTGAAAAGAGACGCTGCTTTCTCCACGCAATCCTAACCCAATACATTGATTTTTGTCAGAGAGAAACAAGCAGTTGTCAAACACTAATTCCTTTCCAAGCAGATAATTTTGCTCAATGTGGACAGCATACTCTTTGTATCGGGTTTGCGGTATGTTGGGATCTACGATAGCGGGTGGGCAATCTATCCAATTGTCAATTTTGTCTGCGTAACTGTAGATTGTCAGATTGCTAATTTTACCCGCAGCGACAGACAAGGGCGGCTCAAAATAATTATTGCCATTGTATTGGAGAATGCAGTTTTCACGGTCTGTTCCTTCTAAATGGACGGTTTTGTCCGCAATCATTACTTGTTCATTGTAAACACCTTCAGATAGAATTAAAGTGCTATTTGATGGCACAGTGGCAACTGCTTCCGAGATGGAAGCAAAGTCGCCAGTGCCATCTTGTTTTACAGTATATTTTTCCTGACTTGCAGTAAGCGGGCAGCAGTATAAAAAAGACAGTACTGTGCTGACAAAGAGTACAGTCAGTAATTTGCCCGCGGGACAGGAGGCGATTTTCGATAGTATTTTCATAAGGTGTTCTCCGTTTTAGCGATTGATTGTAAAAATATTGCTGGCAGTCAAAACATTTGGCTCTGAAGTGCTGACAGTGATGTAATAGCTTCCGTTTGCAAGGGTGCCGTTTGGAAGAATGCCATTTTTCTGATCAGGAATCCAAATGTTATTAGATGCGTTAATATCAAACACTTGTGCGCCGTTGTTTGCGGGAAATGTAAAAAGACCATTGTCCGCAGTATTTCGAAAAATGCCAGCAATATCCCCTGTGATGGCATTGCGAATAAAAAATAGATATTTTGTCTCCGCGGGAAGACGCTGAAAATCGGTGCCATTTGCTGAGGTGAGCAGATCATATCGAACTGTTAAGTTATGGTCTGTTATGGTTGCTGTGACATAACCGCCATTTACATGAGCAACACCATCATATTGCAGAACCGTTCCATTACCTAGGGCAAGCGCACTGTTGTTTGGATAAGAAAGTCCGTCAACCGAAAGGCTTGTGCCAGGAACAGTCAATGTTTTTCCAGAATAAGGATTATTATTTCTTACTGGATTTGACAGAACAGTTGCTGCTTTTGGAGCGCTGACCGTTTGGGTGGTTCCATTTGTTCCAGGATTGGTTGGATATCTGCCCTCTCCTCTGCCATACATAAGATAGTGCTTGTAGAGTGCATTAGGATCGGTTCCGATGGCTGCCACAACATCAGGATATGTTTGTGCATAGTAAATGGCATCAAAAACCAAAGAGTTTATAGGAAAGTTTGTCTGTGCCGAAGCTGTTGGCAGACGACCTTCTTTTTTCCCATAAGTTACATAATGGTTGTAGAGTGCATTAGGGTCTGTCCCAATTTCTGACGCGACATCAGGATATGCCTGCGCGTAATATTCGGCATCAAATATTGTGCCGTCTGGCATAGAAACAGGAGCAGCAAGTACAGTGAAGGTGTTTTCTAGCATAAATCCAGCAGCCAAAAGTCCAATTAAAAAAATTTTTTTCATGATTTTCCTCCTAGTAGTTTTTGCATATAACGAAAAAGAGAAGTACGCTAAAACGTTATACTGATCCAATAATAACTTATTTTGTATGAATAATCAAGTATATATTACGTAAAAGCGTTGCAAAACATAAATATGTATTGAAAAATGCGCTTTTTCATCTGTTAATAAATTCCATTTTCTGTAGAATTTATATAACGTCAAAAAGTAGTAGGAGTGATGGAATGAATACAACCTTAAAGAAAATAATGGACTTATTAGAGGAGCGCCAGTGGACAATTTACAGGCTGGCAAAAGAATCAGGGATTCCCTATTCATCTTTAAATTCTCTATTTCAAAAGAACAATCAGCCAACCATTTCAACATTGGAGAAAATCTGTGCTGGGTTTCATATTACAATGTGTGAGTTTTTTTCTGACAATACACCATATCGGGAAAAATTAGAGGAGTACAGCAAAGAAGAACTTGATATCTTAGAATCCTACAGAAATCTCAACCGCACAAACAAAAAAATATTTATTGGAATACTGCAAGTGCTTAGAAATAATTGAGGTTATGCGGATATTGTTAAAGTCTTGACAATATCCGCAAATAAGCATAAAATGTAGAAAGTGACAGGTTTTGATGAATTACTGCAAAACGAGGAAAGGAAGTGTATAGCTGCATGGACAGTTGTGACAGTAAGGAACAGTATTATATGGGCGGATACATACAAATTGATTACAAACGATTATAATAATTAGATTGAGATTGGATTCGCCCGCAATATTTTGGAAAAAATAAAAATAGAAGGGCGATGTTTACTTTGGAAAATGAATTTTTAAATGAACCAGATTACATTCAGGAGCTGGTGGACCTGGTTCGCAGTGGTGAGTGCAGAGAGAAAATTGCAGAGGAGCTTACAAACTATCATGACAATGATATCTCCAATGCGTTAGATAGGCTCAATGGCGAGGAGCGCAAAGTACTCTATCATATTCTCGGTGACGAGCGCGTGTCAGAAATTTTTGCCTATTTAGATGACCCTGGAAAATATCTAGGAGAGTTAGAACTAGAGCATGCAGCGGATATTATCGAGAACATGGATGCTGATGATGCGGTGGATGTGCTTGAGGAAGTTGACGAGGAAATCAGGAAACAATTAATTGAACTGATTGACGAGGAGTCAAAAGAAGATATCAGACTTATCTGTTCTTATGAGGAAGATGAGATTGGCAGCAAGATGACCACGAATTTTATTGAGATTGGCAGAAGTCTGACAATCAAACAAGCAATGCGTTCCTTGATTGCGCAGGCGGAGGAGAACGATAATATTTCCACATTGTTTGTGGAAGATGACGACGGGACTTTTTATGGGGCAGTCGATTTAAAGGACTTGATTGTGGCTAGAACTTATATGGATTTGGAATCTTTGATAACACAGTCATTTCCATATGTGCGGGATCATGAGACAATCTCGGAGTGCATTGAGCGCCTAAAGGATTACGCCGAGGATTCTATTCCAGTATTGAATGACAAGAATGAGCTGATTGGCGTTATCACGGCGCAGGATATTGTTGAGGTCGTGGATGATGAGCTGGGAGATGACTATGCGAAACTTGCTGGTATGACGGAGGAGGCAGAGCTTGAGGAATCGCTGGGCGAGAGTATTAAGAAACGCCTGCCGTGGCTGGTTGTCCTGCTGGGGCTAAGTATGTGTGTATCTACTGTGACAAGCTTGTTTGAGGGGGTTATTGCGCAGCTTGCCATTATTGTGAGTTTTCAGTCAGTGATACTGGGAATGTCAGGAAATGTGGGAACGCAGTCGCTTGCTGTGACAATCCGTCTTCTGATGGATGAGAATCTAGAAACTAGACAAAAAATTGGTATGATTTTCCGAGAGATGCGGATTGGATTTTCAAATGGATTGATTCTTGGAATTTTATCGTTTGTATTAATAGGCGGCTACTTGTGTTTGCTCAAAGGCAAATCGCCACAGTACGCATTTGCAATCTCGCTCTGCGCTGGGATTGCGCTCTTGATAGCAATGACGATTTCAAGCATTGTGGGCACGTCTGTGCCAATGTTTTTTAACAGGATACATGTGGACCCTGCTGTGGCATCTGGCCCTCTAATTACAACGGTGAATGATTTAATTGGGGTTGTCACATACTATGGTGTGGCATGGTTTTTATTAATTCATCTTTTAGGGTTGGGATAATGCAGTTTGAGAATCGTTTATAACCAAAATTTTACAATGAATAAAAATCCATTATATACAAATACTAGCAATACAGTTTTATAAATATTATGAACATGTATTTTGATTCTATGAAGGGAAATGCGCTGTCAGAACAGTTTAGATTGATTGTGAAAGTGTTTTGTACCTTCATGGCATAATATAGGCTGACATTATAGTTTGCTAGAAATGGAGGAAATATCGGTGAAGGCTACGGGAATAGTGCGTAGGATTGACGATTTGGGACGTGTTGTCATACCAAAAGAAATCAGGAGGACTTTGAGAATAAGGGAATCCGATCCGCTTGAAATTTTTACAGATCATGAGGGTGCAATTATCTTAAAAAAATACTCGCCAATCGGTGAGCTTGGAAGTTTTGCAAAGCAATATGCAGAGAGTCTCTCACAAGTGTCGGGGCATTTGGCGCTGATTGCGGACAGAGACCAGATTATAGCGGCGGCAGGCAGCAACAGCAAGCAAGTGCTTGGAAAGTCTGTCAGCAAGGCTTTGGAGGAAAAGATGAACTCGCGCGAGACAGTGTGTTCATCGCGCAGTGATAAAGATTATGTGTCTGTGACAGATGATGAGACTGAGGAGTACCAGCATGAAGTCATCATACCTATTATTACGCAGGGAGATGTGATTGGTGCGGTTGTGTTGCTGTCAGCAAAGGCGGGCGATGAGATGAACGAGGTTGAGATGAAGCTCGCACAATCGGCGGCAGGATTTCTTGGAAAACAGATGGAACAGTAAAAGTATTATACTAATATATTATAATAGAAAGAACAGCTATAATGGGTGATAGGTTTATGGCTGTTCTTTTTATGCGCAGACCCGTGCAGAGGAAATAAGCCGCTAAGGCGGCCACGGGTCGCGCAGCGAGTAGGGGAAGTAATCTTTCCTGCTCGATTGCACACAGAAAGGAAATATCCAGCTAAGGCTGTCTGTACTCGTTTTCTACTCAATTGCATACAGATATCCAAAAGAAGCATATTAACAAAGCTGTCCGCGCATCTAACAAATGGACAGATGGTAGAAAAATATACACATGCGTTTCCAATAATAGATATGATAAACTAATATCATCAAAAGAACCGGTTCTCAATTGAATAATATTTTTTAATCAAGGAGGAACTTTTATGAACGAACAAAAGAGAGCGCCAAAAGAAAAATGGTGTTTTGGTATTGGAGCGATTGGAAAGGACGCAATTGTTAATCTTGTGGGGGCATTTTTAATGTTGTATCTGACAGATACCTTAGGGATTGCCGCAGGGTTTGTGGGCACGCTGTTTTTTGTTGCGAGAATGTGGGATGCTGTCAACGATCCTGTTATGGGTATGATTGTGGATAACACAAAGACAAAATATGGAAAGTTTCGTATCTGGTTGATTGTTGGAACTCTCTTAAATTCCATAACGTTTGTATTGTTGTTTACAACACTTGGAATTGTAGATATGAAGACAAAATGCATTTACGTGTCTATTATGTATATCTTGTATGGACTGCACAGACTTTCTTAATGAAGATGGCATCTGCTCTCGCAGCATTATTTACAGGTGTCGGCTTGGAATTGGTGGGTTATGACCCACAGATGGCAGGAAATCAGTCGACTTCCACCGTTACAGGAATCCGTGTTTTGATGTTTGTTCTTCCAATTATTCTTGCAGTGTTAAGTTTTCTTATCTTTAAGTTTGGTTATAAACTTAAAGGAAAACGTTTGGAGGACCTCACCAGAGAGATTCATAAGTTACATAAGAGCCATTAATAAAGGTTCGTAAAAATATAGAAAAAAAGATAAAGGAGCGTATGCGTATGATTATCGTAAATGAACAGGAAAAGGTATTTCATCTGAACAATGGACGAATCAGCTATCTATTTTATGTTATGGAGAGTGGGCAACTTGGCCATCTGTACTTTGGCAAAGCACTAACCCAAAAAGGCAGTTATTTGCATATGGTAGAAAAGGCGCATCGCCCTATGACAACCTACATAACAGAAGGGGATCTTTACACTTCCTATGAGCATCTGCGACAGGAATATCCTTGTTATGGCACTTCAGATTATCGTTATCCTGCCATGGAAATTCAAGGAGGGGACGGAAGTCGTATCTGTAAGCTGGAATATCAGCGATATAGAATTATCAATGGGAAAAAGCCCTTACCTGGGTTGCCAGCCACTTATGTGGAGGATGAAAGTGAGGCTTCTACGGTTGAGATTGTTATGCGGGATTCAAAATATGCACTGGAAGTTGTTTTTTCCTATAGTATTTTTCGTGATTTTGATGCAATTGCTAGGAGTGTTCAACTTGTCAATCACGGAAAAGAAGCATTGCTTGTGAATCGAGCAATGAGCATGAGTATTGACTTCCCAGACGCGGCGTTTCAGAGTGTGCAATTGTCGGGTGCGTGGGCGCGGGAGCGATATGTTCATGTGCGCGATTTACAGCCAGGAATTACTGCTGTGTCCAGTATGCGTGGAAATTCTTCTCATCAGCACAATCCGTTTTTGGCGCTAAAACGTAAAAATACTACAGAACAGAGCGGTGAGACATATGGATTTAGTCTGATTTACAGTGGTAATTTTCTTGCGCAAGCGGAGGTGGATAATTATCAGGTACTGCGTGTGATGCTAGGTATCAATCCTTTTGGCTTTCAGTGGAAACTTGATGCAGCGGCTAATTTTACAACACCTGAAGCAGTTATGGTATATTCTAATGCTGGATTAAATGGCATGAGTCAGCAGTTCCATCGTCTGTATCGAAATCGACTGGTACGGGGATATTGGCGAGACAGAGAGCGACCAGTTCTTATTAACAATTGGGAAGCGACACAGTTTGACTATGTGGAGGAAGATTTAATCCGTTTTGCCGCAAAGGCAAAGGAATGCGATATTGAACTGTTTGTGTTGGATGATGGTTGGTTTGGGGCGCGCAACGACGACAAATGCGGACTTGGTGACTGGAAGGCAAACACACAAAAATTGCCCAATGGAATTGAGGGACTTTCTAAACGGATAGAAGCACTTGGCATGAAATTTGGATTGTGGTTTGAACCGGAAATGGTCAATAAAGACAGCGACTTTTTTAGGATGCATCCAGATTATATTATCGCAACACCAGAGCGCAGTGTTTCCCACGGAAGAAATCAATTTGTTCTTGATTTCTCGCGCAGGGAAGTAGTGGATGCAATATATGAACAGATGTACGCATTGCTATCAAAGGCAAAGATTAGTTATATTAAATGGGATATGAACCGTTCGATCAGCGAGTGTTATTCAAAGGCATATCACTCCGATCAGCAAGGAGAAATTTTTCATCGATATATTTTGGGTGTTTATGATTTGCATGAGCGTTTGATACAGGCATTTCCAAGTTTGTTGATTGAGTCTTGCGCAAGCGGAGGCGGACGGTTTGACGCGGGGATGCTTTACTATGCACCGCAGGGGTGGGTATCTGATGACTCTGACGCGATTGAACGGTTAAAAATTCAATATGGAACCAGTTTGGTTTACCCTTTAAGCTGTATGGGAGCGCATGTCTCTGCCTGCCCAAATGAACAGGTGGGACGTCAAACACCACTTGAGACACGAGGAAATGTGGCATTTACGGGCGCGTTTGGCTATGAGCTTGACTTAAATAAACTAAGTGTTAATGAAATTAAAACTGTGAAAAAACAGGTTGCTTTTTATAAAGAAAACAGAAATTTTATCGCCAAAAGTGATTTTTATCGATTATGCAGCCCTTTTGAGACAAATTTTGCTGCATGGGAGGCAGTAGCGCCCGATGGAAAACGGGCGCTTGTGACTGTAACTCGTATACTGAGTGAGATTAATGGTCCTTATAGACGTCTGCCCCTTTGTGGACTACTGCCAGAACAGCAATATCATATCAAAAGTCAATATTTATCTTACAATGCATATGGCGATGAGCTAATGCAATATGGAATGATACTAGAAGATAAATCTTCCGGACAAATTATTGATGGAAGTGGTGGCTGTCAAGACTTTCGGTCAGTGTTGTATGAGATTACAGCGGTGCAGGGATGCTGATATCACTTTCTGAGAAAGGATTAGATTTCTTGCGGTTATCATCACTTTTGGATTGTTCTTGTATTCGATATTTGCTAGGAGAGAGTCCTGTGAGCTGCCGGAATGCCTTACAGAAAGATTCGGGTGTCTGATATCCACAGGAGAAAGCAATACTGGCAATAGAAAGCTGTGTCATAGAGAGCAGATGTGCAGCTTTGGTAAGCCGGAATGTCTGTAGATATTTTAGGGGAGATTGTCCTGTGTGCTCCTTAAACAGGGTGCTTAGATAACTTCTGTTTAGTCCAATATAACGGGCAATATCCTCAATTTGCAGTGGTTCGCTATAGTGGTTTTGAATATAACGTATGGCATGGACAATATATACATTTTCCTTGGGTGCACAGTGTGCTTTGTCTTTGTTTGTCTTGGCGAGACAGGAAAAAAAGAGATAGAGCATTGCCATTTGACGATATTGGTCATCAGAGCTGGCATTGTTGTGCTGTAACATATCCATCACGTACTTTTCGGGGTGTTGGTCCTCGCTACAGGTAAAGATAGGAAAATCTTGGCAGAGGCCAAAAGTGTTGAGCATCTCCTTTGCTTTCTTTCCTGAGAAACCCACCCAGACATAAGTCCATGGGGCTGTGGCATCAGACATATATACCGTCTGATAGTCGGGTTCAATAAGAAAACCTTGCCCTTTTGTAAGTTGATAACAATTGCCATTGACATAAAATTCACCCTGTCCATCCAAGATATAGTGAATGAGATAAAAACTACGAACAGCAGGTCCATATTTGTGACAGGGTTTTGTGACAGAGTAACCAAAGTTGTTGATATGAAGATCTTCGACTTCCATTGTAGGAAATTCGACAAAATATGAATTTTCCATAGGCAACCTCCGTTTCGTCAATGTTGCTAACAGATTTAGTTTACCATTGCACAGTATATATTTCAATTAGATTTTAATAAGACAAATTTTTATAGTATATTCAGGTTACTTTTGCAATACATTCAGAGAATATTTTAGATAGAAAATAAAACACAAATTGGAGGTTAGTGTGAAATATAAAATTTCACACATCCTGATTTGTATGCCCGCCAAAGCGGGCAGATGGGAGTTAGTGTGAAAAATAGTTCTAAGGCAGCAAAAGACACTGCTTAAGAACGATTAAGTTTCACATTGTCTATTTGAGCCGCCAAAGGCGGCAGGGAGGGTTAAAATGAAACAGGTTAATATAAAATCCTATCTGATGCGGGGACTAGCAGTAGTCATTGGTATTTTTATGGTGGGAATTGCAGTTGGGTTTTTTAAGATTGTGGAGATGGGGGCAGACCCATTTACAGCGATGAACACAGGGATTAGTGGAATGATTGGAATGCAGTTTGGCACATTGCAGTTGATTGTGAACGCCTTGATATTGGTTCTTGTGTTTGTATTCAAAAGGCAATTTATTGGATTTGGAACAATTTTTAATATGGTTTTTGTGGGATACACGGCAGACTTTATTATGTGGTTACTAGCGAAATTTCAGATTACATTTGACACGTGGCCGGTTCGGATTCTTTTGTTGATTTTTGCAGCGCTTTTAATTTGTATTGGAGATGCGCTTTACATCTCTGCGGATATGGGAATGTCACCTTATGATGCAGCGGGGTATATTGTAGAGACACTGACTGGAAAGAAAATTTCATTTCGCATTGCAAGAATTATTCTGGATATTGTTTGTGTTGGCATTGGATTTGTGACAGGAATGCAAGTGGGAATTGAGTGGAAAATTATTGGTATCGGAACGGTAATTCTTGCATTCTGTACAGGGCCATTGATACAATTTTTTCGCGTGCATTGGAGCGATAAATTACTGGCGCCATACAAGAAAACAAATTAAAGTTTCTGTGATACATAAGACATGCTTATTATGTAGCGGGTGGGGGAAAACAACTTCCCTTACTCGCTTAATTATTATTATAACAAATTATTTAATAATATATTGTTATTGTGCTATCGCAGATTATCGTAGCGACTACAATACATTTTTTCACTTTCATAGAAGATTAAAAATTTAGTTTCTGGTATAGTACCAATCAGGCGATATAGCAATACATAAAGATAAAATGACAGATACTTCCGCCCATTACAAACAGATGAAAAATCTCATGCGAACCAAAGTATTTGTGAAGGGAGTTAAACACAGGCAACTTGAGTGCATAGATGATGCCGCCGATTGTATAGATAATTCCACCTGCCAAAAGCCAGCCAAATGCCGCGTGTGGGAGTGTGTCCCAAAGTGTGCCAAAGACAAGCAGACACAACCACCCCATCGCAATATAGAGAATAGAAGAAAACCATTTTGGGCAGGTAATCCACAATGCTTTTACGAACATTCCAACAATGGCGACACCCCACACAAGCGCTAAGAGTGAATAGCCCATAGTGCCGCCAAGGACAATCAGACAGACTGGAGTATAGGAGCCTGCAATCAACACAAAAATCATCATGTGATCAATTTTTTGAAAAATCTGTAAAATCCGCCCAGTGACGTTGACGCTGTGATAGAGTGCACTGGCACCGTACAATAAAATCATACTTGCAGCAAAGACTGCAAGCGCGAGTGTTGTCAAACCACTGTGCGCCTTCATAATTAATGGAGAGGCAGCGATTGCCGCCATAAGGCAGGCAATAAAATGTGTGATGGCGCTTCCGGGTTCTCTGATAGTTAACTGCATAAATTACTCCTCCTTTACATATCCAATAGACACTCGGAGTCTTCCTGCATCTAAAATAGTAAGAAAGATTTCAAGAGGCTATTCATTAGCCCTTCTGGAAAATGTCTGCATCCGTGTACAATGCAGACATTTTCCAGAAGGTAGATTGACAATGAAAATAGTTTATAAATAGAGTTTGATAAAATATAACATAGTATTTAAAACTACATCTTATTAAGAACTATACTACTTATAATATCCGTTGTCAACTAATTTATGTAAAAGATTGTCAGATCAGTCTTCTTCAATCACATGAATTTCGAGATAGTCAAAATCAATATCTTCTACAAAATTATCAGAAAAGAAGCGGGTTTTATCATGTTTTTTGAAATCCGCAATATTAGAATCCAACCAGATTGGTTTGCCGAGGTCAAACGCATAGCAAACCTTCTCGAGCGCGTCAAATACCTTATGCGTGCGCGTTTCAGAGCGGTCGTCACAGATGATAGTATCTTGAAGTAGATGGTTGTCCTTAAAGGTTCTTGCCCATAATCGAAACATCTTAAATTCTCCTTGTGGTAATTTTTTGTTGATTTATAAAAAAGTCCATAAAATGAGGAGTGCCCCGATATATTTTTAGAAAATATACCGAGGCTATTATGAAAAAATTTATCTATGTGTAATGAAAACACTACGTTGTAATTGATTTGATAATAAAATATTACCATTGAATTATGAATAAAATATGAATAAAGTGTTAGAATATTGTAAATATGTATATCAGAAAAATAAAATAATTTTGCTGAGTATACAAAATACACAAAATTAGAATGCAACGAAGAATTTTTAGATTGGTTTTCAAAAGCTTTGGTTGTAAGCAAAGGGATTTAATGTTATTATAAACAAGGAGAATATAGAAGGATTGAGAAAATGGTTCGTTGGAAAGGTACGGTTTAAAGGATGGACAATTTTATGGATAAACTTGCACAAAAGTTCAGTGCACAGGAAATGATTAGGGCAAATTCTCAGGCGGAAGCGGAGGAGTTAGAACGACTACAGCTGCAAGTTTCAGAGTACGAGAAAATTTTACAGGAAATGAGAAAATTAAACTATAAAAATACGGAACTTGCAGAGAAACTAGAGTTGATGATCGGTGAAAATGCCGAAAAAATTCAGAGCATGAAAGAAGATGAACAGCAGTTGATTGCGGCGCTGCGCGATTTGACGGACGATCAGACGAGAAATCGGGAGGCAGAGATTGCAAGAAAGGCAGAGGAGCAATTAGAGCAGGAACAGGTACAGAAGATTCAAAAACAGACAGATATTTCGGCATTAATAGACCTATTGGAAAATAAATTTCAGAAATCAGACGATTTTGTACATAAGGAGAATGTCAAAGTGTACCGAAATGTACAGGCAGTTGTCGTTGATGAGATGAAGCGTTGTGTAGAGAGCTTGCAAGGCGAGCGGGACGAGTTAAAAAAGATGCTGGATGCAAAGCTAAAAAAGATTATGATTCTGAGTGGGATTTCTGTGGTAGCAGCTGTGACGAGTGTTGTTTTGTGGGCTTTGATGATGACAGGTGTGATAAAGTAAGGAGTGAATATGGCGAAGATTTCATTTAAACCTGGGAATATGCTTTATCCGCTGCCTGTGGTGATGGTGAGCGTGGCAGATAGGCAGGGAAATTCCAACATTATCACGATTGCATGGACGGGGACAGTGTGCACGAATCCGCCAATGGTCAACATTGCGTTGCGATCATCGCGATATTCGTATCATATGCTCCAGGAGACAGGAGAGTTTGTTATAAATCTGACCACGAAGGAGCTTGCATATGCGACGGATTACTGCGGGGTGCAAAGTGGTAGAGACGTTGATAAGTGGAAGGAGACAGGGCTTACACCAGTCGCTTCTAAGATGGTAAAGGCTCCGGGAATTGCAGAGAGTCCTGTGAATATTGAGTGCAGCGTTGTAAAGATTGAAAAACTTGGTTCGCATGACTTGTTTACAGCAAAAGTGATAGCGGTGCATGTGGACGAACGCTATATGGATGCGCGAGGAAGTTTTCATCTTGAGTGGGCACAGCCAATTGTGTACAGTCATGGGTCTTATTTTGCCCTTGGTGAGAAATTGGGTAAATTTGGATATAGTGTTCAGAAAAAGTCTTGACGAGGCGAGCGAAAGACTTTATGATATAGAAAGAGGCCACAAAGAGGTAGCATCAGATTTTTCTTTAGGGGAAAGTCTGGTGCTTTTTTTGCACATGGACGTCCAAAGGAAGAAAGTCAGCAAGCTGATGGGCACCCAGCGCAGCGAGCAAGGAAAAAATTCCCTTGCTCGATTTATGCAGTCCAGTGCATAGGAAAAAGCGTTACAATTCACACTCATGCCAGATTTCGGATTGATTTATGATGATTTGGTGTGAATTGCAACAATTGATGCACACAAAATGCCATAAAGCAGGCATTTTGGCGCTGGCTCCGACCCCATGCAGCAAGTGCATGGTACGGGGGTGAAAAGTAATGATAAAGCCGCAAAGGCGTGCGTAGGGAAAGGGATTTCCCTGCTTGACCTTAGAGAGAATAGTGGGGAGATAGAATGGATCAGATTGATAAAAATATAGCATCTAATTTAAGAAGAATTAGAAAGTCTAAAAATATGAGTTTAGATATGTTGGCGCGGAAAACGGGAGTGAGCAAGAGTATGTTGGGACAGATCGAGCGCGGAGAATCGATTCCAACAATATCCACAGTTGCAAAGATTACAAACGGTATTGGCATTTCTTTTGAGGAATTGCTCTATCTGCCAACAGCGTCTGTGTTGGTGGTGGACAATGACAAGCTTCCGGTTGTCAGATACAAGGAGGGCGCATATCAGGTACACTCATTTTTTCCAGGGGAAAAACGGGGGATTTTTGAGGTGTTTGAATTGAAGATTGAACCAGGAGGAGACTGCGAAAATCTGTCGGAGGAGACGGACAGTTGTGAATATATTATAGTAGCACAGGGAGTACTTACATTAAAGACTGCGGAAGGCATCTACGAAGTGGCAGCCAGTCACGCTGTAAAAATTGCTTCAACACAAAATTACTGTTACCAAAACAGTGGCAGCAGTCTGCTTATTCTTTATATCTTTGCGGCGTATGGCAATTGCTGTTGATGAATTATTAGAAAAAATATAGTAATTTTAACAAAAATTTACTACTTTTTGATGAAATATTGCAATTTTTTTACAAAAGAGATAGAATATTATCAACAAAGAGTAGGAGGATTTAGAATGGGTAAAAAGAAAAAAAGTTTAATTAGTTCAATTATGTGTCTGTGTGGTGCAGTGGCAGCAGTAACGGGAATTGGGATTGGTGCAAATGCGATATTCTCGATTGGAGATATGTCAACATCTTCTTATGATACATATGAGGAAGCAGTGGATGAGGGCTACAAGACGGAAATTAAATCACAAGTGCAGAGTGCACTTGCAGTGATACAAAGCGAGTATGATAAGTTTCAGGCGGGAGAAAAAACGGAGGAACAGGCACAGGAAGATGCAAAGGACGCTGTGCGTGCTATGCGGTACAGAGATGATCAGAGCGGATATTTTTGGATTGATGGTATGGATTATGTGTTGGTGATGCATGCTGTACTAACAGATCAGGAAGGGGATAATCGTAAAGATCTAAAGGACCAAAATGGGGTTATGATCACACAGTCTGTGGTTAATGTCTGTAATAGCGCAGACAAATGCGGATATAACGAATTTTATTTTACGAAATCAGATGGAAGAACGATTGCACCCAAAATTGCTTATTCTGAGTTATTTGAGCCGTGGGGGTGGGCAGTCTGCACAGGAAATTATGTTGACGATATGAATGCGACAAAGGAAGTGGTTCGGAAAGAATTGAATGAGGAATATATGGGTGTACTAGTGCGAACAAACGCTGTATTTTTCACTGTAATTTTAATTTCGTTAATTGTGGCATTTGTTGTCGGTAGACAGATTGTAGCTCCACTGAAAAAGATTCAAATATTTGCACAGATGATCTCAGAAGGAAATCTGACTACCAGCGTGCAAGTAAAAACAAGAAATGAGATTGGACAGACGGCGGATGCATTACATGTTGCACAGGAAAATATGCGAGCACTTTTACGAGGAATAATAGAAGTATCAAATGGTGTTGACAATGCTCTTGGGGCTTTTGATAAATCCTTTAACAGCATGAAAGAATCTATTTCGCAGGTTTCGGTGGCAGTGGAATCCATCGCCGAGAATGTGACAAGGCAAGCGTCCTCCACAGATGAGGCAAACGATAATGTAGTAATGATGGCAGATCAGATCAATCAGACAGGTACTGAGGTGACAAGTCTTAACAGAAATGCAGATGAGATGAACCGCATTAGTGAACAGTCTATGCAAACACTCAAACAACTGATTGATGTGAACAATAAGACTCGCGAGAGTATTTCTGCAATGGCAGAACAGACAAAGAGTACAAACCGATCTGTAGAACAGATACATATAGCAGCAAATCTAATTAATGAGATTTCAGATCAGACAAGTTTGCTGGCATTGAATGCAAGTATTGAGGCAGCACGTGCAGGGGAGGCAGGGAGAGGTTTCTCTGTTGTGGCAGATGAGATTGCAAAGCTTGCAAATCAGTCTGGGGAGTCCGTAGAGGAAATCAGCAGAACTGTGATCGCCTTGCAGGACAACGCAGAGAAATCTGTCACTGTGATGCGAGAAATTAATGAGGCAGTAGAAATACAGGTCAACTCTCTGACAGAGACACAACATATAATGGAAAAATTGCATCAGGAACTTGTAAACTGTTTTACTTCAGTACATTGTATTGATACAATGACACAAAAAATTGACGGTCAGCGGGAGAGCGTTACCAGTTCACTTTCTGTATTGAATGAGCTAGCGCAGGATAATGCATCTGTTGCGGAGCAGACTGCGGCAATGTCAAGTGAACTTTCCAGAGAGGTGAACGATTCTACTCGGATTGTGGAAGATTTGGATGAAAAAGTAAAAACACTCATTGAAGATGTGAATCAATTTAAAATATAGTATAATAAAAAATGCCTTTTGGGCATTTTTTATTATACGAATGCGGAAATATATTTCTCTACTCGATTGCTAAACTTCTTCATCCTCTGGGAAGGGAGCGATATTTTCCTTATCATCGACGGGAACCCATGCATTTCCAAAAGGAATATCACGAAATAGGGCTGCGAGTCCCGTAATCTGTTTTAGACGTAGAATTTCATCTCGCTCCATGCCAAGATGTTTGGAAATCCATGCATCAGAACGTCCCAATTCGTGCAGTTCTTTGATAATGTTGCTCATTAAGTCTACACTGTGGGAGCCTCTGGCACGATTGTGGCGAATGGTGCTTGCCATACGGTGGTCTAGTGGTTTGCTGATGACAGAAACCGGTAACAGACCATGTTCCCGCTCATAGATATCGGGATAATCCAACATAATACGATAGCGATGAAATCCGTCCACGATAATGTAAGAGTCATCAAGTTCATCGTGATAACAGACAATTGGCATTGTGTAACCATCTTCTTTAATGCTGTCATAGAGAAGTTTAAGTTCAGGAGGTGCGACGGAATTTGGATTATATGTATTAGGTTTTATTCTTTCAATTGGGACTGAAATAACCTGATAAACAGGACTTTGGTATGTCATATATTGTCACCTACATTCTGGTATTTTTGTTTTAAGAAATTAATATTTTCTTTTTGCTGCTTGGTGAGACCAAATCCCATAAAACGGCAGATATGGTCATTTTTCAAAATACAATAGCACATGCGTTTCCAGCTTGGAATATCTTTTGAGGACTTGATATCGTCTGTGTGGTCTGGAATTTTACCGATAAAGATAACACGCGCATTTTTCATTAGGGTATAGTTTGATACACCATTGCGCCGAATTTGATAACCATGTGCGACTAACTCTTCGATAGTTTTTTCTTCCAATCCTCCTCCTACATTGTGCCAGAAATCAATAGAAGTCTGAAATTTTTTAATGTAATTGTTTCTGAGTCGCACAGGCAGAGTATCTAGTAAAAATTTAGTGTAAGATTCCCATGTGTGTCCTTCTGGCAGGGTCAGATTGCGGTATCCAAGCGCTTTTGTTTTCCCGTAGATGGACCCAAAGTTTGCCCCACGTACACGTCCGACAAGTTTGGCCCATATTTCTGGGTCGATGACACGATATAAATTTAGACTCTCTTTGGCGTAATCACCAAAAGGTGAGGCGACGCGCATCTGATCGAGTTTTAGTCCAGACATATAATAAAGGTCATATAAATGATTGTAATCGTAAGAAAAAACATAGTTGGCATGCCATACATCATAGATGGACCAATCGTAGATTGGCGAGGCACACCATACGTCCTTAAATTGTTTGCTGATCCAACAGGTATTACCATAACCATATTTCCGATTTAAAATACCGCTGTAGCGCTGCATGGATTCGTCCGCGCGGATACCAAGCAGGCAGATGGTTTTTTTATTGTCATGGGAGATACGATACCATCGACCAAATTGTTTGGCGAGATCCTCCTGATGCATACGATAGTGGTAAGTTGTAATCGGATTATTTTTCAAATTAATCACATATGGATGGTCTGGCATAGGGCGCACCCATGCGTCTTCTTTGGTATCGTCCCAGGGATACCAGAACATCTCATAGTTGCTGAGTGCTGTTCGGGTCGCCATAGGAAGGCATACCCAGTAAGGCTCGACATCATTCTCAATTCGGGTAAATGTTTGTTCGACATAAGCTGTCGTGGCAGAATATTGCGCCTCGAAATCCTGATGAAAAACACCAATTTTTTTGTTTGGATAAAATTTTTTCTGAAAGTCCAGAGTAAGGTTTAAAAGTAGACCGCTGTCTTTTCCACCAGAAAAGGAGACAAAGATATTATCAAATTCTTTAAAGATAAACTGAAATCTGTTTTGTAGTGCATCATACACATTCTGACTAGCATATTTTCGTTTCGTTGTAATCACCACCTCTTTTGTATTTATATAATTTAACATATTTTTCCAATTTTAACAAGTATTCCCAAAATAAAAGAATTTAAGATAGCCTAAAAACATTATTGTTCCTGTATACTTATGGTATATTGACTTTTCTTATGCTTGCATTTAAGATAGAATACATGTACACATATAATTTTTTGACAAACACGAAGAACTTATGATAGATTTTAAGGGGATATTTGGTGAAAGGTGTGATTTTGTGCCTGTGATGGCAATTATGATAGGGATTCAGGCAAGCGGTAAAAGTACTTTCTGTAAATGTTATCTGATGGGATATGACAGAATTAACTTGGATACGCTACATACACGAAACAAAGAGAACACAGCGATAAATGAGGCATTTCGAGTAAAGCATGATATGGTGATTGACAATACCAATCCGACAGCGCAGGACCGGGAAATGTATATTCGCAAGGCAAAAGAAAATGGATATCGTGTGGTTGGTTATTTTATGCAATCAAAACTGCAAGAGTGCGTCGCGCGAAACAATCAGAGAGAAGGGAAGGCAAAAGTTCCAGCAAAAGCAATTGCGGCAACTTCAAATCGACTTCAAATACCATCGTATCAGGAAGGATTTGACGAGTTATATTTTGTCAAGCTGACAGAGGCAGGAGCATTCGTCGAAAAATGGAAGGAGGAAAGTTTAAATGAATTTTGATGAACTGGATAAGAAGATGCGGGTATATGAACAGTCGTTGGATCAGGTTATTTTGCCGGAAATTTATCTGGTTGCGCGGCTTGACGGCAGAGGGTTTACAAGACTCACAAAAGAAATATGCAAGTTTGAAGCACCTTTTGACTTGCGTTTTCGGGATTTGATGGTTCACACAGTTCAAAGTTTGATGGATTGCGGATTTCGGGTGGTATATGGATTTACGGAGAGTGATGAAATTTCACTGTTGTTTGCGCCAGGAGAAAATACCTTTGGAAGAAAGGTAAGAAAATACAATTCGACATTGGCTGGGGAGGCGAGCGCTGCCTTTTCCCTAGAGCTTGGAAAAGTGGCTGCATTTGACTGCCGGATTGTGCCGCTGCCTACAGTGGAGCGCGTGCAGGATTATTTTTTGTGGCGTCAGGAGGATGCACACAGAAATGCACTGAATGCGCATTGTTACTGGATGCTCAGAAAGGAGGGACAATCTATACAGGAGGCCACAAAGGCATTGGAAGGGCAGTCAGTAAGTTTTAAGAATGAGCTTCTTTTTTCCAGAGGAATTAATTTCGATCAGCTTCCGGCATGGCAGAAGCGGGGAGTTGGGATTTGGAAGGAGCAGTATCAAAAGGAAGGATTTAATCCTGTGACACAAAATAAGGAGATGGCAGTTAGAAACCGATTAAACGTTTCGTATGAGCTTCCACTTAGAGAGGCTTATGCAGAGATGATTGCTGAATTTTTAAAGTAATTATATTAGGAGGAAGATTATGAAATTTGAACAGTTGCAAAAGGATATGATGGCGGCGATGAAAGCAAGAGACAAGGTGCGCAAAGATGCGCTCTCCGCACTTGTGTCAGCGGCAAAGAAAGCTGCGATAGATGAAGGCTGCCGCGACAACATTAGCGAGGAGCTCGTTGACCGCATTATTCTCAAGGAGATGAAATCTGTAAAGGAGCAGATTGATACCTGTCCAGATTCAAGAGCAGATTTAAAACAGGAATATCAAGCAAGATTTGATATTTTTCAGGAGTATGCGCCTAAAATGATGTCCGCAGAAGAGATTGAGTCATTTATTATGGAAAAGTTTGCGGATATTGTAGCGCAGAAAAACAAGGGAATGATTATGAAGAGTGTAATGCCGGAGTTAAAAGGGAAAGCAGATGGAAGTGTAATTAGCCAGGTAGTGGCAAAACTTTGCCAGTAAAATCTCTGTGCGAGGAAGATGTAATGTCTGAAAAGAAGCTTTTTACAAAATATGTCTCCCAGAATATTCTTGGCATGTTAGGAATCTCGGTGTATATTCTGGCAGACACGTTTTTTATTTCACTGGCGGAGGGAGCGGACGGCATCACAGCGCTCAATCTTGTCCTGCCAGTGTATAGCTTAATTTTTGCGATTGGCGCTATGATGGGTGTTGGCTGCGCAATCCGGTTTAAGATTCTTCGGGCGAGAAAAGACCAAGAGGCTGAGACTTATTTTTCTAACGCGTTGTTCTGGGCACTGATAATAGGAGTAATTTTTATTTTGATTGGGATTTTGATTCCAGATCGAGTGGTCAGACTTCTAGGCGGTGATGATAGGATTGTCGCAGTGGGAAAAGATTACACAGCAATTTTTATGATGTTTGCTCCGTTTTTCATGTGGAATCATATCTGTAACGCTTTTGTGCGCAATGATGGGGCACCTTCGGTTGCAATGGCTGCGACGTTGTTCAGCAGCTTTTTTAACGTGGTGTTTGACTATGTGCTGATGTTTCCGCTCGGGATGGGAATGCGTGGCGCGGCGTTGGCAACAGCGCTGTCTCCGGTGCTTGGTGTGGCAATCTGCTCTAAACATTTGTTGTCTAAAAAGAGCACGGTCAAGTTTTATTGGACGAAACCTTCTATTAAAAGACTGCTTACAGCATGTCAGCTTGGGATCTCTGCTTTTGTTGGAGAAATTTCTTCGGGTGTGACAACGATTGTTTTTAATATGATTATTTTAAAGCTTGCCGGAAATGTCGGTGTGGCAGCATATGGTGTGGTTGCCAACACTTCTCTGGTGGCAGCAGCCGTCTTTAATGGAGTGTCGCAGGGGTCGCAGCCACTTTTGAGTGATTATTATGGAAAGGGTCAGATGACGTCTGTCAAAAAAGTGATACGGCTTGGTGTGGGTACAGCCCTTGTGTTGGCGGTACTGATACTTGTGGTGGTCTCTGTGTTGGCAGAGCCAATTACAGCAGTATTTAACAATGAGCGTAATACTGCACTTACAGCGTATGCAGTGACTGGATTGCGATTGTATTTTATTGGATTTTTATTTGCAGGTTTTAATATTGTTGGAACGGGCGTTCTGAGCGCGGTGGAGGCGGCAGGCTGGGCATTTGCGGCGTCAATCTCAAGAGGATTTGTGGCGATTGTTGTCTGTGCATTTGTGTTGTCTGCAATGCTGGGTATGAACGGCGTCTGGCTGGCATTTCCTGCGGCGGAGTTTGTCACAGCATTGTTAGTTCTCGCAGCATTTCGCAGGTCGTTTCATTAAAAAACTAAAATAGATGTGAAAGTATCTAAAATGATATGATATAGTATTTCAAAAGTTAAGGAGGATATCAAGATGGTAGAAAAGTATGTGTTTGGCAGTCCATTTGAGACGGAGGCAGTGACAGAAAAAATTACAGCAAAGACAGATGTGACAACAATTGTTTGTGGCGAGATTACTGTGGAAAATGGATTTTGTTATCAGTATCAGATGGAGGAGGCAGATGTTATTTATGGATTAGGTGAGGCAAACCGAGGCATAAACAAAAGGGGATATCAGTATGTGAGCAATTGTACAGATGATCCACATCACACAGAAGATAGAACCTCACTTTATGGAGCACATAATTTTATTGTTCTGTCAGGGAAACAGCATGTAGGGCTCTTTTTTGATTATCCTTCCACAATCTGTTTTGACATTGGATATACCAGACACGATTTGTTGAGCGTGCGTTGTGACCGTGCAGACTTGTATTTATATGTGATCACAGGTGAGAGTGCCTATGACGTGGTAAAGCAGTTTCGCAAGATGATTGGGACAAGTTATATTGCGCCCAAATATGCATTTGGATTTGGTCAAAGTCGTTGGGGTTACAAGACAGCAGAGGATATTGAGACCGTTGTGCAAAGATATAGAGAGAATCAGATACCAATTGATATGGTGTATCTCGATATTGATTATATGCAGGATTATAAAGATTTTACAGTGAATGCAGAGCGCTTCCCCGCATTTGGACAGTTTGTGCAGAAGATGAAGGGAGAACAAATTCATTTGATTCCTATTATCGATGCAGGTGTGAAGATTGAGAAAGGATATGACATTTATGAAGAGGGTGTAGAAAAGGGTTACTTCTGTAAGCGTGAGGATGGTTCAGAGTTTGTGGCATCTGTCTGGCCAGGTTGGACACATTTTCCAGATGTGTTAAATCCTGATGCGCGGGCATGGTTTGGCGGAAAGTACGAGATATTGACAAGTCTTGGAATTGACGGTTTTTGGAATGATATGAATGAGCCGGCAATCTTCTATTCTGAGGAGGGAATACGAGCTTTAAATCAAGCGATTTCTGATCATGTAAAAACATTTGGTGCTGACAAGATGATTGATAATCCAGATGCAATACCATTCGATGCGCGTGGGATTCTTGAGCAAATTCAGAATAATCCTGAGGATTATAAGCGCTTTTATCATAATGTCAATGGAACGATGGTTCGCCACGATCTTGTACACAATTTGTTTGGATTCAATATGACAAGGGCGGCGGGCGAAGCATTAAAGAAAATTGAGCCGGACAAGAAAATGCTGCTGTTCTCGCGTTCTTCTTATATTGGAATGCATCGTTATGGAGGCGTTTGGACTGGGGATAATCAGTCATGGTGGTCCCATATCCTGCTGAATCTCAAAATGATGCCATCGCTTAACATGTGTGGTTTCCTGTATACAGGGGCAGACCTTGGTGGTTTTGGTTCCAACACAACACGAGATTTACTGCTGCGTTGGTTAGCGCTTGGCGTATTTACACCGCTGATGCGCAATCATACCGCGTTAGGCACAAGAGAGCAGGAATGTTATCAGTTTGAACAGATAGAAGATTTTCGTCATGTGATTGGCGTGCGCTATCGGCTGATACCTTATCTGTACAGCACATATATAAAAGCTGCAAATCAGAATGACATGTATTTTAGACCACTTGGATTTGACTTTCCAGAAGATAGGCGTGCGATAGAGACAGAGGACCAGTTGTTGCTTGGTGACGAGGTAATGATTGCGCCGGTTTATACACAGAATGTAAGTGGCAGGACGGTATATTTGCCGGAGGAGATGCAGTTTGTCAAGTTTTTACCTGATGGAACAATTTACAAAGAAACTTTGGAACAGGGAACGCATTATATAGAGGTTGCATTGAACGAGGTACCACTGTTTATCAGAAAAGGAACGTGTATTCCAGTGGTAGATGTAGCGCAGAGTGTGGATGTGATTGATATGAACACCGTGAAATATCTCGGCTATGATGGTGCAACGTATACGATAGTGGGATAGTGGATTTATGAAAGATTTTGAAAAAAAGATAGCGCCGCGCCGCGGCATTGACTCGGAGAGTTGGTTTATTGAATGTTATCGCAGGTATCAGGGCAATCCAATGAAGATATTAATCTCTTTGTATAAGGGAAATTATCACAAGTTTGTGCTTGCCATTGTCAGTTTTTTTATAAAACATGCCTGTGTGTGGGTGCTGCCAATTTTGACGGCAAACATTATTAATGATGTGACAACAAGCAATCCAAACACTGTGCGAAATATTTTATTTTACACAGTGTTTGAGGGGATACTTATCGCTATTAATGTTCCGATGAATTATCTGTACACGTCCTATAAAAGTCTGGCTACCCGCTATGTGGAAACGGGGCTGCGCAAGGCGTTGGTGCGAAAATTGCAGCAGTTATCTATATCATACCATGTGGAAACGCAGTCGGGAAGGTTGCAATCGAAGATTATGCGAGATGTGGAGGCAGTTGAGACCCTTTCCACACAAATGTTTTTAAATATTTTAAATATTATTCTAAATATTGGTATTGCACTGATTGTTACGGGTTCTAAGAGCAAGACAGTTCTTGTATTCTTTGTTTTTGCGGCGCCAGTGGCAGCCATCACTATGGTGTCTTTTCGGAATGTGATGAAAAACAAAAATCGAGAGTTTAGAAAAGAGATGGAGGAAACCTCCGCCCGTGTTATGGAGATGGTGGAACTGGTGCCAGTCACAAGAGCACATGCTCTTGAAGACGAGGAAGTGCGCAAGATTAGCAGTCAGCTTTTTGCAGTTGCAGAGAAAGGATATCAACTAGATGTAGTACAAGCGCTGTTTGGCTCCGTAGGCTGGGCAATTTTTCAGATTTTTCAGGTAATCTGCCTTGGCTTTACTGGATATTTGGCAATACGGGGAAGTATACAGGTTGGAGATATCACGTTATATCAAAGTTATTTTTCTACAGTGGTCAATCAGGTATCGGCGGTTGTCACATTGCTTCCTATTATTACAAAGGGTGTGGAGTCCGTAAATTCTATTGGAGAAGTGCTTTTGTCCGAAGATGTTGAGGACAATGAGGGCAAGGAAAAACTGTCGAATGTGGATGGTGTGTTTGACTTTCAGGAAGTGGGATTTCATTATAATAACAATGAAAATAAGGTGCTGAATCAGTTGAATCTGCATGTGGAACAAGGGCAGACTATCGCTTTTGTCGGAGAGTCCGGCGCTGGAAAGTCCACAATATTAAACATGGTGATTGGCTTTCACATGGCAAGTGAAGGCAAGGTTTTATTAGATGGCCATGATATGAGTCAGATTGATTTGCGCACTTACAGAAAACATCTGGCGGTGGTGCCGCAGACCTCCATTTTATTTTCGGGAACTATTCGGGAAAATATTACTTATGGCTGTGAATACGTTTCAGAGGAAGAACTTGCCGAGGTGGTGCGCGCAGCAAATTTGACAGACTTGGTGGAAAACCTGCCAAAAGGGTTAGACACACAAGTTGGCGAGCATGGCGGAAAACTATCTGGCGGACAGCGTCAACGCATTGCCATAGCACGGGCATTAATACGCAATCCAAAGATTATAGTGCTAGATGAGGCAACCTCTGCACTGGATAGCATTTCAGAAAAAATGATTCAGGAGGCAGTCAACAATCTGGTTCGCGGCAGAACAACATTTATTGTGGCACATCGTTTGTCGACAATTCGTGACGCGGACAGAATTGCTGTGATTGCTGGTGGAAAGTGTGTAGAGTATGGTACATTTGAGGAGTTGATGGACTTGAAGGGTGAGTTTTATCGCATGAAAGTGATACAGAGCTGATGAAAAGGAAAGGATATTTTTGGATTTTAATTTTATCAGGAGTAATTTTTCTTGGGTGTTTTCTTTTTTATCTGGTGTATGAGAAATTCGAGAATTTATCTCAGGAAGAAGTGACAATGATAGATTTTGCAGAGCAAACAGAGCAAAGTGCATCTCAGTTTTGGGACAACCTTGCAGAAGCGATAGAAGATACAAATCAGATAGGAAATAAAATGTACAATGTTACACAAAAAGATGTGAATCTAACAGATATAGATCAGGTAGAAAGTAAAGTGCATGGTCCTGCAGAAGAAGATATGAATCTAACAGATACAGATCAGGCAGAAAGTAAAACGGTGATATTGGAGGTTCAAGAAGAATTTTACAGTACCACATTGACAGAAGAACTTATGGAATATATTACTGGGAAATCCTATCCAGATACAACAGAGCCAATTCAGATTTCGTATGATGTGTTAGCGTATGTGCACATTCTTCACTATGATTTTGAAGGGCAGGTGCAGGAGGGAGAATTAATCTGTAATCAGGCGATTGCGCAGGATTTGGTGGATATTTTTCGCACACTTTACGAACATCAGTATGCAATTGAAAAGGTGCGGCTGATTGATGAATATGATGCGGACGACGAGCTATCTATGGCAGATAACAACACTTCCTGTTTTAACTATAGGACAGTACCTGGCAAAACAAAATTGTCCAATCACTCATATGGGTATGCGATAGACATTAATCCGCTATACAATCCTTATGTACGCACTAGGAATGGAACAGAATTGATTTCACCGGATAATGGCGCTGTTTATGCGGACCGCAGCGCGGATTTTCCGCACAAAATTGACAGGGAGGATTTGTGTTACAAACTGTTTATTGAACATGGTTTTCAGTGGGGTGGAGCGTGGAACAGCAGCAAGGACTACCAGCATTTTGAAAAAACGAAAAATCATTGAGTTTGGTGCAAATTTACGATATAATGAACTGATACGCTGTGTACATGTATACGAAAGAGGATGAAGGGTATGGAGTTTGGGCACCTAATAAATGAATATGACTCAAAATTGTTTGATGTGCTGGCGCAGTCATCAAACAGGACTTTTTTCTTTGCGAGTAATATGAAGGATAATACGGCAAGGTGGTCTAAAGGAGCAGTGGAGTATTTTGGTCTGGGGAGTGAGATACTCTGTCCAGCCGATACAGAGTGGCTCAAACGGATACACCCAGATGATATGCATGCTTATTTAAAGAATTTTGAGGATATGGCAAATCATATTAGTTCCTACCATGATGTTGAGTACCGTATACGCAATGCAGAGGGGGAGTATGTGTGGGTGAATTGCAAGGGGGATATGACCTATGATGATGCAGGAAATATGGACTTTTTTGCAGGGTTTGTCACTAATTTGGGAGTCAGAAATAAAATCGACCCTGTGACAGGACTTTGGACGCTATACGGTTGAGAGATGCTATGCGCGAATGTGTCAATGACAATTTTAGGGGATTTTCTATTGTGATGCAGCCTATTATTGATTCTAGGACTGGAAAGGGCACTGGCTGTGAGACGCTTCTTCGCTGGAATGATGAGCGTTTTCCTGGTATTGGACCAATGGAGTTTATACCAGTTCTTGAGGATACTGCATTTATTATTCCGGTAGGTAAATGGATTATTGATCAAGTGTTGCAGTATTTGAATGCGTGGGAGGCACGAGGACTTCATACAATTGAGAAAGTCCATGTTAATGTCTCTTACATTCAGTTGCAGGATGATGCGTTGGTGGACTATACAGTCGACAAATTAAAGGAGTATCATATTGCACCAGAACGTCTTGTGCTAGAACTGACAGAGAGCTGTAGGATTGGGCGCATTGATGAGCTGACACAGCGACTGCAGAAATTTAAGGATCAGGGCATTAGTATTGCACTCGATGATTTTGGAACAGGGTATGCGTCGCTTGCGGTGTTGAAGGATATTCCAACAGATATTGTCAAACTGGATCACACTATGATTCGGTCTGTGGTTGGTACTGAAAAGGAGCGGAAGCTGATTGAGTTTATTATTTCTTTCTGCAATAATGTAGGTATTATTGTCTGCGTGGAGGGAGTTGAGAATACGACAATTATGGGAATTATCAATGATGCAGGAGCAGAACTACTGCAGGGTTATTATTTTGATAAGCCGCTGCATGTCGAAGAATTTTATAATAAATATGTGAAATTGGGGAATAAGTTATGAAAAGGTTAATGAAATTTGCAGTGGTATTGATGTTGGGAACAATGCTGCTGACAGGTTGCAATGCAGAGAAAAAGGCATCGGCGGAATCTGTGATTGTTCATGTCACGGCTTTAAAAGGACCAACTGCTATGGGGATGGTGGACTTTATGGACAAGTCCGAAAAAGGTGAAATTAAGGACAACGATTATCAGTTTGAGATTGTGGCAGCAGTAGATGAAGTGACACCGAAACTTGTGCAGGGTAAGACGGACATTGCAGCAGTTCCGGCAAATTTTGCATCTGTGTTGTACAATAATACAAATGCAGAAGTTCAGGTGCTTGCTATTAATACGCTGGGGGTTATCTATATTGTAGAGAGTGGAGATGCGATATCAGATGTCAGTGATCTAAAAGGCAGAACAATCTATGCAAGCGGAAAAGGAGCGACACCAGAGTATGCGTTAAATTATATTCTTACACAGAATGGCATTGATCCAGAAAAAGATGTGACAATTGAGTGGAAAAGTGAACATGCAGAGTGCCTGTCGGCGCTGATGGCGGATGAAAACGCGATTGCAATGCTGCCACAGCCCTTTGTGACAACGGCACAGACAAAGAGTGAGAAGATTCGGGTTGCGCTGGATCTCACTGAGGAGTGGGACAAACTTGGATCGGATTCTGGGCTTTTGACAGGCGTAGTTGTAGCGCGAAAAGAATTTGTTGAACAGAATCCCGATGCTGTGCAGGCATTTTTGGAGCATTATGAGGTTTCTGTAAACTATGTTAATAAAAATATAAAAGATGCGGCAACTCTAATAGAAAAATATGATATTGTGCCGGCACCGGTCGCAGTAAAAGCAATTCCAAACTGTAACATTGTGTTTATCACAGGAGTGGAAATGAAACAGAAACTCTCGGGATATCTGAAAGTGTTGTCGGAACAAAATCCAAAAGCGATAGGCGGCGGGTCGCTTCCTGCGGATGACTTTTATTATGGGCTATGAGACAGAGCGAAGAAAAGCGTGAAATTCGCCTTTGGGCAGTACTGTTTTGGCTGGTTGTTTGGCTGCTTTTTAGTACTTGGATAGACAGTGATATTCTGCTCGTCTCGCCGATAAAGGTACTTTTACGGCTGAGTCAGTTGGCGTGTACCAAGGTATTTTGGAAGACCATATTTTTTACACTGTCGCGCATTGCATTTGGATTTTTGCTGGCTGTGTTGGCGGGAAGTGTTTTGGCAGGATTGTCCTCGCGATATCGACGTATTTTTGAGCTAATGACGCCGTTTATGCTGACTGTGAAGTCAGTGCCGGTTGCCTCGTTTATTATACTGGCACTTATCTGGTTTTCCTCCAGAAATCTTTCAATATTAATATCGTTTCTAATGGTGCTGCCAATTATTTATACCAATGTGCTAGGCGGCATTAGAAGTGTGGACAGGGCACTTTTGGAGATGGCAGAGGTCTTTCGCATTCCGCGGATGCGCGTGGTGAAATTTATTTATCTGCCGCAGATAATGCCTTTTTTTTATTCGGCGTGCAGTGTTTCGCTTGGTCTTGCATGGAAAGCGGGGGTTGCAGCAGAAGTGATTGGCATTCCAAAAGGGTCGGTTGGAGAGCAAATGCAGCAGGCAAAGGTCTATCTGGACACTCCAGATTTGTTTGCGTGGACGCTTGTGGTGGTGGTGATGAGCCTTGCCTTTGAAAAAATAATGCTAGCGCTTGTGAGAAGATGCGCGGCGTGGTGTGTTGCAATGAGAGAGAAACACATTTGAAAATTATTATTCAAAGTGATTGCCAGAGCGTTCCAAGTCATCTTCTAGTTCATCGGGCAGATATTTGCGGAAGATATAGATAAAAATGTTTGAGGTGAGGTAGCTAATCAAACCTGCACCACAGCAAAGCATCAACATAATAAAAGGGACAAACGAAGTTGTGAGAAGGATGAAGGTTCCATAAATAAAACATAATAACAAAGAACAAGGAAAATGCCTTAGCGACATAAGCAGGGCATTTTTTATATTGTCCTGAATTTTATTTTCAAATTTTGCCTGAACAGGGAAGATATAAATCGTGGTTAAAACAATGGGGATCAGAAAGATCGAACAGCTAATAATCATGAGTCTGCCGAGTGCGTTTCCTAAAAATAAGCCATATCGCAAATCCGTAATATAGAGCGAGAGGATAATGACCATTCCTAGCCAGATAATGGTGGACTGTTTAAAATTCTGTTTGAAGGAGTGATGAAAATTTTTGTGAACATAGCCTTCATTTGTGCGAATCATCTTCATACAAGAATAATATAACGCTGTAGTAGATGCGCCAATTGTAAAAATAGGTAAGCTGTAAATGACCCATAAGAGATGGAGAATCACAAGGTTGTATACAAGATTAAAGAAACGCCATATAGGGCCGTCAATAGAAAATAAATGCATGTTTTCACCTCAATTTTTAATAGTTCAGTTTCAAGATTAGTTCATTATAATATTGAAACACATTTATGGTTTTGTGTAAAGGGGAAAATAAATTGTTTTCTATGATATTTTAGTCATCGATAAAATAATTGAATTATTATTGTACATAATGTATAAAAATAAAGTAAAAAAGAACAATTTTATATTTGAAAAATATCACATATTACAAAAAACTAAAATAATATTGTGTAAACTAAAATATTGTGTTGATATAAATTATCTTAAAAATTTAGTTAAATTTGACATCATGTAAGGCTTGAAAGGAAAAATAAGGACGTTCGTTGATTGAGGAGAGTATGGGGATAAAGCTTGCTGGAAGCTACAAATTTTCAGCCGCAGCGCCAAATGCTTCAGATGATAACAAAGAGTGGTCATGGGCTGGATTTGCCCTTTTGACGACAGGAAAAATGCATAAATGTTGGGATTTTGAGAACGGGAAACCAACGTGGGCAGTGACTGGTTTGGATGCAGCAGGGCTTGCATATTGGGGAAAGTACATGTATAGTTAAATTGATGGAAACAATTTGTGAGGGTAAAGTATGAGAAAAAAGACTTTAATATGGATAGGTATGACCTTGTTTCTCTTATCTGGGTGTGCACAGGAGGAAAAATTGAAAGTAGAACCAGCAGTGGAAAAGGCTTTTGAGGAAGTGTCTGTGCATGATCCGTCTATTGTGGATGGCGGGGATGGGTATTATTATATTTTTGGCTCCCATCTGGCAGTGGCAAAGACAGACGATTTGATGAATTGGACTTATGTTAACCAAGACATTAGAAATGAAAATGAAGTAATTCCAAATGTTTATTTGGAGATGAAGGATGCGTTTGAGTGGTCGCAGAGTAATACTTTCTGGGCACCGGATGTTGTGAAGCTCAATGATGGAAAGTATCATATGTATTATTGTAATTGTCGAGGGGACAGCCCTTTATCGTGTCTTGGCACAGCAGTATCCGACTCAGTGGCAGGTCCTTTTGTAAATGAAGGTCTTATGCTCAAATCAGGAATGTCAGCAGATCAGCCTAGCGAGGATGGTGATATTTATCAGGCTGCAGAGGATCCAAACACCGTAGATCCTGTCGTGTTTTATGATCAGGAAGGACGACTCTGGATGATATATGGTTCTTATTCTGGAGGAATTTTTGTGAAAGAGATGAATCCGCAAACTGGACTTGGGCTGGAACCAGGATATGGGAAAAAGCTGCTTGGTGGCAATCATCTTCGGATAGAGGCGCCGTATGTTATTTATAACAAGACTACGGGATATTATTACATGTTCCTCTCATTTGGTGGTTTGGATTCGGATGGTGGGTACAATATCAGAGTGTGTCGTTCTCAGACTCCTGATGGACCTTACCTGGATTCGATGGGACAGGATATGATCGACTGCAAGGGTCCGGCGGGCAGTGTATTCAGTGATGCATCAGCAGCGCTGTATGGGACAAAGTTGATGGGATGTTATAAATTTTTGTGGTCAGAGGGCGAAGATGGAGAGAATCGAAAAGGGTATCTCTCTCCAGGACATAATTCTTGCCTATATCAGGAGGAGACTGGAAAATATTTTCTGATTTATCATACGCGCTTTGAAAATAGCGGTGAGGAGCATCAAGTTCGTGTGCATCAGATGTTCTTTAATGAGGAGGGCTGGCCTGTGATTGCGCCGTATCGCTATACAGGAGAAACAATAGGTTCTTATACGAAAGATGATTTGACAGGAACATACAAGTATATCAATCATGGCAGGGACATTTCTCCTAAGATTCGAGAATCAGTACTGATTGAATTAAAGAAGGACGGAAAGATTGCCGGGGAGCTAGAAGGCACATGGGAACTCAAGGAGGGTAACAAAATCAACCTTACTGTGGATGGGGATACTTATCAAGGTGCAGTTCTGAAACAGTGGGATGAAGATGGCAAAAAATATGTGATGACCTTTACGGCGCTCAACTCTGTGACTGGAATTTCTGTGTGGGGCAGTGGGCTTAATGCCGTGGAACAGGACGTGTAAAATCTAATGAAAGAGATTTGTCTTAGCAATGTATCAAAGTCATTCGGACATAAAAAGGTATTTCGACATTTGACTTTGACTATAAACAGTGGGGAAATCAGTTGTATTATGGCGCCTTCCGGCGTGGGAAAGACAACACTACTGCGTATTATAATGGGGCTTGAAAAGATTGACAGCGGATGCATCACTGGACAAAAAGGGAAGCGATTTAGTGCAGTATTCCAAGAGGAACGTTTGTGCGAATATCTGACAGCGATAGAAAATATTCGCTTGGTTACTCCTTGTCTTGCTGTCGATACAATAAGGCAGGAGATGGATAAACTGGGATTAAGTGATTGTTTTGGGCAGCCAGTATCTGAACTTTCTGGCGGGATGCGCAGACGTGTGAGCATTCTCAGGGCGCTGTTGTCGGAATATGATATTCTCTGTCTTGATGAGCCTTTTCAGGGGTTGGATAATGCATGCAGGGAACAGGCTTTAGCATATGTGAAACAAAAGACAGCAGGAAAGACTGTGCTTTTTGTCACGCATGACGAGAAAGAAGTACTATGGTTGGGAGCGAAAAAAATTATACTTTCTGATATGCACACGGGCGTTCGTCAGTTTTACTGACGAACGCCCGTGTGCAGCGAATAGGAAAACATAAATCTTTTCTGCTCGATTGTAATGCTATACAATTGACAATGCAATCACATAAAGAATCATAATAGAAATAGAAATTAAAAGTGCGATAATTGATGCGACAAGCCCTCCAATTGCCATACCAGATTTTTGTTTGCGGGAAAGTCCAATTGCGGAGCAAACAATGCCTGCAATAGAGAGCAGCAGATTCCAAAAAGGAATCCAGCACACTAAGAGCGAAAAGATGCCAACAACAAGTCCAGCAATTGCCATATTGTTATTTTTCATGGGCATAGTGTCATACACAACAGCCTTTGCAGGTTGTGTATATTGCTGTTGATTGGGTTGCCCTTGGTCAAATCGTTGATTTTGTGTGTTTAAATCCTTATCTTCCATAATAAGTATTGCCTCCAAGCTCTGTCTGTAATAATGGTGCTACAAATAACATAACGCAGAGTGTAATGGCAATCGATAATGCAAAAAGACCAATAGCAAGCCCTGTCTTCTTGTCTAACACAGCTTTTATTGCAAACATACTGCACACCGCGCCGATACACATGCTAAGGACGCCTCCAAATAAAAAGCCTCCAATACAGCTAATTGCTACTAAAATCCAAGTCCATACAGGAACATTGCTCACAGGCTCATATGGTTTGCCATTATCTAAAAATACGCCGTTTACAGCGAGTCGAATATTGTTTCCAATAATTACAAGATTACATATTGCGCCAGGTAGATTAATTTGATAATCAACTACGACAATAAACCAGTTGCTTGACTTTAGTTTGTAGCTATCATTGTCAACAATCACCTTGTTTCCGCCAAAACCGCCCATTTTACATTGAATTTTATGGTTCGTTCCAGCACTGTCAGTTACATTCCATTCTTTTGTCATTTGGTATCTCCCTCCATATACAATCACTTGTTTATAGAATACAATATTGATATAATACACTATGATAAGGTATAAATATTGATTTTATAAGAGATTGTATTTTATATGTACAAATAGAATTGTTAAGTTTTATTCCCTTATCTGGTCCAAAAGCTTAAACAATTGTTTGTGGTTACCTTAATATCATAATATAAAATAAAGAATATTGCAAGCATTTGTTCGCTTTTTTTGATATAATTGTAACAGCTCAGCCTTCGGCTTCCTGTTACAAGCATCAAGCTATGCAAAACCACTTCGTGGCAGCTTGATGCATCTCAATCACTACGTTATTTCACGGACTTTGCAGTAAATGCAAAGTCCTGAGGCTCAACTGTAACACACAATTCAGCCTAGATATATGTTACTATCTGTTTTTGTTATTGGGTAATTTGACCATTGCATTCCTATAGGAAAGTATAGTATATTTATAAATGACGATATGAAATGAAAATTTGTTTTCTGTCATCTGCTATATAAGCAGGTACAATATTGATAAACGAAAAATAGAAAGGATTGGTGCAAAAAATGATTCAATTATTGGAGACAGGTGCATATCTTGTGAACGGTTCCGAGCTAATCGCGGACAATGCAGAGGCGATAGCTGCCATCAAGGCAAAGACTGGCAAAGAAGTGCGCAAGGAAGATGCGGCAAAGGAGACAATTGCTTACAGGATTCTCAAAGAACATAACACATCTGACAATATGGACAAGCTTAGAATTAAGTTTGATAAATTGACATCACATGACATTACTTTTGTGGGGATTATACAGACGGCACGCGCGTCAGGATTGACAAAGTTTCCTGTGCCATATGTGTTGACGAACTGTCACAATTCGCTCTGTGCAGTGGGGGGAACGATTAACGAAGATGACCATATGTTTGGATTGACCTGCGCGAAAAAATATGGAGGAATCTATGTTCCGCCACATCAGGCAGTGATTCATCAGTTTGCTCGGGAAATGCTTGCGGGTGGTGGCAGAATGATACTTGGTTCCGACTCACACACACGCTATGGCGCACTTGGTACAATGGCGATGGGAGAGGGCGGACCTGAGCTGGTAAAGCAGCTTTTAAATCAGACTTATGATATTAATATGCCAGGAGTTGTTGCAGTATATTTGGAAGGGGCACCAGTTAAGGGGGTAGGACCTCAGGACGTGGCACTTGCTATTATTGGTGCAGTGTTCAAAAATGGTTATGTGAAAAATAAAGTGATGGAGTTTGTTGGACCTGGAGTGGCGTCGCTCTCCGCTGATTTTAGAATTGGCATTGATGTGATGACAACAGAGACAACATGTTTGTCTTCCATTTGGAAAACAGACAGCGAAATTAAGGATTTCTATGAGATTCACGGCAGAAGTGCGGATTTTGTAGCGTTAAATCCAGGGGAAGTTGCATATTATGATGGTTGCATTAAAGTAGATTTAAGCAAAATAAAGCCAATGATTGCAATGCCATTCCATCCAAGCAATACATATACAATTGAAGAATTAAATGCAAATCTGTTGGATATCTTGGAGGATTGCGAGAAGAAAGCGCTTGTCAGCTTAGATGGCGCGGTGGATTTCACACTGAAAGATAAAGTGCGCGATGGCAGATTGTATGTGGAACAGGGAATTATTGCAGGTTGTGCAGGTGGTGGTTTTGAAAATATTTGTGCGGCAGCAGATATTCTTGAGAACGCAAGCATCGGTCCAGATGCGTTTACCCTAAGTATTTATCCGGCTTCCATGCCTATTTATATGGAGTTGGTGAAAAATGGATGCGCAGCAAAACTGCTACAGACAGGCGCAGTGTTAAAGACTGCCTTTTGTGGCCCTTGCTTTGGTGCGGGAGACACGCCGGCAAACAATGCATTCTCCATTCGCCACTCGACCAGAAACTTTCCGAATCGCGAGGGATCGAAGCTCCAGAGCGGGCAGATTGCATCTGTGGCATTGATGGATGCGCGTTCGATTGCAGCGACAGCGGCGAACAAGGGTTATCTCACGCCTGCCACGGATTTCGATGGAAGTTTTACAAAGTATCAATATTTCTTTGACAAAAAGATTTATGAGAATCGTGTATTTGATTCCAAGGGTGTTGCGGACGAGTCTGTTGAAATTCAGTTTGGACCAAACATTAAGGACTGGCCTGCAATGGTAGCGCTGACAGATAATTTGATGCTCAAAGTAGTCTCAGAGATTCACGATCCTGTCACAACCACAGATGAGCTGATTCCTTCGGGAGAGACTTCTTCTTATCGCTCGAATCCGCTTGGCCTTGCAGAGTTTACACTTTCTCGGAAGGATCCGAACTATGTGCGACTTGCAAAGGAGATTCAGCTTGCGGAGAAGGCGCGGGAAGAAAAAGCTTGTCCAGTACGGAAATTCCCTGAGCTAGAGGCAGCGTGGGCTGTGATGAAGACGATCACCCCGGATGCGGACCGCAGCAACACAGGTATTGGAAGCACAATCTTTGCGGTGAAACCAGGTGATGGTTCCGCGCGTGAGCAGGCAGCAAGCTGCCAGAAAGTGCTTGGCGGTTGGGCAAATATTGCCAACGAGTACGCGACAAAACGGTATCGCTCTAACCTTATTAACTGGGGAATGCTGCCATTTCTTATTAAGGAGGGTGAACTGCCCTTTAAGAATCTCGACTATATTTACATTCCAGGTATACGGAAGGCCGTGGAGGAGAAAGCGGAAGTGGTTCAGGCGTATGTTGTGGGAAGTGCTTCTGGTGAGCGAAAACAGACTGCGTTTGAGATGACACTCGGAGAACTGACTGACGAGGAGAGGCAGATTATTCTAAAAGGCTGTTTGATAAATTATAATAAAGTGTAAATTGACTAGGGAAGATTTATCTTCCCTATTTGATTGTACGAATAATTTTACATTTTTCTAGCGGATATGACAGGATAGTAATGTAGAAATATTGGATAAAAAGTTACAAATTAGTGGGAAAAGTCAACAAAGAAAATGGCATAATTCATAGAATAAAATTTTTTTGTGCATATTTTTCAGAATAAAATAAACAAAACACTACCATTTTTTAGAATATTATAGTATAATTGTAACTATTCAGGGCGGGATTCAAAATTGTCCTAATAATGATAGTTTGTACCCTGTTTAGAAAACGTAGATTGAGCAGACAATTTTTTATGCGCAGACCCGTGCAGAGGAAATAAGCCGCTAAGTCGGTGCACGGGTCGCGCGGCGAGTAGGGGAAGTAATCTTCCATACTCGATTAAATATAAGAAGAAACATTGCATATGCTCAAAAATAGGATTGGAGGTATTTTATGGCAAAAGAAATGATTGCAATGCTGCTTGCCGGCGGTCAGGGGTCACGCCTCTATACATTGACACAAAAGCTGGCAAAACCTGCAGTTCCGTTTGGCGGGAAATACAGGATTATTGATTTTCCACTTTCAAACTGCGTAAATTCAGGAATTGATACAGTGGGGATTCTCACCCAGTATCAGCCTCTTGTACTGAATGAGTACATAGGAAATGGTCAGCCGTGGGATTTGGACAGGCTGCACGGAGGTGTTCATGTACTGCCGCCTTATCAGAAGGCAACTGGTTCGGACTGGTATAAGGGTACGGCGAACGCGATTTACCAGAACATTAACTTTATTGAGCGGTATGATCCAGAGTATGTAATTATCTTGTCTGGAGACCAGATCTGCAAGCAGGATTATAGCGATTTTCTCAGATTCCATAAGGAAAAAGGCGCAGAGTTTAGTGTGGCAGTCATGGAAGTACCTTGGGATGAGGCAAGTCGTTTTGGCTTGATGGTAACAGATGACAATGACAAGATCACAGAGTTCCAGGAGAAGCCAAAGGAGCCAAAGTCCAACCTGGCGTCGATGGGTATCTATATTTTCAACTGGGAGATTCTGAAAAAATATCTGATTGAGGATGAAAATGATCCTGAGTCTGAGAATGATTTTGGAAAAAATATTATTCCAAGTCTGCTGCGGGATAAGCGGGAAATGTATGCATATCGTTTTGCAGGCTATTGGAAAGATGTTGGAACGATTTCTTCCCTTTGGGAAGCAAATATGGAAGTGCTCGATCCGGAAAACAGCGGTATTAATTTGTTTGATGATGACTGGCGCATATACAGCAGAAATAGCGGTATGACAGGACATCGTATCGGTGAGGAAGCAGTGCTTGAGAATTGCATGATTACTGACGGATGTAGCATTGATGGTGAAGTAAAGCATTCTGTGCTCTTTGCAGGCGTTAAAGTAGAGAAGGGTGCTGTGATAGAAGATGCGGTAATTATGGGTGGTAGTATAATAAAAGAAGGCGCACAGATTAAGCATTGTATTATTGCGGAGAATGTAGTGATTGAGAAGAATGCTGTCGTTGGGGAAATGCCAGACGGGGATAGAAAAGGTGTTGCGACAGTAGGCTCTAATGTGACAATTGGCGAGGGCGCGATTGTGGGACCTGACGCGATGGTGTCAGCAGATGTAAAGGGAGGTGACAAGGCATGATCAATTCCAATGCAGATTCAGCAATGGGCATTTTGTTCCCAAACAGCTATGATTCATTAGTGCCAGAGCTTGTTACTGAGAGACTGATGGCATCTATACCATTTGCAAGCCGTTACAGACTGGTAGATTTCATGCTTTCAAGTATGGTGAACTGTGGTATTGACAATATATCATTGATTGTAAAGAGAAATTATCATTCCCTGATGGACCATCTTGGTTCTGGTAGAGAGTGGGATTTGACACGCAAAAAAGGCGGTCTGAACATCATTCCACCATTTGCACAGAAGACAGTTAATATCTACAATGGCAGAGTGGAAGCGATTGCGAGTATTATTGACTATCTGAAACGCCAGAAAGAAAAATATGTCATTATGGCGGATACAAACATTGCAGTTAATTTTAATTTTAGCAAGCTGCTTCAAGAACATATTGATAGCGGAGCAGATGTGACAATCGCTTACACAAAGGAAGAGATTCCAAAAGCGTTGCGCGATATTGATATGACAAAAAAAGATTTGTACTACACACTTGATATTGACACAGATGGTAGAGTACAGAAGATTGTGGTCAATGATAAAGAGAATGGCGAACACAATGTTTCTATGAATATTTATGTCATTGAGCGTCAGCTTTTAATTGACCAGATTCGCGAGGCATACGTTAACGGTCTGACATATTTTGAGCGCGATATTATTGCACCACAGCTTGACAAGCTGAATGTAAAGGCATATCAGCATGACGGTTACTATGCACGCATTATGGATATCAATTCTTACTTTGCAGAGAATATGAAGATGCTGAAAGAGGAGAACATTACTGCACTGTTCTCGCCGAATCCTGTTTATACAAAGATTCGTGATGACAACCCGACAAGATATGCAACAGGATCTCACGTAAAAAATGTGATGGCAGCAGACGGTTGTGTGATTGAGGGTGAAGTGGAGAACAGCATTCTGTTTCGTGGCGTTAAAGTTGGCAAGGGCGCAAAGGTTAGAAATTGCGTGCTGATGCAGGACACTGTTATTGAGACAGGAGCAACTGTGGAATATGCAATTACAGACAAGAATGTAACTATTTCTTCCTATAAGGAATTAAAGGGAACTGAGTCTTTCCCAGTATTTGTCGAAAAACGGAAAAACGTTTAACTTGTATAGGCGAGTAGGGAAGATAAATCTTCTCTACTCGATTTGACAAATGAGGTTAAGTGTTTTGAGGTTTTGGCCGATAATTATATCAAAGTAAATATGGTCTGGTGACACAGAGCAAGCGGAACAAAGTTTCTGCTGGCAGGCTGGTTTTATGGACGGTCGGCCAGTGTGAAAGGGAAGTAACTCAGGAGAACTCAGACGGGAAAGGGAATACATGTAACAATGCAATTTCATGACTGGAAATAAAATAGCATCATTCCAGATGGAGATGATGCTATTTTGTATGTACAGGCTGGTGCAGAAGAAATAAGCTTTGTGTTGAGATACGAATACTTTGGAGGGATAAAATTGTTTCAGAAAAAAGACATTATATATAGCGAGACGATTGGCGTGTGTATTGTAGACGACATTGTGAAGCTTGCAGATAACAAAAAGGATATCTATCAATATTATTTGTTGCGTTCTGCTTTTGATCGGAAGAAAAAGGCATACATACCAGTGGAAAACCATACCGTGCAGCTTAGAAATCTGATTTCGTTAAGGGAGGCGGTGGCGCTGCAAGAAGCAAAAGATTATGAGAAAAAAAGTGCACTTGTGAAAGAGGAAGTTTTGTATGTGATTGAAAATAGTAAAAGGGGAGAGAAATTGTCAGAAAATTCAGAAAATACTATACAAAATAACTGATAAGATATAGTAATTTCGACAGTATTTGACATTTTTTATAAAAGCTATTGCAATTATACAAAAGAAGTGTTACTATACAATTACACAAAGAAAGAAGAAAAAAGAAAGGTACAAAAGATAGTTACAGAGGATAACTATAGCGGAAATGTACCAAAGATGGTGACGGATTAGAATTACAAAAGATAAATTGTTGATATACAAAAGAGAAAAGTATAAAATGCAAAAGAACTTTTGTAAAGCATTTGTGAAGTGTTTGTAGAGAACATGTATAGAACAAGTGCAATATTCGGATACCTGCAGGCAATCGAAATAAAGGATAAAAATGGAGAGGAGATGAGTCCCTTGGCAATAGCAGAAATCTAGATGCTGACTGGAAGAAATCCCTTAATAGAAAGACCATAAAGAATGCAGCTATTGAGATAGCAAAGCATAGGAAATTAAGAAGTGTATTTCTGGAGAAAGACAGCAAATAGAGAAAAGGAAAGAAACAAAGGAAACATAAAAAATAAGAGCGGATGAAAGGGTCCGAGAAAGAGGAAAAAAATTGAATATTGAAGCGCAATGAAGCGGTCGTTGTATCAATCAGGTGAGAAGATATGACGACCGCTTCGCTGTGTAGTCTTGTGGTATTTATCTTGAAATGCCAGAACGCTTGTGATATACTACCATAGAATTTGAGGTTGCTTTTCACACCCGCACCATGCGCTTGCTGCATGGTGTTGGAGCCAGCGCGAAAATGCCTGCCTTGTGGCATTTTGCGTGCATCATTTGTTGCAATTCACACCAAATTATCCTAAATCAATACGAAATCTAGCGTGGGTGTGAATTGTAACAATTTGAGATATGCCACAGCAAGAATGCCAGTGGCAGTCTTGAATACTAAAAGATGGAGGAATATTATGGAAAAGATACAACGGTTTTTAAAGAGGAAAGATATTGTGCTCTCTGGCAAACGTTATGGTATTGATGCGTTGGGTGCAATGGCACAAGGCTTATTTGCATCTCTTTTGATTGGAACAATCCTCTCTACAATTGGTGAGAGGGTTGGTCTGGAAATTTTGGTAACAATTGGGGGATATGCCAAGGCTGTGACAGGAGAGGCGATGGCTGTTGCGATTGGATATTCGCTGCATTGTCCGCCCTTGGTGTTATTTTCTCTTGCGGCGGTAGGACATGCTGCCAATACACTTGGCGGTGCTGGTGGTCCGTTGGCGGTGCTGCTGATTACAATTGTTGCAGCGGAGTTGGGAAAGGTAGTCTCAAAGGAAACAAAAGTGGATATTATTGTGACACCGCTTGTGACAATTATAACTGGCGCATTGCTTGCATCTTTTTGTGCGCCGGCGATTGGCAGTGTAGCGAGTGCTGTTGGGAAAGCGATTATGTGGGCAACGGAATTGCAGCCATTTTTGATGGGTGTGATTATCTCCGTGATTGTAGGAATTGCACTTACACTTCCAATTAGCAGTGCTGCAATCTGTGCGGCACTTAGCCTTACCGGGCTTGCTGGAGGAGCAGCACTTGCAGGATGCTGTGCGCAGATGGTTGGATTCGCAGTGATGAGTTTTCGGGAAAATGGAATTGGAGGATTGTTTGCACAGGGAATTGGAACTTCCATGCTTCAGATGGGAAACATTGTCAGAAAACCTAGAATTTGGCTTCCCCCCATTATTGCATCAGCCATTACAGGACCAATTGCGACCTGCATTTTTCAGTTACAAATGAATGGTGCAGCGGTAGCCTCAGGAATGGGAACATGCGGATTAGTTGGACAGATTGGCGTGTACACAGGCTGGCTGAACGATATCGCTGCAGGAACTAAGATGGCAGTTACTATATGGGATTGGGTAGGGCTAATCAGTATTAGCTTTTTGCTTCCCGCAATTCTTACTTATATTATTGGCAATCTGTTTCGGAAAATAGGCTGGATTTCGGAAAATGATTTGAAATTGGATTTATAGTTGATGATAGCGCATTAAAAAATACTGCCAATGGCAGTATTTTTTGTGTTTATTTTAGTGGTTTCGCGCCAGCTTTTTCCTGCATTTTTTCAACCCAATTGCGGAATTTTCCTTTTTTCTTGGCAGGGGCAGTGTTAAGTTTTCCGCGAATGCCTTTTACGTCTGTGATATAAATTCCACTGACAGTTGCTTTTACTTCTTTTTTTACTGGAATGATATCAAAGATAGAAGCATCACAGATTAAGGACATAATCTGGGGTCCTATTTTTGCCTTGACAATCGGGAATTTTGCACGACGCATATACTTAGGCGTCTGTTCTAGCACTGCGGCAGGAAATCCTGCATCTTTTAATTTGAGTTTTTTCTTGTCGATGATAAGCATTGTGACAGTCTGTTTGGCAGCCTCGATTTGCGCCTGCTGTTCAGCTTGTTTTTTCTGTAATTTTTTGCCGACAAAATACAATACCACCAAAAGGACTACAAGAATAATTAAAACTGTGATTATAATTTTTACTGCCATCTGAATCTATTACCTTTCTATTTTGTTGTGGAATATTATGTGATTTTAGTATCTGCTAAAGTGGACAAACGGGAATTAGTAATATTTTAACATTAAATGTCAGAAAGTGCAAGAAAGTCCGTTGATTTCCTTTTTGTTTTTCATTGTGTTTTTGATGTGATAATGTTATTATAGAGTTCATGAGGGTGGAAGGAATGTATTTTAAATAAGGAAGGATTATGAATCATGAAAAAGAAACTGGTATTAATGTGCTTAACAGGTATGATGATTGCGAGTATAAGTGCCTGCGGGGGGAAGAAAGCGGACAAAGATGCAAATGTAGTAGAGACAAGTTCTATCATGGAGGAAAATGAGACAACAACTGTCGTGGAGGAAGAAAGTTCAGACAGTGCGCAGACAGAAATTGATAGAGTGAGCGATAGAGAGGATTATGTAGGATTTCAAGATCTTGATATTGATAAATATGTCACATTAGGAGATTACAAGAAAATGAAAGTGACAGCTACCAGACCCAAAGTGAGTGAGGATGGGATAGAGGATTATATCAACAGCAGGTTGTTGGTGGGAACGATTACAAATAGACCTATCAAGAAAGGTGATGTTGCAGATATTGATTATGTGGGAAAGAAAGATGGCGTGGCATTTGAGGGAGGCACTGCTTCTGGATATAAACTGTCAATTGGTTCTGGGGGATTTATTCCAGGATTTGAGGATGGACTTGTCGGTGTGAATGTGGGTGAAACTGTGGATTTGAATTTGACATTTCCAGAAAATTATCGCAATACAGCTATGGCGGGGCAGGAAGTTGTGTTTACTGTTACAGTTAATAGCATAGAGGGATCGGCGGAGTACGCGACAGTGACGCCGGAGGAGATGGCAGAAATGGGGCTTCCTTATAAGACAAAAGAGGAGGTCTGGGAAGCGGGAAAGCGTGCGATGGAAGAGAATGCCGAGGAGACTTACACAGCAAATGCAAGAAGCGCTGTTGTGCGAAAAGTTGTTGAGGAAAGCATAGTGCAGTCCATTCCTGAATATCTTATTGAGGAGGAGGCGCAAAACTATAATCGCTATATTGAGTCGCTTGCAAAGTCTATGTACGATATGGATTTGGAGACTTTTGTGACAAGTGCATATGGTGTTACGATGGAACAGTACAATTCGCAGATGAATGAGATGTTTACAGAGACAATAAAGCAGTACTTGGTGATGGAAGCGGTGGCGCGTGCGGAGAAAATGGAAATTACTGAGGAAATGATTGCAGAAAAGGCAGATGAGGAAGCGACAGAATATGGGTATGCTTCTGGGGAGGAGTTAATCGCTGATGTGGGTTTTGCCACATATAGAATGTCTATAGTACAGAATATGGTGATTGAGCGCCTGATGGAGGTCGCTACTGTTGAGGAGGAAGAGGCGTAAGCTGACAGAATCATAGCAGAAAAAGGGGTAGATACACATGAAAAAAGGGTACAGGAGACTGGTGATAATAGGATTGTGTGTGGCAATATTTTTGGCGGCGTGTGATTTTAGTATCTTTTTGAGTCCTTGTCAGGTACAAGCGGCAAAAAAAGATGAGCTGAAACAGCAGAATGAAGAAGATGAGGGAAAGCTGGAAGATTTAGATGATCAGGTCAATGAACTGGAAGGGGAACAGGAAAGCATTGACACAGAGATACAAATACTCAGCAATCAAATAGCAGAAATTATGGCAAGTATCAGCCTTCTTGAGGAAGAGATTGAGGCAAAAAAGGCGCAGATCGAGCAGGCAAAAATTGACTTGGAGGAGGCACAAAAGGTAGAACGCCAGCAGTACGAGGCGATGAAAGTTCGGGTGAAGGCGGTATATGAGAGTGGAGAGACTTCTTTTCTCGATATTCTTTTCAGTGCATCTTCCATGCAGGATATGCTCAATAAGGCGGACTACGTGGAGAAGATGCACGAGTATGACAAAAGGATGTTTACCAATTATAAAATTGCCAGACAAAATGTAGAGGACTTAAAAGAAACGCTTGAAATAGAGCAATCTGAACTGGAGGCAACACAGGAAGGACTTGAGGAAGAGCAAGACAGTGTTGAGGAGGCGAGAGCAGAGCTTGAGGCAATCAGTGCAGATTATGCTGTTCAAATTAGCAAGGCAAGGCAGCAGGCGGAAGTCTACAAACAGCAAATCAAACAGAGAAATGCACAGATTAAGCAGATTGAGGCAGAGGAGGAGCGCAAGAGGAAAGAAGAGGAAGAACGAAAGAGAAAGGAGGAAGAACGAAAGAGAAAGGAGGAAGAAGAGCGCAAGAGGAAAGAAGAGGAACAACGAAAGAAAAAGGAGGAGGAAGAGGCAAAGAAAAATAATAGTAGTATAAGTAACAGCAGCGATAATAATACTGTGAATGACAGTGCAGCGGCAAAAGAAGTATCTGCAAAATCAACAGCCGGAAAAGAGACAGTCGCGTCTGCAAAGGGAAGTGCAAAGGGGAAAGAAGTGGCGAATTACGCTTGCGGATTTGTGGGGAATCCCTACGTGGCAGGCGGCACAAGTCTGACAAAAGGAGCGGACTGTTCTGGTTTTACGCAGTCGGTATATAAGGCATTTGGATACAGTCTTCCTAGAAATTCAACTTCTCAGAGAAGTGTTGGCAAAGAAGTGAGCTATGCAGAAGCGGAGCCTGGAGATATTATATGCTATCCAGGACATGTAGCAATTTACATAGGGAATGGAAAGATTGTCCATGCAAGTTCCGCCAAGACAGGAATAAAGATTAGCAATGCACTGTATCGAGATATTTTGTGTGTGCGGAGAGTAATTTGACGGAAATATATGGAGTAGGGGGAATATCCTCCTACTCTTCTTTTTGATGTGCATATTTTTCACGGGTGGCAAGTCCTCCCCTGATATGGCGCTCAGACTTGTTCACATCCAGTACAGTCCGCGCCTGTCTTGCAAGAGCAGGATTTACCTGCATCAGTCTTGAGGTAACGTCTTTATGTACAGTGGATTTGCTCACACCAAATGCCTTGGCAGTCTGCCGCACAGTAGCGTTATTGTCGATAATATAGACAGCAATATTGATCGCTCTTTCTTCAATATAATCTTTCATAATCTTGAAAAGGGGTCTCCTTCTGAATCATTTGTACATTCTATGAGGAGTTGGAAGAGATTATGAATCGGTATGGCGGATTGAAGTGAAATAAAATTGCTTTTTTTTATTTGCGGTGGTACAATGGGGAGACAGAGTGCACAATATGAATGGAGGAAAGATGAATGATTTCACAAAAATATAAAGAAATGCTGGGAGCGAAGTCTGTAATTCGGCAGATGTCTGAGTGGGCAGCAGGGAGAGCAAAAGAAATCGGAAGTGAGAATGTATTTGATTTCAGTCTGGGAAATCCATCTGTGGCAGTACCACAGGCGTTTACCGACAAAATGATAGCGCTGTTGCAGGAGCGCGATACAATGGAATTGCACGGCTATAGCCAGTCGCAGGGGATTCCGTCTGTGCGGATGAAATTTGCAGAGTATTTAAATAAAACATATGGAATGCAGTATACGGCAGAACATATGTTTATGACAACGGGCGCTGCTGGGGCTGTGGCACATGCAGTGCGGGCAGTCACACAGCCAGGGGATGAAGTGATTACATTTGCACCGTATTTTCCAGAATACAATCATTATGTGAATCAGACTGGCGCAGTGCTGAAAGTGGTGCCTGCTGATACAAAACAGTTCCAGATTCATTTTGAGGAGCTAGAAAAGCTGTTTACTGCAAAGACAATGGCATTGCTTATCAACACACCAAATAATCCGTCGGGTATTGTCTACTCAACAGAGACAATCAAGCGGCTTGCGCAGTTTCTTGAGGAGAAACAGAAGGAGTATGGACACGATATTTTCTTGATTTCAGACGAGCCATATCGCGATATTATATTCGAGGGGGTGGACGCTCCTTATATCTCGAAGTATTATGACAATTCACTTTCATGCTATTCTTTTGCAAAGTCACTTTCTATTCCAGGAGAGCGTCTTGGATATATTGCAGTGAATCCTAAATGTACAGACAGTGCCTTGATTTCGCCAATGTGCGCGCAAATTTCGCGGGGGATTGGGCATAACTGCCCGCCCTCTATTATTCAGATTGCGGTGGCCGAAGTTCTGGGATTGACTTCAGAGTTGTCAGTTTACGAGACGAATATGAATATTATTTATGAGGAGCTTGTGCGTCTTGGCTTTGAGGTTGTGAAGCCAGGCGGAACATTTTATATTTTTCCGCGGGCACTTGAGGAAGATTCAGTGGCATTTTGCAAAAAAGCAATGAATTATGATCTGGTATTGGTGCCTGGTGACACGTTTGGGTGCCCAGGATATTTTCGGATGGCATATTGTATTGAAACGGAAAAAGTTCAGCGTGCAATGCCAGCGCTGCGTACATTTGTTGCGCAGGAATATGGTGTGAGGTAGCGCTATGGTTGACTGTGGTCTGGTGCTTGAGGGCGGTGGTATGAAGGGAATGTATACCGCCGGTGTACTTGAATATTTTATGGAAAAAGATTTATATTTTCAAAATTGTTATGGCGTCTCGGCGGGGGCTTGTCATCTGTGTAGTTATATCTCAAAACAGAAAAAGCGCGCCTACAGAGTAGCACTTAATTATCTAAAGGATAAAAATTATTGTAGTATGCACAGTCTTTTGACTACAGGGGATTTGTTCAATGCGGATATGTGTTACAATCAAATTCCAAATAAGCTTGACCCTTATGATTATAAGGCGGCTGCAAAATATGAGGGAAACGCCTATGCAGTGGTGACAAATCTTCAGACAGGTGAACCTGAGTATAAACCAATGCGCGAAATGTACAAGGATACGCTTTCTGTACGGGCATCTGCTTCCTTACCGCTAGTGTCCAGAAATGTAAAAATTGGAGATACTTATTATCTTGATGGCGGGATTGCAGATGCGATTCCAATCCGAAAAGCGATTGCAGATGGAAATCAGAAAAATGTGGTTATTCTCACAAAGGAAGTGGGGTATATTAGAAAACAGGTTTCTCCTGCAATGCTTAAGTTGATTAAATTGAAGTATGCAAAATTTCCTAAGGTTTATGAGCTGACAGCAAACCGTTATGTGCGCTACAATGAGACAATGCGTTTTTTGGAGGCGGAAGAAAAGGCTGGAAGGGTATTTGTTATTCGGCCGCAGAAGGCAAATGATATTGGCAGGATAGAAAAAGACAGAGAAAAGTTGGAGGCACTATATCGACTGGGATATCAGGATGCCAAAAAGCGCTGGGGAGAATTGATGAATTTTTTGCAGATGTGAATTATATGATAGTAGAAGAGAATTGTTTGGGAAAGGACTGCATCTGATGAGCGCAGCACAGATGCGATGGATTGGGCTATGTTAGAACTATTGAAGGCAGTGCTGTTTGGTATTGTGGAGGGGATTACAGAATGGCTTCCAGTTAGCAGTACAGGGCATATGATTATATTGGATGAGTTTATCAAACTTGACTGCACCCCAGAATTTTTGGAGATGTTTTTGGTGGTCATTCAGCTTGGCGCAATTATGGCTGTTGTGATTCTGTTTTGGAACAAGATTTTTCCATTTCAATTCAAGGACAAATCAAAACCTGTGATTGAGATGGATAAAATTGTGTTGTGGTTAAAAATTGTGGTGGCATGTATTCCAGCGGCAGTTGTTGGTCTATTGTTTGATGATGTGTTTGAGGCGTTGTTTTATCATGCAATGCCAGTGGCGCTGGCACTAATTGTGTTTGGTGTGGCGTTTATTATGGTGGAGCGTATAAATAAGACAAAGCAGGCAAAGATTAGACAGCTTGATGATATTACGTTTCAGACAGCATTTATCATTGGTATATTTCAGTTAATCGCGGCGGTGTTCCCAGGAACCTCGCGCTCAGGTGCTACTATTGTGGGTGCGTTGCTTATTGGAGTCTCAAGAAATGCGGCAGCAGAGTTTACATTTCTTCTTGCTATACCCGTTATGTTTGGCGCAAGTCTTTTAAAGTTAGTGAAATTTGGTTTATCCTTTACAACACTTGAGGTAGGAGTGCTTATTATTGGAATGCTGGTTTCGTTTTTTGTTTCAATTTTTGTGATTCAATTTTTAATGGATTATATTAAAAAGCATGATTTTCAAGTATTTGGCTGGTATCGCATCGCACTTGGGGCAGTTGTGATTGCACTTGGAGCATGTGGAGTGATTACCGTATAGTAAAAAGCAGATCTGCACATAAAAAGAGGCGAGAAAGCCTCTTTTTAATTTTCGCTATTCTCTTCATCGTAATATGCTTTGATGCGGATCGCCTGGTTGTGGTCGCCAAAGTCTTCGCCAAAGAGTGTACAGCCACCACAATTGGCAGTATCTTTTGGGACTTCAAGCTTAAAGGTAATATAACTGTTGTAGTCGATATTGAGTTCTTGTATAGTCACGTCGGAAAGCTTGTTGGTGCCGTCCATAAAGCAACCCTCACTGTTGATAATTAGAGTTTTTAATAATCCATACTGATTCAGAGCTTCAGGCCACCATGCCGGTGAGACATAGCCGCTGCGCCCGCCATAATCACCAGGGCTAATCCACATACCAATTGGAATACTGTTAATAGAAAAATAGATATCAGAAGGATAGTCTTCATTGGTGTTTGGGCATTCGGACGAGATCTCAAAGGAGATTTGAAGTTCTGTCAATGTTTGTCCTGCCTGTAGGTGATTTGGCAGGTTATATTCAACGTAACCGCTGGCAAACCAGAGAATTCCCGCCTGAAAACGGTCGGGAAAGGAAAATACCCTTGGGTCATCAAAAGAACCAATAATTTCTTTGCTGGTGGCAAGACCACAAGTTGGTGTGCCGTGGCAGGCAGTATAGTATCCGACGCGAATGTCATCTGTATAGCAGCGTCGCGATTCTTTCATTGGGGCGAGATCGATCATTAACCTATCGTAACGGGGACGGATAATCTTCATAGTACCGCGCTTGCCAGAGGTGATTTTGATTCGTACAAGTCCTGCTTCTTCTAGTTTCCCTACATGCATGGATATCGCACCGTTGGTAAGTCCTAGTGCTTCGGCAAGGTCATTCATGCTGAGAGAGTCATCTTCGTAGATCATTTCCATAATTTTCACGCGCATAGGCGTGCTAAGTGCTTTAAAGACATTTTCGGCTTCGCCGACAGAACGAAAGTATAGCATAATCTAGTTCCTTCTTTCTTTTGATAGCTTAGAAATAACTTGTTAGTAGTTGCTTGGTACTCCGTTCAGACAGAGATTTGCTACTGTTAACGGTGTTTCTTTTAGTAAATATTAATTTTTATTATAGTGAATGCTAAAATAAATGTCAAGAAGGAAATTTCATTGTGACAGGGTATATACAAAGTAACAATTGAATTGTAAATGTAATAGTTGTTAAGGAAATATTCAAAAATAACTTTTAATATTGCTTGGCTTTTTCTTTGATAGTACTATTTAAAAATTATTTCTTAACAGTTCCTAAAAATAGAAGAATGTATTATTGATTAAAATATTTAGTATTTGCTAAATTTATTTTGTTTATAATAGAATAAGAACATATGATTGTAAAAAATGCATATTTTAGTGATAGTGCATAAAAATAAAGACAAAAATTCGTCATATAGTAAAAAAGTTATTAAAACTCTGTAAAATCAATGGATAGGAGTGTTAATAGTGTCAATATTATTGAGAATCTATATTGACTTTTTTGCTAAAGGGCGTAAGGTTATTGTATAAAGAAAAACTAAAATATTTAACTCATAAATAAAACAAACAAATTAGTGTAAAATCAATTCATTTTGTAAAGTGTTGTTTGGGCAATGATTTGTTTGTGATCAGAAAGGTCGGGTCATCATGAAAAGAGGAATTGCAAAGAGAGTCACGGCGCTTAGCATGGCAGCCTGTATGGCTGCGGTTTCGGCTGTGACGGCATTTCCGGTAACGCAGCTTTGCGCGCAGGGACCGGAACAGACAGCACAGGGTACGATGACAGAAAGTTATTCAAATGAGAGGCTGGACAATGGCTATACCAAAGTTAGTGCAGAGTATACATTCGCCACTTATACTGGCGAGCCCATTCTCTACAAGATGAGCAATGTGTACAAATCGGGAGATGCCAGTCTGACCAATGTGGATGGATATGAAGGAGACGGGGATGCGCTTTCTATTCCAGCGAAGGGAACAGTGGAGTTGGAAATCGATGTACCGCAGTCGGCTGTTTATTATATGAGCTTTGACTATATAGGGAACAGTGCTTCTATTCTGCCAGTCGAGGCGGGAATTATGGTAAATGATGTCTATCCATTTTATGAGATGCGTCAGCAGAAGCTTGAAAGCCAATGGACGGCGAAGGCAGATAAGGTGTATGACAGCTATGGGAACGAGGTTGTCAGTATGCCAGATAAAGTGTATGACTGGCAAAATAAGTATGTCCAAGACTCTACGTATCGTTATACACAGCCGCTTGGAATTGAGTTGGAGCAGGGGAAAAATACGATTTCTATTACATTAAATGAAGGGACGCTTTTGCTTGGAAACCTTTTTCTGACTGCAAAGCCGCAGGTGCCAGAGTACGCGGGAAGCCAAGCGGCAGCAGGCAGTGGATTTATTGAGATACAGGCGGAGGATTTTTTGTATAGAAATGACTCGGCGATTCATGCCACCTGTGAGTTTGATCCAGATTTGTTCCCATACCAGGCAGGAAACAGAGTTATGAACACGGTTGATGCGACTTCTTTTGGAAAAGGCGGGCAGGAAGTTACATACAGCTTTAACGCAGAACAGGCGGGAAACTATTATATCGCGTTTCACTATAGCCAAGGCGATAAAGCGGATTTTCCAGTGTTTATGAATGTAAAGATTGACGGGAAATTACCAAACACAGCATTTCAAAATCATGCATTTGCATATGAAAAGAAGTATGAAATGTACACAATGGTGGACGGTGACGGAAATAAAATTAGCGTGCCACTTGAGGCGGGGGTACATACAATTTCCATGCAGATTAGCATGGAGCCTATACGGGAATCCTTGGAAACAATTGAGAAAATTATGGGGCAGGTAAATGACTTGTCGCTGGAGGTCACAAAGGTTGCTGGTACAAACAAAGACAAGTACAGAGATTTTTCCCTTGAGGCATATATTCCAGGAATTGGTGATACCATGCGGGGCTGGGCAGACGAGCTAAACCAAGTGATGGAGGATGCGCGAGTTTACAATCCAAAGAAAAATAAAATTGCGGCATATGCTTCTGTGAAAATTGCGGAAAATCAACTTAGGAGTCTTGCGAAGAAGCCGGATGAGCTAATTTACAGAATTGACGAGCTTGCGACAAGCACTTCCTCAGTCAATCAGCATCTGGCAAATTTAATTGATAGTCTCAACGGCAATGATTTTGCACTGGACAGCATTTACTTGTATCAGGAGGATGCGGCAAAGCAGCTTCCAAAGAACAAAAATATTTTTACGAAAATGTGGCTTGGTATTGTGCGGTTTTTCACATCATTTGGCGAGCAGGCGTACTCCTCTACAAACACGAATCCAGAGCATTTGCAGGTGTCTGTAAACCGTTCCAGACAGCACCTTGAGATTATGCAGCTTTTGATTAACGAGCAGTTTACACCACAGACAGGCATTGAGGTGGATTTGTCGTTGATGCCAGATCAGACAAAATTAGTGCTTGCGAATGCGTCAGGGGATTCTCCAGATGTAGCGACGGGCGTTAATTATTCCATTCCGTTTGAACTTGGTATTCGAGGCGCATTAAAGGATTTGACAGAGTTTTCTGACTTTGCAGATGTAGCGGAACGTTATAACGCGGGTCTGATTATGCCATATGTCATTGGAGATAAAATTTTTGCGCTGCCTGAGACAATGAATTTCCAGGTAATGTTCTATAGAAAGGACATTCTCGACAAGCTGGGTTTGGAAATTCCTGAGACACTTGAGGACGTTCAGGCAATGTTGCCCGATTTGCAGATGAGAGGATTGAACTTCTATTATCCCACAGCGCGGACAGTCGGCATGAAGACATTTCTCGACACAACGCCAATTTTGTTCCAGAGCGGCGGAAATCTGTACGACGGCGCAATTGACAAGGCGCAATTGACCAGTGAGGAAAATGTTGAGGGCTTTACAACATTGACCAACCTGTTTACCATCTACAATTTGCCAAAAGATGTGCCAAACTTTTACCAACATTTTCGGAATGGGGATTATCCAATTGGTATTTCGGATTTTGGAAATTACAACATGATTTGCAACGCAGCGCCTGAGATTGACGGTTCGTGGGGTGTGGCGCTGATTCCAGGTGTGAAAAATGAAAACGGTGAAGTGATGCGTTATTCGTCCGCAGGAGCAGAGGCAACTTTCTTGTTTGAGTCTACACCAGAGCGGGAGCAGAAGGCATGGGAGTTTGTGAAATGGTGGTCGAGCGCGGAGGTGCAGGCGGAGTTTGGACAGCGACTTCAGATTACTTATGGTGACGAGTATTACTGGAATACTGCAAATGCGGAGGCGTTTGCACAGCTTCCTTGGGACAGCGATGATAAAGAGGTTATCTTAGAGCAGCTTGAATGGACGTTGGAGGCGCCTAGAGCGCTTGCAAGTTATATGGTGGAGCGTGAACTTTCCGATGCCTACAATCTTGTAGTGCTTGGCGCAAAGAGTGCGTCTGTGCGGGAGTCGCTTGACGATGCGCAGAAGAGTGTAAAGCGTGAGACACAGCGCAAACTTGAAGAGTTTGGCTACATAAAGAACGGCGAGATGGTAAAAGAGTACGAAGTACCAACTGTCGAGAAGGTACGTGAGATAATAGCGAAATCGAAGGAGGCGAAGTAAATGGCTGCAAAAACAAAAAAGACCAAGGCAGCGCAAAGAGAACATGCGAATAAGGCTGCGTATGCGTTCCTAGCACCGTATGTGATCCTGTTTACCATCTTTATCATCATTCCGATGGTGGTGGCGATAGCGCTTTCCTTCACAAGCTATGACACAATACAAGCGCCTACATTTAAGGGTTTTTTAAACTACATTAACCTGCTGACTGCAGACGATATTTTTATGCAGAAAGTATTGCCAAACACCATAATTTATGCGGTGATTGTGGGGCCGGGTGGATATGTTTTGTCCTTCCTTGTTGCATGGTGTCTGGCACAGCTTAGTTCTGTGCCGCGAACCATATTGACAGTCATTTTTTACTCGCCGAGTATGACTGGTGCGGTATCGATGACAGTACTGTGGAAAATTATCTTTTCCGGTGACCAGATGGGCTATCTCAACAGTTTTTTAATGCGGCTTGGTGTTATTGACGCACCGATCATCTGGCTGGTAGATGCACGTTATTTACTGCCAATTATCATTATTGTTGCACTGTGGTCAAGTATGGGCGTGGGCTTCCTTGCAATGCTTGCTGGTATCCTGAATGCGGACGAGGAAATCTATGAGGCGGCAGCAATCGACGGTGTGAAGAATCGTTTTCAAGAGATGATTTACATTACAATTCCGACCATGAAACCACAAATGTTGTTTGGTGCAGTTATGGCGATTGTAGGTGCTTTCCAGAACGGCGCGATTGGTGTACAGCTTTCTGGAACAAATCCAACGCCGAATTACGCAGGACAGTTAATTGTAAACCACATTGAAGATTATGGTTTTTTGAGATATGAGATGGGGTATGCAGCGGCAGTCTCTGTGGTGTTGCTCTTGATGGTATTTGTATTCTCGAAGTTCTTTGGACGACTGTTCAAGGAAGATTAGAAAGGGGGGTGAAAGATGGCTGGATATAAAGGATGTAATATCAATCCAAAAAAATTTGAGATTGGTCAATTAAAGATTATATTGATACTTTTACCGCTTGCGGTTTTTATGGGAATCCCCATTGTGTTTATTGTCTGCCACGCGTTTAAGCCAATGGATGAACTCTTTGCCTTTCCTCCACAGATTATTGTGCACAAGCCTACGTTGGACAATTTTGTAAAATTATTCAAAGCGTCGGCAAACAGCAACATTCCTATGAGCCGCTATGTATTTAATAGCTTGATTGTGACAGGTTCTGTAGTGCTTCTGTCCATTCTGTTTTCCACAATGGCGGGCTTCGCGTTGTCAAAGCTTCGTTTCAAAGGGAAGTATGCGCTGCTTGAAATCAATAATACCGCACTTATGTTTGTGTCGGTGGCTGTTATGATTCCGCGTTATCTTGTAATTGATGCGCTTGGTATGAAAGATACTTATTTTGCACATATTTTACCACTCCTTGCATTACCAGTTGGTTTGTTTCTGGTAAAACAGTTTATTGACCAGATACCAGACGCACTGTTAGACGCAGCATATATGGATGGTGCGTCAGACTTTAAGATATACCGTTCGATTATATTGCCTCTAGTAAAACCGGCAATTGCGACAACAGCAATTCTATCCTTCCAACAGGTATGGGTGAATGTAGAGAGTTCCAATTTCTATATTAATGACGAGAGCATGAAGACTTTAGCATTTTATCTGAATACGCTGGCAAATCAGAACAGTAACGTGGCTGGACAGGGAATCCAGGCGGCAGGTATTCTGATACAGTTTATTCCAAACCTCGCAATATTCTTAATCCTTCGGAAGAGCTTTATGAACACGATGGCTCATTCAGGCATTAAATAGCGGAATGGAGGATAACTATGAGAAAAAAAGCAAAACTGGTGGTTTTATTGGCACTGTGTCTGAGTTTGATTCTCAGTTCCACGGTCATTGCAGAAACCCCTTATAGAACCTATACGGTAGACGGCTATGGGTATGTGCTGGAAACACAATCTGCGTACAATCCCGCCTCCGCCATCACAAAAGTTGGGGATACCTCTTTTGTGATGCCAATGGATATGGCAATTGGCAATGATGGTAACCTCTACATTGCAGATGCGGGCGCTCATGTGGTTATGGTCAGCACAATTGAAGGTCACGAGGTCCGCATGATTGGGGAAGGCACTTTACAGACACCAATAGGAGTCTTTGTGTCTGACGACAACAAAGTGTATGTTGCAGACAGAGATGCGAAGAAGGTATTTGTCTTTGATTTGGAAGGAAAACTTCTGAATGAATACGGCAAGCCAGACTCGCCAATCTATGGAACCAGCATGGATTTCAAGCCCATTAAAATTGTGGCAAACGGCACGGGCACAATGTATGTGATCTGCGAGGGAAATATGAACGGTATTGTTCAGATTAGTCCAGTGGATGGTGGTTCATTCCTCGGATATTTTGGAACAAACTACACGTCGCTCAGTCCATTCCAGATTTTACAGAGGCTGATTTTGACGGATGCACAGCGCGCGCAGATGTTGAGCAATATTCCTTCGACGCCGACCAATCTTCATATTGATGAGGATGGACTGATATACACAGTTACACAAGGCGACAAGGATATGGCACTCAAGAAGCTCAATATTGCCGGCAAAAATATGTTGGATTCTGACCCGTATTGGGCGGACCTTCCGGCTGCGGTCACAACAGGGCAATATCACAATATGTTAGTAGCGGATTCCGATGGATATATCTATGAGTACAATGAAGAAGGCAAACTGTTGTTTATGTTTGGTGGACGCGATGACGGACGTCAGCGAATTGGTCTTTGCAACAAAGTGGAGGCGATTGCGGTGGATCATTCTGACAGGATTTATCTGCTGGATTCGGACAAAAAGCAGGTACATATTTTTACGCCGACAGAGTTTACAAATCTTCTGCACGAGGCATTATATCTATTTTCAAAGGGAAGATATACGGAGAGCAAGAAGCCGCTTGAGAAGGTTTTGCAGATGAACAGTATGTTTGACTATGCAAACCAAGCGATGGGGCATGCATATTTACAAGAAGAAAACTACACAGAGGCACTCCGATATTTCCGTCTTGCAAAGTCGGCAGAGGGCTACTCAGATGCGTTCTGGGAAGTTAGAAATATCTGGATTCGCAACTATTTAGTGATGGCGGTTGCAATGATTGTAGTTTTTGCGGTGGCATTAAGTCTTTACAAAAGACGACAGCGCATTAAGTACGGCGAGGACGGGGTGCCAGCGTATCTTTCGCAGAAAGTACCGCTACTTGGAAGTCTGAAATATAGCTTATACTTTATGAGACACCCGTTTGACGGCTGCTATGGTGTGAAGCGGGAGGGCAAGGCGAGCCTTGCCTGCGCAAATATTCTGATTGCAGCGTACATTCTGGTTTCAATAATTGAGAAGTATTTTAGTGGTTTTCTTGTGAAGACAGTCCGAGAAGGGCGATATGACATTATCTCAGACATTGGCACAGTGCTAGTGATCTTTATTGGTCTGACACTCTGCAACTATCTGGTAGTTACCATCAATGAGGGCGAGGCATTTTTGCATGAGTTGTACTGTGCATATGCGTACTGCCTGACGCCGTTTATCATTATCAAGCCATTTGTAGTGATTTTGTCAAATGTGCTGACCTACAATGAAGTGTTCCTGATTTCATTTGCAAATATTATTATTGTGGTGTGGATGGTAGTGCTGCTTTTGATTTCTGTGAAAGAGATGAACAACTTCTCAGTGAAAGAGACGGCAAAGGCACTGGCGCTCACGGCATTTACAGTGTTGATACTCTCTCTGCTGATCTGTATCATATATGTATTGTTCTCGCAGGTAATCGACTTCATAAGCGCTGTATTACGAGAGGTGGTGTATCGAATTGGAAGCTAAATTGGATATGAAAAAAATGGGCAAAAGTCTCATAAAACTTATCATTGCTGTCGTGGTTGTTATTGTGATTATCGCAGTCGCGGTGATGGCTTCCAAGTCAGGAGGAAAGGACAGTTTGAATGTCAGCGACCTGCAGCCAATGGTCAGCGCGCCAAGTGCAGCTTTAAGCATTGGGACTGTCGATACTTCCAAGCAGGTTGATGGACATCACTTAGTTGCAGCGAATGAGAACTATGAACTCTATCTGTATGAACCTGCACTTTCTATTATTGTGAAAAATACAAAGACAGGTGCGGTGATGGAATCCACAGTGCGCAATGAAGAGCGCCTTGGAAATGTCAATGAGACATGGAAGGGATTTCTGCAGTCTGGCATTGTGGTGGAGCTGCAGGAAGAGACAAACACAATGCAGAAAAAACTGGGTATTGAGGGAAGTGGGGCGCAGGTTAGCGTCGAACTCATACCTGGTGGATTCCACGCAAAGCTTGATTATCCGACGCAAGAACTTGGCTTTGAGGTGGAGGTGAAGCTTTATGATGACGGAAGCATCACAGCATGTATTCCAGAGAGTTCTATCTATGAAAATGCGGACAACAAGAAAATTGGTAATATTTACGTGTTCCCGCTTCTCGGCAGCTCAAGGCTGGATGAGAAAGATGGATACATGTTTGTGCCAGATGGAAACGGAGCGCTAATTTATCTTGACAATAAGGACGGGCGTTTTGATTCTGGATATGTGCAGAAAGTGTATGGTTCTGATATTGGTGTGGGTGAATCCTATGTGCTTTCCCTGTTATGGGGCCGTTATGAGACGCATAACGACGCGGAGATGATTTTGGCACCTGTGTATGGTATGGTGCACACGGGAGATGAGATGGGATATCTTGCCATTATTGAGAGTGGCGATGAGGAGGCTTCCATCTACGCGACACCAAACGGGGCGTATTCAGACTACAACTGGATTGCGGCAGCGTTTCGCAAATGTACGACTTATATTCAGCCGACATCAAACTCCGGCGGTTCTGTGACAAAGGTCACGGACCGGATAAAATATGATATTAATGTCAGATATATGTTTGTGGATGGTGCAGATGCAAACTATGCAGGCTTGGCAAAGCGTTATCGGGATTACTTAATTGAGAAGGATAAACTTGTCAAGGTGGAGGATACTTTCAAGATAAGACTTGACTTCCTTGGAATGGACGTGGAGAACTGGATGCTCTGGAAAAAGGATGCGCCTGTGACCACGGTTGATAATATTAGAGAAATTTACAGTGACCTTGAACAGGAAGGTGTGACAGATATCCTTTCAATTTACAAAGGCTGGCAGGACGGCGGTATCTTTGATCTGCCAGTGACTTCCTACGACGTGGCGGGCAGTATTGGCGGGGCGAGAGACTTGTCAAAACTAATGGATGAGTGTGAGGCGAAAAATATTGACTTCTATCTGTTTACGGACGGGGTGCGCGCCAATACGGAGACGGGCAACACGACGTTTGATACTGTTAAAAAGATGGATAAACGTCTATACACACAGAATACATACCAGAATGTCTATCGTGAATTTGTATACTGGACACCACAGAAAACGCTTGAGAATTTAAAGACTTTGCAGAAGAATTTTGCCAAGAAAGGTGTGAACAAGCTGGCATTGTCAGAGATTGGAAACACTATGTTTACTTACACAATGGGTGATACAATGCAGACGCGCCTCGTTTCCAAATACCTGTATGAACAGGCACTGCAACAGACAAGTGCATCGATGGATCTTATGCTGGAGGCGCCAGTACAGTGCTATTGGCAGTATGCAAAGGCAATTGTCGACATGCCAATCTCGGATTCAGACTATATTTATACGGACCAGAGTGTACCATTTTTGTCTATTGCATTGAAGGGAATCCTGCCAATGTATGGTGACTATGTAAACTTTGAAGCGAATGAGAGGGAGTATTTTTTAAAGCTGGTTGAGACAGGGATTTATCCTTCCTTCTACTTGACTTATAAGAACCCCTCCGAGCTGATTTACACCAATTCAAGTAATGTGTACACTTCGCAGTACTCCGTGTATCGGGATCAGATTCTAAGTTATTACGACGAGCTGCGGCAGATTAATGAGCGCACGAAAAATAGTATGATTGTCAACCATGAAATAACTGACACAGGTGTCACAATTGTAACCTATGACAATGGTGTGAAGCTGTATATCAATTATTCTGCAAAAGAACAAAAGGCAGATAATGTGACAGTTCCTGCACTTTCGTATGTAGTGGGAGGTGTATGATGAAGAACGGCAGAAAGACAAAACCAGGGCAGTTGGAGCGTCGGGAGAATGCGATTGGGTATCTTTTCATATTGCCATGGCTCATCGGAGTCCTAGTGCTGGTATTGTGGCCCATGGTGCAGTCATTTGGATATTCACTCAACAAGATTCGACTTTTGCCGCAAGGCATGGCAAAGCTGTATGTCGGCTTTGAGAACTACAGCCAGATTTTCTTAAAAGATCCAGATTTCATTATGGGATTGGAATCCTACTTGTTGGAGACGCTGATTGCAGTTCCGGTTATTGTGGCATTCTCACTGATTATTGCAATGCTTTTAAATCAGAAGATTTCCTTTAGAGGAATTTTCCGAATGATATTTTTCCTTCCGATTATTATTGCCAGCGGACCTGTAATGCAACAGTTGGCGGATCAGGAAGCGGCAAGCATTCCAATGATGAATGTGACTATGATTGAACAGCTTTTGGATGAGTATTTGCCGCATGTGTTGGCGGTCAGCATCACAAGTGTGTTTAGCAATATGATTACACTGTTGTGGTACTCGGGCGTGCAGATTTTAATTTTCCTTGCTGCACTACAAAAAATTGACACAACGCTCTACGAGGCAGCAAAGATGGACGGTGGTTCTAAATGGGAATGCTTCTGGAAGATTACACTTCCAACAGTAAAACCGATGATTCTTTTGAATGTTGTTTACACCGTTATCTTTATGTCAAACAATGAGCAGAATGCACTGATTGTATTAATTTATGATACAATGTTGTCCGCGACGGGTGGATACGGATACGCGTCCGCAATGGCGTGGCTGTACTCCGTGATTGAATCTGCGATTGTTATTTTCTTTGCAGTTTTAATTATGGGCCGCAAAGATGTCTACGAGAGACGCGCAAAGAAGTATCAGCGTGAGTTAAAGAAAGAGAAGCGTCTGGAAAAGAAGATTAGAAAGAGGGGTGAGAGGAATGAGCGCAGCTACGCAAAGCAAAAAGCAAAGCAGCAGCGAAAAGGGGCGAATAAAAAGAGTGCTTAGTTCAGAAGGCAGAGAACAGATAAAGTACAAGGTTAGAAAGTTTCTGTTTGGATCTAAGGACACAGAGGGTGTGGGCAAGCTTGCCGCAGTATATTTGCTGCTTATCAGTATTGGTTTTGTGTATCTCTACCCAGTGTTGTACATGATTAGCAAAAGTTTTATGAATCTCAATGACTTGCTTGACACCTCAATTAATTGGATTCCAAGCCAGATGTATCTCGACAATTATAGGCAGGCATTTCAGTCCATGGACTATTGGAAGACTTTCCGCGATTCTGTTGTAATCGCGGGGCTTCCTACCTTAATTAATGTTGTTATCTGTGCGATTGTGGGATACGGTTTTGCACGTTATGAATTTAAAGGAAAGAAGCTCTGTATCGGACTGCTTTTGTTCTCCTTCATTTTGCCGCCGCAGGCGACAATGATGCCAACATATGTGTTTTATACAGACATTGGGCTTATCAACTCCATTAAGGCGTTTATTGTGCCAGCGATATTGGGGCAGGGATTGAAATCGCAGATATTTATATTGATATTTTTCAATTTCTTCCGTCAGATACCCAAAGTATTAATAGAAGCGGCGAAGATTGACGGAGCGGGGCACTTTAAAATTTTTAGAAAGATAGCGCTTCCCTCTGCGGCACCAGCGATATTGGTCGTGTTCTTGTTCTCAATTGTTTGGTACTGGAATGAGTCCTATCTGACGCAGCTCTATGTGGTTGGCGCGTTTACAAGCAATGCGGGCGGTTATCATTGGAGTTCGCTGATTGTGTCGCTCAAGAACTTTGAGAACAGCTACAATACTGCGCGCAGTGTGGCAGGAAGTGGTATGGTTGATATTAATGAGTCCATTAAGATGGCTGGAACGATGCTCAGTATTTTGCCATTGTTAATTATGTATCTCGTGCTTCAAAAACAGTTTGTTGAGAGCGTTGACAGAACGGGTATTACTGGGGAATAAAAGTGACAAGTTATTAAGTTTTTTATAAACATTAAAAATAAGGAGGAAAAAGAATGAAAAAGAAAATGGTGAGCCTTATGATGGCGACAACTCTGATGGCTGGATTGCTGAGTGGGTGCGGTGGAAATTCCACTCCAGCAGGTACGGGCACAAACACAAATGCAGGTACAAACACAGATTCCAACGCGAACACAGGTGATGTGTCAGGAACAGACGCAAATACGGGAGAGGCATCTGGTAGTGCCGCAGCACTGCCAGAGATGACAACCGACGAGATTACGCTGACCTACATGCACTTTGACAGTGAGCAGCTAGTGAACAGGGTGGCAGATGCGTTTATGGCAAAGTATCCCAACATCAAGGTGGAGGCTCAAGCTTTCTCCACAGACGGATACAATGACACACTGTTGAATCTGGTTCAGTCTGGACAGACCCCTGACTGTTTTATGATTCTTGGAAACTGTGACTTTGCGCTGTCCAACGCGCTGCTTGGCGATATGACACCGTATTGGGAAGCGGATCCTGAAAACCAGAATATCCTTCCGTCCATCAATAGTGCAAGGCTTGGATATTATGGTACAGACAAGAAGCTTGCGACACCGATTAAGTTCTTCCCGGATGCAATCTACTGTGATTTGAATGTATTTGAGACGTTAAATGTGGATGTGCCTTCCACAAACTGGACATGGGATGAGATGATTAACGCATTTAAGGCTGCGACCAACACAGATGCAGGCACATATGGATTTAACCAGTTCCATTCTCTTGTTACCTACTATCCAATTTCCAACGGAAATAATTTAATTGGAGAGTTCGGCTGGGACGGCAAGAACTATCATATGGACCAGTGGGCAGCAGGTGTAAACCAGTGGGCAGAGCTTGTAAACGGCAAGTATCATGCACCGTATGGTGATACAGATGAGATGGAAGCATGGACGGGTGACAGAACAATGTGGGCTGCTTACACTGGAAAGCTTGGTTTCCAGATTGATGCATGGTGGACTTATTTGAACCTGTTTGACACACCAGATTACAGAAATCGTGGTATGGAGTGGGTACCTTATACAACCCCGGCAAGCGAGAGTGGATATGTATTTGGCGTACTTGATTTTGGCGGTATCTCCTCAGCGACACAGTATCCAAGAGAGGCATATGAGCTTTTGAAATGGATGGGCTGGGGCGCAGAAGGCTGGCAGACAAAACTTGACGCTTATCAGGATGTTGAGACCTATGCAGATCTTCCACTGTACAGACAGGCATTGCCCTGCCCAATCACAACGGATGCAGAAATCTGGAAAGAATTTCAGGAGTCCTTCTATCCAACAGCGGCTACAAGAACATATCAGTCTGTATTTGATCCTGTAAACAATGAGGACCTTGTGACAGCAGACGAGGATGCAAAATATGGCAAGTATTTTGATGAATTCTTTGCAAACTGCAAGAATCCAATTCCGTTTGGCGATTGCCAGATTCCGGGATTTGCAGATTTTCTCGACACATCTTATCGTGCAGTGGGCGATACGTTGGGCGTTGAGGACCAAGTTCGTCTGGAAGGCAAAAATGCAAACGATTTTGCGGCAGAGCTTGAGCAGAAGGCTTACGACGCAAACCAGGCAGCTCTGGCAGCAGCGAAGGAAGCTTATCAGATGGTTGGTATTGAGTTGAATTACTAAGACTAAAATGATTGATATCGAGCATGACAAAATGTTGTATTGGCAAATAATGCAAAAGAGGGAGGGCGTTGTTTTAGATGCTCTCCTTTTTTCAGTAATAGACTCTCGGAACATCAGGTGCAAAAAGACTCCGACAGTCTATAATAATCTCTTGAACTTAATATAGAAAGAAACGATAAAAGTTCAACTTGTACTTTTATGGATTTGAGAAATGGAAAGGAATGGAGAAAAGGATGAAGAAAAGAATAATAGCAGGGCTGTTAGCGATTGTGATACTATGCACAGTGCTTGGTGGCTGTGGGGGACAAAAAGCAAATTCTACAGATCGTAATACACCAATGCCACAAGAGAGCGTAGTGACAGAGAAAAATGACACTGTGATAGACAGCCAAACACAAAGTGAAATTTCACAAGAAACACAGCCGGAAAAGACGGCGGAAGAGGAGGAAGCAGAAATGACAGAAGTGTCATATAACCGCGTGAGTGTACATGACCCTTCGGTCGCTTACGACAACGGTACATACTATATATTTGGTTCTCATATGGCATGGGCAAAGAGTACAGATTTAAGAAATTGGGAATCTTTTCAGATGAATATTAATTCAGAGTACGCAAATTTGTTTGGAAAGGAGTGGGAAGAATACTGCAAGACAGCAACAAACCCCAATCTAAATGGCAATTTATGGGCGCCAGATGTCATTTACAATCCCAATATGAACAAATATTGTTTTTATATGAGTGTGAATGGAAATGACTGGAATTCTGTGATTATGTTGTTGACTGCAGACAGCATTGAGGGACCATACGAGTATGTGGGACCAGTGGTATATTCGGGGTTCAATACCAGTTCCCATGATGTAAAACGAACAGATGTGTATCAAGTACTCGGAGAAGGGGCGGACTTGACACGATATCAGAACATTAAAAATACAAAGCTGAATGCGATAGATCCTTGTGTTATCTTTGATAAGGACGGTTCTCTCTGGATGGTGTTTGGTTCTTGGTTTGGCGGTTTGTATCTGCTCAAGCTGGATGAGAGTACCGGATTGCGGGATTATGCTGCAACCTATGAGACAATACCGAACGAGCAGGATGCTTATTATGGATATAAAGTACACGGCGGATTTGGCGTGTCAGGCGAGGGACCTTATATAATTGAAAAAGACGGATATTATTATTTGTTTGTATCGTATGGCGGACTTGTCGCCGACGGTGGATATCAGATAAGAGTGTTTCGCTCTGAGAATATTACAGGTCCTTATGTAGACGAGGCGGGAAACAATGCAGTTTATACCAAAGAGTGCAATGATTTGTTCGAGAAAGTGGGTGTGCGCATCATGGGTTCTTATGACTGGACGGGAAACCGCGAAATCCGTGTGGCACAGGGACATAATTCTGCCTATGTGACAGAGGACGGTGAAATTTTTTTAATCTATCATTCGCGGTTTGCAGGCGGCAAAAATGGTGTTGCTGAGGCGCATGAAGTACGGGTACAGCAGCTTTTTGTGAATAAAGATAGTTGGCTGGTGGCAGCGCCTTATGAATATGCTGGAGAGAAAATTAGTGCGACAGGATACTCTGTTGAGGAATTGTGCGGTGGTTATGAATTTATTGTACATACACCTACTACTTATTATCAGACGGCAGGAAGTAAGACATTGGGCATTATGCAACCGTCAAAGATTACATTGAATGCAGATGGTACAGTTTCGGGCGAATTAACTGGGGAGTGGACGCATGAGGATGGCACATCCAATATGACAATCACAATTGATGGCGTGATGTATAAGGGAGTCTTTCTGAAAATGCCAAGTGAACAGCTTTATTTTAATCCCAATGAACGAAAAGTAGTTATGACTTTCACGGCGCTTGGTGATAATGTGGCAGTGTGGGGAAGCAAATAGTGTAATTTTCATAATAGTGTATAAATTTTCCACCTGTATGGTTTTAGTATATTACTAACAGGTGGAAAATTTTTTACAGTGTCTGTACATTTTAAAATCGTAGGATTATAATGAAATTAAAGGCTATTTGAATATATGCGGGAATATGAAAGGGAAGATACATGGATGAGAGTAGTATATTATCAAAAATTGAGGAGAACGTCGCAAAAGTGATGATTGGCAAAAAGGAAGTGACAAGGTTGCTTCTGGCAGCATTGGCAGCCGGCGGGCATGTTCTTTTGGAGGATGTGCCAGGGACTGGTAAAACTGTGCTTGCGCGGGCGCTGGCAAAATCAATAGGCTGCAAATTTGACCGGGTACAGTTTACGCCCGATTTGCTGCCGAGTGATGTGACAGGATTGTCTTTTTTTCATCAGGAAAAAGGGACGTTTGTCTTTAAGGAAGGACCTGTGTTTACCAATATATTGTTGGCAGATGAGATTAACCGTGCAACACCGCGCACACAGTCAAGTCTTTTGGAGTGTATGGCGGAACGACAAGTGACAGTCGATGGGGAAACAAGAGTTCTGGAACCGCCATTTTTTGTGATTGCAACGCAAAATCCAGTAGAGACAATTGGGTGCTTTCCATTGCCAGAGGCACAGTTAGACCGATTTATTATGAAAATACCTATGGGAAGCCTTAGTGAGTCAGAGGAGCGGCAGATGTTAGACCGCTTTATCAATGCAGAACCGCTCGCAAATCTTGAGGCTGTGTGCAGTGCGCAGGAGATTTGCCAGATGCAAGAAAAATGCCGCAGGGTCTTTGTGCATAAAGATTTGCGCGGGTATCTTGTGGCGTTAATGCAAGCGACCAGAAAGAACAGGACCGGGGTCAGTCCGCGAGGAACGCTTGCGTTGCTGCGTGCCTCACAGGGATATGCGCTGGTGCAAGGACGGGATTTTGTTGTTCCAGAGGATATTAAGGAGGTGGCACATTCTGTCTTGTGTCACCGTCTCATTGGTGAGTTTGATGACACACAGAAAAGTTCTGTGGTCACAGGAATTTTAAATCAGATTGAATTGCCAACAGAGGATTGGAAGGCGAAGAGATGATCATTGTTTTTTTGCTTGGAGTGCTGGCAGTTGGTACTCTGTGGGAGATTTTTTATCGTCTTCAGTGGGCGAAGGATATCTCAGTGAAATTGTGGTTTGACACAGATGCAGTGTATGCGGGGCAGGAGACAAAGCTCTATGAGAAGATTGAGAATCGGAAACGTATGCCAATTCCCGTTCTTGAGGTGGGATTTCATATAAGGAAAGAGATAGATTTTATTGATGTTGAAAATACCAATGTCAGCGATTACCTCTATAAAAGAGATGTGTTTGCGGTGCTTGGCAGGCAGAAAATCACAAGAGAGATTCCTGTGAAATGCACAAAACGCGGCAAGTATACGGCGAGCGACGCGGACATCACTACTTATACGTTACTGTATCGAAAACATTACAGTAAGAAATTTCAGACGACAGCACAGATTTATGTGTATCCCAAAATGACAGATGTGTCACAAATTGTAACAATGTGTGAGCGTTTGCTGGGAACACAGCAGTGTGCTAGGCGGCTTTACGAGGACCCGTTTGCATTTCGCACAATTCGAGGATACACAACAGATGATCCTATGAAGTCAATCAATTGGAAGGCCAGTGCAAAGACGGGAGTGCTTATGGTTAATACCTTTGACTCTGTACAGTCACAGAAAGCAATGATTTTTCTGGATGTTGAGGACACAGGAATCTTAAAATATGAAGAGCTGGTGGAGGAGAGCATTGCACTTGCAGCATCTGTTATCCGAAGGCTGTTAAGGCAGAATACAGAGGTTGGCTTTGCGTACAATGGAAAGAATGGGCAGATTTTTGAGCCGTCAAACAATAAAAAAAACCGCATTGTTTTCGAGCGTCTTCTTGCGGAGTTTGACAAGGAGGATGGGGCAGAGTCCTTTGAACAGCTTATCAAAAGAAGTTTTGAAGGTACTTTTTCAAGGAAACCACTCTCGGAGGACACGCTTTTGCTTTTTCTTACAAAAAATTTGGATTGCGCACTATATAACTGTATTAGTCAATATGGAGCAGAGCGACAAACTTTGGTTGTGGCGCCTGTTTACAGAGGACAAAAGGAGGCGCGCGAGCGTGCTATAAAGGATTTTGTTAGCAAAGATGCAAGAAATAAGGGAAACATTTATGTATTGGTGAAGGAGGTGGAGCGGTGACTCTGTTAAGACGGTGCATGAAAGGTATAGAGCACTTTCATGCTACACTCATTTTTGCCGTTTTGATTCCACTTGTCTGTGCAGTATGCTTTACTTCCGATCCGGCGGGAACAACAATTTTTTATTTGAAATGTCTGTTGATTGTGATTCCAATTTTGTTGACGGACTATGCAATTAGACATATCCGCAGTCTTTTTTTGTATGTTTTCTTCTGCGTAGTTGTGTTTGCCGCGATGGGAGGCGTTGTTTTTGGATTTCTGCATGTGACAGAAAGAAACGGTGGGGGCGGTTTGTATCAAATGTGCTATAGCATCGGGATTTTGGCAGAGACAATCGCCGTCGCTATCATGCGTTTTTGCGACAGGATAAAGGCTGCAAGACGAGAGAGAGAGGACCCGCTGGCGCCAGAAGAACCAGGCTTTTTAAATCTTCCAGCACTCTCGCGCGTATGGTTTTTTGTTGTGCTTTATCTGATTGGAATCTGCGTGACGGCCAAAGCGCTGTGTGATATCACTTTTTTCAGTGCAATTTTATATACTTTTTTGGCGTTAGTGTATGAGTACGCAGGTGCTGCGGAGAATTATTTAAGCCTTAACAAGCGCACCAAGGGGATTTCAAGGCGCCGCATTTATGGAATTGGTTTTTCTATGCTTTGTGTATTTGCACTGATCCTTTTTTTGGGGATGCTTCCTGCGATTTTTTTGGCTGGACAGCGGCAGTATACAGATATTCGAGAATGGTTTAGAGACTTGGGGCCAATTCCCCTTGAATATGATCCTGTGATGGATTTTCAGGCTCCAATTTCAGGCGGTGCGGATATGATGGAACTGCTCGATTTAGACGGACCACCGCCGGAGCCTTCAAAACTTGCCACTGCTGTGTTATATGCGCTGGGATTTGTATGTATGATAGTGTTTGCATACGGAATGTTTTTGATGATTCGTCAAGTATTTCGAGATTTTCGTGACAGCCATGACGAGAACGGAGATTTGATTGAGGAGTTGGAACCAGAAAAGACAATTGGCAAAGAAGAGTTTTTTCTGAAAATGGGTTGGCACGGCGTGGAAAATGAAGCACAACGCATTCGACGCAAATACAGAAAGACGATACGCAAACACAGAAAAGACAGACCAGCACCATATGAATCGCCAGCAGAAATTGAGGCTTTGGCGGGATTGGAGCAGGATGAACAGATGCAAAAACTGCATGTGCAGTATGAAACAGTGCGCTATGGGAAATAATAAATACTTTTGGCGTTTTGGAGAAAATGATATAATCGTCTTGCGCAAATGTTGAAATTGGATTATTATTAAGTTTATATGAAAAGTGGCAACAAGTACAACGTTTTCTTAATTTTGTTATATTAAGGAACTGTAGAAAAATAACTGATGCATCTTGACTTGGCTATTTCTCCAATTATGCATGCCAAAAAGCCTCGCCGTAGCCCGCTACGCCTACGTTTTTTGACATACCTCCTCGAAAAAATATCCTACGCAATCTGCATCACTTATTTTCCTATAATTCCTAAGGTTTTGAGATACGGGAAACGGCTGCGAGAGAGGTTATTGAATGAATCGTAAGAAAAAGAGAGGTGGGACTGAGGTGGCATTTCGACCACAGACCATTATTGAAGCAAGGTACGATCTTGACAGAAGACAAAATGATATTCTCGACATACTGCTTGGGATCGTCGGCGAAGGTGATGATACAGAAGAGAATACGCGCTATGAGATTAATATTGGTGATGTGAAGCATCTCTATAATCTGCATGATGAGTCCAATGCGTACAGTTATCTGCAAAAGGCAGTGAAAAAGTTTGAGGGGCTTGGATTTCGATTGAAAGAGGATGAGGGAACCGATATTTATTATCCGTGGTTTAGCAAGATTAAATATCAGAAAAAGCGCGGTGATGAGAACCGGAGCAAGATTGTGTTGGATCTGCATCCGGAAGTAAAAGAGATGATTATGTCCGCAAAACAAGGGGCATACTATCGGATAGAATATCCGTTAAATCTCACAAAAAAATATTCCAAGAGGCTTTATTATCTATTGAAGGATAAGGAAACCTTTAACGGAGGCGTTTTTGTTATCTCCTTTGATGAACTTCGCAAAATGATGAAGATACCAGATTCTTACGCTAACGGCAATGTCAAGCGTGAGATTCTTGACAAACCTTATCAGGAGATCAACGGAAATACCGATATTTCATTTGAGTATGAGGTAATCAATGAGAAGCTGCCCAGTGGACAGCACAGCATTAGTGCGGTTCGGTTTAAAGTGAAACGAATCCGGCGGAATAACACAGTAATTGAATATGAGACAATCGATAAAAATGGCGAGGCGATTCCCACAACTGCGGAGGAGCAGGAGGTTATCGATCTATTTGATTGTAGTCCCAAGGAAGCAAAGGATATTTTGCGTACAGCAAATGCAAATAACCGCACGCACGAACAGATGATTGAAATTTTGTCTTACACGTTGAAAAAGAAGGTTGATAACAAAGTTGGATATGCACTGACAATTCTTAAGAATGGGTATAATGAGCCGTCAAAGTTTATCGGTGAGAAAAAAAGTACTTCGTGGAGCAATACAGATCTTGACACCGCGTATTCACAGATGAATTTTGAAGACTTAGAGAAACAGCTTTTGTCTAACTAGTACACCGTTTTTTAATCTTCGTATACAAAGTGCTTGATATTTGTATCAGTGCAAGGCGGAGGAAGGAGTCGATGCGGTGTCATCGTTGACTGACGACAACGCGGCAGATGGATACTCAGATAAGCTAATGTGTCAGTTAATTAATATTCGTTGTACTAGAGCATGTTTGGAGGAGTTGGGTGGAACGTTTACAGGCAGTAAAGATTAAAGGGTCCTACGGAAAGAAAAAAGTACTCTGCGGGGTGGACATTAGCGCAGAAGTGGGCCAGTGTGTCGGCATTGTCGGGACAAATGGATGCGGAAAATCAACATTGCTAAATATCCTCGCTGGCATGAGAAAAGCGGACGATGGGGATATTTACTTTGACGGAACTGTTGTGCGAAACCGACAGGATTTTATCCGATTTGTGGGATATGTTCCTCAAGAAAATCATCTGATACCAGAGTTGAACGTATTGGACAATCTGCGGCTGTGGTATCGTGATGCCGGCGCTTTGCGACAGTCGCTGGAACAGGGATTTTTAAAGGTGCTCGGTGTAGATGAAATGTGTCGGCTCAAAGCGGGGAAGCTTTCAGGAGGCATGAAAAAGCGTGTCAGTATTGGGTGTGCGCTGGCGGGAAATCCGCCAATACTAATATTGGATGAGCCGGACGCAGCACTTGATTTGCCGGGGAAAGCAGATATCCGAAGATATTTAAGTCTGTATCGACAGATGGGAGGGACAATTCTTCTTGCTACACATGATGAGCCCGACTTAGATTTGTGCGACAGGGTGTATACTCTTAGCGGAGGAGTGAGCAGAGAAATCAGTAAAACTTTGCGTGGAGAAGCGTTACTGAAACAGATAAAGGAGTAAAAAGGTGGAAGAAAACAACAAATATGAAACAAAAGAAAATAGTTCTGGCAGTGCACTTTATGGCACAGAACCACAGCCGCAGGAAGATAAAAACATATATTCTTCTGTGTATGGCACAAAGTTGGAGTCGCAGGAAGTAGTGTCATCTGTGCAGCAGAGAAAGCCAATAGAACCAGAGAGGACAGAGCCGTTGCCAGAGCCAGTATCACTGACAAAACCAATTGAGTCAGAACCTGTACAGTCAGAGTCAGTATCACTGACAAAACCAATTGAGTCAGAACCTGTACAGTCAGAGCCAGTATCACTGACAAAACCAATTGAGTCAGAACCTGCGCAGGCAGAGTCAGTATCACTGACAAAGTCAATTGAGTCAGAACCTGCGCAGGCAGAGTCAGTATCACTGACAAAGTCAATTGAGTCAGAACCTGCACAGGCAGAGTCGATATCACTGACAAAGCCAATTGCGCCAGAACCTGTACAGCCGCAGCCTGTATTTCAGCATCAAGATTTTATGGGAGGCGATGCAATAGGATTTGGTCCAGTGCAAGCCCCGCCGCCAGTACAGGGAGCATCAGCATCAAAACCAAAGAAAAAGAAAACTGGACTGATAGCAGGTCTTTTGTGTGCAGCTGCGGTGGTTATTGTAATTGGAGTTGGCGTGCTGCTTGTCAAATCTCTTTTTGGGGACGATGCCAAGAATCAATTGGCAAGAGGATTTGCAAACATGACAAAGGAGATGGCGGCCTATCAAAATTCGGTTGCTGAGGATATTGGATTTGTCGAGCTGAATAAATTAAAAAAGACAAAGCCAATGCACACCAATATCGATTTGTCGTTTACGGACCCGCAGTCATCAGGAACGTTCAGCAATGTTGGCGTGGAGATTGATGCAGTTACCGATTACAGCAAGAAAATGGCAGAGTACGACTTAAGCCTTGGAACATATGGTATTGAGATGAGCGTTGGAAAGGTGGTCGCAGCGGACAATACATTATATTTGAGTGTGCCAATCATCTTTCAAGATCAGGTGTACAGCCTTGACTTGACTAATTTGGGCAGGGATTTTAATAAGTCAGCATGGTCGAAAATTATAAATGAAACGCTTCCAGAAGATTATTCTTTGAAGTTATTTGAAGATACAGATGTGACGGAAAGTATTAAAAAAACTGGAGAAATGGGAGAACTTTATGAGCTTTTCCAGAAACAGAGTAAAGTGATTGCAGGCGCCACAAAGATTGAGACGTTAAAAGAAAAGAGAGAGTTTTCTTTTGATGAAGACTCTGCAGAATACGGTGGTGTGCAGGTGACAGTAAACAAAGATGCATACAATCAAGCGATGGAAACGCTGTGTGATGATATTTTAAATAGTAATTATTACACAGAGTTTATGCGGGGGTATGAAACGACATTCCGTGGAGATTTTGACGAGATAAAAGAGAAAGTGGACAGTGTAATAGAACATATATTTTCAATACGCTTTGAGCAGGATATTGTGTTGAACTTTTATCTTGATAGAAAAGGAAGAATTGTCAATATTTCTACGCCGGAAGATCTCGCAGTCTCAAGTGAATATACAGATCTGGACTACCTTGCAGTTGACATTGAGTTTTCTGGCACAGAACGCGCACTTGACTGCATTGAGGGCGGCGTATATTTGCAGGCGGGGGAGGAAATTCTGTATTTTGGAATTTCAAGAATAGCTGAGATAACAGAGGAAAGTTATAAAGAAGACTTGACATTTATACTTCAAGATGATCGCAGTAGTGATGTGATTACTTTTTGGTATGCTGGCAGTTGGGGGTATGAAGATCAATCTTATGAAATGCAAATGCAGATGGATACGCCAGACAGCAGTTTAGGATTGAGCGCGGAGGGCGCATACACAGATATTGAAAAAGGTGAGTGCTACACCATTCAGATTAACAATGCCGCAATTACAATCGATGGGGAAGACCTTCTGTTAATGACTGGCTCTATGTCTACAGAACCTGCGGAGAATCAGATTGAAGTGCCAGAAAAATCAACCAATGTTTTAGAAATGAGTGAAGGGGATATTACCAGTCTGTTATATGGTACATTGTATTAAAATCTATGAATGAGAACAAAACAATTGTTTGGTTACAAATGGAGTTTAAAAGGGCGGCTGCTATGCTGCCCTTAATTTTAAGGCGAGCAATGATACTGACAGCTGTGTGTCTGATAGCTGCGGGTATGATTGCTTTTTGCGTGAAAACAATGCGTGCAAAACACAGCGAAGAGCCCAAATTACGAATTGGTTATACTGCGGAAGAAAATATGGTGACAAATCTGGCAGTTTCCTATGTGCAGAATATGGAGTCCATTCAGAGCATTTGTAGTTTGGAGGCAGTCACTGAGCAGGAAGGAAAACAGCTTTTGGAAAACGGAGTGCTGTCGGCGCTGATTGTTCTGCCACCAGATGTTATGAATGAGATTTTATCTGGAAGCAATACGCCTGCTACGCTGTATCTTCCGCAAAAAAATGCTGGCGGGCTGTCAGATGGCGGACTGAGTGCGGTGGGAGAACTGTTGTTTGAAGAGCTTGCTACTGCTGGAATGGGAATGCTTGGCACTGCGCAGGCTGAGATTTATGCGGCGGAAGCAATTTTTCAGGAGCTTTCCCCAGAGGCTTTGCAGTCGCTGTATGATGATATCAATCAATTTAATCTAAAGACAGTTGCAGACCGGGAGAAACTGTTTCAGACGAAAACGCTTTCTCTTACAGAAAATGATACGTATGTGGTCTATTATGGGAGTGCATTTTTAACGGTATATGGATTGTTTGCCGGCTTATTTTTTGGCGCATTTTGCAAGCGTAGTAGCCTGCAGCAGACAATGGCTGCTAAGCGAATTGGAGTAGGATATGCGGCGCAGTTTGCGGTCAGATGTCAGGCAGGATTTCTGTTAATGTTTTTGACCTTACTGTTGCCGTTTGGCTTGCTAATCGTTATTTTGCCAAGGTTAGACAAGTTTCTGACGATTCATTTGACATTTTCTGGAATCATTGCATTACTTTTCATGATACTTTTTCTGACAGAGTATTTTATGATGATTTATCAGCTTGTGGAAAAGCAAGAGTCTGCGCTGGTGGTGATTGGTGTCTCGGCGGTGTTGCAGGCATACCTGTCAGGATGTTTTATTCCGTCTGTGCTGTTGCCGCAGGCGGTGGCATCCATTGGAAAACTGTTTCCGGCTGCCATGCTCAAAAAAGGATTTACAATAGTACTTACTGGTGAAGCACAAGGTTTAGAGTATATAGTGATAGGAATTTTGATCTGGGGATTGTTGTTATTTTTGATAGCGGTTTGGTCTATGCACAACAACGAGAAAAGAAATGCTCGTGCGCGTCAAAAAGTGACAGTGAGAAAATTTTCAGTGCCATCACTAGGCATGGTGCTGTTTCGGCGCTTTTTGCACAGGAAAAGCATTTGGCTTAGTTTGCTCTGCATTTTGGTGTTGTCCATGTCAATTATAAAGGTGGAGCAAAACTCGCAGGCACAGATTCGAGTGGCAGTTTATGACGCGTCAGGAGCATTTGCAGAACTGCTCTGCGCATATGACGGCTTGGCGCAGTTTGAAATGTATGAGAGTGATATGAAGGTGCAGGACGCGGTACAAAAAGGCAAAGTGGAGTGCGGCTATATTCTTCCGGCAACACTGACAGACGAAATGGCAGCACAGGAGGCAAAACGAGAGATTATTGTCTATCAAGATGCGGATGCAGTGGCAGTACCCGTTGTGAATGAGATTTTATTTGAGCGGATTTTTCGGCAAGTATCCTTCACATGGTTTGTGGATTATATCACACAAATGAAAGTTGTCGGACAAACAGAAATGGATGCAGAATATGTGAAGGCTGTTGTAGCAGACTGCTTTCATAAGGAAATTGAAGATGGAACAACATTTCGATTTGAAGTGCAACGCCTGAATATGGAAAGTCGAGTTCCAGAAAACCAGCAGACAAAACGTACAATATATCCTTCTTATCTGATTGCAGTGATTGCAGTGGTACTGTGTACACTACAAGGTATTTTGCAGGTGATAATGGACTTTAGGAAGCAAAATTTCTATAGACAAAATCGACTTGCAGTTTCGGCGTTTACATTGTTTTATCCAGTGTTGTTAGGCATTCTCTGTGCTTTTTTGATTCTGATTAATTCCTATTGACTTCCTAGGAAATGAATGATATAATGCAAGAATGTTATTGGCATAAAAGAGGGATTTATGAGCGCAGGAGGAGATTTTTATGATTATATCAACCAAGGGGCGATACGCTTTGCGCATTATGTTAGATTTGGCAAATCATTCTGGTGAGAAGGTAAAACTTAAAGAGATTGCTTTCAGACAGGAGATATCTGAAAAATATATGGAGCAGATTATTGCTGTTTTAAACAAGGCAGGTTATGTGCGTAGCACACGTGGTGCGCAGGGTGGCTATCAGCTAGTAAAGGAACCAAAAGAATATGCGGTCGGAATGATTTTGCGGTTGACAGAGGGTTCACTTGCGCCAGTGGAATGCCTTTCTGGAAATGCACTTCCCTGTGAGCGTGAAGGCAAGTGTGCGGCGGTTGAGTTGTACCGGCGTATTTATGATGCTGTGAACGGTGTGATTGACTCGACAACGTTGCAGGATTTGCTCGATATTGAACAGGAGAAAACAAAGCGTGAATAACGTTAAGGAGGAAAAAGCAATGATATATCTTGATAATGCGGCGACAACCAGAATGTCTGCGGAAGTATTTGATGCGATGAAGCCGTATTTTTGTGAACAGTATGCAAATCCGTCAGCGATCTACAGTTTTGCAGGCAGCGCTGCAAAGGCTGTAGATGAGGCGCGAAAAAAGACGGCGGTGCTTATTGGAGCACGGCCGGAAGAAATTTATTTTACTGCTGGGGGCAGTGAGTCTGACAACTGGGCAATCAGGGCTGCGGCAGAGTTTGGCAAGACAAAAGGAAAGCACATTATCACTTCTGCGATAGAGCACCATGCGGTGTTGCATACCTGTAAATATCTTGAAAAACAGGGCTATGAAGTGACGTATGTCAATGTGGATGCACATGGAAAAATAAAATTGGATGCGCTGGAAGCGGCGATTAGACCAGATACGATTCTTATCACTGTCATGGCGGCAAACAATGAGATTGGCACCATACAGCCTTTGAAGGAGATCGGTGCGATTGCAAAGAAGAACAATATCCTTTTTCATACAGATGCGGTGCAGGCATATGGTCATATTCCGCTCTCTGTAGAGGAGATGGGCATTGACTTGCTGAGCGCCAGCGGGCATAAATTCAATGGACCAAAAGGAGTTGGATTTTTGTATATCCGAAGAGGGGTGCGCATTGGCGCCCTGATACACGGCGGCGCGCAGGAGCGTTCACGCCGGGCCGGAACGCTGAATACGCCGGGTATTGTAGGAATGGGAGTTGCTGCGGAGCTTGCGGCAAAGAGTCTGGAAGAGCGCATGAAAAAAGAGATGGAGCTGCGGGATTATCTGATTGATCGCATATTAAAGGAAGTGCCACACAGCAGACTGAATGGACATGTGACAGACAGGCTTCCCAATAATGCAAATTTTTGTTTTGAATTTATTGAAGGGGAATCTTTGTTGATATTGCTCGACCAACAGGGAATCTGTGCGTCTTCTGGTTCCGCTTGCACTTCTGGTTCGCTGGACCCGTCGCATGTCCTGCTGGCGATTGGACTGCCACACGAGATAGCGCATGGTTCCCTCAGGTTGACGCTTTCGGAAGAGACAACAAAAGAAGAGATAGATTTTACGGTGGAGGCAATCAAAAAGATTGTGGAGAGACTTCGTGCGATGTCGCCATTGTATGAGGACAGTATAAAAGGGGTATAAAGAGAGGTGGCATATTAATGTACAGTGAGAAGGTAATGGACCATTTTAATAATCCGCGCAATGTGGGGGCAATTGAGAATGCGAGTGGCGTGGGAACTGTAGGGAATGCGAAGTGCGGTGACATTATGCGCATATATCTTGATATTGATGACAATGGTATTATACAGGAAGCAAAGTTCAAAACATTTGGCTGCGGCGCCGCAGTGGCGACCAGCAGCATGGCGACAGAACTTGTGAAAGGCAAGTCAGTACAGCAGGCATTAGAGGTCACTAACAAGGCAGTTATGGAGGCCCTTGATGGATTGCCGCCTGTGAAGGTACACTGTTCGCTCCTTGCAGAAGAGGCAATACATGCAGCACTCTGGGATTATGCTCAAAAAAATAACCTTACAATCGAAGGTTTGGAGAAGCCTGTCAGTGATATTGAAGAAAAAACGGAGGAGGAATATTAATAAAAATCCGGTCTTTTAGGGACCGGATTTTGTGTTGTGAGGATAACAACCAGTATGTTGCTGAAAGGAGTGCTCAGTTATCAACAGCAACAAATTTTCACAAGATTTGTATAAAATTTATTGATAATAGAGACAATTTGCACTATACTAATAATACATGGGTTGATTATGGAATCAATTGTACCCGAAGAATAGGAGGAGTAACGATGAAATATGTGATCTTAGGCGGTGTTGCGGCCGGAACGAAAGCGGCGGCCAAGCTCAAACGTCTTGATCGACAGTCGGAGGTGAAGATTTTTACAAAGAGTACAGATATTTCCTACGCTGGCTGCGGACTTCCATACTATATTGGTGGAGACATTGCCACAAGGGAGGAACTGATTGTAAATTCACCAGCCAAATATACAGGATTGACAGGCGCTCAGGTGGAGACTGGATGCGAGGCAGTCCGAGTGGACAGCACAAACAAACAGGTTTGCTTTCGTCGTGCGAATGGAGATGAATTTTGGGAAGATTATGATAAGCTAATTATAGCGACAGGGGCGACCCCTTTTGTTCCTCCTGTGGAAGGTGTGAAACTTGTAGGGGCATTTTGTGTGCGCACGCCAGATGATGCGGAGGCGGTTCGTGCGTATGCAAAGACCAATCAGTGCCGCAAAGCGGTCGTGTGCGGAGCTGGTTTTATAGGACTTGAAGTTGCAGAGAATCTTGCTGCATTGCAGATGGAAGTGACAGTGATTGATGCTGCATCGCAGATTATGCCCAATGCATTTGATGCAGATATGGCAGGATACGCCAGACGCAGATTGAAGGCAAGTGGAATGCGTGTGCTTACATCTGTGAGTCTTCAGGGAATCAACGGAACGGAAAAGGTTGAAAGTGTACGCACAGACAATGGTGTTCTGTCGGCAGATATTGTAATCTTAGCAATCGGTGTGCGGCCTGCTACAGAATTTCTGAATGACTCAGGAATTGAGATGGTGAGGGGAACAATCCTTGTGGATGAAACGATGCAGACAAACTTGCCAGATATCTATGCGGCTGGTGACTGCGCGATGGTAAAAAATGCACTGACTGACAGACCACAATGGTCGGCAATGGGATCTACTGCAAATCTCGCTGCGCGTGCTATGGCAAAAAAACTGTACGGACAAGGAAATGGATATGGTGGCTGTTTAGGGACTGGTGTTGTGCGGCTGCTTCCAGATTTAAATGGTGGCAGAACTGGTCTTACGCAAGAACAGGCAGTGGCAGCCGGATTTGATGCGGAATCGGTAGTTTGCATACTGGATGACAAAGCACATTATTATCCAGGTGCATCTTCCTTCATTGTGAAACTTACAGCAGATAAAGAAACGCGCAGGCTTCTTGGGATTCAGGTGCTTGGCGCAGGTGCTGTAGACAAAATGGTAGATATCGCTGTGACAGGACTGTATCAGGGAATGAAACTGGATGATTTTGACACGATGGATTTTGCCTATGCGCCGCCATTTTCCACGGCAATTCATCCGTTTGTCACGGCTTGTTACATATTGGAAAATAAGATAGATGGGGGATTTGACAGCATGAGTCCGGCTGAGTATGCTTCTGGTGCTGCAAAGGGTTATACCATATTGGATGTACAGCCAGCGCCTGCGATTCCAAATGCGCGTTGGATAGAACTCTCTAAGGTGACAGAGCCGCTTGAGGGTTTGGAGAAGGATGCAAAACTTTTGCTTGTGTGTGCAAAGGGCAAACGAGGATACTTTTTGCAGAATCGATTAAAGGCATTGGGATACACGAATACGCGTGTCCTAGAGGGCGGTGTCACCTTCAATGAAGTAAAAGTACCACGCAATGGAACCAAGTTGTCATCGGAGGATATCAAGCGCGTAAAAGGGCTTGGCTGCCTGCAGGATAAGCGCTATGATGATATTTTTAATGTTCGTGTAATTACAAGAAATGGAAAAATTACAGCGGAGGAGCAGAAAAGGATTGCAGAGGCAGCAGAACGGTTTGGAACAGGCGAGGTGACAATGACCACGCGTCTCACTCTGGAAATACAAGGAGTCCCATATGACAACATTGATGCTATACGGGAGTTTCTAGCGGAGGCTGGACTTGAGACTGGCGGTACAGGTTCTAAAGTACGTCCTGTCGTATCCTGCAAGGGAACAACATGCCAGTATGGTCTGATTGATACCTTTGCGCTCTCGCAGAAACTGCACGAACGTTATTACGAAGGATATCATGATATTGCGCTGCCACACAAGTTTAAAATTGCAGTTGGCGGTTGCCCCAATAACTGTGTAAAACCAGATCTAAATGACCTTGGAATTATTGGTCAGCGCGTGCCAGAGATTGACTTGTCAAAATGCCGCGGCTGTAAGGTGTGCCAGGTGGAGAAGGGTTGTCCAATTCATGTGGCGCAGATGGAAGATGGAAAGATTCGGATAGCGTCAGATACGTGCAATCACTGTGGACGTTGCATAGGCAAATGTCCGTTTGGTGCAGTGAATGAGTCCATGACGGGTTATCGCATTTATATAGGTGGGCGCTGGGGAAAGAAAGTGGCACAGGGGCATATGATTGAAAAAATCTTTACGTCCGAGGAAGAAGTGATTGCGATGACAGAACGTGCAATTTTATTCTTCCGAGATGAAGGGCTTTCTGGAGAACGTTTTGCAGATACAATTGACCGGCTTGGATTTAACTATGTGCAGGAAAAACTGCTGAACAATGCAATTGACCGTGAACAGATTTTGAAGAAAACAGTAGTGGGTGGAGCAACATGTTAGGTATTCTGCCATGTGGGAACAACGCAGGCAGGTTCAAATAATAAGGAGGATAATCAAATGGAGAAAAAAAGAAACATTATTGTAGGTCAGTCTGGTGGTCCGACATCAGTGATCAATTCCAGTCTGGCAGGAGTGTACAAGACTGCCAAGGAGAGAGGATTCCACAAGGTATATGGTATGCTGCATGGAGTACAGGGATTTTTGGATGAGCAGTATGTGGATTTGTCTACACAGATTCATTCAGATATGGATATCGAACTCTTAAAGAGGACACCGTCGGCGTTTTTGGGTTCCTGTCGTTATAAGCTGCCTGAAATCCATGAAAATCCAGACATTTACGATAGGATTTTTAACATTCTCGAAAAACTGGACATTGAAACCTTTATCTATATTGGCGGAAATGATTCCATGGACACCATCAAAAAGTTGTCTGATTATGCTATATTAAAAGGTCATTCACAGAAATTCTTAGGTGTGCCAAAGACGATTGACAATGACTTGGCATTGACAGATCACACACCAGGTTTTGGAAGTGCAGCAAAATATATTGCAACTTCCACAAAGGAGGTTATTCGTGACGCGCTGGGACTTACCTATCACAAGACTATGATTACAGTTATTGAAATTATGGGGCGTAACGCAGGCTGGCTTACCGGTGCGACAGCGCTTGCAAAGACAGAGGAATGTGATGGTCCAGATTTGATTTATCTGCCAGAGGTTCCATTTGACATTGATAAATTCCTGAAAAAAGTACAGGAACTGATAAAAAAGAAGGAATCCATTATTATCGCAGTGTCTGAAGGCATTAAGCTCTCCGATGGTAGATATGTCTGTGAGCTTTCGGGCAGATCAGATTATGTGGATGCGTTTGGACACAAGCAGCTTCAGGGAACTGCTGCTTATTTAGCTGGATTTTTAGGGGCGGAGATTGGCTGCAAGACGCGCAGTATTGAGTTCTCCACACTGCAAAGAAGTGCATCTCATATGGCTTCCCGCGTTGATGTGGATGAGGCGTTTATGGTAGGTGGTGCTGCTGTAAAGGCAGCGGACGAGGGAGACACCGGCAAGATGGTCGTGATTGACCGTGTTTCTGATGACCCGTATATGAGCGCTGCAGGCATCTATGATGTACACCGCATTGCAAACAATGAAAAGATGGTTCCAAGAAATTGGGTAAACAGAGAAGGAAACTATGTGACAGATGAGTTTATTAATTACATAGAGCCGCTGATTCAGGGGGACTATCAGCCGTTTATGGTTAATGGTCTGCCACAGCATTTGGTGCTCAAGAAAAAATAAAATCTGACAGAGCGTATGAGGCATAATTGTTTCATGCGCTCTTTTAAGCTTTTTATACTGCATTGACGCATGAAAACAGTGGTAGTATAATATTTCTAAAAAAGTCAGGACAGACGCAAAGTAGGAGAGTTTATATGAAAAGAAGGAAGTCATTTCAGGATATTATAATCGTTATATTTTTATTGGTGGCTGTGGCCATTTTATTCTGTTGGTATACGACACAGAACAGCGTCCGCATGGAGCAGCAGAATAAAAATTATGCAGCAGATTCGGCACGGCAGACTATGACGCGAATTAACGAAAAAATGAACAATGCGCTGGCGCTAATAACAACATATGCAAATTTTGTCAGCGAAGGGCTGAAAAAACCTGTAATTGACGAGCGTCTTCTAAAAGAAATTGAACATAATGCACTGTTTGATGCGGTGCTTTTTACGGACTCATCGGGGATAAACCATACCTCTGACGGGCGGACTTCTGACGCGTCGGACCGAGATTATTATCAGAGAGGAATGCGGGGCCAGGGTGGTATTGCGGTCATACTCGATTCCTATTTTTTTAATGAGACAATGGTGAGTTTTTATGCGCCAGTGCGGTATCAGGGTGAAATTATCGGTGTGCTGCGAGGGTCTTATCTCGCGGAGGAATATTTGAAGGACATGCTGACAACAACCTATTTTGGAGAGGCGGCAGATGTGTATTTATGCATGTCAAACGGCAGGGCAATTGCAAGTTCTAATGGCAATATCTATGAGGAAGATTTGATTGATACTCTTGTGAATAACAATGTGATTGACAGTCAGGTTGCCAGAGATGCAAAAGAAATCTTTGCGTATGGCGGAGAAGGTTCTTTTATCTGCGAACAGGGATATAAGACAGACAATCTTTGCGCGACACATCTGAAGGATTATGATTTTGTTCTGGTGCAGACTTTTCCAAAAGGTGTCACACAGCGCATGATTCGGGATGAGAATATCGTGGGAATCCAATTGGAAATTATGCTGATCGTGTTGTTTGTTCTCTACATTATTACATTGATTATCCGGGCAGGGCGGGAGAGAAAACTGCTGGAGAATGAAAACCGTGAGATGGGATATATTATTAAGGGTATCACCACCTTGTTTTCCCGTTTTGCGCTGGCGGATCTTGAAACAGGAACCTATCAGTATCTTGCAGGAACAAGGGCAGAGGACAATACATTGAGCACTTTTGGACAGTATGAGAACCTGGCAGAACATTTGTGTTCTATTATGATTGATGAAGAAGAGCGAGAAGAGTTTGCCAAAATGATTGACAAAGATTCGCTTGTCCGGGTGCTGGCGGAACAGAGCGATATACGATTTGAGCGTCATGTACTGTGCAATGGACAACCAGAATGGGAACATATGAATATCATTTGTCTGGAGAAGAAGGAGGGAAAGGCTGCCAAAGCACTGATTATTCGCCAGAATATTACGGAAGTAAAAGAAAAAGAATTAGAGATTCAGGAACAAATGTTTCTTGCGAATCGCAAGGAGCGTCAGTATCAACTTGCGATTATGTCCAAATCCATCTATACATTCGAGTTTAATTTGACCAAGGATTTGTTAGAGCAGGATATTCTGCGCACCGTAAATGGACAGCAGATATCCCTGCTTGAAATGACAGGGCTTAGCGTGCCATGTCGGGCATCGGACTGGTTTGCACGACGCAGAAATTATGTTTCAGAGGAATCACTGAACGATTATGACACTATTATCAATTTCTGGTATCTGAAAGAATGTTTTGCGGCAGGTGAGGCGGAAGTAAGTGTTGAGTATTGGGGCAGGGATATTGATGAGCAGGAAATCTGCGTGCGCCAGTCATTCCTTATGACACAGGACGATAGAACAGGTGACATTATCGTTATGGTAGTGAAAAAAGAGATTACCGAGAGTGTCAGGAAGCAGCGCGAGCAGACACAAGCGCTACAGGATGCGCTGATGCAAGCACAACATGCAAATAGAGCAAAGACGACGTTTCTTTCTAATATGTCACATGATATCCGTACGCCAATGAATGCGATTATCGGGTTTACAACGATTGCGGTCAGTCATATTGACAATAAGGACCAAGTTCGAGATTGCCTGCAAAAAGTGCTTTCTTCCAGCAATCATCTGCTGAGTCTGATCAATGATATTCTGGATATGAGCAGAATTGAGAGTGGGAAAGTACAGATTAAGGAACAGGATTGTAATATTTCAGAGCTGATGCACAATCTAGTCAACATTATTCAGCCGCAGGTTAAGGCGAAGCAACTAGAATTGTTTATCGATACATTTGAGATTGTCAATGAGGATGTGATTGCAGATGCCCTAAAGCTAAATCAGGTATTTATCAACCTTTTGAGTAATGCTGTGAAATATACACCGGCGGGCGGGAGCATTGCATTTCGTATTATGCAGAAAACGACATTCCGCCATGGATATGGTGACTATGTATTTATTATTAAGGATAATGGTATTGGTATGTCTCCAGAATTTGTGGAACATATCTTTGAGCCGTTTGAGCGTGAGTCCACAGTAACGCAGTCAGGCATTCAGGGAACAGGACTTGGCATGGCAATCACAAGAAATATTGTGGAAATGATGGGAGGAGAGATTCGCGTTGAAAGTGAAGTTGGCAGAGGAAGTACCTTTACGGTCGAGATTTCTTTAAAGCTACAGGATATAGAGAGGAATGCGGCGCAGATTAAGGAGTTGGATGGTCTGCGCGCACTGGTCGTTGATGATGATTTCCATGTCTGCGACAGTGTGAGCAAGATGCTCAAACAGATTGGTATGCGTGCGGAATGGACTACTTCTGGCAGGGAAGCTGCATATCGCGCTCAGATGGCATATGAGGAAGGCGATGCATTTCATACATATATCATTGACTGGCAAATGCCGGAGACAAGTGGGGTGGAGACTGCCAGACGTATCCGCAGTGTGGCAGGGAGCGACGTACCAATTATTATTCTGACCGCATATGACTGGTCTGATATTCAGGAGGAAGCCAAGGCAGCAGGTGTGACTGCATTCTGTGCAAAACCGCTATTTATGTCAGATTTAAAGGCGGCATTGCTTGCTGCAAATAACCTGATTGACAATGAAGATGAAGTTGCTGAGTGGACACTTGCTGATTTTAGCGGAAAGCGTGTTCTGCTGGTTGAGGATATTGAGTTGAACCGTGAGATAGCGGAGGTGATTTTGGAGGAGGCTGGATTTGTTGTGGAGTCGGCGCCGGATGGAACAGATGCTGTCGCAATGGTGGAGAAGTCGCAAGAGTACTATTATGACGTGGTATTAATGGATGTACAAATGCCAATTATGAATGGATATGAAGCGACACGCACAATTCGTAACATGCCAAGAAAGGATGTAAAGAGTTTGCCAATTATTGCCATGACAGCCAATGCACTTGAGGAGGATAAGGAGGCGGCATTGAAAAATGGAATGAATGCGCATATTTCCAAGCCGCTAAATATGGATATTTTTATCGCAGTGCTTAAGCAGTTTGTGCGGTGAGAAATGGAGCTTCAAAATGTGGGATAACTGGAAGCGCAAAGAAATATTTTTTGTATTGATACTGATTCTCGCTATAGTTGTGTACAGTTTTGTACAGAGCAAAAAAACTGATTTTCAGAAAAAAGAAATGCATTTGACAGAGAATACAGAAAATGCAGCATTAATTCGGCAGCAGGCAGAAGAGATTTTGGGTACTATGTCAATCGAGCAAAAAGTATATCAAATGTTTATTGTAACGCCAGAGGCACTGACAGACGGCATAACTGTTACTACAGCAGATGAGATAGTGCGCGGTTTCTTAAAAGAACGTCCGGTTGGTGGAGTTGTCTACTTTTCGCAAAATCTGACAGATACAGAACAGACAGAAAAATTACTGCGTCAAATGCAAGAATACGCACAGGAAGTGGAAGGTTTGCCGCTGTTTCAATGTGTAGATGAGGAGGGTGGAACTGTGGCACGTATTGGAAATCAAGCTGGTTTTGATGTGCCAAAAATCAAACCGATGAGAAAGATAAAATCAGAGGAAGACGCATATAAAGCTGGCAAAACCATTGGAATATATCTGCGAAAATTGGGATTTAATTTGAATTTTGCGCCGGATGCAGATGTTTTGACAAACCCGAAAAATACAGCGATTGGAAACCGTTCTTTTGGAAAGGATGCAAAACAGGTATTGCGCTACGCCAGTGCTTATTCTGACGGGCTACACGAGAGCGGAATAAGAAGCACTTTTAAACATTTTCCAGGGCATGGCGCCACAGAGGCGGACACGCACAATGATTTTGCGTATACAGATAAAACTTAGATGCATCACTTATTTTTCTACAGTTCCTAAATTATCATATGAATTAAAACAGCCTCAAAGGAGCGTATCATTCCTGTGAGGCTGCTTTTTAATTTATTAGTATTCCATTGCCTTTTCTTCGTTGTTTAATACGCGCAGAGCACCCTGTGCTAATGCAAGCAGTTCATCCTCTCCAGGATATACCGTGAAAGGAGCAATCCACTCTGCATATTCTTTGAGTGCAGCAACAACGTCCTCGCCATATGCAATGCCGCCAGTCACAATAATCTGGTCAACTTTTCCGCTTAGGACACAAGCCATTGATCCGATATCTTTTGATACCTGCAACAAAAATGCTTTTTTTGCTTCCGCAGCTTTCTTGTCGCCTTCGTTTGCGCGCTTTGTAACTTCACGCATATCGTTTGTTCCAAGGTAAGCGTTAAATCCACCTTTGCCTACAATTTTGCTGTAGACTTCTTTTTCTGTGTATTTTTCAGAGAAACACATCTTAATCAAAGCACCACTAGGCACTGCGCCGGCACGCTCTGGGGAGAATGCCCCATCTCCGTCCAATGCGTTGAACACATCTACAACTTTTCCATTGATATGAGCGCCTACAGAGACACCGCCCCCCATATGAACAACAATTAAACGAAGAGTGTCATATGGTTTTCCAATTTCTTTTGCGTATCTCTTTGCAACTGCTTTCTGGTTTAGTGCGTGGAATACACTGGTGCGTGGAAGTTCAGGAACACCAGAATATCTTGCGATTGGCATTAATTCATCCACTACAACCGGATCAACAATATAGGAAGGAACACCGATAGAATCTGCAATTTCCCGCGCAAGAATGCCACCAAGATTGGAAGCGTGCTGTCCTTGCACGCCTATTTTTAAGTCAGCGAGCAGGGCATCTGTCACCGCATATGTACCCCCTGGAATAGGTTTGAGCATACCGCCGCGACCTACGACAACATTTAGTGACTTGATATCAAAATTTTTCTCTGCCAACAGGTCTGTAATAATCTTTTTACGGAAATCCTTTTGGTCAACAATTGTAGCGTACTGGGAAATCTCTTCAGTAGAGTGTCTCAGTGTTTCTTCAAACAAGAGAGTCTCGTCCTCAAATACGCCAATCTTAGTAGAAGTAGAGCCTGGATTGATAATCAAACTTTTGATTGCCATGTTAAATTCTCCTTTTCATATGTTATTTTGCTTTTTGCATGGACTCTGCGACAACTGCTGCGAGTGCGATAGAGTTTAGCTTTGCCTCAAAGCTATCAGAGCGGGAAGTCAATATGACAGGTGCTGCTGTTCCAGTCAGAATATTGCCATTTTTCACGTCACAAAGGTGTGTCAATACTTTATATACAAGGTTGCCAGAATGGATATCTGGGAAGAGAATCACATCAGCATCACCTGCAATCTTTCTGTCAGTTCCACCTTTGTGTGCAGCAGCAGCACTGTCAATTGCCATATCCATAGAGAGTGGTCCATCAATTATGCAACCTGTAATTTTGCCGTCGGCGTTCATTTTGGTGAGCTCGTCTGCGTCAACTGTACAAGGCATCTTGGGATTCACAACCTCTACCGCAGCGACTGGGGCAACCTTTGGCTCTGCAATACCACATGCGTGGCAAACCTCAACAGTATTGTTGATAATAGCAACTTTGTCTTCCAGTGTAGGATAAGTCATAAATGCAACGTCTGATAAGAACAAAAGACGGTCAATTCCTTTGATTTCAAATACACATACGTGAGAGAGTGGTTTGCCTGTGCGCAAGCCAACTTCCTTGTCAAGAACACTCTTTAAGAAATTCTTTGTGTCAATCAAGCCTTTCATGTACATGTCCGCCTTACCGTCATGTACAAGCTTTACAGCAGTGTGTGCAGCCTGAACATGGTCTGGCTCGTTGATAATCTCGAAACCTGCCAAATCCATATTCATGTTGGCAGCGATCTCTTTCATCTTCGCCTCGTCTCCGACAAGAATCGCGTCCGCGATGCCTTTTTCTTTTGCAGCCTTTACAGCTTCTAACACCGGCTCATCCTCCGCCACAGCCACAGCCACTGTCTTGCGGTCACACTCATAAACCTTTTGCAGTAAATCTTTAAAACCTTTACTCATTTGAAACACCTCATCATTTTATATATTTTTATGTTAAAATAATAACACTTTCAAAAACGGTGGTCAAGGTAGTAGGCGATTATTATTACTGTTTCAATAACAATTCAGCCTTCGGTTTCCTATTACAAGCATCAAGCTATGCAAAATCACTTCGTGGTGGCTTGATGCATCTCAACCACTACGTTATTTCACGGACTTTGCAGCGTAATGCAAAGTCCTGAGGCTGAATTGTAACCTGTTTCAGGCTTATCTATATATAAGTTGGCTAGAATTTTGGAAGAGGAACTTCTGCGTGTATTGCTAAATTTGTTGTAGGATCGTATAATAAAAGAACAAAAAGGGAAAACGGTGTAATTACATGTTCTTTGGGAGGAATAATGGAGGAAATATGGAAAAAAAAACAGCTAGTGAGACTCCGATACAAGTGATGGAATGCGCGCTGGATATGGGGGAGACAATGCTGCGCTGTGGTGCGGAGATTTTAAGAGTTGAGGATACGATTACACGCATCTGTACTGCATATGGCGGTGGGATTGTGGATGTGTTTACCATTCTGTCACTGATTATTTTGAGCTGGAAAACGGATACCGGGGAAAACCATACACTGACAAGGCGCATTAATCCGCATCCAACGGACTTGAATAAATTGGAAGATTTGAATGCCCTTTCCAGATATATTTGTGAGAAGAAACCACCATGTAATGAGATTCAGCAGAGTATCTGTGCGATTATGGCACCGGAAGAACGGCGCATCTACAAATCAAAAATGACGGGCTATGTGTTACTGGTATCTGCTTTTACACTGTTTTTTGGAGGGAATCTGCGGGATGGACTGGCGGCTGGAGCCGTGGCAATACTGATGTATCTGTGGGATTATTGTTTTGCATCACATGGCAGAAACCGAGTGGTATACAGCCTAGTAATCTCTGTGGTGGCAGGGATACTCTGCTGCTTTTCTGTGCTGATTGGGATTGGACAGAATATAGACAAGGTTATGATTGGTAGCATTATGCTCATGATTCCTGGCATCAATTTGATGAATGCACTGCGGGATATGATGTGTGGGGATATTATTACAGGTATTCTTCGGCTTGCAGAGGCCCTGATGATGGCGATAGCGATTGCGGTAGGGTTTGGTATTGCGATTATGCTGTTTGGAGGGCTGTTGGGATGATAGGGATTTTTTGGGAAAAGTATTTTGTGATGATACTGACGGCTGCGATTGGTACAATTGGCTATTGTCTGAATATCAATGTAAAGCGCAATAAGATTGTATATGGTTGTATCGGTGGGGTGGTGTCAACTTTTTTGTATTGTGTGTGCGTGGATGCAGAATTATCTTTGCTGGTACAGAATCTGATTCCGGCGGCAGTAGTGACGCTGTATGCGGAGGTGCTTGCAAGGATTGTGAAGGCGCCGGCAACAGTTTTTTTAATTCCGTCCATTATACCATTGGTGCCAGGGGGCAGGCTTTATTACACAATGCGTGCCATTGTAGACGGCAATGGGGAGGACGCGAAAATTTATGCGATGGAGACTTTGGTGATAGCACTTGGCATAGCAGTGGGAATTGTGGTAATTTCTTTGATGTTCTATCATGTCAGTCATAAAAATATCCAATACAAAGTGCGTTTTGATCAAATTAAAAAAAGCGCACAGATGGAGGGAGGAACTTCATCTAGTACATCGAATAATAAATTCTGACACATTGGCTTGTCTGAGTGCCAGTTAAGTATTATTCGATGTACTAGTACTCCATCCGGTCAGAAATTAGATTCGTGAACCGCCTGTTTCGCACCGTTACGTCGTTAAAATTTCTAGACGATGCCACCACATCGCCGTCGAAATTCTGCCTAGCACTGACACGAACCATGCAGTGCACAACTCTAATTTCTGTCTGGATGGAGCACTAGAGCGCAGAAGTAAATAATTCAGTTTACATTTGCGTCTTTATTCTGGTATGGGTCATGTTCCCGAGTGGCATGTTCTCGATAAAGTTTGGGCGTGACACCAGTGCGTTTTTTGAATAGGCGGCTAAAGTAGTAAATATCTGGAATCCCGCATTGCTGTGCGATGATTTTCATAGGAAGTTCTGTCACAATCAGAAGTTTTTTTGCCTGTTCAATACGTTGGCGGTTCACAAAATCTGTCAGCGGAATGCCAACTTCTTTTTTGAACAGCGTTGACAGATAGCTGGCATTGACATTTAACCAATCCGACATTGCTTTCAAACTTAAATCAGCCGTTAGATCGGAATTGATATACGTAATAATTTTCTGTGTCAGCAGTGAGTAATCTTTAAGTGTATGCTTGCGAATAAGACGACAGTAATTAAGTACTATGTGAGACCAGACAGAGTGGCATTGTTCTTTGCTTGCAGTCTGCTCAATAAGCTGGATGTGCTGGTTGGAGCACATATCTATATGAATTGGATGAACACCAGCTTCCTCTGCTTTCTTGCGAAAGAGTGTGTTGAAAGCAATTGTATAGTCTTTATAATCGCGCAGCTCATCGGACATGCGGTGGGGTAATGTCAGTGAGGATAACTTAGATACAAGCGCCATTGATTTGGCTTCATTGCCTAGGAAAACAGCTTCCAACATTTGTCCCTCCAAGGCATATCGCATCTCAATCATTTCAATATTCATCATGGAATTTTCCGCACTTTGATATTGATGAGAATAAAATTCATACCATTCATCCATATCATTTAAATCTTGATAAATTGTTTCAAATTGATTTTCCCCAAACAAAAAATTGCCTAGAGTCAGAAAAAGACTGTAATAAAACGCTGGGGCAGGAAAAGAGGACAGACGCAAGTAATAACCTTGCAAAATTGTGTATAGGTCTTGTGGCAATTGCAGTTTTGCTGCAATTTCATTTAGGCGGGAGGAGCGCATGTCTTCAAAAAGAACTGGACCACAGATCATCAGCGTATCACTGTCTGGCAGACGTAAAATGCTGTAGGAACACTGAAAGATGTCTTTTAGGTGATAAATAGTCTTATCTTTTAAATTACTTAAAAATGTAAACATTGTATCTGGTTTGTAATCTCGTAGAATCGTAGCGCGTAATCCATAGTCCATCTGTGTGAAATTTTCACAGGAAGGCGAGGTAAATTGAATAGGAATACGGTTGTTTTCCAGCAAACTTTGTACAAAGGATAGTAATGTTTTTTGGGACAGGTCTGATTCTGATAAGTCTTTTTTTGACAAGTTGTTTTGCATATGCATCTACTCTTTTCTTAAATTTGATTTGTGAATTAAAAGCAGTGTCTTATTTTATACAACAAATTTAGATATTTTTTATTTATTTTTGCACATTTTTTAGATAAAATCAACACAATATAATAATAATGCAAAAAAATCAAAAAATCGTATCTCGCAAAAGCAAATAAATAAAAATATGATGTAGATATGCAGAAACAACAAAAAGTACGTTAAAACAAAGAGAAAATTGTATAAGTTAACATATATACAATCGGGCAATGATATAATATATTGGTAACTTTATCTATATTATAAAACTGATATATTTTTTTGAAATGCAGATTGACAATCTGTGCACAGAAAGGGTCAATTGGATAGAGAAAATACAAAATATAATAATTGCCAGATAAATTGAAAGGAGGACTTTACATGAGAACAATTATCAACCTGAACAAGAGCTGGAGGTTTATCAAGGAGAATGTAGGACTTCCAGACAAGCTTCCAACTGATTGGGGAGAGGTAGACTTACCACACACATGGAATGCAGTGGATGGTCATGACGGGAATGGTAGCTATGACAGGGGATGCTATTGGTATGCACGAACATTCCAGGCACCCAAACAGCCACTTGCAGGTGGGCGTATTTTTGTGGATATTCCAGCGGCAGGACAGCAAGCGACTGTGTACGTAAATGGAAAGGAAATTTGCTACCATGAAGGTGGTTATTCTACATTTCGTGCAGATATTACAGATGCATGTGTTGACAATGATGAGAATCTTTTGGTGGTTGCATGTAGTAATGAAAATAAGAGTAGTGTGTATCCGCAGTCCGCAGATTTTACATTCTACGGTGGTCTTTACCGCGGCTTGAATCTTATCAGTGTTCCAGAGACGCATTTTGAATTGATGTATTGGGGCAGTAATGGGTTGAAAGTTACGGCAACACCGACCAAGTGTGGCGGTGCAGAATTTGCATTGGAATCTTGGGTAGTAAATGCAGATGAAAATTTTACTGTATTGTATAGCATTTGTGACGCGGATGGTAAAGAGGTAGGATACAGTGTACGCCCAGCGGATAGCACGGCAGTAAAGATTTTTGTGCCAGATGTGACACTGTGGGATTGCGACAATCCATATTTGTACACTGTCACAGCGGTTCTCCAAAGACGCAATGAAGCATATGATACAGTTTCTGCGCGTGTAGGGGTGAGAAGTTTTTCGTGTGACCCAGATAAGGGATTTATACTAAATGGTGTGCCGACGCCTTTGCGTGGTGTTAGCCGTCACCAAGATCAGCTTTACAAGGGCAACGCGCTGACCAGAGAAGAACATTATCAGGATGCGAGGATTATCAAGGAACTTGGTGCCAACACAATTCGCCTTGCACATTATCAGCACTCGCAGGATTTTTATGACGCGTGTGATGAACTTGGATTTATTGTGTGGGCTGAGATTCCATTTATCAGTGTAATGAATCCCGATCCGGCAGCACATCAGAACTGTATTACACAGATGAAAGAGTTAATTTTGCAAAATTATAACCACACAAGCATTTGCTTCTGGGGTGTTTCCAATGAAATTTTAATTGGCGGTATTTCTGAGCAGTTAGTCGAGAATCACAAGGAATTAAATGCGTTGTGCAAGGAATTAGATCCAACCCGTCTGACCACCATTGCACATGTTTCTATGACGCCGGTTGACAGCCCTGTTCACAATATCACAGATGTGGAGAGTTACAATCACTACTTTGGCTGGTATGGCGGAAAGATGGAAGATAATGGTCCATGGCTTGATAATTTCCATAAGGCACATCCAGAAATTTGCCTTGGTCTTTCGGAGTATGGTTGCGAGGGCATTATCACTTATCATGGACCAAATCCGGCATGTAAAGATTACAGTGAGGAATATCAGGCGTTGTACCATGAACATATGGCGAAGGTGCTCGACGAGCGTCCATGGATATGGTCAAGCCATGTGTGGAACATGTTTGATTTTGGCTGTGCAGCGAGAAATGAGGGCGGTGTGGCAGGACGTAATAACAAAGGTCTGGTTACAATGGATCGCTGTACAAAGAAGGATAGTTATTACATTTATAAGGCATACTGGAATAAGGAGCCAATGATTCACCTGTGTGGAAAGCGTTACGCACAGCGCGCAGGGGAAACAACACAGATTCGTGTGTACTCAAACCAGCCAACAGTTTCTCTGTTTGTCAATGGAGAACTTGCACAGGTTATGACAGCACAGAAAGTGTTTGTATTCACAGTTGCACTGAAGGAAGGCTTTAATAGTATTTTAGCACAGGCAGGTAGCTGCAAGGATAGTATGACGCTGGAGAAGGTGGAGAAGGAGCCAGATATCTATGTTCTTCCTGAAGTAAACGAAAGAGCAGAGGGTGTGGCAAACTGGTTTAAACTTGCGGGCGATTTGGATCTCAAAGCACCAATGGAATTCCCAGAGGGCAAGTACAATGTCAAATGTAAAATGGAAGAACTTGCAGAGTGCCCAGAGGCAATGGAGATTGTGGCAAAAGCAGTGAAGCTTGCAACGAATTTTGATGTGCGCCCAGGTGTTGGCATGTGGGATATGATGAAGTCTATGGCGCCAGAAGGAATGGTGAATATGGCCGGCAATATGCTGCCAGAAGGGTTCTTGGAGAGCCTAAATGTTCAGCTTATCAAGATTGATAAAAAATAAGTAAATTGGTAACGATAAAAGATACTAAAAAATTAAGAGATAAAGATAAATCCGAGAGGAGGATTTTTATGGCAAAAAGTGCAAATGCCTCAGTACCCGCGTTTGGTATGAAGGATAAACTGGGATATATGTTTGGCGATTTTGGTAATGATTTTACGTTTATTTTATCCTCGAGCTTTATGCTGAAGTTTTACACGGATGTTATGGGAATTGACGCGGCAGTTGTTGGGCTTTTAATGATGGCGGCACGATTTATCGATGCATTTACAGATGTGACGATGGGTCAGATTGTCGACCGTTCCAAGCCAACAAAAGATGGTAAGTTTAAACCGTGGATTAAACGTATGTGCGGACCCGTGGCGATTGCTTCGTTTCTGATTTATCAATCGGGATTTGCCAATATGGCATATGGATTTAAGGTGTTCTGGATGGTTATCACATATATTCTGTGGGGTTCCATTTTTTATACTTCTATTAATATTCCATATGGCTCCATGGCTTCAGCAGTCTCCGCAGACCCAAAAGACCGCGCAGAACTCTCCACATGGAGAACGATTGGCGCGACACTTGCAGGGTTGGTAATTGGTGTAGGTACCCCGATGTTTGCTTATGAGACAGTAAATGGTAACACAGTTCTGTCTGGCCCTCGTATGACAATTATTGCAGGTGTATTTGGTGTGATGGCGATTATCTGCTATCTACTCTGCTTTAGTCTGGTGAGAGAGCGCGTGGAAGTTCCTGCAAACAACACGAAATTGAATGTTGGAAATCTATTAAAAAGTCTTGTTACAAACCGTTCGTTACTTGGCATTATAGCAGCAGCGATTGCTTTGCTTCTTGCAATGTTGACAATGCAAGGTATGGCAGGTTATGTGTTCCCGAATTATTATAAGAGCGCATCTGCACAGTCGATGTCTTCTATGACTGGAACAATTGCGATGCTTGTAATCTGTGCTCCGCTTGCGTCCAAGCTTTCTGCTAAGTTTGGCAAGAAGGAATTGTCTGTAGTTTCCTGTACAGTGGCTGCAGTTGTGTATCTGGTATGTCTGATTGTGCATCCACAAAATGCATTTGTATATGTTGGATTTTTTACCGTTGCATATATAGGGCTTGGATTCTTTAACACCGTTATCTGGGCGATGATTACAGATGTTATTGATGATGCAGAAGTGAAGAATGGTGTGCGCGAAGATGGTACAATCTATTCTGTATATTCTTTTGCTAGAAAGCTGGGGCAAGCACTTTCCGCAGGACTTACAGGTTCACTGCTGACTATGATTGGATATTCTAATGCAACAGCATTTGATCCAGAAGTGACAGATCGAATTTTTAAGCTCTCTTGTATTGCGCCAATCATTGGCTTTGCACTTGTAGCAGTATTTTTAATTACAATCTATCCATTGAATAAGAAGCGTGTGGAGGAGAATGTTGCTATACTTGCACGCAAACGCAATAAATAATAGTAATAAGGAATTTTTGTAATCGTTTCAAAAAGTAGTAAAGAAAAAACAAGTAAGAAGGGGGGCAGGTGATGGCAAATCAATTTTTGACGTATACAAAAAGAAGTGATTTTCTGGTCTGTGTGGATAGTGATGGCTGTGCGATGGACACAATGGATATCAAGCATATCCGCTGTTTTGGACCTTGTATGGTTGCAGAGTGGGGCCTGGAAGAGTGGCGTGATGCAATACTGGAACGTTGGAATGAGATTAATCTGTATACGATGACGCGTGGTGTCAATCGCTTTAAGGGACTTGTGAAAGCGCTTGATGAAATACGAGAAAAGTACTGCGAGATTGAGGAATTGGATGCGTTGGAACGATGGGTCAATGAGACATCAGAGTTGTCCAATGCTGCACTGGAACGGGAAATTGCCCAAAATGACAATATTTGCCTGCGCAAGGCGTTAGCTTGGAGCAAATCTGTAAATCAATCTATAGACAGGTTGCCGGAGGAGGACAAACGTCCTTTTCCGGGAGTTTTGGAAGCATTAAAAAGGGCATACCGCGACGCAGATATTGCCATTGTGTCCAGCGCTAACCTAAGTGCAGTGCTAGATGAATGGGATTATTACGGTCTGCTAGAGTATACCGATGTAGTGTTGGCACAGGATTCTGGAACCAAGGCATTCTGTATCGGCGAGTTGATGAAGCGGGGATATGCCACAGATCATGTGCTGATGTGCGGTGACGCGCCAGGAGATTTGGATGCAGCGGAAAAAAATGGCGTATTTTACTATCCCATTTTGGTGCGGAACGAGGCACATAGCTGGGATGAGTTTGTCAGAGAAGGAATTGTGCGTTTTCTAAATGGAACTTATGGAGATGGTTATCAGCAGGAAAAAAAGGAGCAGTTTCTGAAAAATCTCGGAAGTAAGGAATTGAATGGATAAGAAAAGGGAGAGGTGATAGAATGGTAGATATCAAAGCAAAACCGTTTAACCTGTCGGATGAGGACTGTAAATGGGTGGAGGACACCATTGCAAATATGGATATCGACGAAAAAATAGGACAGTTGTTTTTTAATATGGGTTCTTCGCGCACAGAGGACTATCTGAAAATGACAGTGAACGATTACCACATTGGCGGGATTCGATACAACCCAGGTACGGCAGACGAGATTTACGAGCAAAATCGCATTTTACAGGAGAACAGCAAGATTCCGCTGATTATCGCCTGCAACACGGAGAATGGTGGAAACGGGGCTTGTACAGATGGCACAATGATTGGAAGTCAAACCAAAATTGGTGCGACCAGAAATGCAGATTATGCATATCAGTTAGGTTATATGGCAAACAAGGAAGCTGCTGCAATTGGCTGTAATTTGTCTTTTGCGCCGGTCAGTGATATTATGTACAACTGGGAAAATCCAGTTATTGGGCTGCGTACTTATGGCAATGATCCACAGCGAGTGGCTGAGATGGCCAAAGCGTATATGGAGGGTGCACATGCCAATCCAGGTTTTTGCTGTGCGGCAAAACATTTCCCTGGCGATGGATTAGATTTCCGCGATCAGCATGTGGCAAACAGTGTCAACGACATGAGCTGTGAGGAGTGGGATAAAACCTTTGGAATGGTTTACAAGACATTAATTGACAATGGGCTTGAGGCAATTATGGCAGGACACATTATGCAGCCTGCATATGCGCGCCATTTCAACCCAGATATCACAGATGACGAGATGATGCCTGCGACACTTTCACCAGAACTGATTGATGGATTGTTGCGCAAAAAACTTGGATTTAACGGTATGGTTTTAACAGATGCGTCTCATATGGTAGGATTAACTTGTCGTATGAAACGCAGTGATGTACTTCCTGCTGCAATTGCTGCCGGAGTGGATATGTTTTTGTTCTTCAATGAGATGGACGAAGATTTTGCAAGCATGAAGCAGGGATATTTGGATGGACGCATCACTGAGGAGCGTCTGAACGATGCGCTGCATCGTATCCTCGCGCTCAAAGCACACATGGGACTGCACAAAAAAGCGAAGAATGAGTTGATGCCGCCGCGAGATCAGGTACATGAGATTGTCGGCTGTAAAGCGCATGTTGCGATGCAGAAAGAGATTTCTGACAAGTCTATCACACTTGTAAAATATAAGGATAAAGACGTTCTACCAGTTACACCAGAGCGCTATAAACGGATTATGATTGTCTATGTAAAGGGTTTGTCTGCACCAGGACTCGGAGCGCTATTTGGAGCAAAGAAATCCGCAGCAGAAGTGTTGCGAGACAAATTGGTGGATAAGGGATTTGATGCGTTTATCTACGAGAGTCCTATCGAAAAAATGCAAAAACAGATTCAGGCAGGCGAAAAACCAGATATTAACATGTATTTTGCGGGGAAAACACCAATTAAGGAGTTCCGTGAGAATCAGGATTTAATTATTACTTTGGTGGATATTCCAGGTGGATTTCAACCAGTTGCGCGTCCTGCGTTTGGCATGACAAAAGGTGGTGGAGAGATTCCATGGTATGTGTTTGAGCTTCCGGTTGTGGTGGTTGGTGTACAGCATCCATTTGTGCTCGCTGACATTCCGCAGGCGCGCACTTATATTAATACTTATGATAGCAATGAGTCTACGCTGGATGCATTAATTGCAAAATTGATGACAGGTGAAGAAGCATTTACCGGCGAAGACCCAGTGGATTCCTTCTGTGGCATTTTTGATACAAGAATATAAAAAATAGGAGGTATTTTTTATGCAGATGACTTTTCGCTGGTATGGTGAGGGCAATGATAGCATCACGCAAGAGCAGATTAAGCAGATTCCTGGCGTGACGGGCCTTGTGTGGGCCTTGCACGACAAGGCAGCAGGTGAAGTGTGGGAAACTGATGAGATTGAAAAGATGCGTCATCAGATAGAAGATCATGGATTTAATATGGATGTGGTGGAGAGTGTGAATGTCCACGACGATATCAAAATCGGACTGCCAACGCGCGACCAATATATTGAGAACTACAAACAGACGTTGCGTAATCTTGCAAAGTTTGGGGTTAAAGTAGTAACTTACAATTTTATGCCAATCTTTGACTGGACACGGACAGACCTATTTCACCCAATGGAGGACGGTTCCACAGCTTTATTTTATGAGAAGGCTAAAATTCAAGACGATTATAAGGAGATGGCAAATTATATCCTTGAAAATCTTCATGGATTGACATTTCCTGGTTGGGAGCCAGAGCGTATGGCGAAGCTTGACGAGCTTTTTGAAGCATATCGTCCAGTGACGAAGGAAAAACTATGGGATAACCTAAAATATTTTCTTGAGGCAATTATGCCAACATGTCATGAGACTGGCATCAAGATGGCGATTCATCAAGATGACCCACCATGGGATATCTTTGGGATTCCGCGTTTGTTAGTTGATAAAGAAGCAATTGGACGTTTTCTGTCCATGGTAGATGATGAGTACAACTGCTTATGTCTGTGTTCTGGTTCACTTGGTGCGAATCCGAAAAATGATGTTCCAGATATTATTCGCACTTACTGTGATCGAATTGCGTTTGCGCATATTCGTAATGTGAAGCATTTCGCAAATGGAGATTTTACAGAGGCATCTCATCGTGATTGTGATGGTGATGTGGGCATTCTTGAGATTATGCGTGCTTATCATGACTGCGGTTTCGATGGATATATTCGCCCTGACCATGGAAGACATATCTGGGGAGAACAGTGCAGACCAGGTTATGGGTTGTATGACCGCGCGCTGGGTATCATGTATATGTGGGGCTGCTGGGATATGTTGGAGCGGCTGGATAAAAAAGCATAAGTGCATCTCAATAAAATTAGATTAGAAAGGAAGGGTGGTTCAAATGATGGATTTACCGTTAAAGATAGACTTTACCGGAAAAGTGGTGGTTGTGACAGGCGCAGGCGGCGTGTTATGCGGCACAATGGCAAAGGCATTTGCGCAGGCGGGTGCAAAAGTAGCAGCACTTGATTTAAATGAAGAGGCAGTGAAGGCGCTGGCTGAGGAGTGCAAGGCTGAAGGTCTCATCTGCGAGGGCTACAAGGCAAATGTACTTGAGCTGGATGCGTTGAAACAGGTGCATGAGCAAGTGATGGCAGACTTGGGACCATGTGATATTCTTGTAAATGGGGCAGGTGGAAACAATCCTCGTGCAACGACAGACAATGAGTACCAGCATGAGGCAGTGGAAGGACAGAAGACATTTTTTGATTTGGACCCAAATGGAGTGGATTTTGTATTCAAGTTAAATTTCCAGGGAACACTGCTTCCAACACAAGTGTTTGCAAAGGATATGGTGGATAAAAAATCAGGATGCATTCTGAATATATCTTCTATGAATGCTTATATCCCACTGACTAAGATTCCGGCTTATTCCGGCGCTAAGGCGGCTGTCTCAAATTTTACACAGTGGCTTGCGACACATTTTGCAGGTACTGGTATCCGTTGCAATGCAATTGCGCCAGGTTTTTTGGTGTCAAATCAGAATCGTCGTCTTTTGTTCAATGAAGATGGAACACCGACAGCGCGATCTAACAAAATTTTAAGCGGCACACCAACAGGGCGTTTTGTCGAGAGCGAGGAATTGCTTGGTGGCGTGTTCTTCCTGTGTGATGATAAGGCGGCAAGTGCAATTACTGGTGTGGTGCTTCCGATTGATGCAGGATTTGCTGCGTACTCTGGAGTATAGTACAAAACACGTAAATTTTCAATAAGAATTTTATAAGTGATAACTGATATAATGCGTTCCTTACAGCATACACTATAATAATAACCTTTTGTCGAGGAAAAAATAGTGACCTGTAAGGAACGTATTTTGTCGAATGATTATGCAGATACATTGGTATATATTCTGTTGCCTGAGGAATATAATTATGATTTGCCAATTGATTATTGCTATCATCATTTAGCGAATGAGTGGGGAATCTTATATGTGGACCGAGGCAGTGTACAATATAACAGAGCTGGACAGACCGCATATTCCAACTTGCCAAAATGCTATGGACTGATGGAATGCAAGGTAGCACAAGGCAGGAACCTGAATACTTTAAGTTTAGCTGCTTCTGGAATTTTGTCAGTACAAGGGGAACCTTTAAATCTGACAGGAAAAGATGTGACAATCGGCTTTATCGATACAGGAATACGCTACCAAGATGCTGTGTTTCGCGATTTTGCAGGCAAAAGCCGAATAGCAGGCATCTGGGATCAGACCATTCAGACGGGTACGCCGCCAGAGGGATTTGAGTATGGGACAGAGTATACAAAGGAAATGATTGATGAGGCACTTGCGAGTGATAATCCGCTATCTGTCGTACCGAGTACAGATGTAATTGGTCATGGTAGTATTATGGCGAGCATTGCAGCAGGAAGTTCAATTGAGAATGATAGTTTTATCGGTGCTGCGCCAGACAGTCAGATTGTGGTTGTGAAACTCAAGGAGGCAAAGCCATATCTTAGGGATTATTATAAGATTCCGCCCGGAGTTCCTTGTTACAGCGAGGCAGATATCCTCCAGGCAATTCAATATCTTCAGAAGTATGTATTGATTTTGACGAAGCCGCTTGTGATATGCCTAGGTGTAGGAACAAGTTTTGGAGACCATACTGGCGGAGGTATGTTGGGAAATTATATTGATTATATCAGCATGTTAAAGAGCCGAGTTATTGTGACTGCCGGAGGAAATGAGGGCAACGCATTGCACCATTTTTTTGGAAAGCTTAGTGGTAGTCAGACTTTTCAGGATGTTGAACTCCGTGTGGGTGAAAATAACAAGGGCTTTATTATGGATCTATGGGGGAATGTACCGTATTTTTATAATGCAATCATACGCACTCCTGGTGGGGAAACTGCCCGCTGGAATAATCCAAGAAGTTATATTCCGCAGGAATTTACATTTGTCTATGAGCGAACGCGGGTGGTGATTGAATATCAGCTTGTGGAAAGCTTATCTGGTGCGGAGGTGATTCGTTTTCGTTTTTCTGATCCATCACGCGGCGTGTGGAATATTCGGATTATTTCTGAGGGAAATACGGTCGGAGGACAGTTTGATATCTGGCTTCCAATCACAGAGTTTCTCTCATCAGATACTTATTTTCTCCAACCCAGTCCCTACACGACTATTACAGAGCCTGGTTATGTAGATACGGCTGTAACCGTCGCCGCCTATCAGACTAGCAACAACAGTATTGCCACAACATCAGGGCGCGGCTTTGCCCGAAATAATGCCATTGTTCCCGAAATTGCCGCGCCAGGAGTTGATGTTTCAACACCTTATGGAAATAGGAGTGGAACCAGCGTGGCGTCAGCGATCACAGCGGGGGCCTGCGCACAGCTTATGGAATGGGCCGTTGTGAATCGCAATGACATTCTGGTTAATTCTGTCAATATTAAAAACTACCTAATACGAGGTGCAAAAAGAGATGGGTATTTGGAGTATCCCAATCGGGAGTGGGGGTATGGCAGACTTGACGTGGCCGGGGTATTTGAGTTTTTGGCTGGGATTGGGAGAGGGATGTAGCATTCAAGTGTCGTCAATCGCTGTAGCCATCGCTATGACTCATTCTTCTGATTTACATAGGAAGCAAGTTTATAATTTCTTTAGAAAAATTATTAGCACTCCTACTTGACGAGTGCTAATAAGTATGTTATAACACATATATAACAAATAAAACAACAGCTTATTAAAGCTACCACACAATAATATATTTTTAGGAGGAATGAGTTATGTTATTACCAAGTGCAAATGTTATGAACAGTATTTTTGGAGAGAGTTTATTTGACGATTTCTTTGATGATTTTGCTCGTCCGATGCGGACTGCTTCCCGCTATAATACCTCTACAGGGATTATGAGAACAGATGTCAAGGAAAGTGACACTGGATATGAGCTAGACATTGACCTGCCAGGTTGCAAGAAAGAGAATGTGAAGGCTGAGCTCAAAAATGGGTATCTTACCATTAATGCAGAGACGAACCAGAACAACGATCAGAAAGATGAGAGTGGAAAGTATATCCGCCGTGAGAGATATTATGGTACTTGCAGCAGAAGCTTCTATGTGGGCGAGGAAATCAATCAGGAAGACATCAAGGCAAAATTTGAAGATGGTATTTTGAAGGTTTCTGTTCCAAAGAAGGAGGCAAAGCCTGTTATTGAGGAGAGCAAGTATATTCCTATTGAGGGATAAAAAACAATAGCTTGTATTTTCCTATAAAGTGAAGTAGACCGCCCTTTTGAAGAGGCGGTCTATTTTTGGATGAGCAATTGTTTTCTGACTTGGGAAGGAGTCGTGTGAAAATGTTCTGAGAATACTCTGCGAAATAACTTGTAGTTGGTAAAACCATGACACTCTAAAATGCGCTGTAGTGTGTATTGTGTTGAGATTAAATCCTGATAAATGTGCGATAACCGGACTTCATTCAAATATTCCAGAAAAGTAAGTCCCATATGCTTCTTAAAAAAGCGGCAGAAGTACCTAGAATCTAAATATGCAATTTGGGCAATCTCATCGATAGAGATAGGGTGGTTATAGTTTTGATTTATATAGTCCAAAACAAGATTTAGACGATTCAAATCTTTGGCCTTGTGGGTTAAGTCCGCTTGGAAGATTTTCACGCTAAAGTTGTGGTAAAGTTGAAATAGAATCTCAAAAAGCAGGCTGTTAAAACGCAAAATATATCCTTCTGGACGGATATCATTTGTAACCTGCATCTGTATTAACGTTTCCTTGAAAATATCCAGTTTTGTTTGGCTATGCTTGCGCTATACTTTCTAATGTACTCTGTAAATGGTGGTGCGACTGTATATTATGCGAAGGATATTCTCGGCGACAGAAATCTTGTTGGCACCATCAATGGTATTTTCAACATAGTGCAGATTGCAGGTATGTTTTTTATTGCAATGTTGGTGAAAAAGTATGGAAAGCGCAATGTTTTTGCAATCGGTCTTGTACTGGATATCATCGGCATGTTGATTTTAAACTTTTCAAATGGAATGATGGGGATGATTGTTGTGTCCAGTGTTATAAGGGGTGTCGGGAATGCCTGCGGCGGTGCCACTATGTGGGCAATGGTTTCGGATACTATTGATTATGGTGAGTGGAGGACAGGTGTGCGGACAGAAGGACTAGTCAGCAGCGCATGCAGCTTTGGGTATAAGATTGGAAATGGAATTGGATCTGCACTGCTGGGATTAATTCTTGAAATTGGCGGCTATGTTGGTGAGGCAGCAACACAGACTGTATCGGCGCTCACATCAATTCGCGTGTGTTTCGTGTGGATACCAATTGTAGTGTATATCGCAGGATTGATTATTATGAAATTTTATCATCTTGATGAGGAGTTTGCAGGTATCATGAAAGATTTGAAGGAACGTTCCTGAGAAGTCTGCATCATGGAGGACAATAAGGAAAAAAGGAGGCCGAAAAATATGAAGGTAAAAGGAGTAAATCTTGGCAACTGGCTAGTGTTGGAGAAATGGATGAGTCCGGCACTATTTGCGGGAACGACGGCGGAAGATGAATACTATCTTCCGCGTCAGCTTTCGCGGGAGGTGTACGAGGCACGAATTCAAATGCACCGCGCAGAGTATATTTCGGAGAGAGATTTTGTGACAATTAAATCCATGGGAATGGATACAGTTAGAATCCCAGTTCCGTATTTTATCTTTGGGGACAGAGAACCATTTATTGGGTGTGTGCAGGAGCTGGACAAAGCGTTTTGCTGGGCGGAGAAATACGGACTACAGATTTTGATTGACCTGCATACTGCGCCGATGGGACAAAACGGCTTTGACAATGGCGGGATATGCGGCGTGTGCAAATGGTCCAAATACCCAGATGAAGTGGAGTTTGTTCTCACTGTGCTTGAAAGACTGTCAAAGCACTATGGCGAGAGAAAGGGACTCTGGGGAATCGAAGTTTTGAATGAGCCAGTTACAGAGCACGCGTGGTATTCAATGGATGTACCTAACCGATACCCTGCGGTGGACCCACAGATGGCGGAAGGATCGGGGCCAAATACGCTCGAGTTTTTGCGGGAATTTTATTGTAGCGCATATGATAGAATGCGCAAATATCTCCCAGAGCAAAAATATATTGTGATTCATGATGGCTTTGTGTTGACGGCTTGGAAAGATTTTATGCGTGAGGAAAAGTACGTCAATGTTGTGCTTGATACGCATCAGTATTTGATGATGGCAGAAGCAGATGGCTGTGCACAAAAGTTGGATGCCTATTTGTCTTATATCAAAGAGCACTATGAAAAAGATATTGAGGAGATGCAGAATTATTTTCCGGTTATTTGTGGTGAGTGGTGCTTGTTTAATTCACTGGCATGTGGATGTGACACAAAGGGCGGTCAGAGTGTATTAAATGGTATAGAAGGAAATGATACAGAACAACTTGAAGCTGAAGAAAAAAAGAAAATTTACCGCGCGCTTGCCAAGGCACAACTTGCAGCATGGGAAAAAGGCAGTGGATATTTTTATTGGAGTTATAAGCTGCTGACAGACACAGTGAATGATAAAGGCTGGATTGGATGGGATAGTTGGGATTTTGGAAGATGTGTGGATTTTGGCTGGTTTCCTGCAAATAGAAATGATTATTCAGCAAATGAGTGATATTCTTTAATACTTTGTATTAATAGATTTCGAGAGATTATATTGGTAATAAGGAGGAGAATAAGATGATTCAAAACCCAATTTTTCCAGGATTTAATCCAGACCCTTGCATCTGCAAAAAAGGAGAGGACTACTATGTGGCAGTTTCGACTTTTGAATGGTTTCCAGGGATACCTATATACCATTCAAAAGACCTTAAAAATTGGGAACTGTTAACGCATGTTTTAACAGATGACACGGAAGTGGATTTGAAGAAGCTGCCTAGTGCAAAAGGTATCTGGGCACCATGTTTGACCTACTGTGAGGAGGAAGGACTTTTCTATGTCGTTTATGGAATTATGAATTCTATGAATGCGCGCTATTTTGATGTAGACAATTATCTGATTACGTCAGAAGATATTACAGGACCTTGGAGTAAGCCGGTGTATTTGCATTCCTCTGGGTTTGATGCGTCGATTTTCCATGATAAAAATGGAAGGAAATATATTGTCTCACTTGAGTGGGAGACAAGAGAAGGGTACGAAAAACCGGGTGCAATCTGTATGGTGGAGTATTCTCCAGAGAAAAAGGAGATTGTGGGTTATCCGCAACGAATATGGCGCGGCGGTACAGATAGAGGCTGCATTGAAGCACCACATTTGACAAGGCGGGGAGAATATTATTATATGATGTGTGCTGAGGGCGGCACTGGATACAATCATTGTGTGACGATGGGGCGTTCAAAAAATGTGTGGGGACCTTATGAAAAGGACCCAAGAAATCCGATTGTGACAAGTGTTCCAGGTGAGTCTTATGAGCGACAGGACCCTGATCATCTAAAACCAAAGTATTATAATCCAGATTCTATTTTACAAAAATCGGGTCATGGAAGCTATGTGGAGCTTCCGACAGGAGAAGTTTATCTCGTCCATCTCTGCGCGCGGCCTTTTGTGCCAGAACTGCGCTGCACGCTTGGCAGAGAGACTGCTATCCAGAAAATGATGTGGACTGAAGACGGGTGGCTACGCATGGCGGACGGCAGCAATCTGGCAAAGATGGAAGTGCCTGAAAGTATGCTCTGTGAGGTGCCAATGCCCCAAATTCCAGATTTTGATGACTTTGACAGTGAAACTTTGGGCAATTATTATTACGCTCCACGTATGATGCCACAGCATTTTGCAGATGTGAATGTGCGGCCGGGTTATGTGCGGATACGCGGACAAGAATCACGCACTTCTCTAAACAAAGTGAGTATTCTGGCGCGGAAACTGACAAGCGTATATGCGAGAGTGACGACAAAGATGGAGTTTGTGCCGCAGGTTCATCAACACAGTGCTGGCCTAATACTATATTATGACAATATGAATTATATTAATCTGCGCAAATATTACAGTGAGACACTCGGTCAGAGTGCAATCTCTATCATTCATCTTGAGAACGGAGAAAAGACTGAATTTCTTAATACGCGCATTCCCGTTGAAGATAAACCGATTTATTTGCGTCTCTATATAGAGGGCAGACGGTCTTGGTTTGAATGGAGCTATGATAATGTTCAATACGAAAAAATAGGTAAGGTATTTGATACAACTCGGTTTTCCGATGAGTATTGCAAGTATGGTGAGTTTACAGGAACCATGGTGGGAATTACTTGTTCCGACCGAGTAAAACATCAACGCTATGCAGATTTTGACTTTTTTGAATATATTGCAGATGAGGGCAAAGCTGTGGACTGACAAAAAGTTTTTTGCTGTAAGAAACTGTTAGATATCGAATAGGGTTAAATAATATAAGAAATTTTTCTTTCGGCAAAAAAGACAGCGTTCCAGATTATGATTTAAGTCTATATACTGGTTCGACACAGGAGAACTGAACAAAATATTACAATAATTTTAGGGCATCTTCCATTTGAGGTGCTCTTCTTTCATATACGGCAATTATTTTTGTAAGCTCCTCTATTGTAATATGCTTTCTGTTTACAGCAAAAAGTGCGATAAAGACCCAGAGCAGATGTGTCTTGACAACACCATATAACAGATGTTTTGAAAAGCTGTAGTCCTCAAATATATCCAGAAAGTTGGTAAACAGATAGTACTCATAATATCGGTTTAGTAAAAGGTCCAGATTCGGTAGTTTTTGGTATAAATCTTCCTTTAATCGAACTAATTTTCTATCAGCAGCCGCTGGATTTATTTGGGATAAATGATAAATCTGGTGTATGTATTTTTTACATAGTTTATACAGGAAAGGTGATATTGTTCGCAGGCTCGAGTGATAAAAACCATTGAAAAGTAAGGTATTTATTTTTTTACAGTCAATCTGATTATAGAGGTCAGAGGTATAATTTTTTGGGCTGGGGAGTGTTTTTTGGTCAAGACATGCGTTCTGCGCGTCGCGGCCATAATCTAAAATCGATAGACTATTATAAGAAGTGCCATCTCTTAAGATGGAGATGAGTTCTTCTCTCGATAGTAATAGGTAATCAAGAAACGCTTTGTCATCATTTGTTGTGTTGACTTCGTATTCAACATCACCCTCTGTTATTGTAAAGGAAAAGGGTTTGTTTTCCAATGCAGATATCAGAAAAAGCCTTGCCGATTCTGGACAGGCAAGGTAGAGCGTCTCCTCACAGAAAAAGTCAAGGTTATATAATTGTCTAGGAAATTGAATACAAACAGCAGGCATATATGCTGTTCCGTACTTTTTTTGAATCCTGCATAGATGATCGAATCCCCAAAAGGGACAGCCATGCAATGTGCTGCGGAAAGCAGCCACATCATCTTTTTTTTCAATAGAACAGCGAAGCATTGTACCCAAAAGCCCTTTTTCAGCCAGATACTTTAAATACATATCATGGTCGATAGGAATTTTCCAGCCGCGGCAGCAGTTGACGGAGCAAGCAGCACCCACACACTGAAATTCATTATAGATAGAAATTCGTTTGATTAGCATTGTCACACCTCATTTGCTAAATTCTAGTTTAATCCATCGAGCCAGAATGTGCAAGTCTTAGACAGGTTTTTAAAACTATAATTTTAGTTGATTTTATGCTAATTTTGCGTTATACTTTTCCTCGAAAACAGAGAGTGGGGAGTTCATATGCGCTATATCAAGATGAAGGATGCCAAGCCAGGTATGTGCCTTGCATACAATATGTATGACGCTGATGGGCACACACTGATTTGCAGCGGTAGTGTGCTATCGGAACTTTATATTAAAAAGTTATATGAGTATGGGTTTGATGGAATTTATATCGATGATACACTTTCACAAGATATTCGTATACAGCCTGTAATCAGTCAAGAACTTCGTACAGAAGGATTGATTAGTGTGCGCAACAGTGATATTGATGGTTGTAAAAATGTTGCTAAAAAGATTGTAGATCAAGTATTAGAAAGTGGTACACTGTCATTGGATTTGACAGATCTTAGATGTTTTGATGGCTATACTTATGCGCATTCTGTCAATGTGGCAATGCTTTCTTGTATTATTGGATTTGGTCAGAAAATGAATGGGGAGGCGCTTGAACAGTTAGTGATGGCAGGGCTACTGCACGATTTGGGCAAGCTGGTGATTCCGCCAGAGATTTTAAATAAACCGTCAAGACTGACCAATGAGGAGTATGAGATTATGAAAACACATGCCATGCTTTCCTATGAGATTATCAAGGAGCGTTGGGATATTTCTTCGCAGGTAAAGACAGCAGTGCTGTATCACCATGAAAATGTTGATGGCAGCGGTTATCCAGAGGGAATTGACGGCGATAGTATGACAATTTTTACAAAAATATTGCATGTGGCAGATGTGTATGATGCACTGGTATCAAGGCGTCCATATAAAAGTCCATATCCACCTTATGAAGCATGTGAATATTTAATGGGTGCAGGTGGTATTATGTTTGACCCTAAAGTGGTTGAGACGCTACTGCGATATGTGCCATTGTATCCAAAGGGAACACAGGTGGAATTATCCGATGGGAGACAGGCAATTATTGTAGAGAATGCAGGAAACAGGAATCTAAGACCTTTGATAAGAGTTTTGGATGGAACAATGATTGATTTGTTAAATCCGTCCTATTATAATTTAACTATTTTGCGGAGTGCAAATGAGGAGATTGTTGATCCTTGTGCAGAGGAAGAAGAACGCCGCAAAATGCTTACGCCGTCAAAGAAATATCGGATTATGCTTATTGATGATGTGCTGGTCAATCTTCAAACGATTCGAGGATTTCTACAAAATGCATATGAACTGAGTCTTTTGACCTCTGTTCGGCAGGCACTGTTATATTTAAAGCGGCAGACAGAGCCAGATTTAATTATTTTGGATATGGATATGCCAGAGATGAGTGGTATTGACGCTGCTGCAAAAATAAGAGCACTTGTGGGAAATGCAGTTCCTGTGCTGTTTGTCATAGATAATTATGATAAGGAAGTAGTTGCGCAGTGCCGGAAAGCAGGCGCCGCAGGTTATATTGTGCGTCCTTATAAGCCAGCCTACGTAAAGGCAGAAATTAAACGGATTTTATCTGGACAGAAAATTACAGAGTAATTTTAAAACAAAATGTATTGACTTTCCAGCAATTAAAAAATATAATAAATAAGTTGACTAGAAAGCGCATGCTTTTACGCATGCGCTTTCATTGCGTGTTGAAAGGAATTTACAAAAATATGGAAACTTTAAAATTTAATGAACTCAATATAAGTCCTGAAATAGTTCGGGGAGTGAAGGATATGGGTTTTGAGGAGGCATCGCCCATACAGAGCAAAGCGATTCCGATTGCGATGGCAGGTGCAGATATTATTGGTCAGGCACAGACAGGAACTGGAAAGACGGCTGCTTTTGGTATTCCAGTGCTTGAGAAGGTAAAAAGAGAGCTTAAATATCCACAAACTTTGATTTTATGTCCAACAAGGGAACTGGCAGTGCAGGCAGCGGAGGAAATTCGCAAACTTGCCAAGTATATGCATGGTGTCAAAGTACTTCCCATCTATGGAGGACAGGATATTACAAAGCAGATTCGGGCGCTCAAGGGGACACAGATTATTATTGGCACGCCAGGCCGTGTGATGGATCATCTTCGCCGCAAGACAATCCGGTGTGAACATGTGGATACGATTGTGCTTGACGAGGCAGATGAGATGCTCAATATGGGATTTCGCGAGGATATTGAGACAGTGCTCACATATATCCCAAACAAAGACCGACAGACTATTTTATTCTCGGCAACAATGCCGCAAGCGATTCTGGATATCACCAAGAATTATCAAAAACCAGACGCAAAGATGATTAAAGTTGTGAAAAAAGAGTTGACTGTGCCAATGATTGAACAGTACTATCTTGACATAAAACGCAAGGATAAAGTAGAAGTGCTCTGTCGCCTGCTTGATTATTACGAGCCAAAACTTTCGTTAGTATTTTGCAATACCAAAAAGATGGTGGATGATTTGACGGAGGTATTAAAAGGCAGAGGATATTTTGCAGAAGGATTACACGGAGATATGAGTCAGGCGCAGCGTGACCGCGTAATGAAAAGTTTTCGAGATGGCACGACAGATATTTTGATTGCGACAGATGTGGCAGCCCGCGGAATTGATGTGGATGACGTGGAGGCAGTGTTTAATTATGATATTCCTCAAGATGATGAGTACTATGTACATCGAATCGGTAGGACTGGACGTGCAGGTCGCACTGGTCGTTCCTTTACCTTTGTGAAAGGTAAGGAAGTCTATAAGTTAAAGGATATTATGCGTTACTGTAAAACGAAAATTTATGCAATGCCAGTGCCATCGCTCAATGATGTCAATCAAATTAGGATAGAAAAGGTGATGGATAGAATTGAAAATGTGATTGAGGAGGAAGATCTAACCTCAATGATCAATACGATTGAGAAACAGATTAATGAGTCGGATTACACTGCGATGGATATTGCAGCGGCTTTTCTAAAAATGTACATGGGACAGCCAAATGACAGCAGTGACTCCGATGCGGGGTATGTATTTGATAATACTGGCGCGGAGGAAGAAGGAATGGCACGTCTTTTTATCAATATTGGAAAGGCACAGAAAGTGAAGGCGAAGGATATTTTGGGTGCCATTGCAGGGGAAGCGAATATCCCAGGAAAGCTTGTGGGTGCAATTGACTTGTATGATAAGTATACGTTTGTGGAAGTGCCAAAGGAAAATGCGGCGGAAGTGCTTGCGGCAATGAAGAACGTAAAAATCAAAGGAAAGATGATAAATATTGAACCAGCAAATGCAAAATGTGAGTAGGGGGAAATTTTCCCCCTATTTGACTGTTAAGGAGTACCCAATTTGGGAAGCTGTTGGTCAAGCTTTTGCAGTATCCCTTTTTTATTGATGTAAGGTGAAAGTTCGTCATACATAGAAAACGTTACAACACCGCCATTGTCTATGAATTTTGATAGACAGTATTCTATCTGATCGTCATTTAAATAGGGAAGGGCTTCTATGAATGCATCACCATATTCTTCTTGGGGAAGATATTGTAATATTTCTGTGAGACATTCGTTTTTCAGATAAGGACATAACTCTGATATGGCGTCGGCACTAAGCGGTGCAATGTTTCCATTCTGTAAAGCTTCTATTAGATATTGACTTGATAATGTACTATCAGAATATATAAAGAAGTCGCAGAGTTCTTCCGTGGTAAAATCAGTTTTTGCATTTAATAAGGAATGAAATACATCACTTGCATCTTCGGCATTCAAATAATACAGCGCGTCAAGAATTTTTGCTTTGTTGTAGGATTCTAAGGATATTGTGCCATCTTTAACTTGTGTTATATATTCCTCTTTCTCGGAATAAAAGATTTTTTCAAATGAGCTTGTCTTTAGGTTGGAATAATCGATTGTAAGGTTTGTAAGTTTTGCTCCCTGTCCAACCATTTTTAGAACATTTCTGCCTTTTTTCATTGAAATGGTCTGTGTTGTCTCGGCACCAGTCTCATTGATCGTGTAAATACTTTTGTCTGGTGCAATATAGATAATTTTGAATTTACCTTCTGACAGCGTAAACGAAGAGGTTATTTTGACATTGACATCTTTGTCAGCGTAGGCGAGTAGGAAGGTATCAGAGCCATATAACACAAAGCCAGATGCCTTTATTTTGTTGCCGCCTCCTCTATAATTATAGGCGCCCCAATTATCCTGAATGTCTTTATCAGCAAGAAGAAGGTCATTATCATAGACGTCCCATGTATCATTGGTTTTGCTGGCACTGGAGAAACTATTGATAAAACCGATGGGAGCAGTTTTTGAGGTAACTATATTTGAGAACAGGCTTTCTTCTCCGGAATCGGTATCTTTTGTGTTAGAGGAAGACTCATTATCTGAAGAAATCCATACAGTGCTACAAGCGGTGAACAACAGTGCGATTCCAAGGGTGCATGTAGAAAATAGCAGTCGGAAACGGGGTACTTTTTTATAGTATAGGATATGGTTAAGACGTTTTTTCAAGTCTTTTTTATCTTCTAACAAAGTTGTGGAAAATGCATTTTTCTTGATATTAATTGTCTGTTCTGCGGTGTCTAAAAGTACATTTCCATAAAGTTGTTTTCCAAACGTAGTAAGTTGTGCCAGAATTTGTTCATCACACGAGAGCTCGCAATCACTGCTGATAAGTCTGTTGACTCGATACAAAAGCGGGTTAAACCAATGAATGCAGAGCAACAGTTGACAAACCCATTTGTAAAGCAAATCTTTTCTTGCAACATGAATCAGTTCATGATGAAGAATTAGTTTGAGCGATGTCAAATCCTTTTCCCTAGAAAATCCCTTTGGAAGAAAAATGACAGGATTCCACAGGCCAATTGTAACAGGGCTAAAGACAGTAGGGCTTTCATAGAGCACAGGACGCTGTTGCACATTAAGTTTTGCGCAGAGAAAGTTTTCTAGGTTCATTATAGAACTCTCTGCAATACAAACGCAGTTCTTTTTGACTGTCTTAACAAAATAAACATAGCGCAAAAGACAAACAAAAAGAATTATTGAAGCGACAAAAAACCAGATATATGCAATGCTGTTTAGCAGATTGTGCATAACATCTGTCACTCGATTAGAGTTAAAAGATTGGGTGGATACATTTGTGTCAATAAACTGTTTTTCTGTTGTTGTGCTGACAGTCGTATAATGGGAAGTATCCGTATTGGCAAGGTTTGTGCTGCTTGTGGATTGTTTTGTTGGTATTTCTACAAAGGAATTGGTCTCAAAATGAAACGGAATAAGCAGTCGTACAACGACAAGCAGCCAGATATAATAGTTCCACTTTTTGGAGAAATATTTTTCTGTTAAAGGATGCAAGATTGAGATTAGAAGTCCAACCAGTGTTCCAGACAGGGACAGAGATAGGACGATTATAAAAAGTTGTCTCATAAAACGCCTCCAATCATAGATTTTGATTAAAATAGTCGCGCAGCTCCTCAATATCTTTTTTTGTCAATGCATCACTGTCAACGAGCGCAGCCGCTAGATTCTTTGTGCGCCCCCTAAAAAATTTAGTGACAAAGCTATTGGTTTCTGCCAGAATATATTCCTCACGTTTTATACAAGGAGAATAATAATATACTTCACGTTTTTCCTGTAGGAGTGCACCTTTTTTAACAAGCCGTTGGATTAAGGTTAGGATTGTTGTGCGTTCCCAAGTTTTATGTTCGTTTAAGATACTGCGGATTTCTCCGGCATTTAGGGCTTTGTTTGCAGTCCACAGAACTTCTAAAATTTCTAGTTCTGAGTCGGATATGGATATTTTCTGCGCCATAATAATTACTCCTTTCTGTAAAAAATAATAATGACTACTTTTGTAGACAATTATAGTTTACGACTGTAGACAGAAAATGTCAAGAAGAAATTTGTTTTGTTACTTTTCACATCCGCACCATGCACTTGCTGCATGGTGTCGGAGCCAGCGCCAAAATGCCTGCCTTGTGGCATTTTATGTGCATCAATTGTTGCAATTCACACCAAATCATCATAAATCAATACGAAATCTGGCGTGGGTGTGAATTGTAACCTTTTTCTATCCATTTCTTCTCTTGTTCAGAAGCACGCTTTTTTAATTCCTCTTCTGACCCTAGATAAATATATTTATTTTCCAACGTGGACAAGGGTTTCTTTTCTGTAATTTCAAAGAGTTCATAAATCATAGGTGGGATTTCATGTTCAAATTGTATCAAGCTTAGTTCATGATGTCCTCGCATCGCTTGTTCTGACGGGCGTGTCCGAAAAGCTGTAAAAAAACATAAAATCTTAGAACGACACTTTTGAATAGAATTGGTCTGTATCCTCCAATCCTTACTAAATGCAATCGCTTCATATTCTTGACCAATTGGTATATCTGTCTCTGCATATGAATGATGAAAATATAAGCTATTTTCTGCAAATTTATTCTTTTGGAAAACATCATAGGCAGTCTGTGACAAAATACCAAATTCTGCACAGTATCTCTCGATCTCAGAAAACAACTCCTGCTCCACAAACAACGGACTAAATCGCGCCCATAAAATAATGCAATGATTCATATTCTCCCTCTTTTCTTTTTCATAAGCTTTCTACAACTTACTGTTTCATTTGCAAAAATCACACTTTTACGGCTGCTAACATTACTGTTCTTACTTAGGAACTGTTAATAAATTACACATGACAATGACTTGTCTAACTATCCAGCTGCAAAGAAGAAAATCTTTTCTCTTTTTGTGTATCGTCTTAATAATATATTTTCTTTACACAAGTCTATGCAAAATAAGCGGTCAACCAAATTGCTCTGGTCAAACCGCCATTTTTAGTCAATCCCCCACAGCAAGCCAACAAAATATAAAGCTTACAACGCAGCAAGATGCAGGTATTTCAAAGCACTCGCCAAATGTCTGCTTTGTAGCTGCTTAACTCATAGCTCACAGGAATAAGCATTTAGAATTTGTAGAAAAATATGCTCTAGTACAGATTACGCAAGATATTTCTTCGAGAGTAAATTGATAAATCAATTTGTCAAAAACATAGGCGACAAAGGCACACAAGGGAATATCTTACGACAACGTTTTTGGACCGATTACAAATGTAAGAAGGAATGGCTACCGCAGTCCCACTGGCTTTAGACGATGGGTTAAGGTAGCCAAAAGTAGATATTGTCAATAATTTTCCTTTTGTGATATAATTAATCCGCACATGTATTGATATTGTATATAGGTGGTTGTGCCGACAAATTCATGTGAAAACCAAGTTTTCCTTCGGCACGCAAAATATAGAAGATAGAATGTATGCATAAAAGGAGTGAAAAAAATTATGAACCTTTTTCCTTATCATCAACTCCATATTGAACGTGGCACGATTCAGGCACTTTCGGACGAAGAACACAACAACCATACGCTGTTTTGTGTTCGCTGGAAAGGAGGACTGACACTCAGGCTCTTCTTTCGCTGGTCAAGTTATTGGATATTAATTGAAAAAGAGGATACTATCTTTCAAAGTATTCGTCTTGACAAAAAACAATATGTGATGGAAACGCTACAAAAAAAGATTCGTGATATTGAACGTGGGCAGTTTTCCAGAAAAAAATCAACTGCGGAACTTGTCGCTCAAATCGTTCAGCAAAAACAGCTTACTTCCTGTATGAATAATACCAAGTGGGATTTATTCCGATCTACCATGCTAGAAGAAATGCCGTTCCCTCCTCCTTATGAGATAAAAACTCTTTTTGATGAGGATGACATATTTATCAAAAATTTTATCACAAATGATGCGAGTTATCAAGGCTGCTATATAGACGAAGACTTTGTTAATTTAAATTATAAAACTATCGAATATCTCGTGATAAAAACACGTTATTATCATACATCTGGAGGCCGACTTGTGTCGCATAAAATCTGGAACGACGCAACAAGTCAATTTCTCGAATTAATGAAAAAATACCATATTCCTTATGTTCTTTGTGAAACGTTCAATGATACGTTCTTTATTTATGGATATTATAGAAGTAGCCAAATGTAATAACCATATTGGACAAGGAAACACCTATACATATTATTTCTGAATAGTTACAATGAAAGTAAAGGTCACTTTCATTGTAAGATGATCATACGGCCTTAAATAGTCTAATCATTGCGGTGCCGCATAATATTTATTTCCTTAATGACAAATTAAGAGCAGTTTCATAAACTGCTCCTAATGAGTGATAGAAAAATAACTGATATTACATGCGCAAAATCTTTTTGTGTTTTCTAAACTTATGTTTATAATAATTCTTTTAGTATTTGATTTACCATACTTGGGTCTGCCTTTCCTTTCATCACCTTCATGGTCTGACCAACCAGAAATCCAATCGCCTTTTCCTTGCCGTTTCGGTAATCCTCCACAGACTGTGGATTTACCGCGATAACTTCCTCAACAGCCCTTCGGAGCGCTCCCTCGTCATTGACCGTCTTTAATCCTTTTTCCTCCACATACGTTTCAGGGTCAATATCCTTGTCAAACAGAACCTCGAAAACTTCCTTTGCCACGGTAGAGTTCACTGCCTTGCTGTCCACTAGACCAATCAGCTTTGCTAGATTTTGTGGTGAAAAACAGATATCTTCAGCCTCCATACCCTTTTCTTTTAATAGACGAAGTGTCTCCCCCATCAGCCAGTTTGATACCTTTTTGGGTTGTCCGCAGATTGCCACAGTCTCCTCAAATAAATCTGCCAAATGTTTTGAATCGGTAATAATGCCAATATCATACTCAGGAATATCAAACTCCTTTTTATAGCGCGCCATTTTCTCCTCACGAAACTCTGGCTGACTATCCCGAATCTGTGCCAGCCACTCATCACTGATATAGACTGGAACCAAATCAGGATCTGGAAAATAACGGTAATCCTGTGCGTCCTCTTTGGAACGCATGGCGTAAGAGTACTCCTTTGCGTCGTCCCAGCGCCTTGTCTCCTGTATCACCTGCTGCCCCGCTTCGAGCAGCTCAATTTGCCGTTCGCGTTCCCCCTCAATCGCATGAGTGATTGCCCGAAACGAATTGAGGTTCTTCATCTCTGTGCGCGTTCCAAATTCCTTTGTCCCAACCTCTCTAACAGAAAGATTGACATCCGCGCGCATGGAACCTTCATTTAATTTGCAATCCGAAGCACCGAGATACTGCACTATCATACGCAGCTTTTCCAAATAAGCGATAACCTCCTGCGCACTGCGCATGTCTGGCTCAGAGACAATCTCTATTAGAGGCACGCCAGAACGATTGTAATCCACCAGTGAGCAATCCTCCCAATCGTCATGAATCAACTTTCCAGCGTCCTCCTCCATATGAATCTCGTGGATTCCCACAGACTTTTTGCCCTCGGAAGTCTCAATATCCACATGTCCATTCCTGCATATCGGCAAATAGAGCTGGCTGATTTGATAGTTTTGCGGATTGTCTGGATAAAAATAATTTTTCCGGTCAAATTTGCAGTACTGCGTAATTGTACAGTTTGTGGCAAGCCCGACTGCCATCGCATAGTTTACTACCTGTTTGTTTAACACTGGAAGGGACCCTGGCATTCCTGTGCACACAGGGCAGGTATGTGTATTAGGCGCTCCGCCAAACGCAGTGGAACAACCACAAAATATCTTTGTCTTTGTCGCAAGCTCTACATGAACTTCCAGACCAATCACGGTCTCATATTGTTTTGCCATTTTCTCACTCCTCTTTCTCCGTTTTACAACTCTTTATGCCCTTTTATTTTGATAATGTCACGTAAATTATTTACTAAGTTTATACTGTTTTTCATAAGTGTACGCCGCCTGTATCAGTTTCTTCTCCTGAAAGCTATCTGCAATCAACTGCAATCCAATTGGCAATCCCTTTGCATCTGTTCCGCATGGAAGTGAGATACCAGACAGCCCTGCCAGATTGACCGAAATTGTATAAATATCCCCGAGATACATTTTCAGCGGGTCGGACAAGCTTTCGCCAAGTTTTGGCGCAGTGGTTGGCGCAACAGGACCAAGAATCAGGTCATACTTTGCAAAGGCTTCATCAAAAGCTTTCTTTATCATTGCCTTTACTTTCAGGGCTTTTAAATAATAAGCATCATAGTAACCGGAACTTAACACAAACGATCCGAGCATAATTCTACGTTTTACCTCCGCGCCAAACCCCTCAGAACGCGTTTTTTTGTACATGTTATGGAGTCCCTCAAACGACGCTGCGCGGTAACCATACTTGATACCGTCGAAACGCTCCAGGTTCGAGCTTGCCTCCGCCGCTGCAATCGTGTAATATGTCGGTATCGCATACTCAACAAGACGCAAATCAAACTCCTCGACTATCGCGCCCTTAGTTTCCAGCACCTTCGCCGCCGCAAGCACAGCATCCCTGATTTCCGCGTCAAGCCCCTCACCAAAATAATCTCTTGGAAGACCGATTTTCATCCCCCTCACATCCTCTACTAGAACTGCTGTAAAATCCGTGTCATCTCTTTTCACAGAAGTGGAATCCTTTGTATCGTGAGATGCAAGCACCTCCAAAACAGCAGCACAATCCGCCACATTTTTTGTCAATGGCCCTATCTGATCAAGTGAAGATCCATATGCAATTAGTCCATAGCGTGAAACCGTCCCATATGTAGGTTTCAGCCCCACCACACCACAAAAAGATGCTGGCTGTCTAATAGAGCCGCCTGTGTCAGACCCCAGCGCAAAAAAACACTCTCCTGCTGCCACTGCCGCCGCGGAACCACCTGAAGAACCACCTGTAACATAGTCTGTGTTCCACGGATTTTTGGTCGCGCCATATGCGGAAGTCTCTGTCGTGGAGCCCATTGCGAACTCGTCCATGTTCGTTTTGCCAATCATCACCGCTCCCGCCTTCTCAAGATTGAGCACTGCCTCCGCAGAAAAAGTTGGAATAAAATTTTCCAAAATTTTCGAGGAGCATGTGGTCAGCATCCCCTCTGTGCACATATTGTCCTTGATGGCAACTGGCACTCCGGCAAGTGCTCCTGTCAGCTCACCTTTTTTTATCTTATCCTGCACATCGGCGGCCGCCCGCAGTGCCCGCTCTCTGTCAACTGTCACATAGGCATTGATGATGCTCTCCTTCTCATCAATGCGCGCAAGTACCGCCTCCATGGCATCCACTGCGGTGACTTTACCCTCCTTAATTGCCGCAGAAAGTTCCACGGCACTGTATGCTAAAATATCCATCTTATCCCTCCATTTCTGCAGAACACGCTCTAGCGGTCAAAAAGCTTGACTGCCCAGTATATAAATGATGCGCACAGCCGCATATAGAAACATGCTATCTTGTGGCTGCGGCAGGTGTGATACTCACGCAAATTTCATTTGCTGTAAGCATAACGAAATACAATAACGAAAACGTCAAAAAAGTATTGTACAAAATTGAAGTTTTCATCAAACCATATCTATCATTGATAATTTCTGAAAAATTCCTAATCAAATGTTTTCGGCACCATAAACATATTATCCTTCTCGGCGGGCGCATTCTTTAAAATATTCTCACTCTCGTCGCCGTTTGTCACCACATCCTCACGAAATACATTCTGCACTGGAAAGATGTGGGACATTGGCTCAATCCCTGTTGTGTCCAACTCTGCTAATTTGTCAATGTAGTCTAACATCCTGCCCATATCCTTCTTTGCCTGCTCCTTCTCCTCCTCCGAGAGCGCAAGTTTGGCAAGAATCCCCACATACTCAATTGTCTCATCTGTAATCACATTTGCCATATTTTAATCCTTTCCTAGGTGAAATTTTTATTTTTTAGTCCCTCACCTTGATATGCACTTCGCGCAGTTGCTGTTCTGTGACATCATTCGGTGCACCGCACATTAAATCCTGTGCCGAACCACTCATTGGGAATGCAATCACTTCCCTAATATTTTCTTCGTTCTTTAACAGCATTAGCATTCTGTCGATCCCTGGCGCCATGCCTGCGTGTGGCGGTGCTCCAAACTGGAATGCCTGATATAATGCACCAAACTTTGATTTCAGTGTCTCCTCATCATATCCTGCAATCGCAAACGCCCTCACCATTATCTCCATATCATGATTTCTAACAGCGCCACTCGACAATTCAACACCGTTACATACAATATCGTACTGATACGCCAGAATATCCAGCGGATTCTCGCTGTTTAATGCCTCAAGACCGCCCTGCGGCATGGAAAAAGGATTGTGTGTAAAACCAATCTGCTTTGTTTCAGGGTCACGCTCAAACATTGGAAAATCATTAATATAACAAAAACGATACGCGTTTTTTTCACAGAGGTCCAGCTTCTTTCCAAGCTCAATGCGAAGCTGCCCTGCATAGTAATTTGCCCGCTCCTCCTTATCCGCGATAAAGAAAACCGTATCTCCAGATACAAGCCCTGCAATTTCGGCAAGCTCTGATTTGAGTTCCTCTGGAATAAATTTATCAATCGGTCCCTTGTACGATTTATCCGCATCAATCTCAAGATATCCAAGACCACCCATTCCCATATCAGTCGCAAAACTCAAAAGTTTTTCATGGAAACCTTTTGACATCTCGGCATGTACCTTAATTGCCCGCACTGTCCTGTCAATAAAAGGTTTAAACGAACATTTCTGGAAAAAATCTGTCACATCAATAATGCGCAGTGGATTTCTTAAATCTGGTTTATCCGTGCCAAATTCCAGCATTGCCTGTTTGTAACTAATAATTGGATAGGGCGCCTTTGTCACCGCAAATCCCTCCGGCGCAAATTTCTCAAATGTTGCTGACAGCACTTCCTCTCCTGCTTTAAACACATCCTCCTGTGTCGCAAAACTCATCTCAAAATCAAGCTGATAAAACTCACCAGGAGAACGATCCGCGCGCGCATCCTCATCTCGAAAGCACGGTGCAATCTGGAAATACTTGTCAAATCCTGATGCCATTAAAAGTTGCTTATATTGTTGTGGTGCCTGTGGAAGGGCATAAAACTTACCCTTATATTTTCTTGACGGAACAATATAATCCCTTGCTCCCTCCGGCGATGACGCGCACAAAATCGGCGTCTGAATCTCCAAAAATCCCATCTCCGTCATTTTTTCTCTTAAAAAGCTGATAACCTGTGAGCGAAAAATAATATTGTCCTTTACCTTTTTATTTCTGAGGTCCAAATAACGATACTTTAACCGCACATCCTCCCTTGTCTCTTTTGATGTCATTATCTCAAAAGGAAGCTGTTGATATACCTTTCCGAGCACTGTTACCTTTTTTGCTTCAAGTTCAATCGTTCCTGTCGGAATCTTTGGATTGTAAGTGTCCTCATCCCGCTTTTCCACAGGTCCTTCAATGGAAATACACATCTCCTTTGTAATGCCGTCCAAAAGTGTTGTATCTCTCATAACCACTTGCAATACACCGTACATGTCGCGCAAATCGATAAACGATACACCGCCATGATCGCGAATATTCTCCACCCATCCTGCAACTTGTAATGTCTGTCCAATATGCTGTTCACTGATTTCTTTCATTGTAATGTCTCTGTACATTTTATATCCTCCTTATGATACTTGCTTATTTCTGCAATTCTTCAATTTTCCTTTCCGCGTTCGCGTGCATAAAAAAATCCCAGAACACAAAATGTATTCCGGGACGGATAATTGAAATATACCCGCGGTACCACCCACATTGATAAAATATTTGACGCTATCATCTAATCGTTTTATCCTCTCTTACGTTTAACGCACGCTTACGTATTACTCTACTAAGGAGTGACCTCTCCTACACCTTTTCGAGTAATCTGCTCCAGAGTGTTCCCTTCACCAGTTTCCGCGGACAGCGCTCTCAGTCGGTGACGCCATCTTCCTGTCGTTTTCATTGGCAAGAGTCTCTTTCATTGCATTTACCTAAAATCTATATTATTCTCATTTCTATTCCAAGATTTTTTGATGTTCTTAGAATAGCACATGAGAAAAATCATTGCAAGTATTTTTTTATCTTTCCACTCAACTTTATATATCATCCGTGAAAAATAACTTTCTATATTTTTGTGCTGCGCTATCGGAGAAATAGACAAGTCAAGATGCGTCAGTTATTTTTCTACAGTTCCTAACTTTTGGCAGAAGTGATTTGCAACGGCAGGAGAAAATGTTTGCTTTGTGACTGAGTCAGTAATTTTTCTGCTACGGCTATGGTCATAACCGTGTCGTCTGTAAAAGTACTTCCGGCAGGGAACGGCGGGAAGTCTACGGTTTTTACGTTGTGGAGTTCATAGGTGGAGCCGATAATATCGCCGAATACCGCACCATACATTCTAAGATTCTCCTTATTCTAGTTTACAAAAATCTTTACACTAAAGAACTGCCGCTTTTGACTTAAAACCGCTTAATCTTCTTTGTTGTATTTTTCTCAAATTCTGTCTCACGCATTTTTAGTTTAAACACCCTCTTATAAAGCGGCGCTGTTTTATTGTATGCGTCAATAACATTTTGCAACTCACTTTGTATATCTTTCATTTTCTTTTTGCCTGCATACTCGTAATCTGGGAAAATTTCCGCCTCAATCGCACCATCGCTCTCGCGCACTAATACCTCTTGCACAAGACGATTCTCACCAAGCTTATTCTCAATTTCCTCCGGCGATACATTCTCGCCATTTGGTGTAATAATCAAATTCTTTTTGCGTCCAGTAAGAAAAACATAGCCGTCCTCATCCACATATCCCAGATCACCTGTCTTTAGCCAACCGTCAGAAAGCGTCTCCTCCGTCTCCTTAGGCATTTTGTAATAGCCTTGCATAACGCTCGAACCTTTCACCCAGAGTTCTTCATCCACCACTTTTGCCTCACAGTTAGGCATCAACTTTCCAACAGATCCCTCCTTCATAAACGTTCCGTAATTTGTACTAATTACTGGTGAACACTCTGTCATGCCATAACCTTGCCAAATTGTAATACCATATTTTTTAAACATCTCCAAATAAGATGGATTGAGATATGCACCACCACTACACACTGTATGAAACTGTTTCCCAAACACTTTTGCCTTGACAAGCGGTGCTGGAATCCATGACGCCTCCTCAAGTTTCTTTGCAAGTGTCTCAATCATTAACGGAACCATCAAAATCATATTTGGCTCAAAGAGCTTAATATTCTTTGCCACACGCAGTAACGAATCATTGATGCAAATAATGGCACCAATTGAAATTCCCTTTAAAATATCCATGCTAAGACAGTAAGCGTGATGAATTGGAAGTACGGACATAATCACAATTCCAGATTCCAACCCCATATCCAAACAGGTTGCATTCTCCGCCAAGTTTCTATGCGTGAGCATTACCCCCTTACTCTTTCCAGTAGTGCCAGATGTAAACATAATTGTCGCAAGGTCTTCTGGATTTGGCATGTAATCAAAGCCAGCACTCTGTTCTTCAATCAAATTCCACAAGGACAAACCATTTTCAATTCCCTGTGGCTCGCCCATACAAATGATACGTTTTAATCCTTCGCAGCGCTGTTCTGCCAATTGTGCCACACCAGATTTTGTCTCGTCATAAACAAGTGTTGTCACGTCTGCGCGATCAATCAACTCGCACAAATCTTCATCAGGCAGATTCGCATCAAGCGGCACCGCAACACTTCCGCTACCCACAACGCCAAAATATGTGACTACCCACGAGTAAGACGTTGGCCCAATAACTGCAATATGTTTTCCTTGTTCCCCGAGAGCAGCCAACGCAGCCGAAAAACATTCGGTATCATTCTTTAACTGCGTGTAGGTCTTTGCAGCAACTTTCACTTCTTTTTTGCCGTTGTCCTCACTATTCTTCACCTTGTAGCGAAATGCATCTTGCTCACCAAAATTCCGCTCGGCAGCCACCAACAGCTCCCGTATTGTATGATAAATCTCACTCATATCTTTGACCATGCCCTTCTATGTGTTTCTAGGAATTTCCAATGTTATACCCCTGACATTCCATCGTTTCCCCTTTAATCTTCCACTATCTTCCGCGCCAACCACCCATTGGCTCTAGTTAACATTTTTCTTGGGACTATTTGCCATCAAGTAGTAAATAGTCCTTTTCCCTACTCACCGTATGCCTTATGCACCGCCTTAATGGCATATTTTCTCTGCCTTACTTTACAGCTTTTCCAAATAATCCACTGCCTCCTGAACAGTGCGAATATCCGCAGCTTCTTCAGGATTAATTTCGATATCAAGCTCTTCCTCCACCTCGCCGAGCATACTCATAAAATCGAACGAACTAAAACCTAAATCTTCCATAAAACGAGACTCTGGCTTTATATCCTCCTTCTTTACCTCGACATAATTTGTAATGATATCTGCCAATTTTTCAAACATTGCAATTCCTGCCTTTCCTTCTAATAGACTCTCAAAGTCTTTTTGTACCCGATACTATCCACTGCCAACAAAAAGAGAACCATTATAATTTTAAATTAATTTTATTACAGCGCCAATCTTAAGATTTGGATTCTCGATACCCTTAAACATAATCTTACACATATAGTAATAGAACAGCTCAAGTGCCTCTCTGCTGTACGCTTTTACTTGATGTTCAAAACTAAAATCCAAACCATTATCCTCTGGTCTGTGCATCACGGTCAGATAGAGACCATCCGCATAGTACCCATTGCCATACCGCTTTGTCTTGTAGCGAATATCACCCAAATCAACCAGACCTTTCTCGCGCAATGTTGCCGGCTGATATGTGAGCGCCACCGTCTCATAACCCATGCCCAGTGGTGTTTTATAAACCTCTTTCTTGTAATTCATACACTCCACAGGATCAAAGTTCACATAGCGGAAAATTTCATTCTGCTTGTCCCTAATTTCCAGAATACCCTCCATAAAAGTCTTGTCTTCAGAAATAATCGTTCGGAATGGAAAGCTATGAATACGCGTCCCACCAGATTTCTTTTCAAGCAAAGTTGCTCTGCGGGCGTACGCAACCATCATAGATATATCATCGCAGCTATTCATTTTTTGCAGATAGGTACGGATTCCCATAATGAGCAGACATTGCAAGGAAATATGCTGTTGTTCACAGAATTTCATCAAACGAGCTGTTGGCTCTCCTTCCAAATGAAAAATATCAATGTCTGCCACAAAGCTGTCAGAACCTGTTGGTGCTGCTCTAAGATTAGGATTATTCATTTTGTGTCTCGCATCATCCAGTCTTTTCCTTCCGTCAATTCCATTGTAAATAGGTTCTGGCGCCTCAAACATTTTATGAAAATATTCTCTGTCTCTTGTCTGCGCTTTGCTGCCAGCCTCATAGGCAAAATCCTTTTCAATCTGTTCAATATAAGAACGCGTATCAGCCGGATAGGGCACATTCTCGAAATTTGCGTTGCAGTACAACTCAATAACATCCTTCATAAAGCCAATCAAGGACTGCGCATCCAAAAATCTGTGATCGCCCACAATAAACATACCCTCAAAATTGTCCGGTGTCTTGATAATGACAATCTTATTCATTGGCTCGTCCTGACCAAAAGGAACGCGCGTCCACGCTGTCATCTCCGCGTCCGCTTCCTCCATAGTCTTATCTGTGAAATCCACAAACTCAATTTCACGCTCCTCTTTATCCACAATGTATTGATACCATGTCTTCTCTTTCTCGTCATACACAAGTCTAGCGCGCATGGATTCGTTGCGCTCATATGCCTTGTAGATTGCCTTTCTAAGCTCATCAATATTCAACTCAAACTCAATGGTAAGGCTGCTGCCAACATTGAGAATCTCCTTGCCCGGGCAGTAATCCGCATAATAAAAATGGTACTTCTGCGCAGCCGTCAACGGGTATGTCTTATATCCTTTTCTTGTCTTCATGATAATCTCCCTTTATTTCCAATTAATCCTGCACCGCCAATGAATCAAAAAACGCATCGAGTGCCTTCTCATAGTTCTCAGTGTCCTTATAGTAGCTCTCTGCATGTGCGGCACCTTCCACAATCAATTTTCGCTTTGGCGACGCGCAGCAATCATAAATCTCATCGCACATATGTGCCGGAACAAAGGTGTCATTTGAGCCATGAATAAACAAAATAGGAACCTTTGCATGTGCCACCTCGCGCTTTGCATTACACTCGTCCATGCCGTAGCCAGCAAGTTTTTTATTAATGGCATCCGCACCCGGAATCACTGGAAATGCAGGCAAATGATACATTGTATGCAGTACGTGTGTGAAGACTTCCTTGGGAGAGGTAAAACCGCAATCTGAAACAATTCCTTTCACTTGCGCAGGCAGGTCGAGTCCGCTCGCCATCAACACGGTTGCACCACCCATCGACGTCCCATGTAAAATAATCTCAACATCTTCCCCGAGTTCTTGCACCACCCAATTAATCCACATAAGTGCATCTTTTCTGTCCAGACAGCCAAAACCAATATACTCACCCTCGCTCGTGCCGTGTGCTCTTGCATCTGGAAGCAGCATCGCATATCCCTTTTTGAGATAATAATCCGACAATCCAATGTAATCGGACATTCCCTGGCTTGTATATCCATGAAAACAGATTGCAACCTTTTTCCCGCCTTGTTTATCATTAATTGCCGGAAAATAAGTCGCATGAAGCTTCAATCCGTCAAACGATGTCTGCGTGACATCTCTATGGCTCTGCTCAAGCATAAACGCCTTTCTCTCCTGCATCATTGGTGCATACTGGCTCCAGTCTGTCCCAGACATTTTCATTGTCCGCTCCACCTTCGCATTGTTCCGCTTCATTGTCCGCCTATAAAAATAGGCAGTCTCTCCGATACCTGCGGCTGCAAGCACACCCGCACACGCTATCGCTTTTTTCATCATTCCCATTGTCTGCGCCTCCACACTGCATTAAATTACTTCATTACTTCTCCGCTTTCTTCTTTTCCTTAAGCGTTTCTTTTGCGGCTTCTTTCTCTGCCTTTTTTGTTTCTTTCTCAGCCTTCTTAGCCTCTTTTGCTTCCTTTTTGAGCTCTTTTTTCTTGCGCTGGATAATATCGTTTAACTTTAACGCCTTATCAATATTTCCCTCCACGCGGAGCTTCTGTGTTGTGAACGCCCACACAGGGTCCATCTCACCATCTGCAATTTTACGAAATATTTCCGGGGTGCTGATGAACATTGCATCTCGATCATAATACTCATATGGTTCTACATAGAGCACACCATCTTTAACCTCCACATAGAACGCTCCACCTGCTTCTTCGTCCTCAATATTAAACTGATATGCCAGATGCTCATGAATATCGCTCACATCTGCTCCCATAAATTTTCCCTTAACCTCATAAAAAAAATCTGCGTATGTCATATCTTTCCTCCATTAAATAAAAAATTGAAACTTGAAATGAAACTGAAGCGAACTGCGGCTGAGTAAACAAGTTTTTTATTCGACACATTTCGACCATCAGTCGACTTTAATTTCTTCTATCCTACCATATTTTTCGACCATCGGTCAAGTATATTTTCTCCAAATTTTCTCCCTGATTTTCGTATCTTTTTATAACATTTTTTTCATTGTTCCCAAAAAATAATTGTGATATACTTGTCTTGATTATACGCACAGCCAATGAAATTTAACCTAAAAAAGAAAGGTGGCATTCTTTATGCCCGACACAAAAAAAAGCGAGAAAAAATATAACCTAATATTGGACGCACTCCAACAGTTACTAGAAGAAAAGAAAATACAGAATATCTCTGTCAGCGAGATTGCACAAAAGGCAGGTATTGGAAAAGGAAGTATCTATTACTATTTTCCATCCAAGGAAGCAATCCTAGATGCCTTGATAGAGCGCAGCTACGAAAAACCGCTCCTCACTGCCAAAAACCTTGCCGCGCAGACAGAGATTTCCCCCTTTGCGCGCATGGCAATGCTGTTTCAGGCATGTCAAAATTCCTCTACAGCCTTTGTCAAGCAAAACGATAATTCCACAGACAACGCAAGCGCACAAGATCTTGCTTTTCTACATCAGAAATACCTGTCACATGTTGTGACAGAATTAAAGCCTGACCTGACAGAAATTATTAAACAAGGCATTAAACAAGGCGAGATTCATTTTGATAATCCCGCTGCACTTGCAGAGATTGCGTTGATCGTAATCGCTGTCAAGCTGGACAATTCCTTAATTCCATCCACACCTAAAGAGACCATGGAAACCTTACAGGGACTTATTTCCTTACTGGAAAAAGGAACAGATGTTTCTCCTGGAACGCTCAACTATCTGTCTCTAATGCCTTAAGACCACGCTGGGCACGAGTAGCTTTAGCTGTATAATTCCTCTGGGTGCCCATGTGCAATCGAGTAGAGAAGTCCCATCTTCCCTACTCGCCGCGCGATTCGTGCGCCGCCTTAACGGCATATTTCCTCTGCACGGGTCTGTGCATAAAAAATCGAGTAGGAAAATCTCACCTCCCCTACTCGATTAAAATATTTTAATTGTTACACTTCCACAATCCATCCTGCAGGCGCATCAATACGTCCCATCTGGATACCTGTCAATGTATCATAAAGTTTTTTGGTAATCGGTCCCATCTCATCCATACCAGACGGCAGACAAATTTCCTCCTCTTTATTTACAATCTTTCCAACAGGAGAAATTACCGCGGCAGTTCCACACAGTCCACACTCTGCAAAATCTTTCACTTCATTAAAGAACACTTCCCGTTCCTCTACTTCCAGACCAAGATATTCCTTCGCAACCACCATCAAAGAACGCCGTGTGATAGAAGGAAGAATACTACTTGACTTCGGTGTGACAACCTTATTATCCTTTGTTACAAAGAGGAAGTTTGCACCGCCTGTCTCCTCAACTTTGGTGCGCGTTGCTGGGTCAAGATACATATTTTCATCAAATCCGTCCTTATGTGCAGTGACTATTGCATGTAGACTCATCGCATAATTTAGGCCAGCTTTAATATGCCCTGTTCCATTTGGCGCCGCTCTATCAAAATCACTGACTCTAATTGTCAATGGTTTCGCGCCACCTTTAAAATAAGGTCCCACTGGAGTTGTAAAGATTCGGAACTGGTATTCGTCTGCTGGTTTTACCCCAATCACAGGATTTGTACCAAACATGTATGGTCTTACATAGAGCGTAGCACCAGAACCGTAAGGAGGCACATAAGCCTCATTTGCTCTGACTACCTGTTTGACAGCCTCCACAAAACGCCCTTCTGGAAGTGACGGCATCTCAAGGCGCACACAACTGTCATGCATACGCTGTTCATTTAAATCCGGTCGAAACACAACAATTTTTCCATCTTGTGTCGTATATGCCTTCAGCCCCTCAAAACAGGTCTGTGCATACTGCAAAACTCCAGCACACTCATTTAGAACAATATTGGCCTCCTCTGTAAGACCGCCCTTGTCCCATGCACCATTTTTAAAATTTGTTACATACCTTTTCTCGGTCTGTCTGTAGCCAAAGCCAAGGCCGGACCAATCCAAATCTTTTTTCTCCATTTTCACGTCCTCCTCCTGTTCATAGAAATAATACTCAGAATCTTTTGTATTCCTTAATTTTTTATTATTATACGATAAAATACAAAAGTCAACATTTCCGTTCATATTTCTGAAAATAATACGTGAGGTCAAAATAAGTCTGCTCCTCGCTCTCCTGGGTCATCTCCCAATCCAACAACCTGTCAAGCCGCGGAAAATGCGCATCCGCCTGATAGGAATAATCTATTTTTGTAATGTAGGCTGTGTCACAGTAAGGGAGGAGCTGTTCATACACGCTCGCTCCCCCTGCCACATAAACTTCTTTGTTATCATATTTTTTTAGCTCTTCCAAAAGCTTTTCCATAGAATGGACGACAAAGGCATCTTTTACCCGATACTGTTTATCCCGCGACAGAATGATATTCACACGATTTTTTAGCGGCTGTTTCTGCGGAAAAGTCTCCAAAGTTTTTCTGCCAATCACGATTACGCTCCCCTCTGTCATCTCCCGAAACTGCTTCTGGTCCCTTGGAATGCGCACCAACAAACTGTTTTGGCACCCGATTGCCCAATTGTTATCCACAGCCGCTATTACATTCATACCATTTCTCCTTCAATCGTTCTATTCATATTTATCCGCAAGGGAATTAATCTGGTCTGCAAATCTTGCCAGCTCCTTGTTGGGTCTACTTTCATTTTTGTAAATAACGGCAATCAACCGCTGTCCAGCAGCCAACAGTCTTGCAAATACATCAGATATACTGCGCAGACGTTTCTTGACTGCAACAGGTGAAGCCTCAAACTCAACAGCTCCCGTAAGAAGGTCAATACGTGTGCCTGAATACGGTGCATATGCATCCTGCCCATGCTCTGTTCGCAGACAATCCGCAAACAGACTGCAAGCAGTGTCCTCTCCATGCACAATAAATACCTTGTCTGGCTTCTTCTCAAAAGCATTTACCCACTCTATCAGACCACCCTTATCCGCATGGCCACTAAGCCCTGGCAATTGTGTTATCTTGGCGCGAACTTCCACTGCCTCACCAAAGAGTTTTACCTCATCTGCACCTTCTATTAAAATACGCCCCAGTGTCCCTGCAGCCTGATATCCCACAAAAAGAATCGTGCATTCCGGCCTCCAGAGGTTGTGTTTGAGATGATGTCGGATTCGTCCTGCCTCACACATACCGCTTGCAGAAATAATCACTTTCGGCGTCATATCAAAGTTAATCTCTTTCGATTCTTCGCTGGTGATAGCAAGTTTCAATCCTGGAAAATTTAATGGATTGATGCCTTTGTTCACCAGCTCCATTGCTTCCTCATCAAAACAAGTATATATATTTTTCTGAAATACCCCCGTCGCCTCCACAGCAAGCGGACTATCTACATACACTTCAAAGCGCGGAAAATTCGGTATCATATTATCTGCCTTTATCTTCCTTAGAAAATACAAAATTTCCTGCGTCCTGCCCACCGCAAACGAAGGAATGACAACATTGCCCCCCTTCGCAAAAGTTCGATTAATTACCTCAGCGAGGTCAGAGACATACCCTTCCTTTTGTTTGGGGTGATACCGGTCTCCATAAGTTGCTTCCATAACAACATAATCTGCCTCTTTTGTATAAATCGGATCTTTGATAAGCGGTTGATTTTTATTTCCAATATCCCCCGAGAAAACAATTTTCTTTGTCACACCATTCTCCGTCAGCCAAACCTCAATGCTGGCAGATCCAAGCAGATGCCCCACATCTGTAAACCGAATGCGAATACCATCACTAATCTCAACATCTTTGTTATATGCACATGGAATAATGCTTTTAATCACACCATCAGCATCCTCCATAGTGTAGGCTGGCTCAACAATCTCAAGTCCAGAATGCCGCTTTGCCTTTCTGTTCTTCCACTCTGCCTCCTGCATCTGGATATGCGCACAGTCCCGCAACATAATCGAACACAAATCCGCAGATGCCTCTGTTGTAAATACCTGCCCACGAAAGCCTCTCGCATACAGCAATGGCAAATTTCCTGAGTGATCTACATGTGCATGTGTCAGAAACACATAGTCAATCTGTGCCTCATCGACAGGCAGCTCACAGCACTCAAAGGGATTCGAGCCTTGCTGCATACCACAATCCACAAGAATATTCTTCCCGCACGCCTGCATGGAATGACAACTTCCTGTTACCTGATGGTCCGCTCCTACAAAGGTAAGTTTCATACAAATTCCTCCTTTATGTTCTTTTTTCAAACTATTATTATTGTTAGTTTAACATATTTTAAACCGTTTGAAATAATGTGGTCGCAATCCCATTCGTTTTAGATGATGGGTTAAGACCACAAAACTAGCGGTTTCCACAATCTATATTTTCTGTTATAATTTACCCATTGAGGTTATGACAAGAAATTTATGCAAAAACCAAGCTTCTTTCGGCACGTAAAATATACAAGATACGATAGTTCACAACAAGAATCCAAATTCAGAACATATTTTGGGATTTCTTTCTCAAATAAAGTGTAATTTTCCTACTCAAGATGCTGTCTTACAAATTTCTTGATGGCATCATAGCTTTCTTGGCTTAGTATGTGCTCTATTTTGCACGCATCTTCAACAGCGATCTCTGCAGGAACGCCCAACTCTATCAGCCAGCCAGAAATAAATTCATGCCGCTCATACACCATCTGCGCAATCCTGCTGCCAGAATCCGTAAGATAGATAAAACCAGCGTCTGTGACGGTTATATGATTTTTTTCTCGCAGATTTTTCATCGCGATGCTCACACTTGATTTCTTAAAGCCAAGTTCATTCGCAATATCAACCGAACGCACAACAGGAAGCCTTTTGCTCAATATCAATATTGTTTCCAGATAATTTTCAGCAGATTCGTTCTCTATCATTTCTCTCTCCCATTTCGTCAGAAAACATTAACAATTGCTTATAATTATTGCCAAGTATACCACACATTTCACTAAATATCAACTCTTCCCGACAGCCTTGATCAAATGCAAAAAACAAATTGTTACTTTTCACACTGACACCATGCACTTGCTGCATGGTGTCGGAGCCAGCGCCAAAATGCCTGCTTTGTGGCATTTTGTGTGCATCAATTGTCACAATTCACACCAACCATCATAAATAGATACGAAATCTGGCATAGGAGTGAATTATAACAGCAAATTTTTCTCAGGCTTAAAACTTTGCAAACAGCAAGATATGGAAAATCCCTTTTTCACAGTAACAGCCAATATTCCCGCCAATCTTATCTGAAAATGCCTGTACACTCTGCATTCCCAAACCATGTCCTTCCCCTGCCTGACTCTTTGGAAGGCCCGTCGTCGCATCAAGCATAATTTCTTTTTCATATGCATTTTGAACATGAATCAACACATGTTTCTCATCACACTCAATCTTTGTTTCCACACATTTCTCCTCTGTCTGCAATCCACTCACACAGCGAACCGCATTCTCAATCAAATTGGCAATCACTGCAGCAAACTCATAGTTATTAAATGGAAGTTCTCGCGGCACAACCGCTTCAAGCTGCACAGACACACCATACTGTCGCGCTCGCTCCATCATGTGAGAGATAATAGAATTTGCCATGAGATTTTCACAGTACTTCACTATTTTGTTCTCATCAGAGACCACCTTAATATGTGCTGTCACATTCCGAATCTCATCGTAAGCTTGCTGATTCAACAAAGCATCAATCATACCAGAATAATAGCGCATATCATGGCGCAATATCTTCAAATTGCGCTCTGACTGTTCTACCAAACTGTACTGTGCTTCCAACCCTTTAATATAGGATTCAAAAAATATATTTTTCCAATAAATCCCTGTCCGCTCTGACTCGCTTTCCAGATATCGCAGCACAACCACATAAGAGACAAACATTGTGATAAGAAATGTTAAAACCGCTGGAATATTCTGTGGATTTTCTTCAAGTTTGACTGGGAAAAATGCCAGTGTGCAAAAACCACAATAAAAAAACACGGGTATCAGGCACAACTCCCACCAGCTTTTCCCTGACTCCCGCTCCTGAAATCGAAACCAAATTGCTCTGATTCGAACATACAATACAAATAAAATAGCAATATGAATCACTATGCTTCCCGCCATAGAAATCACCATATTTTCCGTCCAAATATACAAGATTATCGCCATGACACTCCCTGCAATAACATAGTTGGAAGCGCTAAGTCCTATGAATAAAAGCTTACTGTCGCGATATTTTGCAATATATACCCCTGTAAACTGTGTCACACAAATCTGAAAAATTGTCACCAGCAGATAACACAACTGACTGTCTGGAAAAAAATTCAGCTTTAGAACGTCAGTTGTAGTCAGAATCAAAAAGGAAGCGATACACACCCCCACCGTTTTCTTTTTAGAATACCGATGCACAATAAACAGGTACATAAACAGCATCAAAAAGACATGGCTAGTCGTGTATAAAATATTTTTGTAGTTCACATCTTTTGTCCTCCCCTATCAATAACATGCAGAAAGAAATTGCAGATAGGTTCGTTTTACATCCGCAGCTCTGGTTTTACTGATAGGAATCCTTTTCCCGCTCTCCATCACAATTTCATTCTGTTCTAATTTCTTTACATGTTTCATGTTAATCAGGAAGGATTTATGTACCTGTAAGAAACTTTTGTCTCCTGCAATTTCTCGAATTTCCTCATCAAACGATTTTCTGATAAAAATACTTCTAATATTTCCGCCATCATCTAAACAGACATTCAATGTTCGTGAGTAGTTCTCAATATATTCTATTCGAGAATAGGACACCGAAAGGGTGCCTTCCTTTGTTTTTATCAAGAACAAATGTTCTTTACATGTTCTGATACAGGAGCACGCAAAATTCATGGCCTCAAAAAAATTTTCCTCACTGACTGGCTTTAATAAATATCGGGCCGCGTGAACCCCATAAGCCTCCATTGCATAATCATCCGACGAAGTAATATATATAATTACACCGTCACCATCGGCTTTGCGAATCAGACTGCCAATATCAAGTCCTGACCTGTCAGACATAATCATATCCAATATGTAAATATCTGCCTGTCTCCCCGCCAAAATCTTGTTGTATAAAACAGTGGCATCCAGATATTTTTCAACTGAAAATATAGCGTCCGAGGACGATTCCTTGTACTGTTCTAGCAGCGTTGCTATTGTCTGTAAATCGTCAATACAATCATCGCAAACCACTACCCTCATAAGTATACGCCTTACTTTCCTTTATGCAAAATACATTGTGTTTCATTTTTACTTAAATTTATGAAAAATTATTCCAACTGCGTCGGTTAAATTATCCAAAGATGTTTCAACCAGCTCTCTTGTTGGAAATAAGGGATTTATAAAATATATTATAATACCAGTGATGGAGCCGTATAAACTCGAGTTCCTAACTCACTATTTAACATATACAAACTACGTGCATCCTCTCCAAAAAGTTCCATTTTGGTAATCTGATCCATAGAATTTTTTTCTTCTTCTCCTTGCTCCTTGACAAACCAGTCCAGAAACTGCGTCGTGCGAAAATCCTTTGCTTCCTGCGCTGCATCATAGATTGTGTTGATCAGTGATGTCACATAGCGCTCATGGGCAAGACCCACTTTAAGCGGATCTACCAATGTCTCAAAAACTGCATCCGGCTTTGCTATCGCCTCAAGCGTAACTTGCTGATCATTGTTTTGCAGATATCGATACATCAGCATTGCGTGATCTTGTTCTTCCTTTGCCTGCACCTCATACCAGTTTGCAAACCCATCCAGTCCTTTTTTCGTATAAAAATTTGCTATATCAAGATACAGATACGCAGAGTAAAACTCTTTGTTAATCTGTTCATTTAATAACGCTGCCACTTTCTCATTCATTTTTTCTCCTCCTCAATTTAAGAATGCTATCAGCATATTACCTTGTCTATTATCAACCATAACCCAGCACCTGTCAAGCCCGCTTTTTGTATTAAGGAAGCATATTGCTTTTCACGGGTCAGGAACGCGCATAAACTATGTATTCCGTGAGAACACAATTTAGAAATTCCTTATACAGGTATTATCTGAATTTTTTCCAATTTTCCGTCTTTGTCCAAACCATGCATATGACATCCTTCCCTGCGAAAACAATCGATATACGCCCACACTTCTTGACTGATTCGTTCTCCGGGATAGATCACTGGAATCCCTGGCGGATACGGTGCGATCATCTGACCAGATATCAAACCGACTGCATCCTGCCAGCGAACGGATATCTTGCTGGAAAAATAAGCACTCCGCGGTGTCATAACTTGCTCAGGAAGTGGCGGAAATGGCGGATATACAGTTTCGCTTTGCAAAACTGCATGTCCTATATATGCTCTGCTAATTTCTGAACATGCTGCAATCAGTCTGTCCAAATCCTGCATTTCATTTGCATAAGTGACAATCGCAAGCACATTTTCCTGGTCCGCTAGTTCCATATTGACTGCATATTTTTCATAGAGAATCTGTTCTAATGCATACCCCGTCAATCCAATCTCACGCGCAGAGAACACAAGGCGCGTGCTGTCAAACCGCTCACCCTTCATGCAGCGAAATCCCGCAATTTCTGCAATCCTTTTTCTTGCATATGCAGCGAGAAATAATGCTTTCTCCATCATTTCTGTTCCATGCAGCGCAAGCTCATACCGCGCACAGTCAAGGGAAATCATCAGAATATAGCTTGGACTTGTGCTCTGCACCAACTGTAAATTCTGTGTGATCCGTTCCAGTACCGCGCCGCCTACACCGTGATATTTACTGTGCAGCACAGAACTCTGTGTCAGGGCCCCTGTCACCTTATGCATACTCTGTACACACAAATCTGCTCCCGCCTCAAGTGCCCCCATAGGCAATTCTTTATGAAAATAAAGATGCCCTCCATGCGCCTCATCCACCAGCAAAAGAGCACCATATGCATGACAGACTTTCGCTATCGCCGCCAAGTCGGAGCACACCCCATAATAACTTGGATTCACCATAAAAAGCGCCTTGCAGCCAGGATTTTCAGCAAATCCTTTTCTGACAGACGCCTCTGTAATCTCGCCTTGTATCCCCCACTCGCAAAGTACCTCTGGCATTAAATATACAGGTTCTGCCCCGGATAAAATCAGTCCCATCATCGCAGACTTATGGGCATTTCTGGCAACCAGAATCTTCTCTCCCGCAAGCGCTGCACTGAGAATCATTGCCTCATTTCCACAGGTACTCCCATTTACAAGAAAAAAACTTTGGTCCGCTCCATAGAGTGCAGCAAGCAGTTTCTGGGCCGCATCAATCGCTCCTGCAGGGCAGTGCAAGTCGTCGGTGAGGGGGGTTTCTGTCACATCATAGGAAAAAATTTTCTCTCCAACCTTGTCCGTCCAGCGCGGGCTGACTCCCCTTTCCAACCGATGCCCAGGTACTCTGAAATATGCTGGTCGTCTATCAATAAACTCGGTGACTGCCTCCAGAAGCGGTGCTCTGTCCTGTTCCATTCCTTCTTATTCCCTTTCTATCAATTTTATGTTATAATATTTTTCTACAATTCCTTAGGAACTGTTAAGAAATAACTTTTGAATGGTTCCTTGGAATTAAAAAACAATCTTGGAGGTATTTAATATATGTCTTACATCTATGAAACCCACCTACATACAACGGCTGCCAGTGCATGTGCTAAAAGTGCAGGTTCCGAATATATTTCTTTCTACAAGAATCTCGGGTATGATGGTATAATTGTCACAGACCATTTTTTTAATGGCAACTGTTGTGTTCCTGAAAATCTGCCGTGGGAGGAGCGCGTGGATATTTTTTGCAGTGGTTATGAGGACGCCAAAGCGGAAGGAGACCGACAAGGACTCAAAGTATTTTTCGCATGGGAATGTCGTTTTTACGGTGATGAATTTCTTATCTACGGACTTGACAAAAAATGGCTAAAGGACCACCCTGAAATGATAACATGGGACCACATCACACACTACCAAAAAATCAAAGCTGATGGTGGACTTGTCGTACAAGCACATCCCTTTCGAGAAAGAGGATATCTGTCTGAAGTTTATGTGCACCCGCATCAATGTGATGCTTTTGAAGTGGCAAATTGTGGAAATCCCCATGAGCAGGACCGTCTTGCATACCGTTATGCCAAGGAGCATCACATCACCATGACTGCTGGTTCCGATATCCATCATGTTGGCAGAACAGACAATGGCTACATTTATGGCATGGAGTTTGACACCCCCTTGGATTCCATCACGGATTATGTAACACGAATCAAACGTGAAAGTGGCTTCTCACTCTATGTTCCGCCAGAGCACCTTGCATGGAAAGAAGGTACTACAAACCATCTGCCTGTCTATATTTTTGACAAAAATAATACTCCCATTCCTACGGACAGCGTTGCAAGTATCTTTTCAACTTTTTAGGCGTCCCCATGTGCTTCTGGAAAACAGGATTAAAATTGGGAAAATCTCAAGTCTGCCTGCAAGCATATCCATAATCAACACCAGTTTTGACAGCCAGCTAAAATCTCCAAAATTGCAGGTAGGCCCCACCGCCTCAAGCCCTGGACCAATATTATTAAAACACGATAGTACTGCTGTAATATTTGTCGTAATCGAAAATTGGTCGATTGACACCAAGATAAAACTGACAAATAAAATAATAACATAAGCAGTAAGATACGCATTGGTATTCTCAAGTACTTTCTCATCAATCATATGATTATTGATTCTCACAACCTGTACTTTCTGCGGTAAGATTGCACGCCGCAGATTTCTGCGAAGGCTTCTAACTACAATTAAAACCCGCGCACACTTAAATCCGCCCCCCGTGCTTCCCGCACTTGCACCGATTACCATCAATCCCAATATAATCGCCTTGGAAAAACTGGGCCACAAATCAAAATCTGTCGTCGCAAACCCAGTAGTTGTCACAATACTTGCCACTTGAAAAGCTGCATGGCGTACAGTCTCTTCCAGAGTGCCATAAAATCCTCTGACATTGAGGGTGATTAACACAATACTACCAAGCACAATTCCTAAGTAAAGACGCAGTTCCTCATCTTTAAACACACTGTAAAACTGGCGCAGCAAAAGCATATAATAACAGCTAAAATTTACACCAAACAGCAACATAAAAACAGTACATACATTCTGAATATACGGACTGTAACTGGCAATACTATCATTTTTAATTCCGAATCCTCCCGTTCCTGCTGTACCAAATGCCGTACATACAGAATCAAACAAAGGCATACCACCCGCAAGCAAAAAAATGATATTTACAATCGTGAGCATCATATAAATCAGATATAGTATCTCCGCTGTCTTTTTCATCTTTGGAACTAATTTTCCCACTTGCGGTCCTGGGCTTTCTGCCCTTAAAAGATGCATTGTAAACCCTTTACTGCTCTCTCCAAAGGCCCCTACCGCCAACACAAAGACAAGCACTCCCATTCCGCCCAGCCAATGAGTGAAACTTCTCCAATAGAGGATTCCTTTGGAAAGTATCTCCACCTCTGGCAGAACCGACGCGCCTGTTGTGGTAAATCCAGAAACCGTCTCAAACAGCGCATCCAAATACGAAGGAATTTCCCTAGAGATATAAAATGGCAAAGAGCCAAGTAAACTCATCACAATCCAGCTCACACCGACACACACCAACCCCTCTCTTGCCCGAAATCCTTTCTTACTCCCCTTACACAGTATACTTAAGAGCAGCGCCAAAACCAAAATAATACCAAAACTGGCAGCAAAACCAATTGCTGCCATCCTTTCTTTTTGAGCTAGGCTAATTGCCAGCGGGACCGTCATAAAGACTGCTTCCACCAACAGAATATGCCCTATAAATCTGCCCATCATTTTATAATTCATGACTGCATATCCTCCCTTTTACTAACAAAGATGCTCAAAGTCAGCTCTCAAAGATTTCATTCAACTGATAGATAACCCTGTCAGCGATTGTCACAATTATGACTGTATCCCCCCGCACAAAGCTGGAATCACCATTGGGAATCTCAAGCTGTGCGCCATGCATAATACACACTACCAGCACATTCTTCTTAATCCGAAGTTTCTTGAGCGGTTCCCCACAGTGAAGTGTATTCTGGTCCACGATAAATTCCACTGCTTCCGCCTGCCCGTCCGCAATCGTATATACCGTAAGCGCTGCTCCTGTCTGATTTTTCATAGCACGTACATACTGCACTATTGTATTACAGCTTAACTCTTTTGGACTGATAATACTGCCTAGCGGAAGTGCATCCAGTATGGTATTGTTCTCAAGTCTTCCAAGCTTTGTAATAATCTGCGGAACCTTACAACTGCTTCCATACAAAGAGATAATAATATTCATCTCATCCACACCTGTAAGAGTTACTAAGGCATCACAGTCAGATATTCCTTCATTGTCCAGTAAAAATTCCTTTGTGGCATCTCCATGAATCACGGAAGCTTTCGGAAGTGCATCGGAAAGCTGGACGCACTTGTTATAATTCTGCTCTACAATCTGAACACTCACACCATTTTTAATAAGCATATGTGCTAGATAATAGCTTACACGTCCTCCTCCACACAGAATAACACGTTTCGCCTTATGTGTAATAATTCCCAGATTTTTTAGAAGTGTTGTCAGTACATTGGTTGGCGCTGTCACAAAAATACGATCTCCCGCCAGCAGCACAAAATCTCCACCTGGTGTAACTGCTTTGCCATTTCTAATCACGGCACACACCAAAATTTTACACTTTACGATATTATACAAATCATTTAACGCTGTATTACAAAGTTTATGTCCAGCCTCCACACGAAGCTCTACAATCTCCACTCGCCCCTTTGCAAAAGTATCCCGCTTTAAGAATCCAGGATACTTTAGCAGTCGTTCAATTTCAACAGCAGCCTGCCGTTCTGGATTAATCATCATGGAGAGCGCAAAAAGACTGCGCATCTTATAAATTTGGTCTGTATACTCTGGATTTCTGATGCGGGCAATTGTATGAATGTCAGGATTCATCCCATGTGCTGTCATGCAGCAAAGTAAATTGATTTCATCTGCGTTTGTCACTGCAATCAGTAAATCCGCGTCCTTAATTCCAGCTCTCTCCAATATTTCCATCGATGCGCAGTTCCCCTGTACTGTTATAATATCATACCGTTCCTCTGTGGATTCCAGCACTTTCAGGTCAGCATCAATTAAAGTGAGATCATAGCCCTCCGCAGAGAGCTGTTTTGTCAGCATCGCACCTACTTTGCCATCCCCTGCAATTACTATTTTCACGTCATTCGTTCCTCCTATTTCAGTTCGCATTCTCGGCAACTCCGAAAGACCATCGATTTATGGTCAACATGCATTATACTTCCACGTACATTATATCACCTCTATATAAAAAGGCAATAAGAAAAGGCAGATGAATCATCTGCCTCTCTGTATTTCTGTTACTGTTCACTCCGTTCCAGTAACAGGCAAAAATCCATGCAAATTTGCTTCGCAAATAGATTTTTACTTGCAGCCAGTACGTTTTCCTGCGGACTTAGCAGTAAATGCTAAGTCCTGTCTGAACAGTAACATATTCCTCAATGTCTACATTTCTTCTTCTGTTTCTGCCTGCTCTGGATAAAGTTTTTCTTTTATCTTCTTAATCAGTTCTTCTATAGAAGAAGCCTCTACCTTCTCAGTCTCCTGCTTCTTCTCCTCAATTTTTTTAACCCGATCCTCCTCAGCCTTCTTCCGCTCAGCGCGCTTCTCATCCAGGCGCTCCTGCTGCTTCTTATCTGCCTTGTTACTGTTCTCCTGCATATCTTTGAGAAGTTTTACTGCATAAGAAACATTTCCGTCCTTGTCTAGCGTAATGCTGAAACTTTGAATCTTATCTGCGTCGTCACCAAGTTCTTCCTTGATTGTATCAAACTTCTCGCCTGCGCCGCTAAGAATACTCTCATACTTCTCTCTTGCCGCTGGATCTGTTGCCATCTTCTCAAGAAGTTCAGGGTTAATCAGCACACTGTAATCTTTATCAGAAAGACTTGCATAGTAATCCTGCTCTTCATCCGTAGACCACTCCGCCACGGCGATATCCATATTGCCATATTTCTCTCTGAGTTCTGCGAGCAAATCCTTCGCAGCATCGCTCAACTGAACACCTTCTTGGATACCATTGGAATCAAGTGCCTTGTACTCAGACGACTCTGTGCGTTTTGGTCTGCTGTACCCTGCCTTTACTTCACGTGTCTGTCCACTATACTCATATGTATCCCTGTCCACATTTGACTGTTTGTTATCCACATCTGTCTTTTTTGTTGATACCTTTCTGTTTGCTCCTGTGACTGTCCCTGTAAAAGTTGCCTCATCCTTATTTGTTTGATTTGAAAAAATTCCTGTATTGTTCAAAAGTGAACTGTAATTGATTCCATTCATATTCATACCAGCCTTTCTTTAAATAATCTATTTTACACATAGGAAGTCCTTTCCCTATATTTCCAGTTATTCTTAATATCGGCATTTTTCCACCAAACTTTATAGCATTCATCCCATTTATTTACACCATTGCTTCCTGCCGCAGTCGAAGCAGTACCTTTTTCTCTAACCGACTAACTTGAACCTGGCTCATACCAAGGTCCCCCGCCACCTGCATCTGTGTTTTATTCTCAAAATATCGCAATTGAATCAAATTTTTCTCGCGCTCGTCAAGCGCACTGAGTAGCTTCTCCAACAACAGCCGATTTACGATTTCATCACTCTCACCCTCCTTTCCAAGCATGTCCACCAAAAGCATCTCATTTCCATCAGATGCATAGACTGTCTTATAGATTGACTCCACTTCGCGGCAGGCCTCAAGTGCTGTTATAATATCCTCCACAGCAATTCCAGAGTCCTCTGCAAGCTCCGATAATGTTGGCTCCCTGCCCATTTTTTTCCAAAATGCATCCCGAATCCAATCGATTCGCTTTCCGTTTTCCTTTACGCTTCTGCCAATCTTAATAATACCGTCATCCCGCAAAAACCTCCGAATTTCTCCCACAATCAAAGGCACTGCATATGTCGAAAAACACACTCCATAATCTATATCAAACTTTTCAATTGCTTTGACAAGTCCCATTGCGCCAATCTGAAACAAATCTTCTGTCTCGATTCCAACTCTGTTAACATAGCGTTTTATCACATGATGCACAAGCCCCATATTGTCCTTAAAAAGCTGTTCCTTCGCCTCCTTATCCCCTTTCTGTGCCCTGATAAAAAGTTCCTTCGCCTCCATATATTATTCCCTGCCACTTCTATTCCACACTGCTGCCTGAAGAATTGGTTTTGTTCCTACCATCTGTCGCTCCTTAAATCGTTTCCACATATGTACACAAGTTCCTTCTCCCGGGGCGCTTTCCACATCCAGTCCATCCATAAACGCCTCCATAAAAGAAAAACCCATTCCAGACCGTTCAGCAGGCGCACCCGTTGTAAAAAGCGGTTGCATTGCCTCTTTTACATCCGCTATACCCACTCCACGGTCTATGACATCAACTGAAAGTTTCCCGTCTGCGGAAAGGCTTGCACGCAAAACCACTTTTCCGCCATTTTCTTTGTAACCATGAATAATTGCATTGGTGACAGCCTCCGACACGGCTGTCTTCACGTCCTCAAGCTCGTCAATTGTCGGATCAATCCCTGCGAGAAACGCAGCTATCACGACCCTTGCCAACCTCTCATTCTCCGATATGGCATCAAATTCCATAGAGATTTGGTTCTTTAAAGTTTCCATATAAAATCCTTTTCCCTTCCTAAATTAGCAATCGCTTACGCCAGAATTTCTATAATCGCTGACATACCAGATGCTTTTAAAATCCTATTGATGCGTTCACTTGTGTTAATCGCGTACACCTTTCCACCAAAACAGGAAATTTTACGGTACCGTCCTATAATAATCCCAAGGCCAGAACTATCCATAAACGTTGTGTTTTCAAAATCAAACACTATATTTTTCACCTTGTCGTCTAAAATCAGCCTGTCCGCGCACTCTCGAATCCCCGCCGCGCCATGATGATCCACTTCCTGCGGCATCTTTATACACAAATAATTATCAATGATCGCATACTCATCCATATTCTGTTCCATTTATGCTCCTCCATTTCCCACATTTTTCTAATCATCTTCATTCATAATCGAATAGGGAATTTCCACTACTCGCCGGGCACCCGTCAGCTTTGCTGACATTTTTCCCTTGGGTGCCCGTATGCAATTGAGTAGGGAAGTCTCATCTTCCCTACTCGCGCGCCGGACGCGGGCAGCTTTCGCTGCATATTTCCTTTCCGCGTCCGTGTGCATAAAAAGAGGACGTACCCTACTGGTATGTCCTCTTTTGTATCTCTATAGCATGCTGTCATTCACCTTTAATTTCCTTTATGTAATTTTGTGACTTTCTTGCCTTCGCCGTATTTGGAAAAAGTTCCACCACCTGCTCGTATATCTCCACTGCCTTGTCCAGATTCCCCTTCTTGTTGTAAGAATTACCAAGATTATACAACGCCTCGCCGTTTGTTGGGTCATAGGAATACGCCCGCTCAAGGTTTTTGATCGCCGTGTCATAATCCTCTGACCGATATGCATCATAACCCACGTTATAACTATTTCTCGCTACAACTTTACTCACGTCCTCCCGCAGTGCTTCATACAGCGCCCTGTAACTCTCTGTGGCATCATTTTGCAGATACTCTGCATTAATTTGCTCTAAAGCCTCCGCAACCGCCATCTCATCCCCTGTCCCTTTCATGTTCATCAAGACCGCTTCTATCAATTGCGTATTAGCCATCAACTGTACTTTGTTTGCCTGAGCCTCTGTCAGACTGCTCGTCAGAGAATCTTTTTCCTGTGTCAATTCTTTAATCTGCGTTGTCAGTTCATCAATCTGTACAGTCCTTGCATCCAACTGTTCACTGACTGCCTTGTACTTTTCATTGACTTCTGTCTGAGCCTTCAGTATCTTTGACGGAAGTACCAAAAACCGTGCAATCGCCACACCAATCGCCACACCAATCAACATATTGATCACTGTCTGGAAAGCTGTCCTATCTTTCTTTCCAACTGGCTGAATCACAGTCTCATTGCCACTTTGGTACACCACAGCCTCTTTCTTTTTGCGCACGCGCTCCTCATCTGCTGGGGTCCTTTCTTCAACTTCTTTTAGATAGCGCAGCGTAATTGTATTGTTTGTATCTATACTGAGAGCTTTCTCAAGCTCCTTTTTAGCCTTATCCCACTCCTGCGTGTTCAGATACAAAAGTGCCAGCAACTGCCTTGCCTGCACAAATCGCGCATTCATTGAAACGACCTTCTTAAGCTGAATCACTGCCAAGTCAAGACTGCCCTGCTGACAGTAATTCAAAGCCATATTATATTTTTTAATTGTATGATTAAAGGAATCCAGTCTTCCCGGATTATTCTGTATCATATCTATGTAGTCACTCGCAATATTTTTCTCGTTTCGTACATTCTTGCTCATCACCCACTCGCTCAGCGCTGCAACAACCTCTCCGCGCTCAAAGTACACGAGTCCCAACAGATTTCTCGCATCAATATGATACTTATTTAATTTTAGGCATTGACGCAAGCTTGACACCGCACCAGACAAATCCCTCACTTTCGCTTTGTCCAGCGCATCATTATAAAATCGGTTGGCGGCATACATAATTTTTTTGTATAGCGCCACATCTACACCACAACCTGTACAAAAATCTTTCTCAGACAATAGACATCCACAATTAAAGCAATACATACCAAGCTCCCCTACTCTTCCTCAGATTCCTTCGATTCCTTAACTAGTTTTACCAAAACATCCGCGAGGTCTGTCACATCTTGATTATATATTGCATCCTCCACATCCTCAATTTCCAGGCTAGGATGAAATTTCTTTAATTCTTCTTCAAAATCTATCATGATACCCCTCCAAACGTTGTCATGAATCACGCCCTCTTACTATTCTTAACAAAGATTTCCTCCACAATCCCTGCCAGATACAGCGAACCAACAATATATACCCTGCCTCCATCTTTTCCGACTGATAAACCAAATGCAACTGCATCCTCTATTTTTTCATAAGTATATATCTCCTGTGTATTTCCGCCGATATATCTGTCAAATATACTCCTCAACTCTGCCAGTTTCGCTCCACGCTCTCCTGGAATATGCGTAATCACAAAATCTGTAACCATAGGAAGCCCACAAAGCATCTCTATCATTTTATCATATTGTTTATCACTAACAACAGAAAAAATAAGCACACATCTTCTATCGAACTTATATTTCGTATCCGCAAAAATTGGCGCTTGCTTTAACGATTGCACAAACGCCGCAATCCCATCTTCATTGTGTGCACCATCAATATATACACCTGGCTGAACCTCTTCCATCCGACAAGCCCAGTGCATCTTTCTAATTCCATTTTTTATGGATTCTATAGTAATTTTCTCTAAGCCACAATCCCTCTTTAAAACTTCAGCGGCGCGAATTGCAACGGCTGCATTCTCGACCTGATAAACTGCTGCTGTATCCACACTCAGTCTACCATAATCATAATAACGACTGACAACAGAAAAATCAATGAATTTTTTCTGAATTTCATTTATTTTATAGTCCTTTTCCGACACTGCATGACATTCACAGCCAAGTTTTTGTGCTTTCTCACAAAGAACTGCTGAAGCCGGCTTTTTTCTGTCCGAAAATACGACAGGCACTCCCGATTTCAAAATTCCAGCCTTCTCGGCTGCAATCTTATCAATTGTGTCTCCAAGATACTCCATATGATCCAGACCAATCTCCGTAATAATTGTGAGAATAGGATTTTTTATTACATTTGTTGTGTCAAGGCGCCCACCAAGTCCTGTCTCCAATAACAAAACATCAACTTGTGCCTTTGCAAACACATAAATCCCCATAAAAAACAATCGCTCAAAATACGTTGGACAATACTCTGGCTGAATTGTATGATACGCTCTAATCTGATCTGACAACCAGTAAAATGCATTTAAAAATTCCTTCTCGGACAAAATGTTACCATCTACACAGAAGCGCTCTCTTGTTGTCATCAAATGAGGAGAAGTAAACATGCCAGTCCGATAACCACTTTCCTTGCAAATACTTTGCAGATAAGCACACACCGACCCCTTTCCATTGGTGCCCGCAATATGAATAATTTTTCCCAGACGATGCTCACAGTACTTTCCACCTAAACAGCGCTGTATATATGCATAAAATTTTTTCGTATCCTCCAGTGGATTCTTTTTGGTAAACCTTGGAACCTCTGCCAGAAATTGTTCCGCCGAGGCGTAATTTTGTATTTGATTTTCTTCCATAATTATATTCATTCCTTTCGCTTCGCTCAGGCACAAAACGTAATGAAAATGGTTTTCCTGAGCCTATTTTTTTC